>VTLG01006898.1_pt1 | contig 18512 bp, 33 predicted proteins | sample 4694571 | NCBI WGS metagenome assembly VTLG01 (sample SAMN12604809, study PRJNA352737) | marine metagenome | biome: ENVO:00000447; feature: ENVO:00000209|ENVO:00000569|ENVO:01000036; material: ENVO:00002151; isolation source: viral sequences binned using virsorter ... | reverse complement strand
AGTTCGGTTGCTGCGGATGTGGCGTTCTCATCTCTTGATTGATTAGATCAATAAATGAGGAATACGCCCTTTGTACTTCTCCTACCATTCTAAACGGAAAACCAGATAGCATTCCTGCAATCTCGTCATCAGTTTTGGAAGGAAATAAGTACTTCAGTGCTTCTATACTATCAACACCCAATTCTTGAAGGTTTCGAGTGAAGATAGATTGGTTTAATTTATCTTGTGCTGTATCTTCATAAACTGGTCCCATCCACCGCCATAATACGGTTCTATCTCCATCAGGTGCTAAACCTACAACTCCATCTGGTATATCTCCTGTTTCAAGTACTGTATCAACTGCTTTCTGCAACTTTCTCTCATAATTCATCTTTCCCTTCTCATACTTTTCTACTATCTTTTCGTCATCTAAATTCTCTGGAAGAACTGGATATTTAATTCCAGAAACATAAGCAAGAGATTTCTTAAATATCTGCTCCTCTTGGAAAAGAATTAACTCAAAACATTTACATACTCCATAGGTATAAAGCTGTAAACACTTTTTCTTAGCTGTAGCACTAACACGTCCATATGCTGATTTAATCTCAGTCGCTGTGACATTAGTAATACTTAAATCATCTATACCACCTAAAGCTAGACGTAACTCACTACGTAACTGTTCTGCATATCTAGCTTGATCAGTACTTACTGCATTAGGAGTAATGAAACCTACACGGTCAGATGGCTCCAAGTTTGCAATAACTCTCGGAACTCTCATACCACTACCTGGTTTACCTATGTAACCAGAAGGAGAACGAGTTATAGGATCTTGCTTGAAAGTAGAACTTGAAAGATCAAAGTTTGATTGGAATCCAGATTGACTAGAAATACTTGGTCTTTGTGCAGCTTCATCAGGATTACTTTCAACAATATCTTGTTTAGGACGAGAAGATAAAAGAGTTGGATTACCAAAGAAAGATAAGTTAGCTCTAATGTTTTTAACCATCTCATCGTGAGCAACTATTTGATTAGCTAACCACTCAAACTCACCTGAACCATCAGTACCAAAAGCATCTGGATTATTAAAAACTTCAACACATGGAATAAACTCCATAGTGTTTTCTACAACTTTTTTATTCATTACTCCAATCTCTGCTACTTCCTGATCAAAACTAATTTCCTGTTCGCTATGTGATTCTTCTATTTCATCCGCTGTAATACGTAAACGCATATAACGCTTATTTGTATTTAAACCAACTGTGCTACTAAATCCTTTCTTTGCACGAACCTTATAAGGATAGATAATGATTACTTCTTCTAAATCACCTTCTGGAGAGTAATAAGATCTATAAGCATCTTTATCAAACCAATAAATTCTGTATGTTTTATTTGTAGGTCGTATATAAAACAACCCTTTACCATATGCTAAAAATCTGTCCCAAATTGAATCTAATCTTGCATCTAATTTATTGAATTTAATTACTTGTTGAATAAAATCAAATCTTTGAGTACCTAAATTATCCTGTTGCGGAAAAAATTCGACCCCTTGCCTTATCCCAAACATTTTCATCTGGGAAAGATGTGCGTTAACCAGCATCGTGTCAGCAGGTCCCTTGCCGTCACGGTCTATTACTGACTTGACGATATCTTGAAGTGCGGATTTACTATTATCACTCATGAGTATTTAGTGATTTGATCTATTGGTCAATGTTGTACCCAGCATGGAGACGTTTAAGAGTAATAACGTCATCCTCTACTTCGACATCAAATCGTTCATTAGGCTGTAAAGCCATATCATGAACGATCTCATCATTTAGAGGGATTACTGCAGAACCGTAAGCATCTTGCTCAAGTTCAATCTTGTAATAACTAGGAGACATTGGAAAGTTGTATTTCTAGTTTAAATCGTCAATACTCTAACTCTAGTTTTCCTTTGGTCATTAATCCATTGCACAACCAAACAAGTGCATCAACACAGTCATCATGAGAACTAACTCCGAAATTAACAATCTCATCTGTTAACGGTCCAAACTTTCGATACTTATTAAAAATGATTTTTCGTTGCTCAAATAGACCCATTATCCCTCTAAAACGTGCAACTTTATCTCCTCTAAAACCTTTTACTGCATGCCATATAACGTTATACAATCCATGATCTCCCTGACATATTCGTTTGAAGTCTGCTTCTAAAGAAGCCTGATATGCCACGGCTTCTGACCAAACATGAATAGAACTTCCAGTAGGAAAATAATTATCTCCGTCCTTATGAACAACACCCCATTCTTCCATCATTTCCATTAAAGCTTCTAACTTCTCAAGGTTCCCCATAATTCGTAAACGCTTGCAATCAATCACATGAATTTTGTTACCAATACGTCCACCCATTACAAACACAGTAAAGTCATTCTGTTCTCTAACACCTGCAGATAAATCAACTCCTATTCCCATTGCATCAAATTCAGTAGCTATACCACCTCTAACAATTAAATCTGGAGAAAGGGATAATTCACTAGTTTGTACAATTTGATTCTGATACTGGAAACTAAATGCAACTGGAGCCTGACGACGACGATCTCTCAAATAATCAAGTGACCACATATCAGGCCAATATGAAATCTCTTCTCCTTCCTTATCAACAGTGATTGCAGATTGAACTATCTGTACCCAATCATTTGCTGGAGTAAAAGTACTGTTATGAATATCATCATGTCTAAAACGTGTACCTAGACAAATAGCTCTTCCACCTTCAAACATAGTGGGAACAATAACTGAGTTCCAGTTATCTTCCATAGCCTGACGAATATCTCTATTTTTAATATCATCAGCACTTTTGATAGCGTCATCAATAATACAAAGATGAGAACGTTTAGATGTCACAGCACCTTTTAGTCCTGCACAACAAACAGTAAACTCTTCTTCACCAGTAGATTTAATTCCTGCAAACTTCCAATCAATACTCCAATACTCGTTAGAGTTTATACCTTTAGCTATTTTTACTTTTGGAAAGATTTCTCTATAAGTTTTACTTTCTTCAATAATTCGTTTTATTGCGGCACTCTTAGGTCTTGCAACATCAACGGTATAAGAAATATATAAAACTTTTAAAGGTTGTTTTTTAACTGCATGAATACCAACTGACCACGCAGTATATAAACCAAGAATTGTAGATTTAGCACTACCCCTTGGAGCCAATATATCTATATTTGGTCCACCAATACCTACTAAACATTCACTATCTTCACCAGTACAAAGATAACGATGCCATTCTTTATGGTGAGCAGCTGGAGGTTTATCTCCTACAACATCACAGAAATATGCAAAATCTGTTCTTGCACGTTCTACATCAACAGTAGATGTTTTTTTAACAACTTGTTGTTTAGCAGCGGCTCTCGCAGTTCTGCGATAGACACTATAAATACTTGTACCTGCCATGCACGTAGCATAGCCTAAGAATCTTTATTTAATAAACATAAGGAGTTGGATTTAGAATCTTACTTACTAATGGCATCAAACTACCAGCCATACCTAAAGGTGTACTTCTAATACCAGGTAAATTACTTATATCGCCTACTAAATTTGTTAATAAAGTACCTCGACTCTCCGCTATCTCTCTAGGGGAACGAGTATCAGCTATTGGTGCAGTTGTTGGTCTAGGAAAAATACCTTGAGTAATTCCTGGAAGCCCAGGTAAAACTTTATGTATTGGTCCTTGAGGATTCATCATCTGCTCTCTTGTTCTAGGATCAGCTAATAATGCTCCAGTTAACAACATCTCTCTTAAACTCTAAATATTTAAACTATATTCTAACTCTCCTCTTGCAAAATCTTTGTCCAAACACCCATTGATGCTTCTTGTAATGGACCTTCAATTGGATCATCTCTAAAAATAGATAACATCTCACGTAATGCTCGGTCTGCCCCAGCAAGAATTAAACCTTGCTTATCCATCAAAACCTTTTCATCTCCTAGTTGTTTAATAGTTCCTCTTAATTCCTTTTGAAGCATTGCAATCCTTGCAGCACCCATGTCTTGTTTAACCATTCCCATATCAATCCCATCACGTAACTTAGCTATGTCTTGTTGCATAGCATCAATTTCTGTTTCTAATACTCCTTGGAAATTACGTTTTTTATATTTCTTTTGTGACCACTCATCACATTCCACTATGCTTCCTGTAAAGCCAAGAAAACGGGAATATAGATAAATTTGTATTGGGGATGATGTTCTTTTACAAAAAGCTAGAAATGATTCTCTATCTTTATCAGTTAATGATTTTAACCACTTAGTAAGACCTTGCTCCACGTTGTGCTTGATCGTAATCTCTTGCTTCTTTATAGCGACGGAACATCTCTCTTTGCAAGTCTGTCTCTCTGACTTCCTGACCTTCTACTCGACGAGTACCTCTTGTCTGTGATCCTTCTTCTGCTATTCCAGCACGTTGCTCTTGACCTGCAACCCTTGAAGTAGCACGAGTTTGTTGACCTTCTTCAGCAGTACGTGCTCTATCTTCCTGACCACGTACTCTTTCTACTGCCCTAGTTTGAGAACCTTGCTCTGCATAACCAGCACGTTGTTCTTGTCCCATGACTCTACCTGTGGCTCTCTGTTGAGCACCCTGTTCGGCAGTACGTGCTCTATCTTCTTCTCCACTTACTCTCTGCCCTGCTCTTGTTTCTCCAGCAATAGCTTGTGCTTTTCTAATATCTAAATCAGTAAAGAACTCAGTATTAACACGATCAAGTTCAGCAGCTACTTCCATGTTTAACATGTTCTGCTTATTGGTTAATTCTTGTAATAAAGCTTGATCACCAAAAGATTGATCAGGTAAATATGTTGTCTTTAAATCATCAGTTTCTGAAGTAAGATTTCCTGTACCTCTACCTTCATCTCTTAGTTCAAGACCAGTTAAGTACTCTTGTGCTGCAGCACTAGTTCTTAAATTATTACTGGTACTAGCTAAATTACTAGCCGTTTTTACTCTTTCTTCTTCGGTCTGACCGAAACCTGAACTATTAGTCATGACTTATGCGAAATTTGGAGTATTAGGGACACCTTGACGACCAAATGCTCTTTGACCTTGTGCAGCCCATTTTGCAGCATCAGCCATAGCAGCCATGCCCAAACGATCATAATAGTTGGCTTTAGATGCACCGAACGCTCTTTGCTGTTGAGCAGGAGCTTGCATTGCAGCCCAAGTTAAATTTGGCTTTATAGCTTCTTGCATTGTTTGATAATCAAGTAACCTATTAGCTCTTTGCGTCGCATACATATCTTGATACATAGGCTTTGTTGCAGCATATTGATTATCTACATAATCAAAACCTTGTAATTGACTATAGGGATCAGGAACTGCTGCTCCAAAAGCACTTGTTCCATAGTTTCCTATACCAGCAGCTGTACCTAAATTAATATTGCCAAGACCTACACCTGAGTAACTCGTATCAATGCCTTGAGGCATTATTTGAGGTTGGACGACATTAGCCGCAAGTTGACCTAAAGCATTAAAGGCCAACTCTTTTTGACTTGGTGCTTTACTTGGACCATCGTCATAAGTTATATCTATTGACTTAATTGATGGGTCAAGACTCTGTAAAAGAGCCGTATGCTGACCAAATTTATTCATAGTTGGTGAGGGAGTGTTAAACACTTAAAACCTCCTAAGAGTAGCTGTAGTTATTTGTCAGAGCGCTTCCTACTTGTGACATAGCATTTGTACCTTGAGTTAATCCAGCTTGTTGAGCAGCTTGAAGCATATTAGCTTGAGTAAGTATATTCTGACGGATACCAGCAGCGGCAAGTTGTCTCTCTAAATCTCTTCTCTTAGTCTCTTCTGTCCATTTCATCTGAGTTCCTGCAATAGTATCTAGCATCTTGGCATTTAACTGAGCTTGCTTAAGTTGCATAAGACGATTAGCAGACATAGCCCCAGATGGATCAATTACATCATAAGGATTAGAGCCATACATGTTGGTACCACCAAACTGACCTAGACCTGGAGGAACTGCACCGCCATAAGCACCCGCAGGGATTTGACCATAATCTGGTTGAACTGCGTTATATCCACCTAAACCTGATACACCAGAAATTCCTCTATTAACTCCTCCTGTTAAACCACCTGCAATAGTACCTGCACCTGGAGCACCAGCTAATGCATAACCCGTACCAAGAGCCGTTCCTAATCCACCTGCTGTGGCTAAATTAGAACCGAGGTTAGTTAGTCCACCTCCTAACCATTTACCTGTTGCTTGTAAGCCATATCCAGCAGGTAACTGAGATGCACCTAAAGTTGTCTGTAAACCTACATTACCAACTTTTCCACTTAAACCAGAAAGAACTCCTGGAGCCAATTTGCTTCCTAAAGCAGTTCCCGCCATTCGGAATCCACTAGGTAAAACAGCACCAAGTCCTCCTCCAATTAAAGCTCCTTTTAATCCTCCTTTCTGATAGCCAGCTACTCCACCAGCTAAACTACTTAGTGCCTTTAATCCTAAAGGTATTGCTGCTAATGGCGCTGGCATAATCTCTACACAAAAATCTTATATAGCTTTTATTTTAAGTTAACTAACTCTTGGAGGCGTTATCTAATAACTCCTCTCTTGCAAGACGAAGATAATTCTTTAATACATTCATATCTAACATCAAAACTCCATCAACTTCCATCACTGCTTCAGGTATAACTTGTTGTACTTGTTGAGCAGAAAAACCAGCCCTTAACGGTTGAGTAGGATCTAACTCTTTCTTATATCTAAACTGGATTGGCTCCAGTTGTTTTAACTTCTCAAGAGCACTCACGGAGTTCCTTAACAAAGAAAGCTGCTTGGGCTAATTCGTCATTAACCTCAGTTGTCTCTAATGGTGATATATCTGTTTTTGTTCTTATGTCGCAAAGCATACCTATTACATTTAAACCTGTTTTAAATAAATCAAATGCCTTATTTGACTTGCTTCCACCACTGCTTCCGCTACTTCCTTGTTGTGGGTATTGAACATTATCTTTGAAAGCATAGAAATCAACTGGTTCATCAATAATGATACCTGGCATCGTATGTGTCTTACCTCCTGCTGTAAATGCTGATGAAGTTGATACTGGACTACTTGTAGTAGGTGTTGCACCCTTACCTGACGTATATGCATTTAAAAAACTACTTCCTCCTGGAGTAGCTCCACCACCACCCATAGTTGCTGCATATCCTTTGGTAAACGCATCCATAGCATCACCAAAACTAAATCCTTTAGATGATTCTGGACCCCACTTCTGATCACTACCTCCAAACATAGGATTAAATAAATTTGAATCCCCTTTACCACGACCATCAAAATCAGTTAGACCACCTGTGAAGAAGTCAATACCACCTCCTATAGCATCTGATACAGGTCCTCCTTGTTTTAACCAATTCCAAGACATATCTTTAAATCACTTTTTTATTATTATATTATCCGTAAACAGGAGTTGGAGCATTGATTATAGACTGAGCCATTTGCGCTGCATTGAAGTTTGTATCTGGATAATGTCCATAGCCACCTATTGGAGGAGAACTGTATTGTTGAACGCCTGGAGTTCTTGCTTGTTGTCTAGCCCATTCATTCCTTTCCCTATTTTGTTGTTTCAACATTTCTAGTTTTGCTGCATACTCATAAGATGCTCTAGAAGCTTCAACGTTTGGATTATATCCACCGCTATCTTGTACTGGTAAAGAATATTCAGAACGTGGTTTGTTTCCTCTCATTAATGCATTCATTCCTAAAGCAGCAGCACCTAAAGCAGCCGTAGTTGCACCGTATCCTGCGATTTCTGAAACATACTTAGCTCTTTCAAGATCATTAATTCCTAAATTACTTGCAAAGGTATTTGGAACTAAAACATTCCTTTCTGGACCAGCTTCTCTTCCAGCTTGATTTCCAGTTACATAAAAATCTTTTCCACCAACGGTCTCGGCTATTTGATCCATCCAATCACTTGTTCCTTTAGCATCCCTTCTAAAATATGCCTCATCAAGACCCATGGCTTCTCTATCTTCCTTACTTATCCCACCATAATTATGAGGACCTGTTTTAAAAGCTTTTCTTTTATAATCTGCGATATTTACTGAAGGAGCATTAATTTCGTCTGTTAAACCACCTAAAGTTCTTGTTCGAGCAACCTCTCCAATATTTCCAATTAAATCAGCGCCTCTTTGTACTGGGTCTTTTTTACTCAACCATTCAGCCAAAGCATCCCCAGCCATATTAAGAGTTGGCTGAAGCAATGCTGCTCCAATCTCAGTAGCTACTTTTCCTTTATTGATTGCCATTAAACACTAACCCCTTGACTAGGAAATTTGTTGACTTCGTTATCATTTATTTTAGTCGCTCCATCCCCAGCTTTTTGTCTCATAACATTGCGATCTGAAAACTTATCTAAGCTCCATGGTCCAACAGCGTCATCGTAAGCAATCATTCTTTCTACCATCTTTGGATTTTCTCTTCCTGTTATAGGATCAAACTCGGTAATCTCATATGAACTCCCATCTACGTATTGATCCATAAACCACTGTATTCTTTGATTATCTGCAGGAAACGGAAACCCATCTCCGTAGTTAACTACGTTTAAGTCATTAAATTTTTGTTGGGCAATTTGTGCAGGACTAACTCCATTTTCTCCAGGGAAGGTGAAGGTATCAGCGTTTAAATAAAAATCTCTAAAGTCTGGGTTCTCATCATCTGTTCTAGCAACGTTCTCAGTTTTCTTTAATGGATTTTTTAAATACTCTGCAGGAGGATTGAGACCTCCAGTTTGCCAATCAACTGTTTCTTTAGCAATAGCTTTATCTTGCTTAGTTTGCTTTTTGTTGAGGTTTTTTAATTGAACCATACTCTTAAATTAGCCTCCAAATAGATCAGCGCCTTGTCTAATATACTCCTGTGCAAACGCTTGACCTTTTCTTAATTGACTAGCAAGTTTCCCAGCAGTAAAGTCTTCATCTAATCCAACCTGTTTATTCGTTAATAGAGCATCTAAATTATCTGAAGCGTCCATTTCATTAGCGCTTGCTGCAAGGATCTGATCCATCATTGGATCTTTGACTTTGGTTCCTATTCCTTTAGTTCCTGTACTTCCTTGTATCAAAGTAGAACTTCCACTAGGAGTAATTAAAGCCTTACCATCAGGCTGATTAAAGACATATTCAGTTCCATCACCTTTTTGCCAAATAACAGCAGGTTGACCATCTACCATTCTTATTTGCTTAACAGAAGTACTTTGTCCTTGACCTGTTCCTTGATCAAACATCTGAATAGGTAAACGTCTATAGGCATCAGCTACTGCTCTATCTACATAAACGTTTTCATCCCTAAGCTGTGAAGGAATCGCTAGGTTATCACCAGTAAAACGACTTGGTGCCTGATCTATTTCACCTGGTGGTAAATCAGGATGTCTTGTAACTTGTGGTTCTCTACCCTCTAGAAGATTTCCACTTGCTTGAGTCTCTGAAGTTGGTAATGTCTTCTCTGAAGTTGATATTGCATTTAAAACAGCACCAGCCATTCTTCTACCACCTGGTACCAACACATTATTGTGGTAATCAACCGTCTGACCGATTGTAGGTACCAACTTTCCAGAAGGATCAATAGCTCTTCTTACATTTGCGCCAGCTGCAAGAGTATCTTTAACTGCACTATCCAAAACAACACCTGCCCCTAAACCCCCTAGTTCAGCAAGTTTTACTGCTCCAATATTTGCACCAGCCTCTAGTCCAGGAACACCTTGAAAAACAGTAGAAGCTACATCACCTACAGTTGGTAATCCAAAAACCCCTACATTACCTACGTTTTCTAGACCTTCCACCGCTTGTGAAACTACAGGTAAATTACTTACTCCTCCCCAAAAACCTTTTACAGCTCCTTGTCCTAAAGCACCACCTTCACCTACTCCTAAACCACCACCAGAAAGTCCTGGTACTACTCCACGTAAAGCAATTCCTCCTGCAAGACCTGGTGCCGCTGTTCTTAAATCCCTACCGCCCCCTTGACGCCTAATTCGTTCAATTTGTCCTGAAACAGCTTGACCTACTGGACTTTTTTGAACTTCTCGTGGCATAACACTGACATTTGGCTCATCCCAAGGATCTTCCGATAAATCAGCACTAGGAGTTGTTGTTATTGCAGTATTTTGAGCTGGTTCTACTGATGGTTCAGCTAACATTGCGACAGTATTTCCTTCGGAGTCGATTAATTCACGATTTGAAGAAGAATCTGGGTTTAAATCAACTGTTGCAGAATTAACAGTCCCTATTTGCCCCTTAGCAGGTGTTTCTGGGGTTTTTTGTCCTCCTTGACGGGCTAAACCATAAACAGCCCCTCCTGCAAGACCTAAAAGTGCTAATTTTCCTAAATTTTCTGCAGTTTCTTGAAAAAAGTTGGGTTGTTGAGACTGACGAAGGTAATTTCGGGTGAAATTATGCACCATCGGAGCCATTTGCATCTGCTCTTGTGGTGTTCGAGGTAACGGAGTACCTGTGACACGGGAATATAACTCGAAATCAGCTGGAGAGACGGACACTTTATCTCAATTTTGACTATATAGCCTTAATTTTAAGTGAAATACTCTTTTTATCGCTTTTAATTTGTCAGAAATGATCTATTACCCCTAAAAAGCCATAAAACAACCAAATTTGGGGTAAAAAAAATTAGACCTATCTGGCGCCTCCCCTTAATTCTACTCGGTCGCAGGAAAAAAAGAAAGGATATGTAACAAACTGAAACAATAGTCATAGCAAGGCATCTGAACGTCTACTACTTGTAGTTGTTATTAAAATACGTCTACTCTACGGTAGCTATGACGTTACAAAACGATTACCTACTAATAGTTGACGTTTGCGTGGTCCAGATTTTGTCCATTTTTAAAATAGGGCCTGAAACCCGTTGGTATCACTAGGTTTTTTTGCTCGCATAACTGCTTTTCAGGCAGTTACTCGGTACTTTTACCTATGTTCTCGCTGTTTTTTGTGCCTTATTGCTGGTATTTTCTCCACTAGGTTAGATTGTGGACTAATAACCCCTTTTAGCCCCTAGTTTTAAGTGAATTCTGAGGAATCCTTGAGAGGTAAACCAAGTAAAGTGAGTCTATTACATTAGTTTGAGCAAATTCGGCAGATGTTGAGGAAAAATGTAACAGAATGAAATTATGACTAATTAATAAGTTTTCTTAGACTTACATAAGCCGCTACCCGTTTGTATGTATTATATAAATATTCAAATGATTTTATTTAATCATGACACTACATGAACAAGTAAACAGAACTATTCAAGACTCTTTAAAGAGTCTCAACAAATCAGAAGTAACTAGAGTATTTAGAAAGTCAAATATGACCATATATAAAGGAACTTCAAACGTTGAGGTTTTTTATCATGGTAATCTTATTGCAACAGTTGAAAAGGATAATTTTTTTATAAATATAGGAGAGTCTGATTTATGGTTTTCACGTACAACATTAAAGAAGTTAAATCAATTATTTCAAGGTTTAAACCTTAATCAATACAAAATTTTTACTAAGAACTTCAAAACCTATGTAATTAATACTATTAGTGACAGAAAAATTAAATTAGATCTAAATAATACATATAATGTTGAAGCTTTACTAGCTTAATTAATTCTCTAATCTTATTCATTTACTCTATTTAGTACTATGTCAAAACTTAATCTATTTAATGCTGTTCCCTTGATTGTAGATGAACAATTAAGAGGATATGAAAAATATGAGATTAGATTTAATCAAGTGTCTAAAGTAGTTAATCACGTATTTCTACGTACTAACTTAACTGATAATTCTAATAATAGGGTCACAGTTCAAACAATGGTTAGAAATTCTATTGATTTAATGCTTAATAGTAATGATCAATTCAATAAGATATTAGAAGAGATAGAAGAGGACAGAATAAAGAACTTGTAAACCTGTAAACCTTATTTAAGGTGTGGCATAGATCTCGCAAGTATTAAATTACTAAAAGCCAATTCTTGTAAGTCCACACTTTAACAATTAAATTAATCCTTAACTAATCAATTCTATTTAATTGAAACCATGAACACTAATGGCCGCATAATTGCTAAGACCACATCACCATATGATGGCTCTCCAATTGTCTTAATTGTTACGGGCTTTGATAAGGTCACGGCCAATGACAAAACGGGTTCAATGCTTCAGAGTTGGATCTTGAGAACTGACGTTGAACCACATAAAGCATTTAAAGATGAAAGAGGTAAAGGTGTCTGTGGGAATTGCCCACATCATGGCAGCCGTAAGGGGTCTTGCTATGTAAGATGGCATCATGCCCCATTATCTGTATATCGTTGTTTTAAACGTGGTAACTATCCACATATTGGCAACGACTGGGAGCTATTTGATGGAAAGTCGGTAAGAATGGGAAGTGCGGGAGATCCCGCAATGTTCGGGGTGGATATATGGAGAAAGATGTTAAAGAATGCCAAAAATCATACAGGGTATACCCATCAATGGAAGGAAGACTTTGCAACACCTTTTAAGGGTCTTGTGCAAGCATCTTGTGAGGATCAATTGGAAAAATTAGAGGCTAACTATCATGGATGGAAAACTTTTCTGGTTAAGCATGAAAGCGTAGAAGATCCAAAAGGGTCGCATCATTGTTTAGCAAGTGAGGAAAAGGGAAAGCTTACAAATTGTGCGGCTTGTGGTCTTTGCTCAGGGTCTTTGGCTGATGTGGTTATAAATGCTCATGGGGCCAATGCAAACAAAGTATTAGTAGAGGCTTAAACAATGACTAAAACTAATTGTTATCTACTGGTAGGGGTTCCAGGAAGTGGAAAGAGTACCCTAGCAAAACGCCTAGCAAGGTCTAAAAATGCCCTAGTCTTATCTACTGACAGTATAAGAACAATTTTATATGGCAACCCTGAGATACAAGGTAATTGGCAAGATATAGAACGGGTACTCCATAACCTACTTTTAAAGTGTGTTAGTCAGAATAAGAGCGTAATTATTGACGCTACGCACACCTTAAGAGCACATAGAAAAACACTTTTAACACTATCAAAACAAATTAATTGGACTTGTATCTATTTAAAAACTGATTTGGATCTATGCCATAAAAGGAACTTGAAACGCTCTAGAACAGTGCCAAAAACTGTGATAGATAATATGTATCAAAACTTACTCAATGAGCCACCCACACTAAATGAGGGCTTTAACCACATCAAAACTATTGAGGCTTAAACAATGAATAAATACTACTGGTACATCTACACACAGTTAAATGATGATTATGCCTTAGACCCTGAAGAACGTGAGGAAATAATAAGCCTACACGCTCAAGACGGGAACATATGCTGTATTGAAGAACACCTAAACAATGACGAGGTCTAACTATGTCAATGCTTAACCCTGACGCATTTAACGATGCCCTAGACAATGTAGATACCACTCACCCTGACGAGTGGCAAGCCTACAAAAATGGTTCCATGACTCTAGGCGAGTTACATGACACTATCAAAAAATATGTAGAGGATAGGGCTATATAATCCTCTTAATCTTTCCTTAACAATTCCAACTGATTTATTTATCATGCTCAAAAGTCAAACACTACAAACAATGGTCTTAAATACGGGCCTAAAGATGAAACTAAACCCTAGTCAATCAGATAAAATCTATGACGGGCTAGTGGCTGAAGTAATGACACTATGTCAATGCTCAAAACCTAAAGCAATAGCCGTAATTATTGCAAACAATTAAGACTGTTTTACACCTTAATTAATTCACTTACTATTTACTTAATTGATTTTATTTAATCATGACAAACTCAAAAGCAACTCTATCAAAACTACCTGAAGCGCAACAAGAAATGCTGCTAGAGGGTATGGGCCACGCTCTAAAGAACTGGCAAGGGTATATGGACTGTATGAGTAAAATTCCTGACTACTCAGCAAATAATACCCTACTAATAATGTTGCAACAGTTACAGAGAAAGAGAGAATTTTCTCCAATGGTTAGAGGATATAAGACATGGACTAAAGACTTTAAGAGACACGTAGTTAAAGGGACTAAAGGATATAAGATCCTTGCACCTGTAATGGTTCCACTACTCAAAGACGGTCAAAGGGTACTGAGGGACGATGGCAAGCCAGCTATGAGGCCAGCTAACTTTAGAGCCATTAGTGTATTTGATCATCGTGATACAGAGGGTGAACCACTTCCACAGCGACCAGACACTAGTCATGTAATGGCTCAACAGAACGGAAAAGTAGACAATATGTTAATGGATGGCCTACTAAAAGTAGCTAAGTTTAGGAAAGTAACTGTCAATCGTAACGTATCAAAAGATGAATTAGGAACAGCGCATGGATCTTGCTGGTTTATGAATGAGGATGGGACTGCCTCAAAAATAGACCTACTTGAGGGTCTATCAGAGGTCACTGAGGCTACTGTCTTAATGCATGAACTAGCGCACTCTATCCTTCACAATAGGGATGAGTACGAGGGCCACTCCCCACTATCTATAAAGGAACTTGAAGCCGAGTCTACTGACTATCTAGTGGCTAAACATTATGGCATTGATACCAGTGCAAAAGCGTTTGACTATATCATAGGCCATAACCTGAAAGACCCAGATATAAAGACGACAATGCTTGATGCTGGTACACGTATCAATAAAGCGTACAAAGAAATAATCACTATAGTGGATAAGTATTTAAAGGATAAGAAAAGATGAGTCCAGTTCCTGATAGCTGCCCCTTCTGTGAAGGGGACTGTCCACAATTCTTAGTACATCAACTAGAAGATATTTGTTGTCCTGAGTATCTCAAACTACACCTTGAAAATTCCTACAACTTGCACTCAAAACCATGTCAAACATCCAAATCTATCCCCAACTGGAAGCGATTTATAAAGAGCTTGATCAACTAAGTAAGGGTAATGAAGAAATGCTTGCAGTACATTCTATGTACATCCACTCAAACATAGTCAAGCTAGATAGATTAATCAAAGAGCAAAAGAGTTTACCCGAACAAGATAGTAACCTAGTTACAGGTCACTTAGATGACTTGATAGAGATACGTTGGGATCTTGATCATATTAAATTTCGATTTGATTTATATACTTTAAAAGAAATATTAAAAGAGTTCGATAAAGTAGTTTCTTTTGATGGAGGGTGGTAATGACTATAAAAGACTACCAATACAGACACATCTTTATTGGCTACCCAGAACACGCTAAAGAGTTCGAGGAAGACTACATTATTCCAAGAATGAGAAAAGGTTTCTCAATGGAATACTCAACCAAACCCTTCAACAAAAACTCTAAACTAATTGTCCACACTTGGATTCTTAGAAAAATATACAGGGATGCCACTATGTAACGCTTCCCTCCCTCTACCTTGTACACCCATCCACTACCACCACTATGCCAAAATCTAAAACGCAAGTCGACATTGCGGCTCAGTACCTCGAAGAGAATCATTGGGTACTAAGACCAGCAGAAAAAATTGAAGGAGTATTCAAACCAGTAGGAAAATATGATGCTAGAAGTCCTCACTGGGAGGGCTGGAAACCACTAACAAATGATGTACTTAAGAAGTGGGCTTCGTTCTATTCACTAGCAGCACAACATGGTAAATCAATTAAACCTTACGCATCTATGGAGGAATCATGAAAAAATTTATTTACAAATACAAAAGACCTACTAATTGGAATGTAGAAAAACAATGCTATGAGTATGAAACAGTATCAATGACTAGGGTTAGTCCCATACTTAAATGTAAGACAGAGAGTGGAATAGAGGCAGATGTTTTTATAGAACCTGCTGAAAAAACTAACATAAAAGAATGGAATGAAAAAGGTATTAATCAATATGGTTTAGTCTGTATGTTTCCTAACGGAGAATATAATGGTGGTCTTGGATCATGGTATATAGATACTTTGATGAAAGATGATTATTACACAGACTTTGATGGTACTAAAACCAAGATAGAAAGAAATGGATTAAATTTATGGGCTGATTTGGAATATATAGATAAAGAAACTTATTTATCTTGGTTAAAATTAATACAAGAATTTGTAGATAAATATAACTTACCTCTTGATAAGGAGGTAAACTAATGACTATTCAATACCTCGTCACTGGACGAGAAGGTGTCAGCGACTGGAACGGTTCCGCATCATCAGCCATCACTAAAACCTACGGTTTCAAAGAAATCGAGGATATTTGTAAAAGCTCTTTTGATGAAGTAGATGACGAAAATAGAGAAGAAGTAATCCTTGAAAAATTTAATAGCGATTGTATTTGCGACTCGATTGATGGAGAGGACGATTGGGAAGATTCTGATTACCAAGAAACCTACGACGAAGCAGGTACTTGGAACTGCGTCGATTTAATTTTAAAAATCGATTTCAAATCAAAGACTATAACCACAATCTACGAAGGTGCTTGGGACAATGACTAGCAAACAATTCTACGACGACCTTTAGGAGGAAAACTAATGACTTATAAATTCACTCCCAAGACATTTGATGAGTGCTACAAAGAATTATCTGACTACCTATATGTCAGAGGCATCGCAACCGACAAAGTAAAAGGTGACCCTGTTTATGACTTAGCTAAAACCTATGCCCAGCATGAACAAGAAACCTTGGAGTTAAATAATGAATAAAACTACTCGTCTTTCTCCACTACCACAGCCTATAGTCTCATACGAATCTAACGAGGAGGAGTCATGATTCCATCAATGACAGTAGGTCTATTAAAAGAGATCTTAGAAAAGCACAACGTGTCTGATGATGACACTATCGAATTTCATTTTAACAATTCAGAAAAGGATGAGTCTTTCGATAAAGATTATCCAAATGGATGCAGAGAAATGGAATTTGAAGGTGTTTATAAACGAGAGTTTGGAATCCTTATTGATTTTGAACCTTCAATAATAGAGGAGGAGTCATGACTATAAAATTCTTTAACAAGTTACATCAATCCGCACGTGATGACAGATGTGGTATTTGTCCAATTATCAATGTATATGCGGAACCTTACAGATGTCAGGAAAGTGACGACTGGTTTCACTATATATCTACAAGAAAAGATCTAGAACGCATACCGTATAAAACTTATATACATGGTGATGTAACTGACGGTCACTGGGATATGATGCATCTTGAAAAAGGAGTATGGGAAACCACAATAGAACCTTCACTGGATTTGAATTTAACTACCTTTCCTGTAATTCTCTACTGTTACAACCGAACATACTTAACTATTGGAAGAGGTGTAAATACCTTCCATTTTCCAGACAAAGTAGAAACAAACTTCTGGGTATTTTATCCAGATGATAAGACCTTGAAAAAATATTATAAAAAATTAAAAGCTCACAATTTCGATTCTCGATTCTAATTATGATTATTCTCGATGATTCACAAACTGAATTACTAACTGAATCTTTACACATTGCTCTTAAAGAGTTTAAAGAAGAATGTAATTTGAAATCAGAAGACTTGCTTTATGACGATGTCTTCCAATGCCTCGAATATGCAATGAAATCATTATGACTAAAGAACTCAAAACTACTGACTACATGGTTGATGGCTGGGACCGAGGTCCAATAGGGTGTCATCCTTATAAACGAGGTAGTCGCCACAACAAGCTAGGCATGTGGATTATGTGGCTCTTCTATATAGTTGTTAGCTGCCAAGTTGTCTACGCTTTATCGGTAATACCTTTCTGGCCTATTCCAGTAATGATGGGTATTGCTTTATCACTATTTTTCTATGTCGTTATTACGGCAAGAGGTACAAACTAATGAAACTAACTAAAGATCAGATCAATTTGATTATTTTTGCTTTAGATAGAGAGATGGATCTTGAACGCATGAGTGAACAAGAGATTGTTAACTTTGCTAAAGAAGAGAAGGGAGAAGATCCATGTTACATAATTGAGCTACAAGAAATTGTAAATGAATTAAAAAAATCTCAAGAGGAAAACTAATGACTGTTCAAGAACTGATTAACAAACTTAAAATTTGTGATCCTAATGATCACATCACTTTCTACTATCTACAGAATGATAGTTTAACTAATTGTCAATTTGAAACCCTTATCTGGGGTGATGATATGGGTTGGGAATTGACTATCCAAAACACACAAGAATTCATGGAGGAGGAAAACTAATGACTATCTACATGAAAGGTGAAGGTTATGGCAAAGGTTCTGCCTTTGGCAACCCTACTATTATTGGCTCTGGTCCTGATCAAATTGATCAAGCTATGGTCAATATTAAAAGACTCCTTACATGGGGTAAGGAAAATCTAGATGCAGTACATACTCTACATATTTCATATGATGCAGAGCAATTAAACCCAAGACCTGAGTTCTATATAAAAAATACTCAGGAGATCTCTCCACAACCACCACAGCCTATAGAGGAGGTAGAGAAATGACAAGAATTTATAAAGATCTCTATGAAGGAGAACTCTGGGAGCGTGACTATAGATTTGAAGCTAACAATATAACTAAAGGATTACCAAAAGTATGCAAACATATTCGT
>VTLG01001902.1_pt1 | contig 18514 bp, 17 predicted proteins | sample 4694571 | NCBI WGS metagenome assembly VTLG01 (sample SAMN12604809, study PRJNA352737) | marine metagenome | biome: ENVO:00000447; feature: ENVO:00000209|ENVO:00000569|ENVO:01000036; material: ENVO:00002151; isolation source: viral sequences binned using virsorter ... | reverse complement strand
TCTGCCTTTTTTTAGGTTTTGTGGGGATCCTGGTCTCAGAACGGTATCAGCTGATATTTCCAGAGACGAACAAATACACGTGGCCACTAATAGCCTTGTATGTCACGAGTTGGGCCTATCTCCTAGTAAATCTTTGGATAAACTTAGGAAGGCCACCATTAACTGGGTTCTTCAACCCTTAGGTATAAATACCTACGATAGATATTTAGACAAAAAATTCTGGCTGGATGCTAGTGATCGCTTAATGTATGAGGGCAAGGCACCTCAATTTGCGGATACTAAGGCAGCCAGAATGCCCGCCTTTTTTGAGCATTCCAATGTCAACCTCCCACAATATGCTTGAGGCCGTACTTGGTCCTCGGGTAGATGAAAAAATACTAGAAGAAATGGAAGCTAACTTTCCAGTTCATAACCCACATCCTAAAGAGGAACTATCCGTGATCATGTACAAAGCAGGTCAGCGCTCAGTTGTTGAGTGGCTGACAAATAGACTGGAGGAATAATTATGCCTGATAGAGACTGGTATTTAGAACAATTTGATACAACAACTAAAGAGAATACACTGGACCTATCTGATGTACAAACCTCCCAGTTATCTGAGTTGTCAGATAGAACCGCTCTAGAGTATGAAACAAGATTCATCGATGAGTTGTATGGTACTGAGAATGCTCACTGGGATAAAGGTGAAGACCCAACTGCTTATGATATAACATCTGAGGCTGAAGTAACTTGGGGTCTTGATCTTGTACGTCTTCATGATTATGAACCAAGTGATGCTGAATATTATGAGAACCTAACTAAAGGTGAAGTAGATTGGAAGCATTATCAAAGAGATCCCAAGATGCAAGAAGCTCTAACTAAATTACGTGAGCAGGGTAAGTATAAAAACATTACTAGTACTCATTTCTTTACTGACTTTGGTAAGAGTAAGCATGGTGGTTATAAGTATTCAGAACAATTGAAAATTGATTTCATTAGAGATGCTAATCAAATATTGAAAGATAGTCCAGGTTCAGATAGTAAAGACGCTTGGAAAACTGAATGGGAAGGGAAGTATGATGCAGATCATATTACTACTGACTCTGAAGGTAATTACTTTATAGATGGAGTAAGGCAGAGTACTATTAAAGAACAACTAGAGTCTGGTGAGTTAGATCAAGATGTATCTTTCACTCATTGGAGAACAGATGATGATGGTAATAAAATAGAATATAGTGTAGACGCCGAAGGCCAGGCAGGACCTAATGCCTTTGAACCTATTGCTGGTCCACCAACTGCAGTAGTTAGACCTGATGTTCAGGCACCTGATGTTCAGGTTAAAGTGCCTGGCAATATCCCTCAAAGTTGGGGTGAACATGCTAAGAGTACTATTAAAATAAGTGATTACGCAGGAGGTAACAAGTAAATGGCTACTGGTATGGGTAAGTTTCCAGAGGGTGATAACCCACTGGGTAACTGGAAAGAATTCTATGGATTCAATGTTGATCCATTCACTGGATCATCAGAGAAGATTACAGGAGGCTCACAGTCAGGCCAGTCTGTAGATGTCATAAGAGCTGACCAAGGTGACTTTGGTTTTGGTGGTGGTGACTTAAGACGTGCAAGAAAAGCAGGTCACAGTGCGCATAGCATCATGAAGTACCTGAAAGGTGATAACCTTACTGGAAGGGGAGCTTTCTATGATGCTGGTGGTACTACAATAGGTCAAGAAGCTATCAATGATTTACGTGGTCAGTTATCTATTGAACAGGGTATGAAGAACATGTTCCATAGTTATAAAGCTGGTCAAACAAAATATGATGACTTGTTTAAAAAGTATGGTGACCTATCAAAAAATTACGGTGACCTAGATGAAAAGTATGGTGATCTAGATAAAAAGTATGGTGACCTTTCTAAGAAACAGACTACTCAAAGTCAACAAATTTCACAGAATAAAGAACTAGCACAACAAGTTAGGATTAATAATCCATCAACAGTACAAGGTGGTAGTACATTATCAATACAACAAAACACCCAAGGATCTACTGCAGGAATGCTAAGTGCTGGTCTTGCTGGACTTAGTAGAGGCAGTGATAAAGAGTTTAAAAACAAAACCATTAACGTATAATGACAGCTAAAAAAAGGTATGAAGCTTTAACAGGATACCGTTCCGTGTATCTAACACAAGCAGATGTATCGGCAAAGCTGACTCTTCCATATCTAATTCGAGATGAAGAACAATACCGTGGAGGGACAAGTGATCTAAAGACACCATGGCAAGCCGTGGGTGCTAAGGGCGTTGTGACACTAGCATCTAAATTGATGTTAGCTTTGATGCCAATACAAACTAGTTTCTTTAAACTCCAGGTAGATGATACTCAACTAGGTGAGGTACCTCCCGAAGTTAAAACTGAATTAGATTTATCATTCGCAAAGATAGAACGTACTATTATGGAGGCCATTGCAGCCTCAGATGATAGAGTTGTTATTCATCAAGCGCTTAAGCATTTGGTGGTATCAGGAAACGCTCTGATCTTTATGGGTAAAGAAGGGCTCAAGCTTTTTCCGTTGAATCGCTTTGTAGTCGATAGAGATGGGAACGGTAATGTGATTGAGATCGTTACCAAAGAAAAAATTGCTAAAAAATTATTGTCAGATGTTATACCTGATTATGAGCCACAGGCACAAGGTATAGATCCAGAAGATGATAGAGATGATTGCGATGTGTTTACACATATTAAACGAGATGGCAATCGTTTCATTTGGCATCAAGAAGTATTTGATAAAATTATACCAGCGTCTAAAGGTAAGGCACCAATAGATGCAACACCATGGTTACATTTAAGATTCAACACAGTTGATGGGGAGGCCTACGGAAGAGGTCGTGTCGAAGAGTTCATCGGTGATCTGAAGAGCCTTGAGGCATTGTCTCAGGCTATCGTAGAAGGCTCTGCAGCAGCTGCTAAGGTAGTCTTTGTAGTATCACCATCAAGCACCACGAAACCACAGACTCTAGCCCGTGCAGGTAACGGTGCTATTGTGCAGGGAAGACCTGACGATATTGGTGTGGTTCAGGTAGGTAAGCAGGGTGACTTTGCGACCGCATATAATTTGATGCAACAATTAGAAAAGAGATTAGCTGAAGCTTTCCTCATTCTAAATGTTAGACAGTCAGAACGTACTACTGCTGAAGAAGTACGCATGACACAAATGGAACTAGAGCAACAGCTCGGTGGATTATTTAGTCTACTTACTGTTGACTTCTTAGTACCATATTTAAATCGTAAGTTAGTTGTCTTTCAAAAGACAGGACAGATTCCTAAGCTACCTAAAGATATAGTTAAACCTACCATTGTCGCTGGTGTTAATGCACTTGGACGTGGTCAGGATAGAGAAGCATTAGGTATGTTCCTTACTACCATCTCACAAACGATGGGACCTGAAGCAACTCAACGATTCATTAATCCTGAAGAGGTGATCAAACGTCTTGCTGCTTCACAAGGTATAGATATACTGAACCTTGTACGTTCTATGCAGGAACTACAAGCTGAACAACAGGCAGCACAACAACAAGAGATGGCAATGAGAGATCAAGAAGTTAATGCCAAGCTTGCTAGTGCACCTATGATGGATCCAAGTAAGAACCCACAATTACAGGAGGAACTCAGTGGACAAGGTCAAGGCGTCCCGCCCGAAGCGGGTTAAGCGTGCACCAATAAAGAAAGAAGTCCAACCACCTTTGAGTGCAGAAGATAAAGAACTCTTTGATGATAAAGAATCAATGAAGATGAAGTATGCACCTCGAATGAAAGTTGGCAGTCCAACAATTAAAGCACCTGGTTCTAACAAGGTGACAACTGTTGGACTTGGTAACCTTACAGTAGAAACAATCGATGGCAACACTTACGTATGATCCTTCAGAAACAAAGGAAGGTGAGCTAACTGAAGAGGAACAGAATTCTCTAGAGGTTGGTGAGAAGATGGCTGAACAGCAAGAACAAATGCTTGCTGGTAAATTTAAAACAGCTGAAGATTTAGAGCAAGGTTATATTGAGTTGCAAAAGAAACTTGGTGAAACTAAAGAAGATACAGCTGAGCCTGAAGAGAAACCTGAGGCTAAGGAAGAGAAAGAAGAAGCTGAAGAAATTGATACTTCATTCTTAGAAACTCTTTGGGAAGAAGCTAATAGTGATGGTAACTTTACCAAAGAAACTATAGATAAACTACAATCTATGCCATCGTCAGAGATAGCTAAGATGTATCTACAGAGTAGAGCTGAACAACCTGAACCTGAATCCCAACAAACTGAACTTACTCAAGAGAATGTAAATGATCTAAAGAGTATACCAGGTGGAGAAGAAGAGTATGGTAACATGATGCAGTGGGCAGGTAATAACCTTGAGAAAGGGGAGATTGAAATGTTCGATGCTGTTATGGATAGAGGTGATCCTTTGGCTGCTTTCTTTGCAGTACAAGCTTTGACTTATAGATACAATGATACTAAATCTACTGATGGTGTAATGCTCACGGGTAAAGCAGCTAAAGCTGACGGTGATGTATTCAAAAGCCAAGCACAAGTAGTGAAAGCTATGAGTGATCCTCAGTATGATAAAGATCCTGCCTATCGTCAGGAGATATACGATAAACTAGAACGTTCTAATCTAAACTTTTAATTATGGCAGACGCAACAGGTTACGACCCTAAAAATATAAGTGGTGTAACAACTCTTTATGTCACACCTAATGCTAATGCTCCTATATATAAACACCCTTATACTACTGGAGAGATAGCAGCTTTCGATGGCTTCACAGCTGGCTCTGGTTACTCAGCAGGTACAGTTACCCCTACAGGTGGTACAGGTACAGGCGCTACTGCTACCATCACAGTGAGTGGTGGTGGAGTTAATGGGGCAACCATTGTAAACAAAGGTAAAAACTATACAGACAATGATGTGCTAACAGTACCAGGTGGAAACGGTGCTGGTAGAATCACTGTTAACGGTGTTAGTGATGGTCAGACAAACACTGAACTATCACCATTCCAAGATACCTGTGCGGCAGGTACACTATCCACTAGCTCCTGGTAATTACTATGCCTTACGGACCCGGAACATACGGCACTACAAAAGGCCGACCACCCACTAAGAAAAATGGCAAAGGGAAAGGTAAGAAAAACAAATAAATATTATACCTTCTGGGGTATAATGACTATAGCTGTAGTCATAGGTCAGATTTATGTCGGCACTGGCTACAGGATAATGTCTAATACAATTATAGAGGCGACCCGCACAGCAGCGTCCTCGCCTTTCGACTATTGATACCGTCCGTTCATCCCCTACGGGGACGCATGAATCCTAACCATGGAACGGGGGTTAGGTACTTGGAGAAAAACCATGCAAACAAAAAAGTTCGTACTCAAGTATCGCGGTATCCCTTATACCAAAACACTTTAAACAACTATGAAAACACTTGCTCTAGCACTCGCTTCCCTTACAGCTGTGAGCGCTCCCGCAATGGCCGGCGTATACGTGACCGGTTCAGCAGAATTTACAGGATCAGATGGTGAATACAAAAATCGTGAACTATTGGGCCGAGTCGGTTTTGATACTGAGGTCGGTAAACTTACTCCTTATGTGGAGCTTGGCGGCGGGGTCTCTACTGACGATGGCGCTGATGGCGAAAAGCTACTCATCGCTGAAGTCGGTACTGGTATCGAAATCACAGAGAAGCTGACTGCTAATGCTTTCTATGAGCATAAGAAGTATGCTGATTCTGATGACCCTGACTGGAAAATTGGCGTAGGTACTAAGTACCGCTTCTGATGAAGTTTAATGAAATGTGGTTGGGGGTCTTCGGACTCCTAGCCATTTTTATATTTATCGAAGCCTTGCATGTTAACTATCATAGACAAGGTAAGGCTTGGTTAGAGACACCTCAGTGTCGGACCTCTAACTAATTGGCATTGGCCCGTACGCGGATACCCTTTGCCGTCTAGACGGTGGGAAAGACCACAAATATTTTTAATTTCAATCGATTGAGAGAACGTTTAACTATACACTACTCTCTAAACAATGGCTAATACCTTAGTTTCCAGTATTGGTTCTATTAACAATACCTCGTCAACCCCGTTGGCGCTAGGTACTGCTTATGATACCAAATACGCAACCTACCTAAAGCTATTCTCAGGCGAACTATTCAAAGCTTATGAGGCAGCAACGGTAGCTAAAGGAACTGTACAGAACCGTCAACTAAAGAACGGTAAGTCTATGCAGTTCATATTCACAGGCCGTATGACGGCTGATTACCATGAGCCAGGGACACCAATCCTAGGTTCAGGTGATCCACCAGTAGCAGAGAAGACCATCGTTTGTGATGATCTACTCATCAGTTCTGCATTCGTGTATGATCTAGATGAAACTCTTGCTCACTACTCTCTACGCTCAGAGATCTCAAAGAAAATTGGCTATGCACTAGCCGAAGCTTATGATAAAAAGATCTTCAGAACAATCGCTCTCGCTGCTAGAGAAGCTCACCCGATTACTGCAGCCCCAGGCCCAGAGCCCGGCGGTTCCGTTATTAAGATTGGTGCCGGTAACCAATACGACGCACAGAAATTAGTAGATGCTTTCTTTGAAGCAGCTGCAATTCTAGATGAGAAGAACCTTCCTAAGGATGGTCGCTCTGCCGTATTAAACCCACGTCAATACTATGCCTTGGTTTCTCAAGTAGATACCAATATTCTCAATAGGGATTATGGTAACAGCAATGGTAACCTTACCTCTGGTGAAGGACTATATGAAATTGCTGGTATCAAGATCCAACGTTCTAACAACCTACCTTTCCAAGCTGGTACAGTAGCTGCTGTGTCTGGTGAAAACAACGCCTACAATGGTGCTTTCGCTACTCACGCTGGTCTAATTTATCAGAAGGATGCGGCTGGTGTTGTAGAAGCAATCGGTCCTCAGGTTCAGACAACCGGAGCAGACATTAAGACAATGTATCAGGGTGACTTGATCGTTGGTCGTCTAGCAATGGGAGCCGGAACTCTTAACCCTGCTGCTGCAATTGAAATCCAAACCGCTTAAGGGGAGGTAACCTAATGGCAAAAGCAATAAGTACTACCAGTTTTGGTGGAATTACTAGCGACACATGGTACTCTGCACCCCCTGTTGAATGGGGTCGTGCAGGCGGTGCTGTCGCAACTATAGCTGTTGGTACTGCCACTGGTGAAAATGGAACCGCTGGCGGTACTAATGGTGCTGTGGCTGATAAAGCTACAACGACCGATGGTGGTGGTTCAGGTCTCGTAGTAGATCTAACCATTGCTTCAAACGTATGCACAGCTATTGTTCCTGACCCTGCAGCTGCTGGTAGTGATGGTGATGGTTATCGCATTGGCGATGCTATTACTATTTCTACTACTAACGCAGGTACTAACACTGCTGTAGTTGGATACGTTACATCCTTAGAATACGAGAATTAAATTATGGCAAACCCTGCAACAGGCAGAGTGTCAAATACAGATGCTACAGTCCAAGAACCAGGCGGGTACTCAGGTAGTACCGCTGGTATCTCTGGAGGTAATACTGCTATCCGCAAGTCGGTAGCATATACCCAAGGCGGAACGTATTCACAATCTGCTGTATATTCTGAAACCAAAGGTCTTGGTTTCGCTTACTCAGGCGTGGAATGCGATTCACCCGCAATTTCACGTTCTTAAACATGGGGGACTTCGGTCCCCTTTTTTATTAATATAAATTAATCATGCCTTTCCCAACTACAAACGCTGCTCAAGAATTACCAGCTGTAAATGAAATACTGGCGTCTGTAGGACAGGCACCTGTCACCACCCTCGATCAAACCAACCCGGACGTTGCGATTGCTTACGATACATTAATTAATGTGTCACGAGAAGTACAGAGTGAAGGCTGGATTTTCAATACAGAAGAGTTTTATAAATTAACACCAGATGCTAATGGTGAAATAGTTATAGCAAATAATATATTACAAATAGATTTACATGATGAGAAAGATAATCAATACGAAGCTGTGAGACGTAATGGTAAATTATATGAAAAGATTAATCATACTTATGATTGGAAAACTTTAACTAATTGGGATACTGTAGCTTGTGATATTGTATGGTTATTTGATTGGGTTGATCTACCTAGACCTATTCAAGATTATATTGTAGCCCGTGCAGCTGCTACTGTATCTAGTAGAATAGTAGGAGATAGTCAACAGTATCAAGTTCTCAAACAAAAAGAAATGTATAATAGAGCACAAGCTCTAGAGTATGAATGCAATCAAGGTGACTATACTTTCTTTGGTCATCAAAGAGGCAAGAAAGTCTACGATGCCTATCAACCTTATCAAGCACTATTACGCTAATGGCAAGTGTTACTCAAACAATACCAAATTTTTTAGGTGGTGTATCCAATCAGCCTGACGACAAGAAACTACCAGGTCAAGTTCGTCAAGCCATTAACGCTTACCCAGATCCTACATTTGGTTTAACTAAAAGACCTGGTTTTAAATACATGTTGCAGTTAGAAAGTGCTACTACAGGTGGCACCGCTTTTGACAATAATGATTTAGATAAAGCTAAATGGTTTTATATTAATCGTGACGCAGATGAAAGATATTTAGGTTGTATTTCAGGAGCATCTTCTAGTCCTTATGGAGAGGTTCATGTATGGAATATAGCAGAGAAAGATGGTAACGGTGATTATGTTAAGTCTGCTATAACATATACAGGAACTGCTAGAAATTATTTAAATGCTGTAAATGCTCATGATTATGATACATTAACAGTTAGAGATAATACTATTATTACTAATAAAACTAAAGTTGTTAGTGTAATAGCAGATACAGCATTCAATGAAAAGCGTGTAGCTACAGTTAGAATACATCTAATTGAATATAGTGCTAAGTATGAAGTAAAAGTACAAGTAAGTAGCACAGTCTACACATCTACTGTTAATACTAGAGCTGGTGACACTGCAGCTAATGATGCTGATACTACTACCTTCCTTAATGCTACTGAAATCCTTACAGCATTAAAAGCAGCAATTGATTCTCATAGTATATCAAACCTTACTGTAACTTTATCAGGTACCTCTTTAGAGTTAACTCATAGTTCTGCTGCCTTTACAGCTACTGCTATAGGTGGTAAGGATGGTAGTTCATTAAGTGTTTATCAAGATGAAGTAGACCAAATTACAGACTTAGCTGCTGAATCAAAACATGGTAGAATAGTTAAAGTAGTTAATACTTTTTCATCTGCTGGTACTTATTTTGCTAAATTTAAAGCTAATAATGAATCAGAAGGTGATGGTGTATGGGAAGAATCCAAAGGACCTGGTTCAGATAAAGGTCTAGACTCTTCTACGATGCCTCATAAATTATATAATACAGCAAAGAATGCTTTCACATTTGGTCCTATAGAACATTCTGCAAGTATAGGTGGTATTGCTGGTGTCTTTGGTGCACCTAGAGTAGTAGGAGATGATACAAGTAATTCACATCCTTCTTTCTACGATAAAGATACTACAACAGGTTATACTATACAACAAGCTTTCTATTATAATAATAGGTTAGGATTTTTAACACGAGATAATGTATCTTTAAGTAAGACTGGTGATTATTTTAACTTCTATTTTACTAGTGCACAAACTAGTACAGCTGATGATCCGATTGATTTAAGCTGCTCTAGTATTAAAGAAGCTACACTACATGGTATTATACCATCTGCAGCTGGTTTACTTTTATTCAGTCAAAATCAGCAGTTCATTATGTATTCTGCTGATGGTAACCTAAGTCCACAAACAGCATTAATACGTGGTCTATCTAATTATAAGATGGATACTAAAATTGATCCTGTTGACATTGGTACCAATATTAATTTTGTAAGTAAGACACATGACACTGCTGGATTCACTAGAGTCTTTGCTATGTTACCGCAGGGTGTAGGTCAGATACCAAAGGTTGTAGATATAGGACGTGTTGTATCTGAATATATACCAGCAACTATAACTGGTATGGAAGCTAGTCCACAGAATAGTTTTCTTGCTATGTGGGGTAATACAGAGGATAAGATTTATTTCTACCGTACATACAGTGATGGAGAAAAGGACCTTATTCAGTGTTGGTTCAATTGGCAATGTCCAGGTAATGTACATTATGTAACTACTGATGCAGATACAATGTATGCTGTAGTTAAAACAGGTACAGGCAATGATGCTAGATATAATATACTGAGTGCTACTATGACTCAAACACCTGAAGAAGCTATCATTGTTACTTCTACAGGTCAACAGGTTAATCCACATATGGATTTTTATTCAGTAGCTGGTGATGGATCTAATACAGTAGTTAATGATACAGTTAATAATCTTTCTAAAGTTTATTTACCTTATGCTGATATAACTACACTAGATCCTGTTATACTTATTTCAGGTACTCAAACTTTTTCTGGTGTAACTGAATCAGGATTTACTATTACTCCAACAAGGAGAAGTGGTTACTGGGAAGTCCCTGGTAAATTATTACAGTCACAAGCTGCAAATGTATATGTCGGCTATAAGTATGGTTATGATATAACTTTACCTAAAATGTACTTCAGGAAAGACCCTGAAGGTACAATGTCTGATTATACAGCACCTTTAACTGTATCTAGAATGAAGTTCTCTATTGGACAATCTAGTGTTGTAGGTTTTAAATTAAAGACTAAAGGTTTTCAATCAGCAACTCAATCATTTACAGGAGATGGAAGCAATAAAATCTTCTCACCTGATTTTGATGTACAAGATTTAAATGATGTTATTGTTAAAAAGAACGGAGCTAAACAAACTATTACCACTGACTATACAATTGCTGCTCATGCAACACTTGCAGATAAATGTACAGTCACATTTGGAACAGCACCAGCGGCTGCTACTACATCTGCAAACGTAACTACACCTGCTGATACTATTGAGATATATTTAGATAATTGGTATGTATTACAACCAACGCAAGATGCTAATTATTATCTTGCTGATGATGTTCCACTAGATACACAATCAATATTCACTGTACCAATACATCAACGTACAGATAACTATACACTTAGAGTTTATAGTGACTCACCCTTTCCTTTAGCTTTAACTTCAATGGCTTGGGAAGGAATATATTCACCCCGTTATTACAGACGCACATGACCACACCGAAAGAACGTGAAGTTTATGAAAAGGCTACACGTGAAATTATTAAAGAAGCTTCAGGTAACAATCTAATAGCATTTGATTACCTGTGGCAACTTGCTTGTACTTCTCGAACTGTTGATGATATATTTGATGCAGATCAAGAAGTATCTCGTGAGCAATTAATAGATGCATTTAAATGGTTATTCATAGAGTTACCATCTAATCCGTTCTTTCAAGCCCATAGAGATACACTTCATTCACAACATTTATCAATGTGGAATGCATGGATAGCTGCTAATGAATGGGAAAAAGGTGATGAGACTGAGCAAATATATGGACATGTATGGCGAGATACTCATCATGAAGTATTTCCTATTGTAGCTTTGATAACACAAGGCCCTAAAAAAATGGAGGAAGTATCTTTAAAAATTCGTCAGTTATTTAAAAAACACTTAGGAGAATAATTATGAGTGGTGGTGGAGGCGGCCGTAGTAACCGTAAAGCAATCCAAAAACAATACGAGTATGATACAGCAAAGTGGCAGTTTGACTGGCAACAGATGCAAGATAAGTATCAACACTCGTTAGATGCTTTTGAAACACAAGTCTGGAACCAAGGCCAGAAGATAGATTTCGAGAATGAAGTAGCTTTAGATAAGTGGCAAGATCAAGAGAAGATTCGTATCTTTGATTATAACAATCAGATTAAAGCTTATAACGCTAGTGTTGAATCTTATGAAACTCAGTTAGATTATAATAATCTTGCAGCTGAATTAACTGCTTCTGATAATACTCGTAAATATAATGAGAGACTTACTAAGATAGGTTTTGATAATGAAAAACTCATGGATGAACATGGGTTTAACATACGATCAATGACTCAAGATTTTAAAGGTAAACAAGCTGATGCTGCTTTTAAATCTGAACAGAGTAAATTAAAAAACATGCAGCAAAAAGGTCAGATCCAAAATATGGGTCAGGCTGGTAGGACTGCTAGGAAAAATATGCATGCTGCAATGGCTGCTTTTGGTCAACAACAAAGTGCTTTAGTAGATGCGATTACTAGAAGTGAAAGTAGTTATGCATTAGGAATGGAGAAGGGATTTAAAGATACTGCACGAAGTCAAAGAGAACTAAGGGAGTCCATGAAGAGTGCTGGTAGTCAGTATGAAATGGATCAATCTCAAGCAGCTTTGCAAAAATATTCTGCTGATCTTTCTGCTGAATCTAAACTTGCTCCAATGCCTGTACAAAGACCACAGATGACAAAACCACTCAAGGTACCTAAACCACGTAACCTTGCACCAGAAGAACCACCAAGTTGGGAGCAGTATGAATCCATTAAACCTATTAAAGGTGCTATATCTAAACCTAGTACGTTACAAAAATTAGGAGCTGTTGTTGGTACTATAGCTAGTAAGTTATTTAGTTTTAGTGATGATAGATTAAAATATAATATAACTCGTATAGGTAATTCAGCTAAAGGTATACCTATCTATACATTTAAATATAGATTTGATGGTGCACACGGCCCTACTTACAAAGGTACATCAGCACAAGACTTATTAGAAATAGGTCGAAAAGATGCTGTTGGTACAACTGAAGATGGTGGGTTCTATTATGTCGACTACAGTAAGCTGGATGTCGATTTTGAAAAACTAACTTAAAAGAGTAATGTCTTTATACCAAGGGTTCGCCCAACAAAAGGGCTTTGGTGCATATCATGTAGATATACCAGACCCGTCTGAAAAGATCCGTCGCCAAGGCTTAGAAGCCATGAAGGGGATGGAGGCTAAGATACAGAGTAATGCTGAGCAAGCTCAGAGACTCTTAACAAATTTTGAACAGAACGCACAGATTGAAGCAAGCCAGCGTCAAGCTAATTTTGAGTTAAGAACTCATTATGCTCAAACAATGGCAGCAGGTAAGTGGAAAAACTACGAAACTGCTATTAAAAATGCTGAGACTAGAGCTAAAGGTAAACAAAAGGATTGGGAAGCTTTACTTAGTTTAACAAAATCTGGTGCACAACTAGCTAAGATGGGAATCGATCATAACCGTAAGGTGACTGATGGATTCGTTGATCAAATTTATAGAGACTATGGTATAGGTTGGAAGCAATTTCAATTTATACAAGGTTTACAAGATGAAGTAATTCAAAGTGGTGCTGATCTTCAAGGACTATTAAGGAAGATGGAGATCCGTGGTAACGTCCCTATGGATGTTATTCAAAGGATACGCCGTGGTGGTGGTTACATGAATCTAGCAGTCAATAAAACTTCTGCTAGACGATGGGCTAATAGTACACTAAAATCTAATATCGCTGCTAGATCTAGTGAGCCATTAGATTTACCAGGTATGCCTAAGGGTCTTACCTTAAATAGTGCTACTGGACCTAATCTTGAAACTGCTTTACAGTATTTAGTTAGTGATGAGATAAGAAAACTAGATGATCCGCAAACTGGAGAAGCTAGATGGAATAATAAAGTACTTGCATTAGCTGGTATTTCTGGTCCTGATGGAACTATTGCTAGATTAAAAGCTAATTATATACAAAAAGATGTAGAGCGTACACAGCGAAGAGAATATGCTGATAGACATAATGAAACTATAACTATACTTAAAGACTTCATGGGACCACAAGGTGGGTCTCCTGATGTAGCAGGTGCTAGAGGTATACAAGGTGCTATATATTTTCTTGCTGGTGGTATGGATGCTCCTGGTAATCAATTATCTATAGCACGTAATAGAGTAGTAGATTCAATAGATGCTGGACTAAGAAATGGCCAATTAACCTGGGAAGAAGTTAGAGGTTTAGGGGATTTAGATATATACCCTAGAGGTACTAATGGTAAAAGTGTTAAATGGTCTAAACATTTTTCAAAAGATTGGGGTAAAATAGTAGCAGCTGGTGAACAGTTTTATGAGAATGAAGAAGCTGAATTAGCTTTAGAAACTGCACATTTAAAATTAGAAGGTAAAGAGTTTCTCGGGAATATGCGAGAAATAGTTCAATCTGGTGAATATGATTTAGATACTTTAATTAAATTCTCTGCTTATGCTGAGAATAGAGGTCATCATTTTGATGCAGCTAAAACATATTTAAATAGTGTTATAGCTAAAGGTAAAACTACTATTAATGATGATATAGGTTCTAAACAATTAATAGCTAGAGCTAACAGAGGAGAGATAATTACAGATGATGAGATAGATAGATGGAACTTTAGTGATGGTGTAGCTTCACAAGTTAAAGCAGAAGTAGTTAAACATAATAATAATTTACCACAACAAGGTACTAATGGTACTTATGAAAGATTAGAGAGCTTTATTGATGGTGAGTTAAAAACTATTATACCTCCTAAGTCTGGTTATCAACATAACTCTACGCATAAAGACGCTAAAATAGGTGCTATGCGTGAGGCTGCTTTACATTATAGAACTGCCAGAGAATCAGGTAAGAGTCATGAAGACGCTTATGACTATGCTAAAGGTAAAATCCATGAAGATCTATGGAAAGAAGGTGGTAGATGGCATAAGAAAACCAAGAATGGTGTAGCTTATTTTAACGACTTTGGGCCTAAAGATTTTGATACTATAGATCTTAATAGAGAACAGTTAGGAGCACGGTTACATAACAACCCTGATGCTATTTATACTGAACAGATGATAAATGAATCAGATTTAAAAGAGATATCTGCTCAAGCACAGAAGGGTATTTACAGGCCAGTACATAATAAAGCTATGCTTATTCAATCTCTTACTAGAGGTAATGTAAGTGGTGTTGAAGCAATGCAAGCACAATTACAACTGATAAGAGATAGAGAAACACAGGAGTTAGGTGCACCTACTACTCAGTTATTACCTCAAGACTATGTTAATAGGTACTCAACTGAAGTGAAGAAGATACATCCTTTGGCTACAAGATTATTAAATACTTATAATCTAGCTGATGTTAATAAGGCTTATGTTAGAAGTGGATATCAACCACCTAATCAAAACCACTATTACAATAAAATCTATCCTATGGTAGAGACAGGTGATTATAATAATGTTATGAATGCTGAAGGTCAAATTGTTAATTCTAATTCAACTATAAAAGCAAGTATATCAAATGCTTCAATTAGGCAAGTATTGCAGATAATGGAGAATGGTTGGATTACACATGCTGGTAACGCTTTATTTGATTATGAATCCTTGAAAGCAGCTGTAGAAGGTTCTGGTATAGGATGGGAAGCAAAGTTCAACGCAGATAACCAACGGAAACTTACAAACTGGAAATTTAAAAATAATGGTTTAGCAAGTTTTGGTCATGTAGAACCTGATGAATATAATATAGAAGTGGCTGATAGCGTTAATCAAAATCTAAACACTGATAAAATAGATGGTCGAACATTTTATCGTTCTATGGGAGCATGTAACACAGAAGCCTGCTCATTCATGAAAGCAAACCCTCAATTATTTGGAATTGAAGAATGACAGAAGAACTTAATCCCGTAGTAGAACCTTATGAAGTAGACCCTTATCATAAAGCACAAGATGATTTCGATCAACGACAAGTTGAAGAGACTACTGATGATGATGCTGTAGATAATGTAGAAAACTCTGAGATGAAAGCTCAGGGTGAGAAAGAACCTGTAGATGAAAGACAACAAGCTTTTGATAGTTGGACTCATAAAGTACCTGTTGTAGGTAGTTTAAAATGGGGACTAGATTCAGCAGCATTGGGTGTTGGTGATTTTATATTTGATGCCGTAGGTCTTGTACCTTGGCTAAAACCAGCTGATGAATGGTGGGATAATAACTCGCCTAGAGCTAGTCATCCAGCTCATAAAATTATACGTGATTCTTCTTCAGTTATAATACCTTCCCTTGTAGGAGGTATGGGTCTTGTAGGTTGGGGTACTAAAGCTACTAAAGCTATGACCTTACCTGGTTATGTTAGGACATTAGGTACAGTAGGTGCTTACACTGGTGCTGATACAGCAGTAGCTATGATATCATCTCATTCAAAAACAGATGATAATTTAGCAGCTTCTCTCAATAACTGGTTAGGTTGGGGGTTACCCTGGGCTACTAGAGATGGAGATAGTCCAGATGTAAGATGGAAAAAGAATGTCTTTGAAGCTGGTGGGTTAGCTGGTGGTGTAGAATTAGTAGGAGCAGCCTTTGCTTTTGCTAAGAAAGCTAAATTATTCCCACGGGATGCACAAGCTGCAGAATTAATTAATGCTAAGAAAGTACAATTAAGTCAGTATGATAATGCTTTATCAGCTGACGTAGATGGCTCTATAGCAGCTAGGAAGGCCGCTCAAAATGATGAAATGATAGATGCACTTAAAGCAGATCCATCAGGTCAAGATGGCTATAATGCATTTATTAATGATTTAGGTGATGATGCTGCAGGTAAAGCTGTAGTTAATACACAGCCTGATCCAATGATGGCTAAGTTACACCAAGCACAGATCCAAGGTAATATAGGTACTACAAATGGTAGAGCTGCTGCTGTAGCTAGTGAATCATTTCAAAAACAATTGATGCGGGCAATAGATGGTAATGAAAGAGCTAAACAATTAGATAATTTATTTGATGCTATATCTCCTAACTTTGATGCTATTGTAAGCAATGGTGTTGATAATATTAAGATAACAGCAGAACAAATGAATAGGTCTATAGATAATTTAACTCAAGCTACCTTTGGTAGAGATTTAAACTTTGGTGAGTTTGAAGCTATTGTTGATGATATGAAGTCAACAGTGTTTAATTCAAATGCATACTTAGACGAACAAGCATGGGTTAATTATTCTAAAGCTTTTAAAAATGCATATGATAAACTCTTTGATCCTAATCAAATGAGAGCATCTGCTATGCTTGTACAACAATCTGGAGATACTATCACTGATGTAGCTACGGCTGCTAAGATGTTAGGTGATGATGTTGATACATCCAGGCAGTTAAAGATTATGTTTGATAAGCTTAATCTCTTAGATACTGAGATGAAGGTAAATAATTATATTACTAAACAAGCTTTATCTTATAAACAGTTAAGACGTGGAGGTAATCTACAAGCTACAACTAGTTGGTTAGAGAAACAAAGTGAAGACTTTGATAAATATTTAGCACAGATTAGAAAGACAAACGATACAATTAATGATGAATTGTGGCGTATTGCTAAAGAAGATCCTGCTTACTTTAGACCACTTAAAGACGTCTTTGCTGAGACCAATGGTAATGTAGATCAGATACATAAACTAAAAGCATATACTGATAGCAAATTAGGTTTAATTAAAAAAGGAGTTATAGATCTTGAACCAGAAGTATCTAGCTTAATAATTAAAGGTGCTCATGCAGCTAGAATACATAGCGTCTTAAGTGGATTATCTGCTGTACGTGCTGCAGTTGGTAACTCTATGTTAACAGCTATTAAGCCTTTGTCAGTATTTGCTGGTGCTAAAATGACAGGTGATGCAGCTACCTTTAAGAGAGCAACCTATACTTATGGTGGTATCTCTGAGAACTTTAAACGTGCTTTTAAAGTAATGAGAGATGAGTGGAACTTTGCAAAGAGTTTCCCTGAAGAAGCTATGATGCGTGGTCGTGCTGACCTTCAATCTGCAAGGATGGATAAGTTAGATCACTTAGAAAGTATGGCAGATATATGGCGACGTGATGGAGAGAATGGTAAACTAGCTATGTGGAACATGGCTAAAGGTTTAACTTGGTGGAATAAACAACACTTTGTTAAGTATGGTACGAATGCATTGTATGCTATTGACGGTTTTACTAACTCCTTTATGGCTAGTGGTATGGCTAGAGCTAGAGCATATGATGAGGTATTAAGTATAAGTAAAGGTTCTTTTGATAAGGATAGGTTCCTTCAGGTACAACGTGATTTATACGATGAAGCTTTTGATGCTGCAGGACGTTTAAAAGACGAAGCAGCTAAACATGCATCACGAGAGATTGCACTTAACTTAGACAATAAAGCTGTACAACAGTTTGAAAGATTTCTAGATTATGTACCTGCTGCTAGAGGTGTATTCTTATTCCCTAGAACTGGTGCTAATGCATTCGAGTTAGGTTGGTCATTCAATCCAATGAGTAATCTAGGCCCTGCAATGACTAAAGCACGTAAGACTTTAGGTGCTGTAACGGCACAAGAAAAGCTTGCAATGTTAGCAGAGCATGGTATAGATGCTACACAAAACGCTGACTTGGCTTTCAATACTCTTAAGTCTGAATATATTGGACGTCAAATCATGGGTAGTACTGTGATTATGGGTGTCGGTATGTGGGCATTAGAAGGTAATATAACTGGTGCAGGACCACAGGATGACGCTGAAAGGCGTCGTAT
>VTLG01001110.1_pt1 | contig 18515 bp, 7 predicted proteins | sample 4694571 | NCBI WGS metagenome assembly VTLG01 (sample SAMN12604809, study PRJNA352737) | marine metagenome | biome: ENVO:00000447; feature: ENVO:00000209|ENVO:00000569|ENVO:01000036; material: ENVO:00002151; isolation source: viral sequences binned using virsorter ... | reverse complement strand
CTAAATATTCAGCGACCTCTCGTAACTCGGCTCGCAAGAGATACCGTGGACAAGGAAAATGAAACTTAAAAGAATCGATAAGTATGGTTGTCGTGGACAGATACCTGTCGATATGTCGGAAGACTTCTATAATAACGGTAACGAATACTGTCGTTATCTAATTACTGACTACCGTGCATCTTTATTAAGAAAAAAATAATGTATTGTCGAATCCGACTCAAGGACACGAACTATCAGGAATATGGAAATTATCGTATTCTTGGTAGTTCTTCTTTTGATCGGTGTCTTGAAATCTATCGTGAATATGTAACTTATAAAAAGTTTGATGATGTTGTGCCAATCTTTCGGGAAGAGTTTGAGTTACCACATTCGGATATTATTGGTTACTATGATGGAAATGATTTAGTGGCATTTACATTGGCATATAAATTTAAGAGTGTAAATAGTGTATGGGCAGACCAGTTTGCTTGGAACTATCAGAACAAGAAACTGAGTCTAGGTCACGTTGCAAACAAAAGTGAGTGTGCATTATATAAGAGATTAGGTTATGATTACTATTATTTGGGAGAAGAGGCAGATTATAAAGCAAAATTAGACGGATACGAAATTTCTAACTTCTTTGAGACATGTCAAAACTAATTGCAAACCTACCAACTAAAAAGGTATGGGTGAGAAAAGAATACTTAACAGACTTTCAATCGGGTCACGGAGAGTTTGTAGAGGGAATCTGGGTATGTGCCAAGTCAATACAGGGTCGTGCCTTCTATTTTGAGACGTATTTACCTGATTATGGGGCAATGTATGATAAATTACCCATATCCGCTTTTCTCTCGGCACCAAAAACCCCTGATCCTGATATGGATTTGGTCAATTTACAGTTTTGGAACTGTATGGACTATGATTTTACAGTCATTGTCAAGCAATTTGTCGCTCCAATGGAGTGGGAATGTCGTACAAGACACTTTGGCAATCAAAAAGGGCAGTATATTTGTACTTTAGACAACTATCACGGTGATTTTGATCAAATTGATGCATCTACAAGTGAATTACCAGACGAACATAAGTCATTTAACCTCATACAATTGCGAAATGGGCAGTTTTGTCTCTATCCAAACAACAGATGTCGCATCTATGACACCTCAATGACTCCTGATCCAGTCAAAACACCCGATTTTAAGGTATCAACACGTATCTTTGAGGTTGAGAACGATGTTAACTGGGGTCGATTGGGTGATTGTGATGATTATTTCTGGACTACACCTGATGAAAGAGAAGAAGTATAACCATATTTACAACTGGATACAAGAATTATCCAAAAGTAGACCAGAATTAGGTAATTTTGCTGTATGTCCCTATGCATCAAAGGCAAATTTTATCATTTTAGACGAAAAATTACGAAATATTCGACCTAGATGGGGTTGGGAGGTTGTAATTTTTGCTGTTGAAGACGAACACGACGCAGATTTTCTCTATGCAATGGTTGATGACTTTAATCGGGTCTATCAAAACTATAAATTCATTGCAGATCATCGAAAATCAAAGACTTTTATCAATGGAGTACAAACAAATAACGGAAAATACAATTTAGTGCTATGTCAACCAAGAAAAGATCTTACAGAAGCAAGAAAAAAACTTGCAAAAACAGAATATTACGATTATTGGGATAAAAATTACCTTGAAGAAGTATTAGAAGAAGATTATAATAATGTTTTTGATTAAATCGTTACCAAATGGGTATAAATAAATCTAAAAGTACATTTAATGGCGATACAACGTACATCAAGAGCATTCAAGGATATAAGTTTGTCTTTTTCACCACATCCAGTGACAAAAGACCTTCCTGTGCTACTCAATGAACGTGCGATTGTGAGGTCAGTCAGGAATTTAGTTGAAACAATACCTACAGAAAGGTTTTTTGACTCAACTTTAGGTACAGATATAAGAGCCTCACTATTTGAGAACTTTAATTCTACCACAGTTACTATTATTGAAGACCAAGTAAGGTCTACTATTAGAAGATATGAACCAAGGGTAGATGATATAGGAGTGGAGGTTGATGGACTTCCAGATCGTAATGCACTTGAAGTTAAAGTTATCTTTACTATTAATGGATTAAAGACTCCTCCTCAAGATTTCACTTTTATTTTAGAACCAACGAGATAATATGCCCTCTTTTCAATTTACAAACTTAGACTTTGACGAAATCAAAGTACAGATTAAAAATTTTTTAAGATCAAACTCAAATTTCACTGATTTTGACTTTGAAGGTTCTAATTTTTCTGTTTTAATTGACACTCTTGCTTATAATACCTATATCAATGCATTTAATGCAAATTTAGTTGCAAATGAATCATTCTTAGACTCAGCAACAGTCCGTGAAAATGTTGTCTCACTTGCTCGTAATATTGGATATGTACCTCGCTCTAAAACGTCTGCTACTGCAAAGATAAAACTTGATGATATAAATCTTGGTACCACAAATGATAATACACCAACATTTATCAAACTAAGACCTGGTCTTGTTTGTGTAGGAAACAGTGATAATACAACATTTAGATTTTCAATACCTGACGAGATTACTTCTTCAAGAGTAGTGCAGATAGGATCATCTTCTTTTGCCCAATTTGATGATGATATCACAATTTATGAAGGAACTTATCTATCCAGATTATATGTTGTTGATGATAGTATAGATCAAAGATATATTATTGACTCTCCTAATATTGATAGCTCAACTTTAAGAGTATTTGTTTCACTGGTTGATGAAACAACTGTAGGACGTTATTATACTCTAGTTGATAACATTCTTGGTGTTGATGGTAACTCTGAAATTTATCTTGCACAGGAAGTTCAAGATGAAAAATATGAAATATTGTTTGGTGATGGATTATTGGGTAAAAAATTAGAAACTGGTCAACGAATTACAGCAACTTACATTGTAACAGACGGAGCAGAGGGAAATGGACCTTCTAATTTTAGTTTTCAAGGAACATTTGTAAGAGATAACGGTAATATATTTGTCCCAACTGATAATGTTACGATAACCACGACCTCTAACGCTTCTAATGGTTCTGAAGTTGAAGATGTGTCTTCTATTAAGTATTTTGCTCCAAGACTTTACTCAGCACAGTATAGAGCAGTTACACCTAGAGATTACGAAGCAATTATTTCTCGAATTTTTCCACAAACTGAATCTGTTGCAGTAGTCGGAGGTGAAGAATTAGATCCACCACAATTCGGTAAAGTGCAGATAAGTATCAAACCAAAAAATGGATCATATATTAGTGATTTTGATAAAACACAAATTAAAAACAAATTAAAAAGTTACTCTGTTGCTGGTATCAATCCAGAAATTGTTGATTTAAAGATACTTTACGTGGAACTTGATTCAACAGTATACTATAATCCAGCACAGGTAGCATCTACAAATAATCTAAGATCTTCTATTTTTTCTGCATTAAACTTATATGCTAATAATGTAGAGATTAATAAATTTGGTGGCAGATTTAAGTATAGTAAGATAAATCAACTTATTGACCGTGTTGATGATGGAATTACATCAAACATAACAAAAATTATTATTAGAAGAGATATCAAGGCATTACTGAATCAATTTGCACAGTATGAATTATGTTTTGGCAATCGATTTAATATAAATCCAGCAGGATATAATATTAAGAGCACAGGATTTATATTGACTGGCACAAATAGTATTGCGTATTTGACTGATGTTCCTAATAAAGATGCTGCAGGTAATTTAGATGGCAGTATGAAGGGTAAAATAAGTGTTGTTTCACGAAACAATAAAAATGAACAGGTCGTATTAGTAAAAGACGCTGGTGGTGTTGATTATAAAAAAGGTGAAGTAATATTGAATACAATCAATTTTGCATCGACTCAAGCAGATAATAATATTATTGAAGTTCAGGCATATCCTGAATCAAATGATGTAGTTGGATTGAAGGATTTATTCGTCAGTTTTAACACTTCTAGTAGCACAATAAATATGGTAAGAGACGTAATTGCATCAGGAGAAGATGTTTCAGGTGTTGTATTCACAAGAGATTACTTTACTTCAAGTTACTCAAATGGGGTTTTAGAGAGGAAATAATTCATGTCACAATTTGACAAAAGAATAAAGGTCAATACTGTTATTGAAAATCAATTGCCTGAGTTTTTACTTGCAGATTTTCCAAAAGCAACTGAGTTCTTTAAACAATATTATATTTCTCAAGAATTTCAGGGAGGACCAAGTGATTTAATCAACAATTTAGATCAATATCTAAAAGTTGATAATTTAGTTCCTGAAGTTGTAGTAGGTCTTACGAGTATTACCTCTGCAATTGACTCTACAGATACCACAATAACAGTTCCAAGCACAAAAGGTTTTCCTAGTGAGTATGGTTTACTCAAGATTGATAATGAAATAATATCATACACTGGTATTACAACCAACACATTCACTGGATGTCTTCGTGGATTCAGTGGGATTACAGGTTATAGTGTAGGAGTTTCATCCTCTCTTCTTCACGTTAATGAAGAAAAACTTAAATTTGAGGATACTTCTGCAGAATCTCATCTCTCTGGATCTTCTGTAACTAATCTTTCAGTATTATTCATTCAAGAATTTTACAGGAAGATGAAAAAAACATTCTTACCTGGTCTTGAAAATAATGATTTTTCAGAAAATTTAGATGTTGGTAATTTTGTTAAATTTGCTCGCTCTTTTTATCAGTCAAAAGGTGTTGAAGAATCAATAAAAGTACTGTTTAAAGTTTTATATGGTGTTGAAGCAAAAGTTCTAGACTTAGAAAATAATCTAATAAAACCATCAAGTTCTGAATTTATTCGTAGAGAAGTAGTAGTTGCCGATTTAGTATCTGCACCTGGTGAATTGACAGGTGATCCTCAAAACTTGGTTGGACAAACAATATTCAAGTCTAATGACTTGAACACTAGTGCCTCTGTATCTGAAGTAGAAATATTTTCTAGATCTAGTAAAACATACTATAAATTATCATTATTTGTAGGATATAATGATAGAGACCTTATAAGAGGTATATTTACAATACCTGGCAAAACAAAAGCACTCAGTGATTCACAAATTAATGCTAATATTATTTCCGTAGACTCAACTGTTGGTTTTGGAACTACAGGAACAATTGTTAGTGGCAATAATAGTATAGATTATACTTCTAAGTCAATAAATCAATTTTTTGGATGCACTGGTATTAATTCACAAATTAACACTGCAGATGATGTTAGATCAAACGAAACTATTTTTGGTTATGAAAATGGTGATTTATCTAAGAGAGTAGATTTAAGAATAACAGGGGTATTATCAGAATTAGTACCAACATCAGATATAAATTTAGTCAACGAAGGAGAAAATATATTTGTAAAAAATGTTGGTGAAAAAATTGAAAATAACAACTCAAGTTACAAGGAAATATTTGCTAATTCTTGGAAATATAATACAAGTTCAAGATTCCAAGTTGATTGGACAGGAAATGCAACATTTGTACTAAACACACCAATTGATAAGTCTTCATTGAAGAAGAATGATTTATTTCAGATATTAAAAAGAAATGAACAGGTAGTTGTTGGTGAGATTGTGGTTGGTGATATTAATACAACCTTAAATCAATTTATTGCCTCATCTCGTAACTTATCTATTCCTTACCAATCAAATGAAACATATGATATTCGTAGAGTTATAGAGAGAGCAAACAGCACAGGGATTGCAATTGATAATGGAAATGAAACATTAATATCAGACACTCTCAACGTTTATACCGACACTAATGTAGATGGATATGTCGCTTCTAATTCTTTACCTAGTTATGATATTGATATAGATGTAATAAAAGAAAATATAGTTGGAGCTGCTAAGACTAGTAATTATGATGGATTTAATTCATTAACTAATTTGTATAGTTTTATTCAATTTGATCCACCTGCAAATACAGATATAAAACTTATACGGGGAGATGCAGTTGTATATGAGTCTGAGGCACTTGAAGATATTGTTGGATTAACATCTGGAAGAGTATATTATGTTGATCCTCAACCAGAACCTATAGGTTCTCAGATTTCAAGAATCGCATTGTATAATTCAAGAAGTCAAATTGGTTCTGCAAGCACAATACTAGTGGGTGTCGGTTCTTTAACCACTGGAAATCATAATTTTATATTACAAAGACACGCTAACAGAAAATTAGGTGCTGACAAAATTGTTAGAAGAATTCCATTATCACAAAATTTATATAAATCATCTGATCATGATAAACCTGTCAATGACATAGGAATTTTGATTGACGGTGTTCAGATACATTCACCAGTGTCAGACGATAATGTATTTTATGGACCTATTGAGAATATTGATGTATTAAATGGTGGAGAGAGATATGATATAATAAATCCCCCAGTTGTTACTGTTGAAGCAAGTTCTGGCACTACAGCTTTGGTTGAACCAATACTTTCAGGAAGTGTTGAAAAAATATTTGTAGATCCACAGGAATTTGATATAAAAGCAATTACAAATATTTCATTAACGGGTGGTAATGGAAATGGATGTGTATTAGAACCAGTTCTAGGTTCTAGATTTAGAGAAATATCGTTTGACAGTAGAAACATATTTTTTAATGGTGGAATTGATATTGATGATGAAACTGTTACATTTAAGACAGAACACAATCTCGAAAATGGTCAAAAAGTATTCTATAGGAATGAAGGAAATCCATCTATTGGTATTGGCTCTGACAATTTAAATACCATTACAGGCACTTTATCTGATGGAGATCCATATTTTGTTAGAGTGGTTAATCCTACAACTGTTAGAATATTCAACAATAAATCTGATGCTTTGACAGGCATAGCAGGTATTAATACAGTTGGACTTGCAACAGATACAGCAGCGAGTGGTATTCATAAGTTTAGAACAGAGTCAAAAAACACTCTTCTTAATGTAAGAGTAGTTGATGGTGGTTCAGGATATCAACATCGTAAATTGAGGGTTGATCCTGCAGGTATATCCACATCTTACAATACCATCAATTATAAAAATCATGGATTCTCACATGGAGATATTATTGAATATTCACCTACAGTTGGATTAGGATCAACCACACCAAAATCAATTCAAGGATTATCAACAACATCATCATATTATGTGATAAAAGTAGACGATAATTCATTTAAATTGGCAGATGCTGGCATTGGTGCAACAATTTCAAGTAATTTTACCAGACGTAAGATTGTAGGTTTAGGTTCTACAGGAACAGGTTATCAAACATTTACATATCCAGAAATAAAGGTAAATGTTGAAGTATCATATGGATCAACAGTAACTGGAACGATCAACTTCACTCCAATTGTCAGAGGATCATTTATAGGTGCATATGTGTATGAACAAGGTACAAATTATGGATCAAGTATTCTTAATCATCAAATAAAACCAAATATATTAATAGAGAGTGGAAAAAATGCTGAATTAAGAGCAGTTATTAACAATGGAAAAATTGAAGATGTAAATGTTACGAATAAGGGAAGTCAATATAATTCAATGCCAGATCTTGAAATAATATCAACTGGTTCTGGTTCAGGAGCGATTATAAGACCTGTTATTTCTAACGGTTTAATTGTAGACACAGTAGTAATTAATACAGGTATAGGATATAGTAATTTGACTACTGAGGTTCGTATTAAAGAGACTGGAAAAAATGGTTTGTTTGGTGCTAGAGTTAGGAATTTAACATTAAATACAACTAATAGATTCGGTGATAAAAATTTAACTTCAAGAGAAAATTCTTTAACATTTGGCATTTTAGGATATTCTCAATCAACAGCGTTAAATCTTGAAAATACTTTTGATGTGAAGGCAAATGATCAATTTGATAAAATAACAAAACACTCTCCCATAATAGGTTGGGCATATGATGGAAATCCAATTTACGGACCATTTGGTTATTCAGAGCCAAATAATATAAATTCTCCTCTTAAAATTATATCATCATCATACAAAAAAGATATTACAAAGGTCATTAACCGCCCAAGTGGATTTGTTGATGGATTTTTTATAGATGATTATATTTTTGATGGTTCTGGTGATTTAGATGTTCATAATGGTAGATTCTGTAAAACCCCTGAATTTCCTAATGGAATATATGCATACTTTGCAACTGCTGGTCTTAGCACCACTACTAATAAACTAGAGGGGCGATATCCATATTTTATCGGAAATAGTTATAGATCACCATTAATAAATGATAATCTAATATTAAATCATGATTTTGACTTTAATAATTCTAATTTAATTAGAAATACTAAACCATACACTGTTAATGAAGAATTTGCAGATAATGATTTTATTGAAGAATCAAATGAATATATTAGACAAATATCTAAAATTGAATCAGTCATTAAGGGTGGTATTGATGATATACAAATTTTAGATGGTGGATCTGGTTATAAAGTTGGAGATATTACATCATTTGATCATGATAATACAGAGGGTACAGGATTTAGTGCTGAAGTTTCTGAAATTGTTGGTATCGGTATATCTAATATTGAAACTAGTTTATCTCGTTTTAATAATGCGGTGTTGACTTGGAAAGGTTTTAATGAGGTTGAAGTTAATGTTTCACCCTTTATTGAACTTAATGATAAAGATACAGTATTCATATCAGGATTAAGCACTTCAATACCATACTTAACAGATTCTTTCCAAGTTGGTGTTAATACAGAAACAGTTTCACTGGGTAAATCAATGACTGTAGGTCATTTAAGTGGTCTTGTTCAAGATATTTTTGTTAACAAAATACCACCAACAGTTTCAATTGGTGGATCTGTTAGAATAGGAGTTGGTAATACCACAGAAATGCTAAAAATACTGAATGTTTTTGATAGAGAGAAGATATTAAGAGTATTCAGAAACACTGGAGCAGCACATACTTTTGGATCTAACGTTGATGTATTAAATAGTAGTTTCACTATCCCAGTAAGAGTAGATAAATTTAATTCTAAGGTAAACGATATTGTTTATTTCAATGGAGTTCAATCTGTAGGAGTTGGAACTGATAATGTTGGATATTCAACTAATTATTTTATTGGCGAGACAATAAAAACAGTATCGATACCAGAAAGAGCAATTTATTTACCAAATCACCCATTTGTCACTGGTCAACAGGTAACTTTAACACGACCAAATGTTACTAATGCTGAATTTGATGTTTCACCTAATGATAGTGCAGTAGGTTCCTTTGAATTGCCTTTTACTGGACAAACCTCAACAAATGTATTTGTCATTAAAAAGGATGAAAATTACATAGGATTAGTAACCACAAGAGCTGGTGTAGCAAACACAAGTGATGGTTTATATTTCTTAGGAAATGGTGTTGCTGGAATTGGATCAGGATTATACAATTTATCATCATTACATACTCAAGTTACTAGTGATGTTGATAAAGTTATAAGCACTGTAACTACAAAAATAGGGGCAGCAGGTACAACAACTCATAATTTACAAAATGGTGATGTTGTAAAAATGAATGTGATTCCTAATTTAGCAGTTGGTATAGGAACTACAACTCCTATTTCAGTAAGGTATAATTCTGAATTTCAGAAATTAATTTTAAATCCAATAACATTTTCAGCATCAGACGTTGAAACAAATCGCTTAGATATAATTGACCATGGTTTTGCAACAGGTGATAAAGTATTATATGATGGTGCTGCCACTGGACTATCAACGGGTCTATATTATGTTTACAAAATAAGTAATAGACGTATAGAATTGGGTGAAACATTCAATGACGTTACACAAAGTCCTGTGCGAACTCTTGCGATTACAGCAAATACTGGTGGATCAATCCAATCAATCGCTCCTGTAAATCCAAGAATTACAGTTGTTAAGAATCAGCAATTGACTTTTGGATTGTCAAGCACAACTCTAGCAGGTTTTGACTTTAAAATATTTTATGATCCAGAATTAACAAATGAATATTTAAGTTCACAAGATACTACTAATTTCAACGTTATTGGAATAGGAACTGGTAATACTGTTGGTGCAGCAATAACTATTAGAAATTCAGCATCAACACCAGATAGATTATATTATGGTTTATCAAAAGGAGGATTTATAAGCACAGCAGATTCAGATGTGCAAAATTCGTCTGAAATATTATTCATTGATAGTATTTACAGTGGTGAGTATAGAATTTCAGGAGTTACTTCTGAAAAATTTAATATATCACCAAAGGTTCCAGAATTGTTGAGATATGCTGATACCGATTGTGAATTACTTGAATACTCCACAAAATCAAAGAATGTTAATGGTGCGATAAAAGAATTTAAAATTATATCATCAGGTTTTAATTATAAAAAGTTACCTCAATTTAATCAAGTTGTAAGTGAAAATGGAATTAATGCAAATATTAAGGCATTATCAAATAATGTGGGTAAGATTAACAAAGTAAGAATAATTGATATAGGTTATGAGTACTCGTCAGATAAGACATTAAGTCCAGAAGCATTTGTACCTCCTATTGTTGGTATTGATAATTTAGATTCCGTTAATGAAGTTGAAGTTGTTAGTGGTGGTAATAATTATTCAAGTGCTCCTAATTTATTATTATTCAATCCTGTTACAAATACAGTGATTGATGATTCATCTTTACAACCAATCATTCCTAACCAAACAATAATAGATGTTGAAGTTATAGCACCAATTAATGGACTTGATTCAGTTAGTCATAGAGTTGTTGCATTTAATAACTCTAACGGTGTTGGAATTAATTCAGTTATAACGGCACCTTATCCAAACGCAGGTATAATCACTTGTTTCATTGAGACTCCTACAAACGGATTTGTGAACGAACCTTTTGCAATTGGTGATAAAGTATTCGTTGAGGGTTTATTGCGTGTTGGAGAAGCAGGAATAGGCAACACACAAGGAGGTATAACAACTAACACTACTGTAACTGGGGATGGTTTTAATTCTGAAAATCATAATTATGAATTTTTTGATGTTCAGGATTATATAAAGGGAACACCATCACAATTAGTCTTTAGTATAGCAGGATTCACAACAAATCCAGGCATAGCTAAAACGTTCCAATCTGGATACGCTACACTTGTTAATAAGAAAAATTATCCAGAAATACGTCCAGTTCAAAAAAGAGGTGTATTTGAACTAAATGAAAAATTAAATGTAGATAATCAACCAACTGATTTAACTATCGTTGAAATAAGAGACGATTATGTTAAAGTTGATGGATTATTTAATATAAAGAAGGGTGACAGAATTGCAGGAAGAATAAGTGGTGTATCTGCGGAAATTATATCAATCATTGATAACAAAGCAAGATTTAATATCGATTTCTCAAATAGACAAGAATATGGATGGTTAGATGGTACAGGAAAATTAAGTGAAGATTATCAAGTTATACCAGATAATAATTATTATCAAAATTTATCATATTCAGTAAAAAGTCCAATTGTATGGGATAAATTTGTAAGTCCGCTCAATAGTATAGTTCACCCTGCTGGATTAAAAAACTTTGCAGATACATCTGTACAAACAGCAGTTGACGTAACAATTGGATCAGGTTCTACCTCATTTTCAACAATTATACTTGATGTTGTTGATGAAAAAATAAGAGTTGATGCAATTAATAATTTTGACTATGTTAAAGATTTTGATACATTAAAAAATAAATCTAAAAACTTACAATTTACAACTAAAATCTTAACAGATTTTTCAAGATGTATTTCTAACAGAGTTTTATTGCACGATGATATAAGTGACAAGTTTTCAAGCACTGGTTTCTCTGCCGATAATACTGTTATAGAAAGTCTTAATGCTGATTTTGGTAATTATCTCATACAAATTGTTGACCCCGATACTTTTGATACTCAATTCAGTGAAGTAGTAGTATTGACAGATGAAGATGATGTTATTTTATTTGATAAAACAACTGATTTTACAACATTAAAATTAGGTGATTTAAAGACTGAAATTACTTCAGGAGAAACAAAAAATCTTATATTTGAACCTACAGAAAAATTTACCAAAGACCACGATATAAAAATATTAAAAATAGATTTTAATACAGATTTGGTTGGTATTAACACAAATACGATTGGAAATGTAAAACTAACAGGGTCTAACATTGGTATTGCAACAGCAACCACCACATCTATTGTAGAATTTCCTAAGACTGATTTTAATGCGTTATATGCAAACATATATGTAGAAGATTCAGTTACAAAAGATGTAAATTATAATGAAATAATAGTAGATTTTGATGGCAGTGATACTACAATATCACAAATTTATGTTGATAAAAAATTGTCAAGTAGTTCAAGTGCAGTTGGAATAATAACTGCAAAATTTGAGAATGATTTAATAAAGTTACAGATTGATAATAACGTAGGTAACATATTAGAAGCAAGAGCGAATATTGTTGGATTGGGGACAACCACTTCTGGTATCGGAACATATCGTTTTTCAGTTACTGATCAACCTCCTGGTGGAGAAAGAAGTGTCAGACTTGAATCTGGATATGCAACTGGAACTTCAAGCACGATTACATATGCAACCTTAAATAGAACAATTGATAGTTCCGTAAAATCACTTGTTAGAGTATCTTGTGGAGAGACATCTGCGATACATCAGATAGTTTCAATTCGTGATGCAGATGATATTCTGACTGTTCAATACCCATTTGTATCAGCAGGATCTACAACTGGTATTGGAACATTTGGTGGAGAGATATCTGGAAACAATATTAATTTACGTTTCTATCCTGATTCTGATTTTACTTCCCTTGTTGAAGTACAATCATATAATCAAATATTCTATACTGAGAATGATTTTGACAATACACCTCCAAAATTATCTTATGGAACTGTATCACAAGAAGTATTCCTATCAACATATGATGGGTTAGAGGGAAAAAGAGCAAATAAAACTAAATTTGATCTTAAATTTGATGGTACACCAATATATCAAAAAACATTTAATCCAAATTCAGGTATATTAAGCACAACAACAGGTATATTTACAATACCAAATCACTTCTTTAATACAAATGAAGAACTAAGATATACATTCGATTCTACATTTGTAGGGGTTGCAGCAACTGCATTATCAATTGGTTCTACAACTAATACTGCTGGTGTTGTAACTACAATATTACCATCCACAGTTTTTGCCAAAGTAATTGATGAAAATAAATTCCAGTTATTCTCTCGACCAGAATATGTAACTGCAGGTGCAGCGATTACATTTACAGGTATTGGAACAGGTAATGCTCACAAGTTAACAATGACTAAGCAACTCACTAAGACAATTATTGGTCTTGATGGAGTCGTGCAACAACCAATTACATTTACATCTATATCACACACACTTGACTCCAGCATTAATGCAACCGATACTCAGTTTGTTATAAGTGGAATTGGTTCAATACAACCAAGTGATGTATTAAGAATCAATGATGAATTTATGAAAATTGAGCAGGTTGGATTATCAAGTTTACCAACAGGCACAATCAACGATGCGGATGATGTTGCTGCTGGAATTGCAACTTTACCAGTGGTTAAAGTAGAGAGAGGTGTTCTTGGTATAAGTGCTTCTTCACACTCAGCAAATGATACTGTAAGAATTCATAGAGGATCATTTAATATTGTTGATAGTTCTGTTCACTTTATTGAACCACCAAAAGGTAATACAAGGGCAAGAAGAACTGAGAGTAATTTACCATTTGTAAAAGCAGAGTTCAGTGGAAGAACTTTCCTAAGAAGTAACTATACAACTAATATGTTATTTGATGATATCTCAGATGACTTTACTGGTATAGGTAAAACATATAGTTTAACTGTTGGAGGTGCTAATACATCATCAGGTATAGGTGTAGGAAATGGAGTTCTCTTCATTAACGGTATATTCCAAACACCGTTAACAACTAATAATGAAGGACATAATTATGAATTCATAGCAGATACCACTGCTGGAGTGTCAACTGTACAATTTACAGGTATCACCTCTGAAAATGGTCAATTTATTGTATCCGATTCTGATATAAACCAGAATCAGGTTCCAAGAGGTGGTCTAATAGTCTCTCTTGGATCTACACCAGGTCTTGGATACGCTCCATTAGTTGGTGCAAAAGCATCATTATTTAAGAATGCTGCTGGTGCTATTACAAGTGTTGTTGGTATTGCAACTACATCAGGTGTGAATTATGGTATTACTACTGCTGCATATGACAATATCACAGGTATTATTACAGTAACTACTGACAAGGTTAATGGTTTCGCACTGAATAGACCAAATACTGTTCAATTGAAAGACTTAGAATTTAGTTGTGTTGGATATAGTGGTGTAACGACAACTATATTCCAAGATCACGAGAGACCATTATTCTTAACAGGCATAGTTTCAGAGAGAACCTTTGAAGTTCAAGCAGGTCCAAGTACAATCGTACACACGTATGTTGGTGGTGGTAATGCGTTTGAGTTCTTTGAGGATAATACCTTTGGTTCAGGATATAGAGGTGGCACTGTAGCAATCGGTGTTACAGACCAAGCGTATGTTCATAGATTTGTAAGTTCTGGTATTGGATCAATACGTAAGGGAAGTTTTGCTGCAACTGGTGCAAATACATTTACAGCAACTGATGCAGATTATGAGTCACATAGTGGACTACTTAAGTTAACAATACCTGGCCATAATCTTTCAACAAGCGATACAGTTGGTATTGATACTGGTGGATTAGTATTCAAGTGTTCTAAAGATGGTTTCTTTGGTAATCATCCTTATCCTAGAGGACTTTCAATTACAAGTAATCCAAATGGAGATCCGATTGCTGGTATACAAACAGCAATTAGAGAAGTATCAACAGATACTATCACTATTTTCGTTGGACAAGGTGGTGGTGGAGGAACTGGTGCAAATATAACCGCAACTGTTGGAGTTGGTGGAACTCTTGCATTTAATATTGTTTCTGCTGGTACAAGTTACGTTAATCCAAGATTAATTATACCTGAACCAATATATGAAAATATCCCTGTCGAGGGTGTATCCAGATTAGGTATTGGAGCGACTACTGATACAGGTGCTAATTTATTACTCAACATAGAAGTTGGTGCATCAAGAACATCAGTTGGCATTGGTTCAACTTTATTTGAGATTAATAAATTCAGTATCGCTAGATCTGGACATTCTTTCAAGGTTGGTGATAAGTTCAGACCAGTTGGATTAGTAACTGCTTCTCATCTATCTGCACCTATACAAGAATTTGAATTAGAAGTTATTGAAATATTCAGAGATAAGTTCTCTGCTTGGCAATTTGGTGAGTTAGATTTTATTGACAGTATCTCTAATCTTCAAGATGGACAAAAAACTAGATTCCCATTATTCTTCAATGGTCAATTATTAAGCTTTGAGAAAGATTTAGAAAATGCAACATCACAATTAATAGATTTAGATGCTGTTCTTCTTGTCTTTATAAATGGTGTATTACAAAGACCAAAACAATCATATCAATTTGAAGGTGGATCAACATTCGCATTTACAGAGCCACCTGATCCTGAAGATAAAGTAGATATCTTCTTCTATAAGGGACAAGAAGGTGTTGACGTTATTATTGGTGACATTCAGGAATCGGTAAAAATAGGTGATAAGTTTAGAGTTCTTAGGAACGAGAATTTACCTGTTGGTGTTACAACATCACAAGAAAGTAATAGAACTGTTAAGCAAATACTAGGTGCTGATTTAATTGAAACTGATATTTACACTGGACGGGGAGTTGATGAAACTAATAAAAAACCTGTAAGATGGGAAAAACAAAAAGTTGATATTATCTTGAATGGAGAAGTTGTTAATAAAACTCGTTCATCAATTGAACCTCAAATTTACCCAACTGCTAAAATTATTGGTGATTTATCAATAACAAGTGGAAAGGGAACTGGTAATAATGATGGAATATTTGTTGATGATGCAACTTCATTCCTTTATGAAAAAGAAAGATATGGTCAATCTGGTGATAGTAAAGTTGACGCACTAATCACATCAGGTAATATTGGTGTTGGATTTGCAGCGACTGCTCTTGTTAATGCCGATAGCACAGTAACACTTCAAGCAACATTTCCTGGTGGAAGTGGATATACATCAAATCCAACTGTTTCAATAAGTCCTCCTCCAGTAATAGGTGTTGGTATTGGAACGACTGCAACTGCAATTTTAAATGTAACTAGTGGTATAGTGACAAGTGGATTCATGACTCAGGCACAGATTGGTTCTGGTAGTGGTTTAGGTTATACACATACAAATCCACCTCAAGTATTAATAGAGGCACCTGAATTTAAGAGTGAAAAGATCAATACAATTGAAAACGTAGAGGGTTATACTGGTATTATTACAGGAATACAGAAAACCACAAGAGCAGGAGGAAAACCTGCACTTAAATTCTTCTTTAATTCAGTAACACAAAATGATAGTGGTGTATTGATTAATGTAGATGCAAATAAATTAAAAGTAGGTTATCCTATATTAGTATCAGGAACCAAAGTAGGAAGTGGAGTTACATCTATAAATGGAGTTAATGCATCAGTTGTTGGAATAGGAACTACATTTGTAGATAATATTTACATAGTAAAAACTATTGCTACTAATGGATCACTAGGTGAAATTGTTTGTGATGTACATACAAATAGTAATTCATCAATTACTCCTGGTGGAGTTGGTATAAACACTGTTGGTTTCCATTCTACTGGACAGTCTGGAATGACAACATCACTAGGCACAATAAACTGGGGTAGATTATATGGTAATAGTTTAACTCGTTCAGAAAATCCAATATCAATTGGAGTTACTGGTCTAACTGTTGATGCTGGACTCTCAACATTCCCAACTATACAACGTAAAAATTACGTTAACACATCAGTGAGAGGATTGAGATCAACAGGTTCAATAAGAGTATTTGGACTTTGATTATGGAACCCCTTATAAATAAAAAGAAAAGTTAAGATTCGATGCCAGCAATAGTTACTGATCAGTTTAGAATTCTGAACGCAAATAATTTTGTAGAATCAGTCGAAAATACAAATAATTCTTACTATGTTTTTATAGGACTTTCTAATCCTACAGGAGCACCAACTCTTGCTGGATTTGGTAGAACATCAGATTGGGATAGTAATACACCTGCACCTACAGATAGTTTTTCATATCGTTCTCACTCTGGTGATACAATGATGTTTGGTAAAAAAATATCATCAGGAAATATAAGAAGAATAATAAGAAGATTAGATTGGACAACTGGATCAAGATATGAAATTTATAGAGATGATTATAGTGCAAAAAATCAAAGTCCATTAACACAAGCAAATAGACTATATGATGCGAATTATTATGTTCTAAACTCTGATTTTAAGGTGTACATATGTATAGATAATGGTTCTTCAGGTGATAATCCTTTGGGAAATATCTCTCAAGATGAACCTACATTTACTGATTTAGAACCATCAAAAGCAGGTAATAGTGGTGATGGATATATTTGGAAATATCTATTTACAGTATCTCCTAGTGATATAATCAAATTTGATTCTACAGAGTACATTACAGTTCCAAATAATTGGTCTACTTCAACTGATTCTCAAGTTAGAGCAGTAAGGGAGAATGGTAATTCAGATGTGAACTTAAATCAAATTAAGCATGTGTATATTGAAAATGGTGGTACTGGATATGCAAACGGATTAGCACAAGAGGTTGATATTCTTGGTGATGGAACTGGAGCGAAGGCAAGAGTAGATGTACAGAATGGTAAAATTACTGATGTAACTGTTAGTGCGGGTGGAAAAGGATACAGTTACGGTATCGTAGACTTAGGAACTCTTAATAGTAATGTGAGTGCAACAGGCAGAGCAAAATTAATTCCTATAATTCCACCAAGTTTAGGACACGGTTCGGATGTTTATTCTGAGTTAGGGACTGATAAAGTCATTATTTACGCTAGATTTGATGATTCGACAAAAGATTTTCCAATTGATACTAAATTTGCACAGGTTGGTGTCGTAAAGAATCCAACTAAAGTTGGCACGGATGTCGTATATACTGACACAACTTATTCATCGTTAGAGGCATTTAAGTTCTCAACAGTTTCAGGAACACCTCAAGTTGGGGAAGAAATAAGTCAACTTCTTACACTTTCACCAAATAATGGTAAAGTGGCAACTGCATTTGTTGGTTCGTATGATAAAGAAACTAAGGTATTAAAATACTTTAGAGATCGTTCTTTACATTTTAATAAAACGACTTATGATCAAACAGATTATACTGGAATCTCAACTATAGGTAGGATTTATCAATTTGAATCAGCAAATACTGCAAATAATATTGAAGGTAAAACATCTGGTTTTTCAGGGTCAATTGATGTATCATTCTCAAAGGGAACTGATAATCCAACTGGTAACAAATTAATAAACTTGGGAATCAATTTTAATGCAGGGTTATC
>VTLG01015010.1_pt1 | contig 18517 bp, 15 predicted proteins | sample 4694571 | NCBI WGS metagenome assembly VTLG01 (sample SAMN12604809, study PRJNA352737) | marine metagenome | biome: ENVO:00000447; feature: ENVO:00000209|ENVO:00000569|ENVO:01000036; material: ENVO:00002151; isolation source: viral sequences binned using virsorter ... | reverse complement strand
TCCTTTAGCCGCAGCAGTTCCTGGTGCTCCTTTTTCACCTACTCCTATTTCACCTTTTTGACCTTCTTCACCCTTTTGACCTTTTTGTCCTTTATTACCTTGTGCATCTACATTACCCTTCTGACCTTTTTGCCCTTCTTCACCTTTCTCACCTTTAATACCTTTTTGTAGTACATCACCTTTTATTCCTTTATCACCTTCTTCACCTTTCTGTCCTTTAAACTCACCTTTCTCACCTTTATCACCTTTATTACCTTGTGCTTCTACATCACCCTTAGAACCTTTATCTCCTACTTCACCTTTTTGTCCCTTTTCACCTTTATCACCTTTAGATGCGGAAGCACCATCTTCACCTTTCTGCCCTTTAGCATTCTGATCTCCTTTCTCACCTTTAGTGGAGTTATCATCACCTTTATTACCTTTATCACCACTTACACCTTTCTGTCCTTTCTGACCATCAGGTTCACCTTTATCACCTTTAGTACCGTCAAAACCTTTATCACCATCAAGACCTTTCTGTCCTAAATTACCTTTTTCTCCCTTTTGTCCTTTATCACCATCACCATCAAGACCTTTTTGCCCTTTAGTACCTTCTTCACCTTTTGGACCTGGAACAGTTGAATCATCACCCTGTTCACCTTTAATACCTTGAGATCCAGTTAATCCTTGACTACCCTTATCACCTTCATCACCTTTTTGTCCTTTAGGACCTGGATTAAGATTACCACCACCAGAGTTACATACAACCCACTGACCACTAGTACCATCAGCGTACCATATCATCAATTCTCCAGTATCATCCTCCCACCATAATTCACCATGAAATGGATTAGATGGTGGATCAGACGCAATAGTAACTGGAGTAACTCTAACTGTTGCCCTATTTTGATTAGGTAAAGCAGTCGCTGTTACGGGTGCTCCTCTAAAATCTATCTCACTAATATGAGCAGCAGTTCCTACAAGAACTCCTTCATCGTAAATACTTAACGCACCAGGAGTTGTACCTCCACCAATTGGAACCCAAAATCTTTCTCCAGGAAAACCAGGAACAGATACTATTTGATATTGATTTCCAATAGGAGTTGGTTTATTATAATCACCAGAATATACTGCTTTATATGCAGTCTGCCCAAACCATTGATGAGTTGAAGTATCGCTTATTGCACCACCAGCATTAGCATTAATAGTAACTGTAGTTGCAGTTACAGCACTAATACCAACAACAGTATTATAAAGATAATCAGCACCAGTATCTGTATTAGCACCAAATTCTCTGGGATATGACTTCTCAGTTGTAAAATTATCTCCGTTGTAATCACATTTAAATGTAAGTGCAGCACCTACAACCCCAAGAGTATTACCTACAGTTAATCCATGACCAGAACCAAGAGTTAATTCTAAATCTCCAGAAACTGGATCATAAGTTGCATCAGTAACATCATGATAGGTCATCTCAACAGGATCACCTAAGTTAGGTTCTGCCTGTTCTACATTAAGATACTTATACCTATCTTCTTTTAATTGATCTTGTGGAGTTCTCTTAACCCTTCCACTAATATATTTGTTTAAACTAGACATTACTATTCTCTAGAATACTTGCAATGAATTCCATTTGTAATGGAGCGACCATACCACCTGCATTTGTTGCTCCTACTTGAACCCTAATAGATTCATTAAAACCAGCAACTGCAAGTGTCATACTAGTACCAGATACTGGATCAGTAGATCTTGGGTAAGAATGTTCACTAAAATTACCATCCATAGTGCAAGTAAATACCAGAGAATTATCTGCTATTTTAATAGTATTTCCATTGACAAGACTATTAGCACCAATAGTTAAAACAAGTTCACCTGATGTAGGATTATAATCAGCATTCCATACACTAAATTTATCTCCAGCAGAATGACTACTACCAGTTCCATCAACAACCTCAACACATAATGGTGTTGCACGAACGAATGTATGAGGTGATGGTTGATAATTATGTATATTTCCTGTAGATCTTCCAACATCTAGAGAAAATGTAGTGGAAGTTGGAACAGTTTCTACAACATATGATTGTTGTGGATTAGGAAAAACATTTGTAGTTATTCCAGTATAACTATTCTTTATAGCATTAGGAGTTCCAAATTGAAATGTATGTGGAGTTGTATTTGTAGAAGGAATTGAATCAAGAACTTTTACAGTAACAGTACTGTTAGAAATAGCAAGAATAGGTAAAGCCTTGTTACTAGCAGGGTCTGTTGATCTTGGGTATGTATGATTACCACTACCATGAGTACAAGTAAATGTCAATCCATTATCAGCAATTGTTATGGATTGTCCAACTTGCAATTTATGACCACTACCAACATCAATTACTAAAAGACCATCATTAGGATTATATGTTGTATTACTACCAGCAGTATAAGTAGCACCACAAGTAAAGTATAATCCACCCAAAGTAATTTTCTCAGTTGGACTAAATCCGTGGTCACCCATTGTTGTTACGGTAACAATTCCCGTTGGTTCATCATAATCAGCACCAGAAACAGTAGTAACACCAATCTGATTACCTCTAATGAATACTTTATCAAGTACTAAAGGAGTTTTTTCTAATACTATTCTACCATCAACCAATATTAATCCATCATTTGGTGGAATCTCAGCGTCTTGAACTACTTTAATATCCCTTGTATTTCCTGTACTTCTAGATTCTCTTCTCTGCCAAAATGTAACTGTAGGATAAGTAACACCTATAGCAACATTAGCAACTTGAGCATACAATAATAAAGATGAAGTTCCTGTAGGAACTTCATAAAGTTCTTGTGCTCCAGGTGCTACAGGAACAGCAATATTTACAAATTTATTTACTGGTGCTATCGCCATACTATCTTAACGCTAATATAAGTGGTGTTAATTGTGCTTGTATTGCTCTATTGAAATCCCTTCCTCTTATTGTAGAGGTTGTTTGATCAATTGTCAAACCATCACCAATTCTGAAATTACCTTTTTGATCCGTACTTGTGAAAGGAACTTGACCACCATTAATGGCAACAACTTCATTTTCTGGTATCGGTTTTCCACCTTGGAACGGGTTAGCTGTATTTATATTCGTACCTGCACCTACGTATTCAAATGAATGTGAACTAGTTATAATCCTACTCATCCTAACCAATTCCATTTTTGTTCCTGCCTCAACAGGATATGGAATAAATTCATTAAATGTAACTGTAGTTATTCCAGCATAAATTCCAGTATCAGCATTTGTTGTTGCTGAATCAACAGTATATAAAATTGGATCCATATTTGCTGTTACTTGTCCAGAACCAGCACCAGAAATACTAAGTACAATATTTTGTGTCGGTAAGAAATTTCTACCAGCATTGATTACATCAACAGAAGTAATGGTTCCTGCAGCACTTACATTAGGAGAAAATTCTGCAAGAATTGATTCTGGACCTTCTGGTAAAGTAGCAGTAATAATTGGAGGAGCACCTGCACTATAATCACCAGGTTGTCCACCATCTACAACAGTTACAGATCTTATGAACTGCATTGGTTCAGTTATTTGTGCTGTTGAAGGTGTATCAGCATAATCATTCATATTCAAATGGAAGTATGCTGCTTGCCCATCAAAAGGAGTTCTATACCTTCTTCCACCAATAACATTAAAATCCCTACAATTATTTAATATAACCTTATCAGATTCTCCATCAATATCAGCACCCAAATCTCCATCAAATTCAACAACACCAACACCATCAGCAACTAATCCATAAGTACCAAATGAGGAGTTGGAGTTTGTCAAATCACATTGTCCACCAGATGTACATCCAATAGCAATTTGACATCCAATAGTAAAGATGGAAACTAACTGAGCATAAGCATTATTTGAGATAGAAACACCAATACCTGCTTCATTGTATTGAGTAAATGCATCACATACCATACTCTTTAAATCTTGTCCTAGATCATTGGTTCCTGTAAATGAAGCATCAACATGATGTCCATTGATTCTCATACCAATACTACCTGTCATAAAGTTAGTACAGTTTCTAACATAAGGACTTCTATATCTACCATTAGGTCCTTCATTAGCAGGTCCAGGAGCAGTATATCCAGTTTCAGCACCATATGATACTCCAGCATCAATATATGTTTGTGTTGGTGGGAAAGCAACCGCAGCACAATCTTGATGATTTGTAGTTATAGTTGCACCAGCAAAGTTAAGATTCTCAATTAAACAACCATTTCTAACATGGAATACATCCTTATTAATATTATTAGGTACAATAGTTACTAGTCTAATATCCTCTCCAGTAATAGTAACCTTATTTCTCAATCCAATTGGATTATTTTCATTATAAACACCAGAACGAACCTTAATTGTATCTCCTTCTTGTGCTATCGCTGCTGCTGCACCAATAGTTCTTTTCGCATCACCTTCTAAAAATCCACTATTACCATCATCACCATCTCTTGTAACATAAATTATATTCTCTGTTTCTACTCCAGCTGGTCTCCACTTAACACCACTATTAGTAGATGATAATCTATAATCATTCTGAGCTCTGGATGCATCAAAACCAACATCATTTTCATAATCAATTATTTGGTTCTCTAATTCTAAAGTTCCAATAAGTTTTGTATTACTACCTACATTTAAATTCTTCTCAATTCCTACACCACCTTCAACAACCAATGCACCACTATCTTTAGTTACTGATTGTGTAGTTCCAAAAATATGCTCATCACCACATACATTTAAATCTCCAGCAACACCAAGTCCACCACCAACTACTACAGCACCCGTATTACAATCAGTAGATGGATCTGTAGAACTAACTCTAAGAGTTCCTGTTAAATCTTGATTTCCACAAACATTTAAATTTCTAGCAACACCAAGACCACCATATACAACTAAAGCACCAGTACTACAAGAAACAGATTCTGTAGAATCTTCTACTATCGTTTTTCCACCAATATTCAATCTCTTAGCGATACCAACACCACCATCTATCTGAACTGCTCCAGTGGTTGAGAAAGTTGAATCAGTAGTATCATTAAATGTAGATACTCCATCAACATCTAATTTAGCATTTAAATTGGTATCACCATCTACTTCTAACTGAGCATCAAATTTAACATTATCAGTTACATGAAGTTCTCCAGTTACATCTAATTCTACTGCTGGATTGTTATTAAGAATACCAACCATAGTCATCCTATAGATTGGAGAATCATTCTGAATATTAGTATGACCCCATAAATCCCTTGATTGTATTCTTGCAACTGCAGTAGGATTATTTGGATCTGGTATTGGTATTATAGTATCTGTACCAAGTCCTAAACTATTTTGTTGTGTAAAATTCAACCACTGGAATAATTGTGCAGTTCCACCTGTAGGTAAAGTTACATGCTCATCCTGAACATACATTCCATCCAAAGATACAGGAGATGCTTCAACCCATCTAATTCCATTACCATCTCTTGTTAAATAAGATCCATTTACACCTGGAGAATCAGCAGAGTCAACAATATTTCTATCAATCTTAACTGATCCTTCTACATTTAATGCTAATTTACCTTCAACAGTCTCAACAGCTCCTGGATATCCAGGTACTTCACCAGGAAATGTGCTACCAATTCCTACTCGACCATCATCTGTAACTGTAAATATATCATCTTCAGCGTTAACTTGAAGTCTACCAAAAGGTGTAACACTTCCAATACCTAAATTAATTTTATCAGCAACTTTATTGAATGTAACAGAATTTTCTTTACTACCAACCTGCAATAAATCTGCAGGTAAAGTAGTCCCAATACCAACTCTACACGGGTTAGTAAGAACATGTAAACATTCAACACCAACTTGGAATTTACTACCTGGTACGGTAGTTCCAATACCAACTAAACCTTCCTCAGTAACAACAAAAGAAGTATTTGCAGCACCGACTTGGAATCTGGCATCAGGTTGCGTAGTTCCAATTCCAACCCGACCTGCCGTCTGACCATCATCAGCATCTTTCTGAGAAGATATAGCAACAAAAACGGTTCCTGCCGAACCAACATTAAATCTATGTTTTACCGTTAAGTAATCTGTATATAATTCTGCGTTAATAAAAACATCATTATTAAATGTAGCGATACCACTTACATTTAAATTTTGGACATTTATATTTAATCCATCACCAAAATCTGCATTACCAAATAAATCCGCATAAAGAGTTCCATAAACATAGACATCATTATAAAATTCGGCTACATTACCAACTCTATGATTATTACCCCCATTTAAACCTTCAAAATTATCGGATTCTGCCATATCTTATAACCTATCCGTTGGTATTTGAGTTCCACCAAAACACATTCCCATCCAACTAACATCTCTTATCCAAAGAGATCTGGAATACTTAGCAGTAGTATTTAAGGTTTCACAATTAAGATTTATACTATTGCCTCTATTATTAAAATTAATATCACTACCAGCTTCAAACTCTATTGTAGTATCAGATTTTATTAATATAGCATTACCTTTTATTGTAATTTTTCCATTATCTGCAGTAATACTGATACCTGTTCCATTTGTAGATACTATATTAACTCCTTTATCTGATCCTTCTGCACCTGCGTTACCCTTTCCTCCACCACCAGCAAGAGTAAGAGTTTCATCAACAGTAATATCTAAATTACCAGTATCAGCCATTTCTATAGTAGTATTACCAGATTCTGATACACCAGTTATAGCATATATTCTAGATCCAGCCATACCAAACTTTGGACTTGCCGTTTCTATTTTGAAATTAGGTCCGAAAGAATCAACAGATCTACTTTGCCAGGATGTTTTATTTGACATTTACGCTACCTATACTCTGTTATTTATTTCAACTGACACAATCAATAACCTGCTTAACTTCACCTTGATATGGAGGTCTTGCTCCTAATCTTGGTTTCAAGATAGCACCATAACCTGTTCTTGTATCAATTGTAAGTTCTGGCAACTTAGTTATCTCACTAACATTGATTGTTGCAGCACTTGGTGGTATAACGTTAACTATTCTTCCCATATTATCAACATAAGTAGTATATTCATTACCATCTTCATCAGTTACCTTGTCATCTCTATCATAATCATGTCCAGGATTAACAATAGTAACTCGATCAATTACCACTGGTTCCTCATCATCTACATCTTTAATTGGATAATTTTCACCTTCCGATACAACATAGATATCAATTATTTGCTGATAAGTAGGAGAATCTTCATCATAATCAATTACTGCTCTTGCAACTGCACCATATCCTTGATTACATTCATCAGTTATTTCTACAAAAGGTGGTCTTGTATATCCAGATCCACCACTCTTCAAATCAATACCAATAAGACTACCAACTGCCTCAACACCAGTTCCAATTCTATTACCTAAAATTGCCCTAGCATTAGCACCAATCCCATCACTACCAAAAATCTTAACTTTAATTCCAGCACATTTTAATGGGGGACCACCATAACATTCACCCAATGGACTCTTAAACTTAGGAACAGATACACTTGGATTCATAAAATCAAATACTCCTAAACTACCACCAGCAATACTTAATCCTTGAGCAGCATCTACTAAACCTTCTGTTAATTTATCAGCAGTATTAGCAACAGATAATATCTTATCAACTGCAATCTCAGCAGCTTCCATTGGTCCTTTACCTAGAACCCACTTAGTAACTTCTTGATTAGATGGTTTTGGTGGTGTCTCACACTCAAACATTTTAGCAATATTAAGTAATGCTTCTGCCTTTCCTCGTAAAAAATCACCAGGACTAAATCCACCTAATATACTACCTATTCCACCTAAAAGTGGTCCAAGACCTTTAGTAATACCTCCAATAATCTGATTCATCAAACCACCAATAAATTGATCACCAATACAAGAAACAAAATTCTTAACATTCTCTAATAATCCTTTAAGCATTCCACTAATAGTATCTTTCAAACCACCTATAATATTCTGCATAATACATGGCATACCTTCTTCAATTTTTTTAAGAGGGTTAATTAAAGCTGCCTGTGCTTTAGCACCAGCTTTTTTAGCTTCAGAACGACTCTTAGTAGCAGCAAAAACTGTACCAAACACACCTTTATATAATTTTTTCAACCCACCATTCAACTTAGGTCCCATTTCACTAGTAAGACTGCTCATCATACTCCCAGCTAATCCACCAGATAGTCCAGCAAGTTTATCAGTAACAAGTCCTATTTTTTTCTTTGATAACTGTTTTGCTGCTCCAGACAATCCAGATAAACTACCTCCAGCAACCATACCTTGAATATCATCAACTAATCCACCAACTTGATCCTTTATTTCACTTACTGTAGAACTTGAGTCATTACTAGCAAGATTAATAACTTTACCTATAACAGGATGAGTAGATCTTAATTTATCAACTTCTTCTAAATTCTCATTCAATTTTGTAACTAACTTTTCAGGAAGTTGAACTGGTAATGGTTGAGCACTAGAAGATTGCTCACCAATTTCACTCTTAACAAAAGTAGCACCATCATTTTTTATCTTTGAAGTATACCCAGTAAAAGGTGCAAAAGGCATACTATATCCTTTAGCTGGGAATTGCCCCTTAGTTCTACCAAAAAGACCTACAATAACTGGCAATTGTGCATCATCACCATCAAGAAAGAATCCAAATACACTATCACCTGGACTTAATCTAATAGATCTAAACCTATCAGCACCACCAGATCCTGCAGTAGTTGGTAATAAAACTTGTGCCCAAGGAAGATCAACATTTTTCAGTTCGCTCAAATCTTGAGGATGATATCCCATAATACGGACTTTAATCCTATTACCCCAAGAAGATCCTGATTGATTTATCTGATCACCTTGACAATCTTCTGGTGCGATTTGTCCTATCCACCAACGAAAACCATCTCTTCCTACAAAATTACTTTTTAATAGTGATTGCTCTATCATATTGGTCTAGATCCGAATGTATCGCTTATTAGTGTTAATGAAGTGTAAGATCCTGTTGGATCAAAATGATGACACAATTCCTTAATCATATATAGACCACTTTGTTCAGGATCGTTATCCTTCTTTTCATTCTTAGTAATTCTAGGGAATTTACATTCAATAATATTACCAGCCTCCAACTCAGTGTTTGAGGGAATTGTCATAGAAATCATCTGAGTAAACAAGGTATTATATCTCATCATTGCCTGAGATTGTGTTTTACCAGGATCAGCATTCTTTGCATCGACAGAAGCATCTTGCTCCATTGTGCCAACATCAAGAACTGCCGTAACATTTCTACTAGGAATATCTCCTAAAGTTCTACTATCAAAAGGATTGCCATTTATTTTTGGTAATTTTATATCTTTACCAAGATTTTCAGTATTCTTTTTATAATCTTCCAATTTAAATAAACCCTTTGCAGGATCTGTATATTCAAAAGTATATGGATTAAAGAATATTCTCTGACTACAGTATGTACCTCTCTGCAAATTTCCCAATAAATCTTGGTTTTGATTTGTACTATAGTCTATAATTTTATAATCATTACCTTCACCCTTTTGAATAACTTCAGTAAATTCATAAACTTCAGAGTAAGGTTTTCCAGATATCATACTATCAATAGATTTAAATTTATATCCACTTTTAGTTTCATAAAAGAAATATCCAGCAGTTCCTGAACTCTTTTTAGTTTTTCCTGGAACACTTTTAGATGCTAACCAAGTTAACACAGTAAAAGGTTTCCTCATATTACCAATAAAACCATATTTATTTTGAGTCTCATCAATATCTATTGTCTTCTTAGTACTTAAATACTTTTTATCATTAATAATTTTTTTAACAGACTCACTAATTTTAAGAGAAGTGGGAAATTTTCTACCAACTCTTGTTGTTTCATTAGTTATTGCTTCACGAGAAACTAAATTTAAAGTAAATGATTCATTATCAGTTTTAGATAATACATTAGTAATACTAGAAACAAATAAGTACTTGTCAGTCTCACTAGCAAAATCAAGTCCTGGATTAACCTCATTATTACCAAGAACTTTAAGTCTAACTCTTTCACCACCCCTTAAAGGCAAACCATTATATAAAGTCTGTAATTCACCATCTTCTCCTTCTATAGTTCCACCATCATTTATTACTTGCAACTTCATAGTAATTGTAGGAGAAATAATATCTTCATAATAATCAATCATAACCACACCAGCAGCTATATCAACTGACTTTGAACCGTCTGCTGATTCAATTATAATTTCTTCGTATATTGATGGATCTACTGCTGACATTTAAGTATATGAGTATAATGTTGATGCTACTTTTTTGTAGATAAGGCGATGTGAGTCTATCACAATTGTTCTACCTTTTTTAGAACTTGGTGTAGGAGGTGGAGGAGAACTAGAACCTGAACCGTCTTTATTATTTACCATATAAACAACCGATCCTTTTCTTTGAGTATTGAGATTTGTTCCTTTTACTCCTTCTAATTTCTTATTCTTAGGATTAATAAGATTAAAATCATTTCCTTTTTTATCAAGATCAGTTAATCCACCAGTCATCCAATCAACAGAAGATCTCCAACCAAGGAATCCACGGTTCCCCTTATCTTTCTTCTTATTAACTTTATCAATATCACCTTGCATATCATTAAATATACCATCAACACCCTTCATCTCATCAGAATGTTCTGCAACAAGTTTTTTCATTAAACTTCCTGCATCTTTTAATTTATTGCCAGTATCAACATTACCAGCAATGAGTTGATTAATAAACTCAGGTCCTAAATCATCTACACTTCTCTTTGGTATAATAGCTTCACCACCCTCAACATTAATATCTTTTCCACCTTCTTCATGAGATTTTCCATCTATAATTCCACCATCCCTATACTGCTCTAAATTAGAGTCACCTTTTATAGACTCCACATCCTTTATTATATCACTTTCAGATTCTTCTTCATCATTATCTTCTTCTTTATCTTCTTTTTTATCTTCCTTCTTATCTTCTTTTTTATCTTCCTTATTATCTTCCTTTTTATTATTTGGAATTAACTCTTCTTGTGGTTGAACTTCTTCCTTCTGTTCATTGTCTTTTTCCTTTTGTTTATTTGGAAATAAATCAAGAAAATCCCACCATTGATTTTTTCCTTCTGCCTGATTTTGACTTCCATCTTCTGTAGTACCTTCTGATTTTTTATTCTCTTCATCAATAGCACTATTCAATTCACCTTCACCTTCCCATAATTGAGATTCCATTTCACCAAATGCACTTGTAGTGCGATCCAGTTGTTTATTAAGCTCATTCACATTCTCCTGTAATCTAATTGATTCTAACTTCTGCTTCTCTGTTTGTAAACCATAATCTACCCCCGTAAATATACCAACAACGAAATTAGTCCATCTAGTAAGTGTATCAATAACACCCTGTATTCTCTTCATTAATGCTGTTGCACCCTTAATAATTCCTGGTAATTGAGTGACTAACCATCCAACCATAGTATATCCCACAAAATCCAATACTCTACCAAAGAATCCTTTAGTACTATCAGAAATAACTTTTCCAGTTCTTTTTACAGCTCCTGAAATACCAGCTGCTTCAATAATACTTTCATTTTCTTTCCTCTTTACAGCATCTCTTCTTTTTCTAAAGAATGAAGCATCATTGGCTATTAATTTTCTTTTTGATATAACACTGGACTGAAGATCCTCAGAAATCTTACGAGTAAGCTTACTTGCTTTCTGCATCCCAGACGAAAAAGCCTTACTTGAGTTTGATATGGCTTTTAAATTGAGAGAAGATCTAAGAACTAACCCCTTAACTACTTGAGAAGATGCCATTTACTTATACAGGTGCTATTTGATACTCTCTAAATCCAGAGTAAACGTAAGTATTATCATTATTATTTGCAGGTATCTTAGGAACATTACCACCAAGACCACCAGTTCCAGAACTACCATTTTGAGTTTGTTGGTCACCACCAGCAGCAAGATTAATAACTTCAGGTGCAGGTTCTTGTAAAGTAAGATCCTGTTGTTTTAACTGTTCTTTTTTATCTGACTTACCATTAAATAAATTCCAATCACTTCCTTTCTTATCAAAATCAGTTAATCCACCAGTCATCCAATCAAGAGAGGATTTCCAACCAAGGAATCCACGATTTCCCTCCTTTTTTTCTCCCCCTTCTGCTGCTTGTGGAGTAAGTCCCTCCATTGCTTGATCTACACTAACTTCACCACTCAAAAGTTGTTGTTTAAGAAGTTGATTACTTGGAACAGTACCATCTCCTCCTTGTGGTTGAACTTGTTGTTGATTATTACCACCTATAAGATTTAATCTTTGATTTTCAACAATTGATTTTGTACCCACAAAACCCAAAGCACTTGCTAACCATTTTACAATACCACCCTTACCACGTAACATTGGTAATTTACTTACTAATTTTCCACCAAGTAATCCACCACTCGTATCAATTGCAGCACCAACGGGATTTTTACCCCCCATAACATCTATACCAGCATCAAACAAACCAAAAGGAAGACTACTCTTAAAGAAATTTCCAACTCTTGCAAGAGGACTTAATTTATTACCAGGTAATAAATTTTTTGTTTGACCTAATGGTGGTGGTGGAAGATTTCTCATTCCACCTTGCATCAATGATGCTCCTGCACCTTTCCTGAATAAATTAATTAAACTTATAAACGGCTTCTTTATTAAGTTTTTGAAAGTAATTTCAGCAGCCTTTTTAGCAAGTCCTAATAACATCCTTGCTAATGCAGTAACAGCTACATTCACAGCTATAAATGCAGTAGCACCAAGTGCAAGACCAGTAAGAAGTTTATTTCTTATCTCAGCTATTTTTTCTTCATTACCAGATGCAAGAGCAGCCAGGTAATCAAGAGTCTGAGTTCCTAACCAACCAAATAAAATAGTTCCAAAATATTGACCTAAAGCACTTAATATATTTGTTGCCTTTTTAGCAAGATACTCAACTGGTGCTAATGCAGCATTAGCTATTTTTTTCTCTATTGCTCCTTCTTTTCCTTCTCTAAGACCTATTGTTGCTAATTGACGCTGTCTATTAGCCTCAGCGTTCATCCTCTGATCTTCTAACTGAGAACTTAATGCTAAACTTTGTGATATCGCAGTTAATGCATTAGTTAAAACATTAACCTGACTAGCAACACTAGACAACTGTGTAGTAACTGTATTTACTGCATTAGTATTCCTAATAATTATCCTAGTTAACTCAGGATCTACTGGAGAATTTCTATCACCTCTGATGGCATTCATAGCAGGTGCAAAAGTACTAGCAGAAAATCTTCTCCTGATAGCATTAATGCTATTTGCTATTGGTGATGTTATTACTTCAGCCATTGTTTGCTGCTTGCTGTGCTTTTAGGTTTTCTTCTTCAATATATTGTTGGAGAAGTGTTAAATAAATTTCCCTTTCCCAAGGAATCATATTCTCTAACTCTGTTAAGCTATATTTATGGTGTTGCATCAGGGCAAAATTTACTTTATAGTATGACTCAAGATCTTCATGAGCCATACTTACACGAAAAAACTTTGTAGTCCCTCCAATACAATTTCACTCTCAACTTTTGTTTCTGGATTAGTTACCTTAACTGTATGAGATAGTTTAGGCATTGTCTCAAAAAACTTTTCAACTTCTTTAAACTGTTTTGAATTAAGAGATTCAATAAAATCCGTTAATTCTTTTTTAGTACAATCTGCAGCAGTCCAAGACTCATCTTCAGAATATACTTGATCAATACAAGATGAAATTAATTTAAATGTATCATCAACATTAACATCACCTGTTGCAAAATTAGTTTTTATAAATTCATCCATAGAAGGATACTTCATTCTCATTGAATATTCATCATCCAATTTAATATCTGGACTATGATCCTCGTTTATTTGAACTTTTATATCATCTATGTTGATCATTGTTGCAACTTTAGTTTTTCCATCATCAGGACAAGTTACCATAATCTCAACTTCTTCACCAACAGATTTTCCACGAATATTTAAAAATAGATATTCAATATCAAATGTTGATAATCTCTCAACCTTTATTCCTCTAGTTAAAATACAATGGGAAATAACATCTTTAACTGCATTTGCAATTTGTTTAGTATCTTGACTCTCCATAGCCAAAATAAGTATTTTCTCTTCTTTAACTAAAAAAGGTCTATATTTAATTTTCTTTTTAGACGAAGGAATAACCAACTCATAGGAAGGTGCGGAAATTTTTGGTAAAGGCATAATGTTTGTAGCACTTCAGTATTTTTATTTATAGCACTTATTTTAAATTACTCTACCTTCACTTATAACACTACCACCACCACTATTACCACCATACAATTTATCTCCAAGTTTCATTCCATAATTTCTAAGAGCATCAAGTTCTGATTGAGATGAATTTAATAATTCAAGATTTCCAGGTTCAGGTTTTGGTTGTACCTTATTATATAATCTATTAGCTGCAGAATTAGCACTAATCTTATTATTATCAGTACCTCTTCTTCTATCTGCAGAAGAAGTTGAACCACAAATATACCTATCAAATGCAAATGCTGCTGTTGTTCTCAATATATTAGAAGATTGATAAGCGACTCTTGCCATAGTCAATGATTTTGGATATAAACCACGAAATGTATATTCTAGTCTCTGTCTATAATTTCTTTCAAACTTTGTAATAGTTGTTGTATCGGATTTATATAATTCTGGATAATTTAATTGGAAATTATATGCATCATCTGAAGGATCTGCTCCTGATCCACCAGTAATAAATTCCATCCAATGCTCTAAAAATTTAAGTGACTTGTATTCATTATCCACATAAAACTCTAATTGTATTTCAGTAAAGTTTCTAGTATGAGGCATACTCTCCATAACACCTTGATAATTACCTCTTACAAGTTCAGTTGCAAAAGCAGATCCAGGCAAAACAGCAGCACTACATAATAATCCAATCTCACTAAGATGAAATCTATGATCAACTCCTCTAGCTTGTAGATGAGATCTCAAAGCTTTAGATGGAAGTCCAAAGTTAACTAGGTAATGAGAAGTCTGAGCAACATTTTGAAATGTTGGAAGAATTTGAGATATCTTCTTTGGTATTGGAACAGGCACTCTAAATAGTTCTACTATATCATTTCTATTTAGATGGCTTATAAAGGAAAGTATTATCCAACTTCTCCTCACAAATATAAAGGTGATCCTACAAATATAACTTTTAGATCATTGTGGGAAAGGAAATTCATGGTTTACTGTGATTCCAATGCTAATGTATTAGAATGGGCAAGTGAAGAAATATCAATAGATTATGTGTCTCCTGTAGATCGTAGACCTCATAGATATTTTCCAGATTTCTATATGAAAGTAAGAGAAAGTAATGGTTCTATAAAAAAATATGTAATAGAAGTTAAACCTTTAAAACAATGTTCTCCTCCTAAGAAACCAAAAAGACAAACTAAAAGATATATTACTGAAGCATATACATATGCCACAAATCAAGCAAAATGGAAACAAGCAAGAGAATATTGTGCTGACCGAATGTGGGAATTTAAAGTCATTACAGAGAAAGAACTGGGAATTAAATGAGTAGAATCAAAGACATTAAGGATAATTTAATCGGCACGGAAGATGCTGATGATTTAATGATGGAAATTCTTGGTGTCTTAGAAGAAGGTAGTAAAACACCAGAAGTAGGAAAATTCTATGTCTTTGTGTATAATCCAAAAACACCTAATATAAGGTATGATCAAAATCCGTTAGTTGGAGTAACTGGAATATTTGAATGGGGATTTCGTGGAATCAATTTTCATTGGAATGATCATAGGCAATATACTTGGAATGAGGTACCTGGTGGACTATATGAAGTCACTGATGAAGAGCTAAGTGACCTTGATGGTATTCCTTTTGCAAGATTCCGTATAAATAGCTGATAATACAAGTATAGGTCGATAAATGGGAAGAAAAACTGGACCCCAAAGAAGAGCTGAACAAGCAGCAAGAAGAAAAGCTAGACTATCTGAAAGAGAAGCTAAAAGACAATCATATTATACACTAAAAACAGACTTAACAGAAAATGATTCTACACCAGTTACGGAACCACCTGCTAAAAATAAATATGGAAAAGAAGCTGCAGGTGATGATTTCTTTCTAAGTTATCCATTAAAAAGAAATGAACAAGAAGATAGTTTAATATTACAAGCAGTCAAATATCTTCCACCAAGTGCAAAATCTGGGGAAGGTTTGGGATTTGCTTTAAATGAGGAATATAACAAATCAAAAGAAAGCTTAGATATGTTAAATCAGTCCCAAAATCTGGGACTTACCGATGACGAGATAGCTGGTATTGCAACTAAAAATCATGGAAATTTTATTAAAGATATATCAATGGGATCTGGAATGGATTCTAGATATACTGGATTTGCTGGAGATAAACATAATTCCAAAACAAAGTTTTATGTAGAACTACCTATACCAAACGAATTATCTGACAGTCAAAGTGTTACTTGGGACGCAAGTACAATGAATGCTTTTGAAGTCGTAGCAAGTACTATGGCAATGAATTTGATGAAAGATCCAGGTGCTACTGTAGAATCAGTTCAAGAAGCTATTGCTGCAGCAAGATCAGGTGCATTAGCAGGAGATTTTGGGGTTGAAGGTGGTGGTAATGTTGGTGGTGCAGTAAGAGCAGCATTATCAGGACTAGGTCTTCAAGCATTTGGATCTAATGTGACACCCAATACTATGATATCAAGGGCTAGTGGTCAGATTCTCAACTCAAATAAAGAATTATTATTTGAAGGTGTTAACCTAAGAAATTTCAGTTTCAATGTTACATTCTCACCTAGAAGCCAACCAGAAAGTGAAAGGGTGATGAAAATAATCAGATCATTAAAAACAGCAATGTCTCCCAAAGCAGGTGATGAATATGTTCCTGGTTCAGGTAACTTTAAAGGAAGTGGTGGAATATTTTTAAACGCTCCAGATATATTTTTAATAAAATATCTACATAGAGGTGGAGAACATCCGTTCTTACATAAATTTAAACCTTGTGCATTAACATCATTAAATGTAAATTACACAGGATCTAATGTGTGGTCATCATATGGAGATGGTACACCAACAAATATTAAAATGCAAATGTCATTTGGAGAAATGAATCCAATATATGCAGAAGATTATGCAACTGCTGGAAAAGGAGTAGGATACTAAAATGGCATATTTAAAACAACTACCTGCTGTAGTTTACCCATCACCACTACCACATAAAAACTCTTCTAAAGATTCAATCATAGTCAAGAATCTATTTAGAAAAGCAAAACTAAAAAATTGGTTATCGGATTCGGTTACTGTTTTTCACAAATCTTACATATCAGATGGTGCTAGACCTGATACAGTTGCAGAGGATCTATATGGAAGTGGAGACTTAGATTATGTTGTTGTAATTTGTGCAGGGATTACAAATATTACAAATGAATGGCCACTATCAGCTAGAGACTTATATAATTATGCTGAAGACAAGTATGGAATTTCAGAATTAAATGCAATTCATCACTATGAAACAATTGAAGTAAGAGATGAAAAAGAAAGATTAATAATGCCAGCAGGTAAAATAGTAGATGGTGATTATCAACTTGATGGTCCAAGAAAAAGATCTCTTAGTGCAACTTGGAAAGGGTATAAGGAATCAGGAGAAATAATAACATATAAAACAGAAACAATTTCTCCTATTATTGGAATTTCTAATTATGAATTTGAAATTGATAAAAATGAAGAGAAAAGAGAAATAGATGTATTAGATAGAAGATATGTTACATTATTCCTTCAAGATCTTAAACGATCATTAAATTATAGTAGAAGTTCTAATTATATTAATCAAAATTTAATCAGCACTACTAATAATTCTATTAACCCATAAAAAAGACCCACCCGAAGGTGAGTCTTCCCAGTATTCAGGCTCTCTTGGATCATCTTTCGGATCCCAGTAGAAAAATTTCATCTGGGATAATCGACAATGTTTAAGAGGCTTGATTTTCATTATTCTGCAGCTAGTTTTGCAAAATAGGACATCGCATCATCATCCTCATCTTCTGTAGATGCTTTGGATACGGATTCTACTGTCTCAACAACAGGAGCAGATGCTCTCACATCTTCAACTTCTTGTTCTACAGTTTCAGCATCGTTACGAACTGGCTTGTTGCCAAGAACATAACCAAGACGAGTCTTAAGTTCATCATATGACTTAAACTGATCAGCAGCAACTAATTCTGCTAAGGAATACTCCTTCTTCCAGACTGCTTCCATTGCATCGTCATCATCTAGTAAAGCACTAGTGGCAGCGAACTCAGAAGAGTCATAGTTTCTATAACCAGCAACGTTCTTTGCCTTCAACTTGAAGTTAGCACCTTGCCAGAAATCGAATGGATCAATTGCTTCCTCATCCTCAAACTCAGGCTGCATTGCTGCAGTTAGTTTGTCAAAGATCTTCTTA
>VTLG01009810.1_pt1 | contig 18518 bp, 20 predicted proteins | sample 4694571 | NCBI WGS metagenome assembly VTLG01 (sample SAMN12604809, study PRJNA352737) | marine metagenome | biome: ENVO:00000447; feature: ENVO:00000209|ENVO:00000569|ENVO:01000036; material: ENVO:00002151; isolation source: viral sequences binned using virsorter ... | reverse complement strand
CCGACCGAAAACGGATATTAGAAATAGAAGAAGAGTTAAAGGAGTGGGCTAAGTGAGCAACCTTTCTTACAATTACGTAGAAAGCGGGATAGTTTTAAATATCTCATCTTATGCCGATTTGAAGAAGATCAACGTAACCCCGAAACATTTTGCAATCTTTGGTGAAGCGTTTCAATTTATTTTAGATGAGTTAGATGAAAGTCGCCAAGTACCTTCACGGGCTATACTAACGGCTAAATATCCTGAGTTAGACCAAAGTACTGCTGATGCAGCCGATGTAAGTTTCTTTTCAGGTCAATTGAAACATCAACTTATGTATAGAACTGCTGTGCAGTCTGCTACTGAGTGGGTTCCTAAAATTAAAGGCGATAATCCACAGCAAGCGGTAGAGAAATTAATACAAGAATTAGAGTCTGTAACTGCTACGGTAGATGATGACATAGAAGTGTATGACTCAGGGAGTATAGACAGGCTATCAGAGTACTCTCAGAGGGTCGCACAGCGCAAGGACAGATCTTTAGGTATGTTGGGTATACCAACTCCTTTTAAGACGCTAAACAGGCTTGGTGTAGGGTGGATGCCTGGTGAATTATATTCTCTCTTTGCTCGACCTACGGTGGGTAAATCTTTCATGTCTGTAAAGGTGGCTGCTGTAGCCATGAAGCAGGGGTATAAAACGTTACTTATATCCACTGAAATGCCTGTTAAAGCAATGTCCATGAGAATGGATTCTTTCTTAGGTAAATTACTAGGGTATGAGTTCTCCCTAACGAAACTTCGTAGAGGTGAAGAAGGTATAGATGAAGAGCAGTACAGAGAATTCCTTACTGCCATAGATTCTAGAAATATTTTATTCCCCCACCACTTAGGATTTGATGCGTTGAGTGTGTCTACTATTAGAAATTTGGTGAGAAAATATTCTCCTGATTTAGTGGTAGTGGATGGGGTTTATTTACTTAGTGACGATTCCACTAGGGCTAAGTGGGAGCAGAATGATAATCTATTTAAAGGTTTGAAAAATATAGCGATGGCGCATGAGATTCCTGTGTTCTGTACCACTCAAGCAGGTAGAGAAGCGGTGGATTTATTTAAACCACCCAAGTTGAATCAAGTGGCTAATGGGGATGCTTTAGTTAGGGCTAGTGACATAGCTTTTGCGATGAGTAAAGTTGAAGATGAAGATAACCAAAGATACCTATATTACATGAAACAACGGGATGATGTAGAAATAAAAGATAAAAGTGTGCTACACTGGGATGTAGATATTGGAGATGTTCAAGAGTTAATGCAGGAAGATGTACAGCACGATGCCAAATTCTAAGATAAAAATATATACTGATGGTTCCTGTAGAACTAATCCTGGTGGTGTAGGTGGATGGGGTGTTGTAATAACGGATGACGATCAAAATATTGTTTCTACTATGTCAGGTGGTGAACCCAATACTACGAACAGCCGAATGGAATTGGTAGGGGTTATCAAAGGACTAGAAGTGGTACACTTATATAATTTATCGGATAGTGTTACCGTATATTCAGACAGCAAGTATGTAATAGATAATTGCACTAAGTTTACTAACTACCCGACTAGTGAGGCAGATTTGTGGGAGAGATATTTCACAATAAATGATGTATTAAAGGATATTAGCCATGTATGGATTCCGGGTCATAGAGGTACTCCTTTACAAGAGATTGCAGACACTTTAGCTACAAATGCGTCTGGAGATTTGAAGGCATGGTTAGAAAAGAAAAGTCAGAACATGAAACGGAAGTTCAATTTTACCCGTGGGAAGACATCCTCAACGAAGCAGGATTCGAAACCACCGAGGTTAAAGGAAATTCTGTTCGATTAGCCCAAAGGGTTTTTCGTTGTCCGTTTCATGACGATAAATTACCTTCGTTATCTATTAACTTAGATAGTGGGCAATGGATTTGTTATGCTAACTGTGGCGCAGGGCATTTAGATTCGTTTATAGCTAAATATACAGGATGGTCACGGTTACAAACCGATGTATTTATTAGAAAATTTTCTGAAAACGTGGAGTTTGAACTTCAAGATACATGGAATGTTGAAGAAGAAGAGGACACCCCGTTAGAAGAAGTAGATTTAGAGTATGAGAAAGGAGAAGTACCGAACTGGATTTTCGATAGAGAATTCACAGCAAAAACTCTGATTGATGCTGAGGCTGGAACAAACGGTCGTGGAGGATTAGTTCTTCCCATCAGAGATAATAGAGGCGTTATTGTGGGTAGTGTAACTCGACAACCATCGGGACTACACCCCAAATATTTATACAGTTTTGGCTTGAAAAAGAGCAAAATCGTTTATGGGCTGTATAATATAAATGAGTCTAGCTTTGTTTGTCTAACTGAAGGCATACTTGACACATTATGGCTTAAACAACATAACTTCGAATCAATAGCAATACTTGGGGCTTCAATGTCTAAAAAACAGGAGTCCCTCATCAATAAACTCCATACCTCTGAACTAGTCCTATGTTTGGACAATGATGAGACAGGAATAGCTGCTTCACAGCAGATTGCGTCTAAATTATCGAAGCATAGGTTAGTCAGTTTTGCTAGACTCCCTGATGGCTATAAAGACATTCAGGAAATACGGGATGTAAACCTTTTACATTCCATAATAGCTAACCGAACCGATGTAGGTTTGGAAGGGAGTTTCAAATGGTAAGTGGTGGAATTGCTGGTATTAGTCAGCGAGCCGACAAGGAAGAACAGGAACGATCCTCTAGGAGAGGACCTGGTTCTGAACTTTGGTTGTATGACGGAGATATTGCCACAGTATCTATAGTCCCGTCAGGTGATCCTGAAGATCACAGGATTCAAGACTTTTCAACTTATCGTGCTACTGGTATGGGTCGTAATGGCGCATATACCTACGACGCTATGGCTGAAGGTAAATCCCAAGAGGGTGACTATAAAGCTGCTGAAGTAGATTCTGGAACGCAACTAAGAACTAAATTCGGTGTGTGGTTGTATGTAGAGAGTGTTATGCGGAACCCAGCCAACTCTAAGAGTTTGGATAAAAATTTTGGAGAGGATGCTGTAGCTACTTGGGAATCAGTTCAAACCCCTAGCGGTAAGGCTTTCCTTAAGCAGGTCGCAGATAATTTCCAAATGTGGTCACAAGGTTTTGGTCGTAGTAAATACCTATGGAATCAAATTGTAGATATTTACGATGAAGATGGAGCCTTGAACAAGAATAAGGTAAGAATTCGTCGCACTGGAAGCGGTAGGGACGATACTTCGTACTCTATCAAAACCATTAGCGAAGAAGCCAGCGTTCCGTCTGAGGCGGGTGGGCAATCCGCAGATTCCCTCATCCGACCTGTAGACTTTTTCCTACAGAAAGAACGTGCTATAGCTTCAGCTATAGAAAAGAGGAATTCGGATACCCAAACAACTTCGTTGAATGGGGCTTCCTCTAATAAGTCACCTTGGGATGTGAATAGCTCGTCGGAAGTTCCTTCGTTCAACACATCCTCTGTGGATAACGATGAAGAGTCGTTATTCTAGTGAAGGAGAGACAAGTATGGGTATACTTGGGTTTGTAAAGGGGTTGTTTGTTGAGTCTGATATTGAGCCAGATTTAGTAAAGCCTACACGGGCATCTTCTAGTCGGAATGTATCTTCCCAGTTACATAGACCAACTATGTCCGCTCCGACTGCTAAAGGTAGTCGTAAACCCCGAAAACGTAACGCTAAAGGTCAATTTGTATCTGAGGCGTAAAAGGGAGAGGGGGACATAACCTGTCCCCCTCTATCCCAATAAAGGACGATGAGTATGGAAATAGGAAAAGATTATTTCGAACCTGCAATACCCTCAAGGTTAGGTGTTGCAAGACAAGCGTTGCAAGAAATTAAAGACGCTATAAAACGAGATCCACATAGAGAAATTGTTAGCCCCCAAACCCTCACTTTGGTTCAGATCTATGATATTATTGAAAAAGTAGAAGAAAAATTAGATCTTTAACGTCAGAATTGAGAATTTTTTGATAAAGTACGGCACAGACACACTATTCACTAACGAATCCAAAATCATCACTCCCGATGATTTTGATGACGCTCTAAAAAAATTAAATGAATCAGATACTCTCTTCTTAGATATTGAAAGTAATGGATTTGAATTTAATAAAAATGAGATATGCGGAATAGGATTAGCCACACCTGAGAGTGCGGTCATGTACTTCCCTTTCAGACATTCTGACCACCCCGAAGTCTATGGCAACCTCTCAGAGGATCAAATGTTTGAGGTGTTGAGAACTATAGAATATACCAAAACATTAGTTGGATATAATCTAAAGTTTGATTTGAAGTTTTTAGAGTATGAGTGTGGCTTGACCAACATAGAACATAATTTTACGTGGTTGAATACTCAGGAGAAAACTCTGATTGATGTTTTAGTGATGGCACGATTGACTGAGAAAGCCAAGCACGAAAGATTAGATCTAACTCACACCATTACCCGTGAATTCGGAGAAGAAGCTTCTCAGTATGACGCTAATTGTAAAGAACTCTTGAGAAAAAATAAGTGGAATAAAAATTTCTCCCTAGCCCCCATCAGTTTATTAGGTCCGTATTGTTGTAATGATGTATTTTGGACTAGAGAATTATATTTTGCTAGAAAGAAAGTTATAGAAGAAACCAATCAAATTGAAATTTGGCAACAGAGCATCAAACTAACTTCTGTTTTATATGATATGGAATATAGGGGAGTTAAGATTGATACGGATTATGCCTTAGATGGGGCTAAACGTATTGGGGCTAGACAAGAAGCGGTATTGAAAAGAATCTATGACATAGCGGGTCAAGAATTTAATGTGGCATCTAATCTACAGTTAGGTAAGGTGTTTGAGTCTTTAGGTATAGACTCCCCCGATAAAACTGAAAAAGGTAATCCGTCGTGGGGAGAAAAAGCCCTAGTAAAAATTAACCATGAGTTAGCGGGACGAGTAAGAGAGTATAGAACATTAGGTAAAATGTTGAGTACTTATATCGAGCCTCTTTCTCAAACGGATGTTCTTCATTGCACCTACTGTAATTGGGGAACAGTTACAGGTAGGTTATCGTCCAGAAATCCCAATCTACAGAATATTCCTAGAGGGATAATTAATACTGTGGAACAAATCCTTAATGAAGAGGAGATGAAGGCACTACAGGGACGATTAGAGGCTATAGTAAAAGCTAACAAGGGTAGGATATCTTTAGACGATCAAGATATCTCTGCATGGTCATTCGTTGGGGAAGAAACCTTTGTAGATGGTGACCCCACTAAATTCGCTACTAGGAAAGCCTTCGTGCCTAGAGATGGATATACCTTGTATGGGCTTGATTATAAACAAATGGAAGTATGGGTGTTCCTATCATACTTTATGAATGAAAAAGAATTGTCAGAGTTGAAAGATAAAGGCGTTGATCTGCACGACAATTCAGCTAAGGCAGCATTTCACGTAGATGAGACTCATGCAGAGTGGAAGTTCTATCGTCAGGCAGCAAAGAATTTATCATTTGGTATTTTATACGGATTGGGATTAGAAAACCTAGCTAATTCCTTAGATTGTACTATTAAGGAAGCTAGAAAATATAAAGCTAATTTCTTAGATGGATTACCGGGATCTAAAAAGTTCATTAAAGAGGTAATGGCTAAAATTACTAAGACTGGTATGGTACAGAATAGGTACGGACGAAAGTATTGGCTTCCTGAAGACTTCGCATATGCAGGTATTAACTACCTAGTACAGGGTACGTCTGCTGATATAATGTCTGAGCGGATGATTGCGGTGCATGATTACCTCAAGGATAAAAAGTCCGCATTGATAATGCAGGTACATGATGAATTATTAGTGGAGGTTGCTAAAGGGGAAGAAGAAGTCGTAGAGAGGATTCGAACCTTGATGGAAGAAAATTCCATAGGCATTCCGTTACTAGTAGATGTAGAAATTCATGATCCCTCATGGGCGCATGTGATGGACGCTGACAAGGCAATTAGGGAAGCACAATATCCTGCTGACAGAGAGAAGGAGCAATTGGAAGATCATTATTGTACATGGAGACAAAAGTACCAAGACTTAGTTGAGACTGAAGAGGTAATAGTACTATGAAGATAGATCAATCATTGGGATTCACGGTAAATTTAGGCGACTATAACAACGCCAAAATTGAAGTGACTATCAGAGATATAGATACAGAAGAAGATTTAGACGAACAAATGACAAAAGCTAAAACCGCAATAAATAAGGCATGGCCTTTGGTTCTGTCTGCGGCTGATGCCGAAGTATCAAAAATAAGGAGTCTCTCTAATGGCTAAAACAGACACCCCTCTTATGGATCAACTATTGAAGGGGGTTGACGGACTTACGTTAGCATCTGATAAAGGCTTTAAGTTTGATCGCATTCCCTTTGGAATACCTCAGCTAGATAAATTAACAGGTGGGGGTATTCCCAAAAAGAGATTTACTCTCTTGACTGGACAGCCTAGCGGAGGTAAGTCTTATCTAGCTATGAAGGCTGTAGAGTCGGTACAGAAGTCAGGAGGTACTGCGGTATGGATTGATACCGAGATGTCCCTTGACGAGTCGTGGTTCCGAAAATGTGGGGTTGACCCTGATTTATTGTTAGCTTCCCAACCAGCAAATGGTGAAGCAGCTATAGAAGTTGCTAGATCCGTTATGGAAGCGGGAGTAGATTTAGTAGTTATAGACAGTATAGCCGGAATGATTCCTGCCGCAGAATTCAACGACTTCGATAAGCACCCTATGGGATGGTTGGCTAGGTTTGTAAACGACTCGCTTAGTAGGTTGATAGGTAGGCTTAAACATGGTTCAGCATTAGTTTGCATTAATCAACAACGTTCTTCTATCGGTCCAGTGGCTATAAAAGAAATGCCAGGTGGTAAAGGGCAAGTTTATTGGAACCACATGATGTTAGAGGTTAGGCGATCTGGTTGGATTGAAGATAAGAAAACCAAGGTCAAAGAAGGTTTCGATATGGAGGTAACTCTTAAGAAGAATAAAACCTCTGCCGATCACTGGAGTAAGGTTGTTGTCCCTTTCAGGGTAGATGGCGGCATAGATATTCTGGAAAGTTACATGCGTGAAGGTTTGGCATATGGTTACATAAAACAAGCTGGGGCATGGTATGAATTTAAGGAAAATAAAGTTATGGGTCTTAATGGGCTAAAATCTTTATTGGCTACAGAACAACCCGAATTAGGAAAAATCCTAAAGGAACAGGTAGATGCCTCTCAACATTCAACAAGCACCACAGGAGATGACTCCTCAGGAAATAAAAATAGCCAACTACTTAAGTGAGTTGGGGCTGAGATGGGAGTCTCAAAGACAGATAGGTAAATATTTCGTAGATTTTTGGATAGCTGAAATAGGTACTGTTATTGAAGCTGATGGAGTATATGGACATTTTGCTAAAAAAGATAAAGAACGTAATGAATTTCTACTAGAGAGTGGGGTAGATTATGTGCTTCACATAACTACTGAAAATTCTAAAGAAATTCATAATGATATTGACATGTTTTTAATTGATCTAGCTTCTGAAAGGAAATAAATGGGCGTAAAAGAGATAACCGAAAACGTTACGAAATCTTGGGAAACTAAAGATTTAGGTCAACTGTTAGTAAAGCAGTTGGATAAACAGTTGGCGCACCCCCAAAAAAGTACTAGTAAGGGTAAATTCTTTGTGTCGGCTATAGGAAATCCGTGTGACCGATATTTGTGGTTACATTATAATGGACTTATCCCCAAAAAACCTATTTCGGCAACTCTCCAGCGTATATTTGGAGTAGGTAGTTCTGCGGAAGATAGGTACGCTAAGTATTTCGGAGATTTGATGCTGTACAGGGAACAATCCTGTAGAATTGAGAGTCCAGTTCTCCTATCAGGTCGTGCAGACTTTATTTTACACCATGATGGTAAGCTGTTTGTATTAGAATTAAAAACTATTAACCAACGGGGTTGGGACAATGACATAGCGAATGGACCTAAGATGGAGCATTCGACCCAATTACAATGTTATTTACATATGTTGGGACATGCTGAAGGCGTAATTTTATACGAGAATAAAAATACCCAACAGATTAGGACATTTGTAGTCAAACGAAATGATGATTTATGGGACGGTATCCTATCTAGGGCGCAAACTATAGCTAATATGGTAGCCCCTCCTAGATTAGCAGAAGTAGAAGCAATTCATTATCATTATTGTGATTGCAAATTAGTAAAAGATGAGGAATTAGGTCTTGGATAACGAGATAAGTCCTGAGCATTACAGTCAGTTTGAGATAGAACCGTTTGACTTTATACATAAGAATGGTTTAGGGTTTGCTGAAGGTAATGTTATAAAGTATGTTTGTAGATGGCGTGAGAAAAACGGGGTAGAGGATTTAAAGAAAGCCATACGCTATATTGAATTACTAATAGAAGGAGAAGGGGGAATATAAATGGTAGACGAAACTTGGACAGTGGAAAAAGGCTATAATAAAGCGAATCAATATGTAGAGGATATGGAAATTCCCTTTTTGAAAATAGAGAATAATTCCCGTGAAGATATTACGTTTGGTAATTTATCAGAAGCTTCTAATATTGAGTTGCAAGAATATCTATCTGTATCAGGGGCATGGTTAGCTTTTGTTGAATTAAACTTGGCTGCTCTAGGCGCAAAAAAGGGTGCATATGAGACAGCGTTTGAAACGGGAATGAAGGTAGAAAAAGCTAAGTTGGCTGAAGAGTATTTGGCTAAAGGAACCCGTAAACCTACCATTGATGAAATGGAGGGTATAATACTAAGAGATAACAAACGGCTGAATACTAGCATGAAAACTCTTATTGAAATTAGAGCAGCCTACGATAAATTATTGGGTCGTAAGGAAGCTTTTAAAGGATTATTCAATACATCTAGTAGAGTATTATCAGCCCGAAGCCTAGAGGCAGGGAAAGGATAATGGATATTTTAGAAAAAGATCGGTTCATGGAAATCATGACGATAATAGCTGAGGCAGTTTACGACTTTCATGATCGTTGGGGCTTTACTCACGCCGAATCTTATAAAGATAAAAGCGATCAGGCTCTAGCTAAAGAGCGAATTCCTATTATTAGGGAAGAAGTCAAGGAATGGCAAGAGTCGATAAAAAATTTCCGCAAAGACCCTGCTAATTTTGACGAGGAAACTGGAGATTTGTTATGGGTAGCTATGGGTAATTTGATGGCTGTAGCCACTTCGGACTCTAGAGATAGAATTGTTAAATTAGTAGTTGATAAAAATGAATCTAAGAATATAGAAAATTACGCCATACGTAAAGATACTGGCAAACTTATTTCTATCCATAAACCTGAAAAGTGGGAAGGTGCTGAGGATCAATTAAAGGAAGAATGGGAGCTTAGAGGCTTTATTCTGGAGGATGTGTCATCCACACAGGAATAGATTGTAGTTCTAGGGCAGTTCACGCCACGATACTAGACGATGATAGCAATATCATACAGTGTATAAAGTTTGATGCTAAGGGTAAAAAAGCTTTAGATAGATTTCCAGATATAGCTAAAGGATTAGGAGTTTTGCCTAGTTTAGTAGAAGGCGGAACGGTAGCTATTGAAAAACCTTTATATTTTAAAAACCCCCACTCCACTATTTCTATATCTGAGGTAGTTGGGGCAGTAAAAGAAGTGCTAGAGTTGGCTAACATCTCATATAAGACTGTAGATAACCGAGTGTGGAAAAAGGAAATTATAAGTATGGGTAATGCGTCTAAAGACGATATAATTAAGTATGCGACTAAATATTTTCGCACAGAGTTTGAAGAACAAGATTGGGCTGATGCAGCCTGTATAGCCGAATGGAGTAAAAGAAATGCCTAGACCAGGATCGTTACGTAAAAAGCCTAAAAAAGCTACTTTTGTAGTAACGAAAAAACAAGAGCGAAAACAGTCTGATTTTGTACCTCCAGTAGAAAATGTACCTAAAGAGGTACAAGACTATGCAAAAGTTGTTTACTGTAACCTATCCGACTGCGTATTTAACAAATCTGTAGAGGGTTTAACCCATACTGAAACCGTAGTGCGTAGAGAAAATATCAAAGGGTCTGATTGGACTCCTCTAAGTCCCCAAATGGAGAAAGTATGGACAGCAGTTTGTACCCGACCTGAGGTAGTAATTAACCTAGAAACTATTAAAGGTATGGGTGGGTCTAGTCGTAGGCTTCCTAGTTGCCACACACCATGGGAACTAGGTCGATCAGGACACGTAGACATGAGTAAGCGCATGGGAGAATCGTACAATATTGACGATAGCCAAGATCCAACAGCTAGAGATGAAGGTTGGGTAATGGACAACTCCCCCTTCCAAAATTAAGGAATTTTAATGAACCGAAAATACTCTCAAGAAGTCAAAGACTTCGCTGCTAAAACTTATATTCATGACGATGTGATAATCCCTAAAATAAAAGAAAATATTTTAGCAAAATATGAGGTTAATATCCCAGAAGATACTTTGTATCAATGGTCTAAAGAACAGGGTTGGAAAGAATTACGAACCAAAGCTATTTCTAGGGCTAGAGATAAAATGGTAGAAATAGAAGCCGATCATAGACGACTTGATTCAGAGGTTCATTTAGACCAATATAAGAAAATAACCGATAAAGCAGCAGGAGCTTTAGACATTCTTCAATTTGATAGAGCCTCTGATGCTGCTAAAGCGGTAGATATGGCTATAAAAGGTGAGCGAACTATCTTAGAGGGGCTAATTTCTCGTAAATTTATTCAAGGAATCGTAACTATCATCATGGAAGAGGTAAATGATAGGGAATTACGTCAAAGGTTAGGAACTAGGTTGCAAGACTTCTTGTTAGAGTTTGAGGACAATAATGGTTAGCTCTTCTAAAAACGAAAATGCCAAATTATCGTGGACAGATGCAGTCAATGAGTTAGTTTCAGATTTAACTAATGATACAACTATTGATGTTCCTGCATCATTTAAAGATTTTGTGCTAGAGATTTGGAGATTGAGTTTCCCCCAACCTAAATTATTTGATATCTGGCATGTTGGGTTTATATGTGATGAATTGGATAGGGCTTTAGATGAAGGTCAGAACTTTGTTTGTGTTTTACCCCGTGGTCACTGGAAAAGCACCCTTTTGGGTCATGGATACACTATTTGGCAACTCATGAGAACTAAGGCAAATAGTAAAAGTTTACTGTATGCCTCATATAACCATGATATGGTGAGATATCACGTTAGAACTATGAAGGATGAAATTCGAGCAAACCCTATTTTATCTAATGAGTGGTTTACTAGAGATTTGGCTAGAGGCGCAGATAACTCTATACGATATCAGACAGCAGATGGGGGAATTGTACGGGTAGAAATGGCTGGAGTGACTCAATTCAAAAGAGGGTTACACACTAATGCGGGAATGGTAGTTGACGATATTTTGAAAGACGCTAATTCTCCTATAGATCCTGGCGAACTCCCCAAAATTAAAGATTTATTTTTTAGAGCGTTGATGCCTATTCCTAATCCTGGAACTCCGACTGTTGTGGTAGGAACTCCAATGGCTCCCGGTGATCTGCTAGCTACTTTAATAGGTGACGATAAATTTAATAGCGTAGTGTTACCAGCGTTTGACCCTGTTCCAGGTAGGCATGTTCTAGCCCCTGAAATTAGGGATAAAGAATGGCTAGAGGCGTACAAGAAAAGTAATCGTAGTTCTTTTGCTTCGGAATATATGTTACAACCCCATTTCGGAACTGATGGGTATTTTACGGAAGAAGAAATTGAAAAATGTGAAGATGATTCCCTAAAAGTATATAGAAGGACGTTAGATCACGTTGAAGATTTGACAGAAGATTATGAATGGGTCGTAGCAGGGTACGATGTAGGCAAACGTCGCCACCCTGCCCATTTATCTATATTTGGTAAGCGTAAAACCGATGGTCACATTATTCAACTTTACCACGAATTTATCAGAGGTATGTCCTATCAGGCGCAGGTTGATATCTTGAACCAAGTAGCGACTAATTTTCAAATAGATAAAGGGTTTATAGATAACACCGACAGAGCGTTAGAAGAAAGGGGCTTGCAAACTGATAATGAGCAGGGATTAAGCGAGCAAGAGAACACTGAACGAATAAGACATTTAAGAGGATTGAATAGAAAGTGGGATTTGATGCACTTTACCCGTAGAGCTAAAAATAATATGGCTACAAAATTTGAACATTATGTTGTTAGCGAAAAACTTCATTTAATACCTGATGCTGTGCAGAAAGAGCAAATTTTGGTGGTAAACAGGGACTTATACGCAGCAGAGACACCGAATGGTCATGGGGACTCATTTTGGAGTATAGGGTTGGCTTGTTTGGCAGCAGATAAATTAGAAGGACCTGCATCTTATACAGGGGTAGGGGATGCTCAAGTTTTTAGTGGCAAATTCGCTGAAAAACAAGACCCAATATCCGATCATGTAGCGTATAATGAAGACATGCCTAAAGACGAAGAGCTGACTGCTGCGCTGGGCAATATTTACGCTAAATCCGTTGAAATGTACGGCGAAGAATCCCTTTAGGAGACAATCTGTGACGACATCTATTGCCCCATCTACCCAAACCGAATCACGCCCTCATTATCACGATCACGACGCACATACCCCCATTAAACTTCCTCCCGATTTTATAAATAAATACGAACAAGAAGAGTCTCCTTTAAGTCCGATGGGAACTTTTGTATTTTATAGAACTTATTCAAGATTTTCTAATAAATTGGGTCGAAGAGAAACTTGGGCTGAAGCTTGTAAAAGAGCTGTGGAATATAACGTGGGGTTGGCGTACAACCACATGGTTAAAATAGGATATACTCCTAATTTAGACGATTTAAATAAAGAGGCTGAATCGCTTTTCGATTCTATGTACAATACTAAGCAATTTGTTAGTGGAAGAACCCTATGGATTGGTGGGGGAGAAAATCATGTTGCGGACAAGTACCCTTTAGCCAATTATAATTGCTCATTTACAGCAATAGAAAAATGGGAAGATTTAGCAGATCTATTTTACCTACTATTAGTGGGTACAGGGGTAGGGTTCAAATGTACTCCTGAGATGGCGGAAAAACTTGCACCTATTAGGGCTAATCTAGAAGTATTGCATGATGACTATGTTCCTGCTCCACCCGAAAAGCGATTAGAGCATACTAAGTGGATAGATTTAGAACAAGGCTATGCCAAGATCTATATCGGGGATTCTAAAGAAGGATGGGTTGAGGCTTTAAGGTTATTTTTAGAGATTTTAACCACACATGAATACGAGCATATAAAAACAGTTAAATTCGACTATAATTCAGTTCGTCCTAGAGGGGAAAAATTAAAGACGTTTGGTGGAACTGCTTCAGGTCCCGAACCGCTGAGAGAAATGTTTGAAGGCTTTCATCAAGTTCTAACTAACCAAATTGACCCCTCTCTTGCTCCTCTACAAAGAGCATATCAGGGCTACTACAAAGCACGACCTATCCACATATTAGATATGGGGAATTTGATCGGAAATAATGTGGTAGTTGGGGGCGTTAGGAGAACCGCAGAGATATTCTTGATGGGTGAAGGCGATTACGAGTCATTATTGGCTAAATATGCTATAAATGGACTCTGGACAGACGAACAGTTTAACGCCCATAAGAGATTAGGTAAACAACTAGATGCTGTGGGCGAGAAGCCTGAGTGGTGGGATTCCATTAGGTTAGAAAATGGGGAAAATTCTAGAGAGGGGTTAGACCACCGTAGAATGTCCAATAATTCCATAGTATTTTCAGAACAACCTAATAAAAAATATTTGGATATGGTTTTTGATATGATGCGGTACGAGGGCGAACCTGGATTCTTTAATGAAGAAGAAGCCGCTCGAAGGCGACCAAATGCCGTAGGCACTAATCCTTGTGGCGAAATTTTATTAGATAGCCATGGGGTATGTAATTTAACTACTGTAAATGTGACCGCTTTTGTGAAAGATGGGGATTTAGATGTGCAGGGTTTAATAGAAGCCCAAAAAATGTCGGCTAGGGCGGGGTTACGGATGACGTTGGTAGATTTAGAGTTGCCTTCGTGGAATGATGTCCAACAGCGAGATAGATTACTAGGAACGTCCCTAACTGGTGTCAAAGATGCGTTTTCTGCTGTATCATATAATAAGAGGAAACAAAATAGAATTTTGCAACTCTTAAGAGAGGCAGCTAATGAAGAAGCTGTAAGATATGCCGCTGAATTACGGGTCAACTCACCTTTATTGGTAACAACTGTGAAACCAGAGGGAACTCTTAGTTTAGTAGCGGGGGGAGTATCAGCCGGAATTCATATGTCCCACAGCCCGTACTATATACGGCGTATGCGTATTAGTTCAATAGACCCTTTGGTAAAAGTCATTCAAGACTTAGATTGGCCTATCTCCCCAGAAGTGGGTACACCTGGCAGCAATTTTGAAGAACAAATGAATAATGCTAGGACATTGGTGATTGACTTCCCCGTAAAATCCAGTAGCAAGGATACAAAAAATACTGTATCACTAGCGGATCAAATGGATACCTATTTCCAATTTCAGGAAAATTATACCGACCACAACACTTCTATAACTATGACTGTTAAAGAGAATGAGTGGGATTTGGCTAAAGAATTAGCTTGGAAAAATTGGGACAAATGGATGGGGGCATCGTTCTTATCCCATGATGGGGGGACTTATGAGTTAGCACCATACGAGGAAATTACCGAAGAGGAGTATAATAATATTAGTGCCTCATTTAAAGACTTTGACCCATCCTTGTTATATAAATATGAAAAAGTCGAAGTAGAAACTGAACTTATAGACGAAGCGTGTGAATCTGGAGTATGTCCGATTAGATAAGGAGGCTATTATGCCAGCAGGAGAGCAGTTGCGACAGAGGGTTTCTCAGTTCGCAGTAAAGTACGATGAAGCTAGTCACGTTTGGAGAGTTTTAGACACATGGGATAAATCCCTTGAGAACCTCCAAGCCGAAGACGAGATACCAGACGATCATAAAGCTATGGTGATATTGCCCATGGCAGCCATGATAGAGGTGGTAAGATCCGCAGAAGAACTAAATTTGCTTGAACATATGTTTGGGGGAGTTTCCGAAGACGATGTAGCTGATATCCAAGAAAAATTAACTATTTCTGAGTCTACGGTAAAAACTTTGGAAGAACAACTAGAATTAGCTAGAACAAAAAATCCTGAATCTAGCGAACCTATAATCGTGAAGGAACAATTATCAGATCAATCGCAAGTGACACTAGCAGCTATAAATGCCCTCACAACAATAACAGGTCAAAGTCAGATCGACAAGGTGGTAAATGGCAGGACGACTAACGCTTAATGATTTTGCTCCAGAAGCAGGATCATTAGCCCAAAAGGAATATGAGTTAAGTAGCCTCCTCAATACAATGGGGCAACAAGCTCTAATCAATAAAAGCGGAGAAACTTATAGAAACCCAACTTTTGGGGTAGATCAAGTAGTAAACGTTTGGGTTCAACAACAAGCTGCCTTCAGGCAACATATGATTCAGGATATTCAGCAGATTTCGCAATCAGTTGAAGAAGTTAGATCGCCTGTAAACCATATTATCTCAGAAATCTTCCGTCGTGGTGTAACTTGGCGACCCGCTTTTGCGGTTAAGTGTACTAGTTGTGAAACGGAGTACAAAAATAAGCCAGAAGCTTGTACTACAGACGGTTGTGCTTACAAAGATAGCCCTGAGGCTTTAGTAGAGCCTGATACCGACCAATATAAGCAACTACAAGCCTTCACTAAAGACTGTAACGTATTCGATCAAAGTTTAGAAGATGTTTTACGGGAATTCTGGTGGGATGTCAACACAATTGACGACGGGTTTATTTATTTTGCCAAAGAATACAAAGATTATGGCGATAAAATCCGGTCTAAGGTTATTTCTGTAGAACGGCTAAATCCTGCTCTCATAGAATACGATTTAGACAAGTCCACAGGGGTTCCTAAAGCATTACATTACGTTTGCTATATCCATAGGGAAAGTACGGCTTCGGAAGTACCTCAGGGATGTGATTCATGCGGCAAAGCATTGGTTCCCGCCATGTTTACGTACCGATATCGTGGTAAAGAAGTTTACCTACTAGATTCTGAAGTTCTTCACGTATCAAAGTTTATGCCTACCCGAACTTATGGGTGGTCACCAGTTCTGACGTTATTTGATAAAGTTCTTACTATTATAGGTATGGATAAAACTTTATATCGCTACTTCTTTGAACGTAAGATGCCAGCGTCCATGATCTTGATATCTACGGATGATCCTGATAGCTTACGAGCAGAACGGGAGCGAGTAGAGCAGGAAATACGCCAGAATCCAGAATATATACCAATGATTGCGGTTAGCAACGAATCCCAACGTGGAAAAGTTGACATGATTCGATTGTTCCATAATTTGCAAGAAATGGATTATCTGCCAGTTAGACAGGAGATTAGAGAGCGCATATCTGCTATGTGGGGTGTAACTCCAGCATGGCAAGGCGCACCTGAAGGATTTGGTGGCTTATCAACTCAGACTCAGCAATTAGTCGTTATGAGTCGAGTTGTTGAGGGCGACCAACGGATTTTCCATGAGAAGGTATTCCCAATTATCTTGGATATGTTTGGAATTACTGATTGGAAGCTAGAGCTACTAACTCCAGAAGAGAAAGCCGAAGCCACTCAGTTACAATTTGTACAGCAGAAGGTTATGGTCGCTAGTCAGCTTCTACAGGACGGATACGACGTAAAATTGAAGTCCATGGATTCTGGAATCATGAACCTAGACTTTGAAATATCTGGTAAAGGAATGGGTCCGAAAGAACAGATGGAAATGCAGCAGGAGCAGCAGCAACAGATGATGGGTGGCGGTATGGAAGGTATGGACATGGGTATGGAAGGGATGGCTGATGGAATGGGAGAGGCTCAACAAGGTATGGAACAAACTCCCGTTGCTCAAGGTCAACCTGGTATAGGTGGTGGAGCTAGAGATCAAACAGGTCAAACGGATGCCAATCTTCCTGAAATGCAACCTAATATCCAAAATGCTTTGAATGGTAACTATAATGGTGCAAAAACTATGATGAAGCAAATTATGGATAAAGGACATATACCAGAAATAAAAGATGTAACTACTGACATGGGTAAAATGTGGTTCAAGTCTAGCGGGGATGATTATGTCGCTACTTTCAACAAAGCTGGCGATTTAATGGACATCGAAACTGCCCATTTCCCTAAGCCTCCAGAAGATAGGGCTAAAAATAAGCATATGAATGCTATATACCAACCAGACAAACTAGATTTGCCGGATGAATTAGATGACCTCTAAAAAATTAGAGCAGCTAAAAACTTTCCTACAAAAAGAAGGCGGCGGTGGCGGCGGAGGCGGCAACGGCGGTGGTGGAAATGGTGGCGATGGCGGCGGCACAGTTTTTACCGTAGAATCCTCAGGATTCGTTCCTACTTATGGCGGTGGAAAGGCTAAAAAACCAAAAAAGAAAAATATTAAGAAAAAGTCTCCCGTTGAAAATTTTGCTGAAGAGTTGATGAAATTCGCCCTTGATAAGTCAGTGGAATTGAAGAAAAACATGGCTTTAGGTATCGGGCATAAAGACATGAGGAATACCGATTTAGGGCAGTCTTCTCGTAGTGGGGATAATCGAAAATATACTCGAACCGCACAAGTAGGTGGGAAGAATCAATACAAGGTTTTAAATCCACCCGAAATACCCTTTGAGCATGACGCTATATTAAATTGGGAAGATATCTTTCAAAAGGCTGAAACTGACGATTTACAGATTACCGCAAAAGTAATTATCAGAGATGAGTCCGATAAAGTTTTAATATTGAAAGACCGATTTTCTGATTGGTGGGATTTACCTGGTGGTCATGTCCACACAGAGGAAACCCCTGAAGAAGGGGCGTTGCGAGAAGTTGAAGAAGAAACGGGCATAAAACTAAATGACGTTGATTTAGTCATAGGTCAAGAAGTTGATACCGATTTGGGGCATAAATTAGGTTTATTCCTAATTGCTTCTGTCCCCCTAGATTCCCCCACACCCCTCCTTAGTGACGAGCATACTGATTATGCTTGGATCAGCATGGATGAAACATACTACTATAACTTAGGCGTATGGGAACCTATTATCAGGTACGTATTTAGATTTATCTCCGAAGGAACGCATGAAAACCTTGGTCAGCTTTACACAGAAACCCAATCCGATGCTTTGAATCGTCTAGATAAAGCTATGGTAATCCATACAGATGAATCTGGGGATAAAACTGCCGTAGCTTCAGACGGGATGTACTTAGTAAAAAGTGATGGGAAAGTGTTCAAACAAGAGCCTTGGCCAGCATCAGAAGAAACTGGAGATTTACTAAATATAGAGGAAGATGATTTCCTAGATAAAAAGTGGATACTTGATAAGTGGAAAGAGCATCCGATACCGATGCAGTTCTACCGACCC
>VTLG01008050.1_pt1 | contig 18521 bp, 33 predicted proteins | sample 4694571 | NCBI WGS metagenome assembly VTLG01 (sample SAMN12604809, study PRJNA352737) | marine metagenome | biome: ENVO:00000447; feature: ENVO:00000209|ENVO:00000569|ENVO:01000036; material: ENVO:00002151; isolation source: viral sequences binned using virsorter ... | reverse complement strand
TATGTTTCCCTTTTGAAATACAATCAGACTTCTTCTTAGGATTAAACATGCACTATCTACCATATCTATTACGCATTAGATTATTAGATAGAATGATGACATACGCATCTAATAAGAAGATGGATTCTACTACACGATTAAAATTTCAATGGAATACTATACGAGGATCCGCAAGGTTGGCTCTGGCCAAACCTGCTGTAAAAAAATATCTTAAAACACAAGTAAAATCACAATTCTTACAAGTAAACCCTGACAACTGGAATACTGCTATGATGCTACCAGTTGAAAGATTTACTGGTGCTACTAGGGATCGTGTCTGGAGAGAGAGTTTAGAAATAGCACAAGGATAATATTATGAAGATGCCTGCCCATCTTGATTATGATAATCTCGATGAAATTAAACGACAAAAAATATTCCGCAAAGGTCAGTTCCCGAAACTAGACCAAGTGTTTGACCATCTTATGTCTAAGAAGGATTTAATACTTGCTGACTTCTTAGAGTTTGCTCAGGGTGGTACCATTCAGGAAAAGATACAGTGGAATAAAGAGAATAATGCTATTAGTGTTATGAACGAAAGGTATCGTGCTAAGATGTTATTCAAGGGCAGTAAAGGTGAGAAGGAGATACTCGATGGTCGTATAGTAAGCCATGATGAGTATGAAGATGTAGATAGTTGGCAGGCAACCTTCCTAAAATATGATTTTAGTTCTGATATAAAAGGTATCATGAAGAACAGTGGTCTATTACAAGATAGCAAAGTAAACTGGAACCATAATGCAGTCAAGTATCCTAATCTTAATAATATATTAGACGAATATGGTAAGGCAGTTCCTGTATGCTTTTATTCTACTCTTATGGCAAACACAGTCATAGAAAGACACACTGGTATAGAAAATAGAGAAGGATATCACTTGAGATTACATATACCATTACATATTCCTAAAGGAGATATATTCTTAGAGGTATGTGGTGAAGAAATAGATTGGTCAGAACCATTCGCATTTAATAATCAGTTTGTACATAGTGCCTGGAATAATTCTAGTGAGCATCGTCTTATATTACTGATAGATTTCTATCGTGATTACTTAGGGATACCTCCAGGACTTCCCTTTGAACAGATGCAAGATATAACAGGCAACCCAGAGGAGCGATATGTTAGAAGTTCCTGAGTACGCAAAGTGGACACCTGAAGAAAGACATAAGGCAAAGATACAAGGAATCTTTCGCTATGGTGACTATCCTAAATTAGACGAAGTGTTTGATGATATATTACCACTATGCCCACAACTATTAGAAGAAGTTATACAGCCATACTTGGGAAAGAACATACAACAAAAATTACATAACATGTATATACAAGATACTCTACCTGTGTTTGAAACAGCAGGATATAATGTAAGTAAAGAAGCATCGATAGGAAATAAACAGTTAGGTAAGAAAAACTTTGATAGCTGGCATGCTTTTAACTTAGTATGGAATCCACCAGAGCTTGGTAAGAATGTAATGGAAAAAAGAATGAAAAAGAATCGTGATAGATTACCAGTTTTAAAATCTATCATAGATAAATACCAAGAACATATTAATGTAATAACTTATAGCATGATTGCTCCTAACTCAGTAGTGCTACGACACACTGGTCATGAGAATGTATTAGGAAACTTTTTAAGATTACACTTTCCCTTACATATACCAGAGGGTGATATATTTTTAGAAGTAAATGATGAAGAGATACAGTTTAGCGAAGCACCTTTCGCATTTAATAATCAGATAGTACACTCAGCACATAACAGAACAGGTAAACATAGGTTGGTTATGATACTAGATTTATATAGACCATTCCTTGGCATACCTAAGTCTTACCATGTTGATAAACTACAAGAACTTGTAGGTTGTACTGATAAATATTTAATTGATTATGAACGAGAGGGTGAAATATTAAATCCAAGTTGGAAGTCAGGAGCGATAGATAATGATTAATGTACCATGGTGGGCAGATATACCCAAAGATCGACTACGAGAGATACAAGAACAAAAAATATTTAAACGAGGAGAATATCCTAAATTAGATTCTATATTTGATGAGTTATATGCTCAGAAAGATAATTTAATACATGACCTCGTTGGCCATTTAGATGAAAAGTGGAGTATGGATAAAAAGCTACAGTGGATATTAGACCATAAAGCTGTGCCTGTAATGAGTAGAGATAGCATGGGTCATCAGTCAGGTAATCCTGATAAGAAACCTGCTAGATTAGATGCTTGGCAGAATGTATATCTAAAATACCAACCACCTGCTACTAGCTATCGTGATACCGAAGGAGAAAAGGCAAGACCCCAGTATCCTACAGCTAATAACATATTAAAACAGTATGAAGAGGTGGTTCCTATCGCTAATTATAGCATATTAGTGAAGGATTCTATTATCCATAGGCATACAGGTCCCGAGAACAGACGAGGACACCATCTTAGAGTCCATATACCCTTACATATACCCAAGGGAGATATCTTCTTAGAAGTTAATGGAACAGAGGTAGATTGGTCAGATTGCTTTGGTTTTAATAACCAATATACTCATTCTGCCCATAATTATAGCTACGAACACCGATTAATCCTACTAATAGACTTTGATAGAAGGTATCTAGGCATCCCTCCAGGACTACATTATGATAAAATGCAAGATATAACTGGCGATCCTAACATAGAATACAAGAGATAAGACCTAAATAGTTGCATGGCAAATAATTTTAACGAAGCACCCAAGACCACCCTTAACGATTTTACATCTCAGATAAAGAAAGAAGGGATGGCTGTAGTAAACAGATATGCTGTTGTACTCCCTAATTTTGTGGGATCTGACATGTCTAGAATGCTACTTATGTATTGCTCTTCTGCTCAACTTCCAGGATTAAATAATTCAACTACACCAGCTAGAACTTTTGGGGAGTATCGTGAGATGCCATATGAAAGATTATTTGAAGCAGTTAATTTAGAGTTCTATATGGACAGACCCATGAAGATTAAAACATACTGGGATAACTGGATAGGTGAAGTAATAGATCCAGTCACAAGGAAGTTTAATTACTATAAGAACTATACTAAAGATGTCACTATATTTGTTCTTGATAAACAAGATAAGAATGTATATGGGTGTACTTTATACGAAGCATATCCTAAAACAATTAATCCTATCGCACTTACAGCTGAAGGAAAAGAAGTTATGAAGATAGGAGTCACTCTACAGTTTAGATACTGGAGAGGTGCACAGTATTCAAAAGAGAAATTACCTAAAGGAGTATCTGATATCCCTGAACAACCAACATCACCTAAACAGATAGATAGAATAGAAGAAGAAGTGCCTGCTAATGTAGTCACAGATAAAAAAGGAAACCCTGTCACATACTCTGGTGGTTATGTGACTTATGGTGGTCCGAATGCAAGAGGTGGAATATATGACAAGTAAAATAGATAAAGGATTAGGAAAGGTCTTTGACCTTCCAGCAGGATTCGATGGTACACCAGTGGCTGAGCCATCAAACATTACACCATGCCCAACAGATATAATTGAGAAGGCAAACGAATTACCATCTGCTGTAGATGATGCAGCAAATGTTATGTCGGGATACGATCCCAAAGAAGTAAAGATAGAAAGTGATTACGATACGACTCGTGCTAATCTACTTAACATATTAGCAAAAGGTCAAGATGCACTTAATCATGCTTTAGAGATTGCTAAACAATCAGAACACCCTCGTGCGTTTGAAGTTGTTGGTAATCTAATGAAACAACAAGCTGACATAAATCAACAACTGTTAGATTTACATCAGCAGAAACAGAAACTAGAAGGCAAGAAAGAACAACGAGCTCCTGGAGTTCAAAATAATTCTATCTATGTCGGTTCAACTACTGAGTTGAATAAGTTTCTAAAAGATATGAAAAATGATAGCAATATTATTGAAGGAGATAAATAATGGCTTTACCAAAGAATCAATCACCAGTATATCCACTGGCGATTCCTTCCACTAGTCAGGAAGTAAAATTTAGACCATTCGTTGTAAAAGACGAGAAAGCATTAATGCTTGCTATGCAGTCTGAAAACGAAGTCACGATGGTAAATACACTTCGTGATTTAATTAGGAACTGTGTAGAAGAAGAGATTGATGTTGACCGATTAGCAACCTTTGACTTAGAATATATTTTCGCTCAGATGAGAGGAAAGTCTGTAGGTGAGATGGTTGAACTAATCGGGAAGTGTGATAATGTAGAAGCTGGTTGTGTTGACAATCCAAAAGCACAAGTAAAACTTCAAATAGATATTACACAGATACCTGTCCACTTCCCTGAAGGACATGATAAGAAAATAAACTTATGGGGAGATGTAGGAGTAGTAATGAAATATCCTACAGTTGAAACTATTATAAAATATCAAGGACTATCTGAAGACTCAGATCCTGAAAAAGTATTTGATATTATAACAGAGTCAATGGAAGTTATCTACGAAGGAGACGAACTCCACTATATTAAAGACCAAACTGTAGAAGAAGTAAATGATTTCATAAATAATTTAACTTCAGACCAGTTTGCTAAAGTGAGACAGTTTTTTGAAACTATTCCGTCAATGAAGAAGGAAATAGAATATACTTGTCCTAATTGTGGAAGAGTACATAAGAAAACTCTGGAGGGTCTTCAAAGTTTTTTTGGCTAATGCTCAGCCATGACACTTTGATGAACCATTACAAGACGAACTTCGCTTTAATGCAACATCACAAGTATTCTTTGACTGAGCTGGAACATATGTACCCTTTTGAAAGAGAGATATATACTTCTTTATTAGTCAAATTTTTAGAAGAAGAAAAAGCAAGAAGAGAACAAGAGAATTTAAGAAGGAAACTATAAATGGAATTTATATTCATACCATTATTTGCCTGCATCATTTTGATGATAGGAGAGCATTCTAATCCTAGAGGTATGAATATCTTTTGGTATAAAGTTAATATAGCAAGAAGAGATTATTTCAAAGCATTAACAGAATACGACTCAGGAAACAATAAAGGAAATGGGATGCACAACCCCATGGAGATAATAAAAGATGGCACTACCGAATCAAACACCAAGCGATAAGGACGCATTACCTGATAGAAGGAAAGCGACTCCACGCAACGAGGAGTTAGCGAAACTTATCGGTAAAGAAATATCTGCTGTGATGCCGACTAAAGAAGAGTCGTCAGAACAGTTGAAAGTGTTTACAGCTATGAAAGGATATCTAGAAATCTTAGCAGGTAAAGCAGAAGATGATGATGGTCCAGCTGGAGATGAAGAGAGTGCGTTTAAAAAATTAGGCAAGTTTGGTAAAGTCCTTGCTCTAGTTATTGGTTCACTAATCGGTCTTATATCTGCTCAGCTTAAAACTATCGCTCTCTTTGCTAAAGCATTCACACCTGCTAGACTTCAAGTACAGATAAGAGCCATGTTCAGAGGATTGACTGGAACTGTTAAAGGTTTCGGCACATCCATAAAAGCAGGTTTTTCTAATTTACTCAAACCACTTACTGGTATATTCAAATCAACAGGTGGGGCAAGTGCATTAGGAAAGACTCCGCAGACACTAAAAACTTTTATGAAAGGTTTGACTGTTTTATTTAAACCTTTCGTTGAGTTAGGTAAGATGTTAAAATCAACTGTCACATCAGTTAGTAAGAGTGTTGGTATCTTCAGTAGAATTAGTGGCTTCTTCAAGAGTATCGGTAGTGCTATCGCTAGGTTTGGTTCAGCAGTTGGTGCTGTAGCCAAAGTTGCTTCTAAAGTATTCTTACCACTATTAATTATTATAACTTTATTTGATACAATCAAAGGAGCATTAGCAGGGTTCGCTGAAGGAGGTATCATAGGTGGTATCGCTGGAGCAGTTAAAGGTTTATTCAACTCATTAATCTTCGGACCTCTTGATATGTTAAAAGGAGCAGTTGCTTGGGTACTTGGTATGTTTGGCTTTGATAAAGCAGCAGAGATGCTTAATAGTTTCTCCTTCGCTAGTATGTTCAGTAAACTAATAGATGGTATAGCAAGTTTCGTATCTCATATTGTAGAGTTTATGACCAATATAATTATGGCACCGATACGACCTATTATGGAATTATTTAACTCGTTGATGAATATATTTACTAATGCTGATGGCGAGGGATTATTTAAAAATATATCTGACTTCTTCTTTGATTTACTATTAATGATTCCGAAGTTCTTCTTAAATATACTTGATGCTGTAGCTGGATTATTTGGCTTTGATGGTTTACGAGAAAAGGTTTATAGTTTCTTTGATGGTATTATGGATAACTTTGGTATCCCTGCCTTCTCATTTAAGATTCCAATTATTGGTAAGGAAGTCAGCTTTGGTGGATTCTTCCCATTCAGAGATGGCGAACAAACTGTAGAAGGTGAAGCTGGTGAACCACCTGCTGGTGAAGGAACAATGGTATCAGGTGAAACTCCTGCTCTGCCTGCTGGTGGTGGTGAAATAGACGAGGAAGGTAGATATGTATCTCCTCAAATGTCAAAGATGTTAGAATTAAAGAGACAACTAAATGCTCAGCAGTTTGGCGAGGACTTTGAAAGTTTATCAGTAGCTGATAAAGTAAAACGAGTTAAAGAATTAGAAGAGTCTGGCCAACTAACAAGTCCTCAAGGAGTCACCACAGTCGTTAATAATACGAATGTTAATAACCAAGCGAATACTCAAACATCTTCTATGTTATTCCCTAAACAAGCTAAGAATAACGATGATGTATATGGTCAGCAACAAAGGTATGCTGGCAACTTCTAGAGTAAATTACCTAACAGAATACAGAATACAATAAACGAGGTTGCGATAATTAGTTTATCAAAGTCTTGAAACTTCATTCGTGTTCTCCTCCTCTACCTCTGAAACTCTGAGATATTCTCTCCTTGTTTACTTCTCTAAAGTAGATAAATGTTAATACAGTTGCTGTTATAAGTAGAGCATGTGCTGCTGCAGATATACCAAAAGCAAATATACTTTCTGCTATGTAAATACCAAACACTGCTGACCATAACCAAGCTAAGATTTGCATAGACATAAACTTAACCTGAAAATTTAATCCTGATAATGCATTCTTTGTAGGATCCATTATCAAGTCATACCATTCTTTCATATTTTTCCTTTCATAAAAAAAAGAGGGAGCCGAAACTCCCTCTCCGCATTATCTAAATTTTATTCAGAGTCTGCTATTTTTTGGAAGTATGACATTACATCTTCTTCCTGTTCACCACTAGGTGGTGTTGGCTCAGCCTTTGCGACTGGCTCAGGTGCAGGAGCACTCTTAGGTTTAGGTGCTTCTGCCACAGTTTCAAGTACTGCATTTTCAGCTGTACCTAGTCCTGCGTTTTCATCCTCAAGAACTTCCATAAGTCTTTTTGAAAGTGCTTCATAAGACTTGAACTGGTCTGGTGCGACGAACTCAGATAGCTTATGCTGTTTCTCAACAATGCTAACCAACTCCTCGTCAGACCCTGGAACTGCTTTCACTTCAGAAAATTGACTTTCATCATAATTAGGGAACCCAGCAACCTTCTTCATACGAAGTCGGAAGTCTGCTCCTGTCCACAAGTCAAATACATTTACTGGTTTCTCATCGTCGAATGTCGGTCTAGCTTTCTCCATGATTTTATCAAAGATCTTCTTACCGAACTTGTACAGTCTGACCTGTCCTTCATTCTCGGGATGCTTCGGATCGCTCACAATCAAAACATTAACTATGTAAGATAGTCTTCGTTTCTGCTTACGAGCAATATCTTTATTGGCTTCAGAACCACTGTTCCATAATTTAGAATTTAATTCGCCAACTGGATCTTTCTCACCCAGTGTAGTCAAACTATTTTCAATATACCATTTACCAGTTGGTCCTTGAAACCCATGTGAAAAAACACGAACCCAAGGCAACTCATCGCCTTCTACTCTTGGTAAAAAACGAATTACTGCTGTTGCGTTTCCTGCTTTATCGGGATCAAGTTTCCAGAATCTTTCATCTGGACCTTGCTTTTGGGAACTCTGGGGATTAGCGATCTTATCGAACTCTCCAGATATCTTGGTGAAGTCGGACATGGAGTCCTTCCTCAGTGCTGTTAAATCAACCATATGTTTCTCCTTAAATATGCGTTATATGCGTTGTATGTTTATTATATTACTTGATATTTTCTTAAAAGTAAAATCAAGCATTAGTATTTAGTTCAATTAAATCATTGTTCCAAGCCATATATGTGTCTTGAAATTTAGGTTTATCAAACTTAACGAATCCTTTCGTCTTCGTTATTCTTAGAACATCTTCTTCAAAAGCAACTCCTGCTTTCTCAGTCCAGTTCTCAAAGAATCCTTTAAATGTATCTAAGATACAAACTGTTTGTACATGTACATGTTCACCGAGTACCATCTTCATTAACTCTGGAACTATGCCATTAAAATTATATAAATCTTTTTCGGTCAATCTTTCTTTCTCTAGATGTAATAGTATGGTAGCCAAGTCTGACTTGAATGTGTTATGCATACTTTCTCGCACCCTATTCCAATCGGTATAGTAGGACTCCGAAGTAATTCGTGAGTAGAGGGTCGCATCATGACCATAGCTGAAATTAGCAACAAAATAATCAACAACATCACGATCTGTTTTATATACATCTGCTAACTTCTCAAATATTTTAACATCATTCCTCGTGTAAAACTTTTCACGAGATCCTCTAATGGCTCCATGGTTTTCAAAGACATTATACTTCTTATTATGGAAGTGTAGTTTAAGAGCCATGTACAATTTATATACATTATAACCATCCATTAAACATCCAATTTAGCACTCTTTGGTAGATAATTTAGATCGCTAAAATTTGCTTCTAATTTATCTTTGAGTGCTCCTCTGATAAGTCCTTTTAATTCTTTAGGATCTAATCCAGCTTTATCACAATATTCTAAGATTGCGTCCATGTGAGTTATACCCTGTTTTTCTTTTACCATCTTCTCTATGTACTGAGAAAATGATTTACTATTTTCAAATAGAGTAGGAAAATCCGTCGTTGCTGATTCGCTCATAAGTTCTTTCTGTGTTGTTATATTTATCAAGATAATGATTGATAGTTATTAGTCTATCTTCTATCTTACCATACTCTGCCATCTTCAAGTTATATAGCGACCATGCTTTCGTATCTGGATTATCTGGGTTAAGGTGGTCACCTTGTACATGTAGATACTTGTTGAACCAGCGATCTAATCTTTCTCGTTCAGTAGTCATGTCATTTTTTAATTCATTTAGTCCTGCGATATCTCTACGAACAGCACAGTGACTAATACGATTCTGTATTTTAACATGGTCCATAATTTACTCCTTATAATTTAACAGCCAATACAACTAGAATAGCAATTAGTAATACATTCACTAAGAATAACTCTATACCTAGAATAGTATGATACCATATCCACCTCGTCTTGTACGCATTATCTATCGTCAAGTCAGAAGGATCTGGATCTGGCTCACCAGCTATTCCTTTATCTGGGTTTCCCCATAATGTACTAAAAAACTTTTTAATCATCTTTATTCTCTGATTTCATAACTTCATGAAGATCTTCAGCAATTTCCTCTGTCATATTTTCAGGATAAGGATCTCTCCACTTTAGATATTCTTTTTCCCCATTCTTCCAGTACCATTTTAAGAAACCTGTTCTGGCCAATCCTTCAATAGTTTCTTTAATTATTACCTTGTGGTCTCCCTTACCCATCGTGTATCCTAGATAAATTAATATCCCAGAATATATTAAGACCTGTATAACTGTAATCTCACTCATCCTCTTCTCATCTTAGCAACTTCTATTGCCTGCTCCTTGTTAATAATAGGCACAGCATTAGACTTATGCATCTGTGCGATACCTGTGACAAGAGTACCAGTATATTTCATCGGCTCTTTTTTATTAGTATTACCTTTCATAGTCATCATGCTAGGATACTTTTTATCAAACTCGTCTTTCCTTTTAGTTCGCTCTTTATCTGCTTCAGATATCTGAAGAGGTTTAAACTCTTTCTTTCTAGCTTTTATCTGGTCAGGATGACAACCATTCTCACGCAACCATGCGTCGTGCTTCGCTTTTCGCTCTTTCCATCCTGGTTTTTTCTTAGCTTTAGATTTACCACTGAGTCTAGTGGTGGTGTAAAATGCTGGTAGTAATGCCATAATATATAATTCTATATGAAAATAAGTTAAAAGTCAAGTATTATTTTGCCAATCTAGAAATCTTTTTCTTAGAAGGTGCTAGATTCTTTATCACTGTATCAGTGAATATCCTCTTAGATTCCAGTAATATCTTAGCATCCATCTCAGACATATGAGCCTGTTCAAATGCTAGGATCTCCAGTTCCTTCTCGGCAATCCTTGCCTTTAGCTTTTTCGCTATGTTAATTGGGGTGTCTTTCCCAAGCAAAGATTTCATAAATCTTATTTCATCAAGTACATCAATCATGCAGTTTCCTCTAGTTTATATTCATTTTTATATACGACTTCATCTGTATTCAGATTATCGTGGTATTCATAGCCACCAAGTGGTCCATCAAATTTTCTAATTTTAATCCAATGACCATCTTCATTTTTAAAGAGTCGTGGCTCATAGTACATGCTACCATCGTACCATTCTTTTTGGCTCTTCTCATATGCTGGTACAAAATAGTCAGGTTTTATTTCCCAATCAATAACATATTCTCTAGACATGCTATTGTCATATTCAATCAAAGGCAGAAGTTCATTTATCACTGAATGATAATCATTGACATCAATATCATTGATGATATAGTCATGACCACCTTTGTACTTCCAGTATCCTTCTTCGGATACCTCGTCTACATCATAGTTTTCCATATATTGAGTTTGTATAACTAACTTCGCCATCTATATCCCTCCGATACTTGACATTAAATATAAAAAGAAACTTAGAACCACTACAAGAAATAAGATATATTTTATCATATATTATCTCCGAACATTTCTTTCGCATGTAGATATAAAGCCACACATGCACAGTACACAGTAAATCCGAAGAGACCTAGCGATGCGTACAGTAAGAAGGATTCAATCATATAATCCCCATTTCAGAAGCAACTTCTGCTTCTTGGTCAAAGAGCGAACCATGCTCTTCACCTTTCTCTTTAGTGAATGCTTCACGAGCATCCATCAAAGTAAAGTATTTTTTATCGGCATAATCTGCGATAAAGTCCTGAGCTCTCTCAGTCAACTCTAAATATAAATTACCCATTTTACTCATAATTTTTTTTCTCCTTATTAATTATTACTATTCTACTAAATTCTCTACCAAAAGTCAAGGACTTTCTTTTCAATGTTTTCAATGAGTTAGGCAGCACTCTTCTTGTACTGCCTTGCTCTCGCTTGCATCTCATCAGCATCGAAAACAGCGAAATAAGTCGGTCTTTTGACCTCTTTACCATCCTTATCCTCTGTAACACGCATTCTCATAAGAGACGCAACCTTCTGCATTCCTTTAAATGCAGACCCAGGAACACCATAGTGCTTGATACCTTGTTTAAAAGTACAAACTCTTTCGATACCACCACAAGCATCAGCATTAACACCTTGGTATTCATATCCGTTAGTTATATTAATTGTCATATTTTTTTACCTCTCGATCAATTTATAAGTATATTCTACTACATTCTGACCCAAAAGTAAAGGAAAATCTTCAGTTTTTTATACTTTTTTCTTATATAAAATCAATGACTTATAAGAAAAAAAGAGGAGTCCTTTCGAACTCCTCCTGTAGATTAGAAATTTTAGTGATTATTTCTTGGATTTTTTAGATTTTTTGGCAGGTTTGGTGTCGAGCTCGTTGCCTTGGGCATCTACTTCGACTTCGCCGATTACATTACCATCGGCATCTTCTAAGATTTTAAAATAGTGTTTCGCTGACTCTTCTTCGTCTTTTGCTTCGAATGCCTTTTTAAAGTCTTCGCTTTCGTTAGGCAATGTAGCTACGACAGTTTCAGAATTACCACCTGTTATTACTGGTGGCTTATAGTATCTGTCTTTTACTTCTTCTAAGTCAGTAATTTCTACATCAAATACTTCCCAGTCATCTCCTACTTTAATTCCTGTAAGAGGATCTTCTAAGAATAATTGACATTGTTTTTTAGCGAACTCTAGAGTTGGTGCTATTACATTAAACTCTTGACCATTCCTAAAGATAAAGTTGTACTCTTCTTGGTTTTCATCGTTCTCCCAAGATGGTTGTGTTTCACCCTTTGCTTCTGCTTCTTGTATCTCTGCAAAGGTTTCTATAATCTTGGCTCTACCAGCATCAGTATCTATTTCTCTCTCCATCTGACGACGAAGTCTTATATCCTGAGCTGTTTCGCTTCTTAATTCTGGATTTGTTGACATTATGTTTCTCCTAATCTACATGTTAATAACATATATTTAGTTAAATTAAAAAAGGTATATAGACCTTTCGGGAGGTTGCGACACAACTATTTAGTGGATCTTAAAATTCAGAACGAATTATATCATTTATTAGGTCGCCATAATTAGGATTAGTACTGAAAGACTCAAGATGATATGCTAAAATAGTAGCATCCGATCCTTTATCCCTCTCCTCTCTTAGCGACTCATAATAGTGTAAATCATTTAATATACGAACGACATCTCTTACCGAGTCGCACTTATATTGATATGCTTTTACTCCCCACCCATGCCATTCGTTATGATGGCTGACTGGTTTTACATGTGGTGTATTCTCGTTCCAGGTTCTTATCCCGAACAAGTTATTTGCTTCATTAGCGAAACGACTCGTCCCCCAACTAGATTCTAGTATGGCTTGTGCTATAATTAACTCTTTAGGGAAATGACGAGATTCAGGTTGGTTATAGTATATTCTATCAATACACTGGTGCATACTACTTACGAATGCACTCTTATCCTTTGTAACAATCTGGGGTGTTGACCAGTTTGCCATTGCTTGGGTTATTATAAACCCACCAAGGATTATCATTATAAGAAGTGGCTTAACATTAAACATAAGTCCTCCTTTCGTGACAGGACATATTTATTATATTAGAATATGCACTCTCTTAATTAAAGATACTAATTCTCTAATTCTTTTAATGTCAGGGTGTTTATCATTTAGATGTACACCCATAGCTATGGAGACTGCTTGACGCACATCACCTTCCATAAAATGCTTTCCTTCATAAACCAAGTTAAGTTCATCTTCACCATCGCCATGCTCTGTAAAATGTTTTACAGCTTTGTGCGTCATCATTAATATATTATCTCTTTCTTCGTTTATAGGTTGGTTATAGTCCATTAAACTTTGAGTAATATCATGAACGAGGTCACGAGAGTTTATCGTTAATGCAGCAGCAAGACAATATACATCTCTTAGAGATCTTTCTTCTTTGGCCAAGGCAAGTAATTCATCTTTTACATCGGTAGCAAAGTATGGGCATCCGACAGCATAGTTATGAAACCACTCTGCTATCTGCTCAGGTGGTTCATCGTGTCTTTCTTCCCAGACATCTGTAATTTCTTCTACCATCCTTGATGCCCTCTTTTTTCTTTTTTCTTTTTAAATGAAAAGAATTTTTTAAGACCACCTGATAATCCCCAGAGAGTAAACCAGCCAGTATTAAATAAAAAGATAAGAAGCAGGAATACAATAGCAAAGTCAACTAGACCTGCTTGTAAATATCCATACTCCATTAGTTTGCCTTAATATGTTTCAGTGCTTCAATCATCTGTTCAGCTGAAGATACTTCGAAAGGATCTTGAATAGGACATGCTTCTGGCTCACCCCACTCTGCGTATCTTACTTTGATTTCTGCGTTCTTTACATACATGCAATATCTCCACGATCGCATACCGAAGCCACGATTCGTAAAGTCATTAATCATGTTTACACTTTTCGCAAAGTCACCATTACCATCAGGCAATGCTTTCACTTTTGTAATACCTTGTTGTTCAAACCAAGCATTCATTACAAAAGAGTCATTTACTGATGTACAGTAAACTTCGTCTATACCTAAGTCTTTGAAAGTATCATACAACTCTTCAAACTTAGGCAACTGGAATGCAGAGCAAGTTGGTGTAAATGCTCCAGGCAATCCAAACACAACGACTTCTTTATCATTAAAGATATCTTGTGTCCTTTTTAAGACCCAGTCATCATTCTCACGAATATAAAAGACTTGGTCAGTCAAACGATTTACCATTTATAACTCCTTCAGTTTTCTAAATGTTTCTCTTAAATCGAGAAAGTCATCGATGTAGTCATCCCTCTTACCATCCATAAGTTGGACTCCTTCATCTTCTACATTAATTATCAGCAACAACCTTTCAATAGGTGTTCCTGTTCGTTCTTCATACATTACAGCATAAGCTGAACACTGCATGAAATAGTCTTTGACCCATTCCCTCTTCTTTAGTTTAGCAGAGGTCTTGAAGTCAATCACTGTTAGCTTACCATCATATTCTCCGATACAGTCAACAGTTCCTGCTGTCTTTAGATGGTCAGAGTATAGTTGAGTTTCTAAACAATGAATATTGTTAATCTTATCTAAGTATGGTATCATCACTCCGAAGTCAGTTTTACTGAAGTCGTCAGATAGATCTCCTTCGTTAAGTAAATATTTCTCAGCGAGTGAATGTATTTTATTACCACGAGCGAGTGCTCGTCTAGATATCTTACCAGCTTCTTCTTCACCAACCTTATCTTTCCATGCTTGAATGGATTCTTGGTTGTGTAATTTAGTAATAGAAGTGACAGATGGATATTTAGCACCAGTGGGAGTTTCATAATATCTCCCACCCTTGCTATTCACTTGCACTAATTTACCGATCTCTATCGGAACATGATTAAACATTATTTCTCAATATTAATATCATTACCATTTTTATCTTTATGAAACTGCTTGTCCCATTTAGATGTATCTCGCCTATACTTATATATGATACTCTTTATTTTCTTAAAAGTAAAGGTCTTAAATTTCTTCAAGCGAGACCATAAGTCTTTCAGCACGATTAGTCACCTGTTTATGCCAGCGAGAGTCTCTACCCTCTACTGCTGCAGTTTTCCAGTCACCTGCTTCAATCGCTTTTTTCATGTTCTTAAACTTCCCAAGTCTGGGAGCTCCCATGTTAAAGCACATATTGATAAGCACTCTCTGTGCTACATCAGGATAACTTTCGATATCAGGATAAACTTTCTTGACTTCGGTTATAAATTTTTCTACATCCTGGTCAAATACTTCCCAGCAACGATCTTCACTTACAGGTGTTCCCACAGGTTTACCATACTCCTCGTCTTCATCAGTGACGAGGTGTCCGATTCCGAATGTAGGATAACCTAGATGGTCGTTGTAGATTTCAAACTTAACTCCTTCATCACGAATGAGTTCTTCCCTTAGTTTCTCTCTGTCAAACGACATAGATTTTACTCCTTAATTTTAAAAAGGTGCCAAGGATGAAAAGGATCTGCATAGACCCTCTTTGCTTTTACACCTTTAATTTCTTTTTTGCTTTTTTCAAAGCAGCAATCAACTTAGCTTTTGTTTGTCGCTTGTCCAGTTCAATACCGATCTTACGACCTAGTGCTTCGAGTTCATCTTTCGTTTTCTTTTCAAGATACTTAAAGTCATCCTTATCGATAACTCCATCTTTATTAGTATCTAGAACAGGAAAGATTTTCGCAGCAGCACATTTTAGCCAATCAATAATCTTTTGCATACTATCTCCTAGTTTATTTTGAGTTAATTTTTGAGATCCAACCTTTTATAGTTGACTCAATCCAACTTGCCCATATGGGTTGTGGAAAGTTCCAGCCGATAAAAGCACCGACTGCTATCCAGAAAAGTATATCTAACATTTTCGTTTACTCCTTTTTGGTTTAGGTTTAGCATCTTCAGCAGTTATCTTAGCAATAATATATTCTTTTACTAAGTCACTCCTTACGATGTCATTTACTGTAAACTCGACACGAGCATAACTCTTCATATGTCGCACTATCTCCATAAAATTAAAGAGTCCCTCTTTTTCAGTTCCTCTTTTTAAATCAGTTTGACGATAGTCTCCACAAAATACAATACGAGAATGGTTTCCCACTCTGGTTATAATTGTATCAAGTTCTTCCCAGTTTAGATTCTGACATTCATCCACTATTACTACAGTGTCATCGAATGTTAATCCCCTGACGAAACTTGTAGAAGCAAAGTCTAAATTCTTTTGCGTCTGTAGTCTTTCGTATGGGTCAGGATATACCAAGTTATCTGCTTTCTTATGAAACAAGTCAGAGCATATTTGTTTATATGGCAACTGATATTGTTCCAACTTTTCTTCCAGATCTCCTGGCAGATGACCAATCTCTCTACTTTGTACAGCAGATCGAATAATCAAAACTTTTTCATACTCACCATTCAGTACTGCTTCTAATGCTTTATGTAATGCTATAAAAGTTTTACCAGTACCAGCTACACCATGAGCCATGATGATTTCTTTTTTAGGATCCTTAAAAAAACCGAAGAATTTATTTTGATTCTCGTTAAGTGGTTCTATTAATTTAAGATCCGATAATTTTAATTTCGCTTTAGCAGATACAGTATCTGCTTTTTTCGCTCTAGGCATTTTAAAATACTTCTGTGTTTATCTTACTTCCTGAGTTTTTAGTTTTTACTCTCTCAAGTACATCACGGAAACCTGTAGCATGTTTTCTACTATTAGTTCCAGATAATATTCCTGCTTCACCAATCTTTGGTGCTGAGAGTTCAGATACCCAATCAGGATTATCTTTTAAATACTTTTTTTTCTCGTCATAACTGCAGAATATTTCTTTTACTTCTCCAGTCTTTTTATTTTTTACATTATAAATTGGCAACTTTTCTCTCCAAAGGTTTGCTGAGTTCTTCCCAGTTTAGTTCGTAATCACTACTTGCTTCACTATATTTCATTACTCCTAGCTTTTCATATCCAGGAACAACTTCGTCAGGAAGTAGTCCAATCTTCTTTAGGTTTGGCATTATTCTACTGAATAATACTTCTTGAAACTGTGTTTGAAATAAATTCTCTTTCGTATATTCTTCTGTCTGTACTAAGTCTAAACCATATTCTTTCCATACTTCGAAAGGTCTTAGTCTATTTCTTGATACAGTGCATGCTTCTAGTGCAAACTTTGCTCTATCCATTACCTCTTCTTCTGATAAAGTTTTTACAAACTCATGTAGATAATTAATACCAAAGGTCACATGTCTTGCTTCATCCCTTATAATATATTCTATCATCTGTTTGTAAACTGGATCTCTAGATGACTCTTTCGATGCATTAAATGCTGCCAGAGCAAGACCCTCTATAATAACTTGCATTCCTATAAACTTGAGATCCCATCTTGGGTCGGTAAGTATTTTATCAAGTAAACCTTTTAATCCAGGACCGATAGGATATTGCTTTTTAGTTCTCATCTGTATGTATTTGTTAAATGCTTCTACATGTCTTGCTTCGTCAAAGGTTTGACTCGCAGCATACAACTTTGCGTTGAATGTTGGAGCACAGGAACATAGTTGACTAGCAACTAATAATGCACCCTGCTCGCCATGTAAAAACTGAGATAGTGCCCAATCATTATTAGCTTTTAAAAACTCCATTCTTTTCTTAGCATTCCATCCTTTATATATTGGATGATTATCCCACTGGTCATCTTCTAAGTCAAACTCTTCTTCGGTCATACCTTCCCATTCAGGCGACCAATCTACATCTGCTTCTACATTCCAGTTTAGTTCTTTACCAAGTTCATACAGTTTACGAATACGATTATCTTGTACTGTATAATCCCAGTTATATGAACCAGTGAGTGGAGTCTGAAAGATCTCAACTATATCTGTTGGCTGTAATTTTTTTGGATATTCACCATCGAATGATATAGCTTCTTTGCTTGGGTTATCTACTTCTTTTATTTTCATTTATATATTTATAACGAATAATTGTAGTTCACTTTAGCATGATGCTTTTCATCTTCTCGTACTTTTACTATTACATCTGATAATCGTGCATCGCCTTGTAATCCATAATATTCTATGGCTATCTGGGGTGCTGGCACATCTTCTGTTTGGCCAGAGGATATCATATGTAAGTAATTAGTATAAGATACGACTGCTTCTTCTTCGAAATAATGTATCATACGATGGGCAGTCTTAGGAAAAAATATGTACAAGATAGTATAAAAAATAATAAAAACAAACTGAGCGAGTAAAACTATCCATCTTTCTAGCCATGTAGGTTGTGCTATATCTATAAAAATCATAAGATGCATTCTTTCGTTTTCAGCTTCTTCCATCATCTCACGAATCTTTGGTCCCCAGCCAGTTTTCATTTTACGAAGAGACTTCGCATGTAGCCATACACCTGCTACCATTCCAGGAACACCTGCGATAGTTTCAAGTACAACTGCACGATGCCCATACCTTTTAGCAAAAAAAGTATCGGCTAT
>VTLG01006261.1_pt1 | contig 18521 bp, 22 predicted proteins | sample 4694571 | NCBI WGS metagenome assembly VTLG01 (sample SAMN12604809, study PRJNA352737) | marine metagenome | biome: ENVO:00000447; feature: ENVO:00000209|ENVO:00000569|ENVO:01000036; material: ENVO:00002151; isolation source: viral sequences binned using virsorter ... | reverse complement strand
AAGCATAGGCACAATTAAATCATCTATAGGCACTGAAGCTCTGCGAAGTTCAACTAAATTTAAAACTTGCTCTGCCCACCCAGATAGGCGTTTGTTAAAGATATCAAATGAATATGAATTTAAACCTGCCATCTGTTGATAATCAACATCTTCACCAATGTGTGTATCAGTAAGTGGGGCTACTACAGTTTGCGTGGACTCGCCTTTTCGTTTACCAGTTGGTTTTGTAGGGCTAATAGGTTTAACCTTTTCAAATGGTATCGTAGCTTCGTATATTGCGTCTACTAAATAATTAGACTTACGATCTTTTTGAAGGGCTTGCCCATACAATCGTCTATAATAAAGGGCTCGTGCATTAGCTGTAGCTAATCTTTGATCTAAAGTTACACGATCTTTTAAAGTGTCTAACTCTATTTCATCAGGCTCGGCATTTTCAACTTTAATTTCGTCTTCGTACCAGCGAGCTATGTTGGTACGATGTATTTTGACCCCAAATTCCTTTTGCAAATACTCTACTAGTTCTGTCCACGTTGCTCCTAGTAGTTTTTTCTTTATCAGGTGTTCCTTGGCCTTTTCTGGTATTTTTGACTTCATCTATTGCTCTCCTTAACGCTATACTTTTGCCGCACATTAGGCAACTTAAATCTTTATCTACATTGACATACAACGAACCGTTGCATTTAGGACATAGCCTATTTAGTCTCATTTCTTTTTCTTATTTTCTTCTATCATAACTACCTCTGGTTCATTTTTTTCTTCATCCGGTTCTAACGTATCTTTAGTACCGGAACGATGTAACGCATCAAAATCTGATCCCCCACTCATGGGCCCTAACTGTTTCTCCATTTTCTTTTGAGGAGAATTATTATTAATAAATTGAGCTAACCGTTCAATCCCAGATTTTTTCTTCTTTTTACGGCCATTACCCCCATAAGTTGGGGTAAAAATACCAGAATTAGTAGATGTAAAAACGGTTCCCCCTCCTGCTAAAGCTCCTCCACCTCCACCGTCTTCTTTTTGTAAAAGAGGGGAAGGTTGCCAACGTTCACACCACATATATGGGTCTATATTTCCATAAACTATATGACAAGCTCCATTATCTTTCCAAAAAAAACATGATTCACATTTTTCATTTCGAGCATATTCATCGTGAGTCGCCATGCGATAATTAACTTCCCATTGAAATGACATACGTTGTTTATGTAACGGAGTAGGTTCTGTTTTATTTGCAAAATTTGGTCGAGGGCCTCTTTGTCTCGCCCCTACCGAAATTTTTTGTAAAGATTTTTCATAACCTGAAGCATGCGCAGCTCGTTGAACTTCTTCAGCTTTCTTTTTAGTTTCAAAGGGTCCTTGTGATCCCCAATACCAGGAATCTCCTTTTTTTGATATAGGCATATTAAAGCTCCGTATCCTCTATTACATCCCCGGTATATGGCTCCCCTTGAACATTATCAGGCTCAACTCGTTTTTTATTAGTTTGAGTAGGAGCGTACGAAATACCTGGGTTTGCGAATTTAGCTTTTTGTACAAATAACTTCCCGCTAGTTAATACATCAGCTACATAATCAACCCCATCTGCTATAAACCATAACTGTTTACCATCTTTACTAACTTCTTTAATAAGCGGGGTTCCAAAACCTTGCTCAACTAAATTATTAATCCAAGTATCAGATTTTATAACTCGTTTATCTACACCTTTAGGTGGACGACCGGGTAATCTTTTATATCCCCAAAACCGAGAATCTGCTTTACGTTCCCTATCTTCAGCCCACTGGTCAATATCACGTTCTTCATTAGGACCTTTACCAGACCAGTCTGGGACAAATGCTTTTTGAAGATCTTCAGTATCATCTCCCGACATCCCCATTTGCTGCATTTGCATTTGCGCTTGTTGTTCTTGCATAGCAGTTTGTTGATTCATTTGATCGACTTGTGTTTCTAATTGAAGTAACTGCTGTTCAGCAGAAATTTGTGCTGTAGGAGCCGATTCGCCTTCAACAATAAACTCAATATCTTCCAGAACTACAGACTCATCTTTAAGTTTTACAGTAAAGCCCATGTTATTTAATTGACTAGCAATAGATACCCGTTGTTGTGTAAAACTAATTCTAGTAGCCTCAGCTTTTTCTTCTGGGACCCTTAACGACAATTCCCAATCTGAAATATTAAATGCGTCTAATAACTGAGGTAAAACTTTTTCATGAAATAGTCGTTGGTCACCTTCTACAACCCTAGACATTACAACAAGTTGTTGGGTCTGTGTAGACATGCCTCCAAAAGCTTCCGGAGCACCTTGCCATGCAGGAGTAACGCCCCACATTGCTGAAACCCTTTCTCTAATCTCATTCCTAACCGGTAAATAATCCATTTCTTGTAAAGTATGAAACAGCCGTACCATATCTACTCTACCACGATTAGTTTTAGAAGAAACCGCTACCATTGGTACAAAGTTAGGGTCTAACCTAGTTTGAGCAGCTAAATTAGCCCGCTCTCTACGTAACGACTCTGGATCATCTGTAAATACCATCATCATGCTACCAGGCATTTTTCTTTCAAAGAAATAACGATAAAGGTTTTTGTCCATACCTATTAAGGTTAAGGCCTTTTCAAAAATAGTTAGTATAGGGCTCCAACCATATGTTTCCGATGGGGAAAATTTAGAAAGATGGATAATTTCTGATTCAAAGAAATATAAATGTTTATTTCTATGGTAATATTTATACATTACTGGGATAGTTTGTTGTTTACAATCAGGTTCAGTACAAGTATCTTGACTTTCTTGTATCTCCTCTCTATGTATAGGGCATAAGAAATGGTAGTTTTTAGGAAGCCCTGCTTGATCTAAATCAAACTCTACTAGGGCTGGGTTTAAGCGCCTAATTTCTTTAACTTTTGATCTAAGTTTATCTTTATCATCCACTTTATAGTCTTTTGCAATATACAAAAACCCATCATCTATAGAATTTATATCAAAATGAAATTGTCTAAAAACTTCTTCTAAACTTTGACCAAATACATTACAATTTTTAAGAAACTCTTTAAAAATATCTAAATCTTTTGATGAAGCGTCATTAGATTTAGGTTTCCATTCAAACCCCCGTCTAAATACTTCGCTTGTGATATGGTTTAATGGACCCCGAATTTCCTCTACCGACATAGCAATGGTTTGTAAATCCATAACTAATTGCTGTCTATACGCCATTTGGTGACGTACCCACGTATTTACAACATGGTCTAACCCAATTGTAGGAGCTGATCCGGCATCACCTGTTGATTTCATTAGCTGTAACATATTAATTTGACTATTAAAATCAACCATTTGCTGTGCTAACGCAGGTATTTCTGGTAAGTATGACGATAACTTCATTACTTAACCCTCGCTAAATTACTAATAGAGATACATCTCTGTATTATATTTTACTCATTTTTTTCGATTTTCTAGCGTTAATTTGATGTTATATCTGATACCTCATCTAATCCCACTAACTTCATCATCCTATCCGCTATTTCTAATTTAAACGCTTTACCCTCTGATAAAGCAGGCTTCGGTTCAATTACCGGTTGTTTTTGTTCTAATTGAGCACGGAGCTCTTTAATAACCGCTTCCCGATCTTGTAATTCCAGTTCATATGTTCCGGTATCAGTTCCAAAAGAGGCATTTTCTAAAACCCCAAGCCTTGCAGCTTCTCTAAATAACGATATAAAAGCCCCTTCAGTAATAATAGTTACAGCAGGTGAATCATCTGGGATATCATCCTCAACATCCATAGCTTTTAAACTACTATGCCATGTATCTAATATTCTCCATGTATTTGTAACTTCATCTTTAGTAGAAGCCCATTGTTGATCTCTACCTTGTAACATTCCGCCTAACATTTACTTCTCCTCTATAACGGGTCGATTTACATCATAAAAATGAGCTTCTTTAAGCAGTGATGTTAAAAAGCTAGTTCCGTTAGATGTCATAACTGTAACTAAATCTTTTTCTACTGCATACAAAAAATCTTTATATGCATCATCATCCCATTCATGATCATTGGTATACCCAAGTTCTTTTCTAATTCGCCTAATATCTTCTATAGTCCAAAAGGTTTCTGCGTATAACTTTGCCCTCTTTACCATACTATTCTCCTTTTCTTATGCTATTGTACAAGCACTCCATCCACAGCTCTTACATGTCTCACAGCCACTATCCTGTACTATTTGTGGTGTGTCGCAACATGGCTCTTCTTCTTGTTCAGTAGTCCCTTTAACAAGTACCTCTTTCTCTCTACTGCCTGCCCTGTATACCGTTATACCTTTGCAACCGCTTTTCCAAGCCAAAAAGTACGCTTGTTCGACATCGGCAGGGGTAGCGCTGTTATCAAAGTTTATAGTCTTTGAGATGCCTGCGTCAACATGATCTTGAAAAGCAGCTTGCATTAGTACATGGTCATCTGGGGCAATTTCTGGAGCCGTTATATATACTTCTTTAGCCCAATCTGGAATATTAAATGACTCATCTGCGTCACTTAAAGTCCCGCCAGCGGCTAAATGTTCTAACAAAGCTTCAGAGTAAAAAGGCTCTTGTTCTAAATATTTGTTTACATAGTGTAAGGTCTTGCCTTCTAATATGTTTTGTTTCTTCCATGCCAATGCGAATGTGGGTTCTATCCCACTAGCACAATCAGCAATCATACTAATAGTGCCTGTAGGAGCTACTGTCATTTTGCAATGGTTTCTATAATGTATAGATTCTTCATTGTCATCTAAAAAAGTTGTTGGGGTCCAAGCAGGGAATTCTCCACGTTGTTTAGCTAACTCAATAGATTGTTCATTAGCCCATCGAGTAATTTTTTTCATAAGACCGCTACCAACTTCTCTAGCTTCCTCACTATCATATGGAATTTTTAATTGGATTAGCAAATCACTAAATCCCATAACTCCTAAGCCAATTTTGCGAGTAGATTTAGTCATAGTTTCAATATCGTTAGTAGCATATTCATTAGCATCAATAACATTATCTAAGAAATGCGTAGCGGTTTTAGTTATCTTTTCTAGTTTTTCCCAGTTAATTTTTCTATTCCAGTCTTTTGTAAGAATATTATGTTGGTAAAATCGTGCTAAATTAATAGAGCCTAAATTGCATGATTCGTTAGGAAGTAATGGCTGTTCTCCGCAAGGATTTGTAGCAATCATATTACCGTATTGCTCAGTTACATGATTATCTTCGTTAACCCTATCAAGAAATATCATGCCCGGTTCCCCATTCCTCCATGCCCCTTGTACAATTTCGTTAAATACTTCTCTAGCGTTTAACTTCCCAGTTACTTGATTAGTGTTTGGATCAATTAAATCATATTCCATATCATTTTCAACGGCTTTCATCCAATTGGCATCAACCCCAACTGAAATATTAAAGTTATGAATATCGCCTTCTACGGACTTACAGCGAATAAATTCTAAAATATCTGGATGTCGGATATCCATAACAGCCATATTAGCACCATCACGCTTACCCCCTTGGGTAATCATGCTTGATACGCTAGATAAGGTCTTTAAAACTTGAACTGGTCCACAAGCAGCTCCATGTGTAGTTTTAATGTGGGAGCCTTTAGGACGTAATTGAGATAATGCAAATCCTGTACCACCCCCAAACTTCTGTACCATAGCCATATCGGTCGCAGTTTTCATAATATCTTGCATAGAATCATTTAACGGAAGTACAAAACAAGCAGACATTGTGCCCTGTGCTGTACCTGCATTCATCAAAGTAGGACTATTAGGAAGAAAATATAAGTTCCTCATCATAAAATAAAAATCTTTATGGGTTAATTCAACCTCTACTGGTAATGCTCCATATTGTCGGTCTACTTTAGCTAATGCCCAAGCAACCCTGTCAAACAGCCCATCAGAATCTTCAATAGGTTGAGAATTTTCGTCTTTTAAATAATATCTATGGCTAAGAATTATTTTAGATTGTTCGGATAATTCTTTATATGTTAAAGTTTCCGATAAGTTAAATGATACATGATTAGATACTGTCATAATTTCCTCCTAAAATTTATCCTCTATGCCCGCAATACAAACATAAATTACGTTCCGGAACCCAATAATTTGGATTACATAAACTTTCAGAACATTGCGGATTAGGGGCTTGTTCTTTAATATGTAAAGATTTAGCCACTAAGTCTTCTGAAGTTTGTTCAGCCCAAGGCTTACCATCCCAGGTATTTGGATCACTATCTTTTAAAGCTGATCCGTGAGTTAACACTTTCCCCCACTTCTTCTGTAAATCTGCACTTGGATTGGACGACTTCTGTCCTGCTGAATCTGGATCCATATCACTAAACCAATCCATAACATTGCCCATAGATTGTACTTGATACAAACCGGACTCATACGCTGCTTGTAATGCCATAGCAATTGAGAAAAAGGCATCTCCATGCCCCATAGGGCCTTCAGGAGCTTTTAATTCATTGTTTACGCACAGTATCTGTTGTCTCTGCCTTTCATCTGTTAATAACTTTAAAGTTTCAGTACTAACATAATGTTCAAAAACCTGAGCCATAGTGTTTTTAGATTTTTGTGTAAATGACATAGGGCTCCACACGCCATCCAATCCTCTATCCTCTAATTCGCCCCGTGTATTATCAATATACCCTCGTTGTATGTTAAAGTTCTCGGCTACTTGGTTTAAATAATCAATTTGATCGGAATAGCTCCAACCATCTAACCAAGACTGATGGACTTGTTCTAACACATCCCCTCGTTTTCTAAAAATAACCAAATGTGAAGGGTGCCGTTTTTTACCTACATCAAATCCAGCAAATAACTGATCTGTGGACTCCTCATATTTTTTATACGCTGAATGATTAACTAAATTAAATACCTCACACTTAGTTATTTCTTCTTCTTCAAAATAAGCTTGGGTAGATAAATGGGGAACTAATAAAAATTCTGATGCAAATGCTTTAGGCCTAGCTCTCTGTTGTTGTAATAACCATTCTTCTGTATACAGCTCGGGCATTAATACCCTTCTTCCGGGTTCTGGATCTAATGCGGGCAATACCCGTGTTAAAAATCTATCGTCTGATTGTAATTTTGTTAGCAAATCTCCGGGAAGCATGGGCGTACCCAACACAATGCTAGGAACCCCTTTCAATGGGATATACATAGACTCTGTTAAAAAGTGATCTTCTACTTTATGGATCTGACTTAAATTTAATGGGTTATCTGGATCTTTTAAAATATCGTCTGCTATTAACGCCCCATTTACATGCATACCTCTTTTAAATGAAAAAAGACCTCCATGTGTAATTTCTACTGGATTATTATTTACATAATATCTAAAGGAATAATCAGCTTGAGGAGTTCTATTAACCATCCACTCTTTTAACACAGGATTGCGATTAACGGTTTTATTTATTTCAGCTATATGGTAACGAGCCATATGGTCACTGTACGATAGATATAGCACAGAACAGTCCCTGTTGGCTTTTAAGAGCCTCCAAACACTAAAAGCATGTCCAAGTAGGGTAGACTTAAAATGGAAGCGTGGAAGAATAGCAACATAATTTAATCCTTCTTCAAGACATTTTTCAATATCCTCTGCCACCACTCCAACATGCCAAGCTTTAAAATATTCTGGATGATCAAAACTTAAAGACCAAATATCCCGCAAAAACTCCCAAAAACTACCAACCTTAATAGCTTGACGTGTTTCTAACCCACTAGCTAATCTAGCTAATGCATCGTCAAATGTTGTTGCTGGTCCTTTATTAGCCATTTTAATCCTTATCCGGTTCAATTAATGCTTTTAATCTAACTGCTACTCTACCTAAAGCATCACTATCTGAAATCTCATCTACTAAAACATTCATTACATCTTGAATAAATTGTAAACTTACTAAGCCAGACATAATAGTCCTCTCCCCTTTAATTGCAATATCTAATGCTTTTGCAGCATCGTATGCTTTATCAAATGATTGAACATTTAAGTCATTAAATGCTTTATGCCTTAAATGCCCGTATTCATTTAACCCTTCTTCTTGAAGTCTTTTGAACCGTTGAGTTTCAGTTTCTTGAATTTGAGCTACTGCCTCAGCCCTAGATACCGCTCTAGTCTCGCCCCAATTATATTTCCTAGCCCAAGCATATATAGTAGAAGGTTTAACTAAAACCGAATAATCTAAAGTTACATTTTCTGCAATTTCTCTAGCCGGTTTACCTTCTAAAAACAGCTCCATAGCTTTATTTTTCACTTCTTGTGGAATTTGTTTTGGCATACTATATCCTATTGATAATAAAAACTATCTGAGTCCATTGCGCCATACCCAGCGTCAGAAACATGTTGTGAATCAATGTTTCCTCCTAATGGAGTACCATCTGAATTCAAAAACCTAGTAAAGTCTATATGGCCTGCTGTTTTATTAGAGGCTGAAAAACAAAAAGGAACTTTTGCAGTGCTATACTGAGTATTAACCTCTTGAAACTTAATTGAAATTTCATCCTTAATACATACATTAGCCCAAATATGTTCCTGCTCACCTATAGGTTTATATGTTTTGTTCTTCATTATAGAACTACTAGTTCGTTGTAAATCATCTATTTCTTGGTTATATTTACAATCGGTAAATTTACACCACACAACCACTCCATGTTTAGCTTTCACATCCTCTATAGTGGGCAAATCTTTTGGAAATGTATCCTCATACTTCCGAATTTTCTTTTTCGCTGGTCCTATAAATGCTTGTCTAATCTCTGGGCCTACTTTTTGTAGCCCACCTTTTCCCATCATATTCTATACCTCTTATTCTTCAAAGTTTGGAAGCTCACCTTTATGTCTCCTTTTTATCCATAATGCTATACAGGCCGCATCACACCAATCTTGTTCAGTAAATACATCTCCCCATTTATCGACCGTAAATTCTTTAATAGCTTGTTTATTAAGGTTTCCCTTACCTAACACGTATTTTTTCCAATGTCGATTATCTACAGAAATACATTCAATTTGCTGTTGATCACATAATATTCTTACCCCATGTACAACTCCGGCTATTTCCATAGTAGATCTAGGGTTTTGAATAAAGATAGCGGCTTCTACCGCTGCCTGGACATATACTTTTATTTTACTCAAATCTACAGTAAATTTACGAGCAATTTCAATACTTCTAGTATTAAAATCTTTGGATGTCCCTACCCATTTTCCCTGACCAATAATAGTTTCAAACTCATCTAAAAATACCGCATGGACGGCTTTAGATGAGCAGTCAATCCCCATATATAATATTTCGGGAATTTCTTCAAAAAACTGAATACTCTCTTCATTCTTTACCAAACTCTTCCTCTACTATTTCATTCATGTCTAATACGCAATTTCGTAAATCAGTTACACATTTTCTAAGAGTATCAATATCTTGGTATACGATAGCGTAACGCATTCCCCGAAGAATAATCTCCGCTTTATTAGCTGTATCTAATAACTCATGGTCGTCTAGCGTTTTAAATCGCTTATCCATATGCTATCCATGAACGTTCTTTTTTAATTTCGGTTTCCATCAGCTCTACAATTTTCTGACACGTAATTTTTTCGGATTTTTTATGTTTAGAACAATTAGGGTTTTTAATTTGCTGATCATACACTTTATTTTCAGCTTCCTCCGCAGAATTAGCCGTAACTTCAATTGCGTGAACAAGACGATGTTCAACCCAAACCCGGTATTTAGTTGGTGTGTTTGCCATTACCTACCCCCACGATTTTGTATTATCTCTCCCCAAATTCCGTAACGTCACTATTCTTGAAACAGCATCATATGCGGATTTATAAGCATTTAATAAACCGGAAACTCTAATATAAACAGCTTCTTGATCTATAATTTGCTGTCTAAGTTCTATTAAACCCGGATAAATCGAAAATGCGGCTCCCCTAACTTCTTCTCTAGTTAATCGTTTTTTACCTTGCTGCTCCCTATCTTCAGCTAATGTATAAATAGCCGTAGAATATTTTTCATTAAAAGCAGCTTCTAAAGCGGTCTTAGTAGCTGTAACTCCAGACAGCTCCGTTTCTAAATACGCCTTATATCCCCCATACATAGTCAAAAAACGTTCAAGTTCTTTATTGTCGGCATTCATTAGATTGGTAAAATCTAATCCGTATTCAGTAGTAACTTCCTCCCCAACAACAGGAATAGCTAAGTTTTTAATAAATGTGTCGGCTTGTTCTAACGATAATCCTGGACTCCACTTTTGTGTAATATCACTCATTTTTCTCCCTCTTACATGCGCACCAATTATTCCCAGTGCATTTACTAGGCTGTTCTTCCATTGCCATAATAGCCTCACATCGAGCTTTAATTTTGTTCCAATGCTCGACATCTTTCTTTAAAACAAAAGCTTTAATTTTTTGATCATTTTTATTTTCGTAAAGAACTGATCCTATTTCATACCCTGTCAAATTTAAATAAATCTGAAGTTGAATTACATGTTCTGGTTTAGGTTTAGTTAATAAAATAAAATTACGTTGATTAATAGATTTTAATTCTATTACATATTTACCATATATCTCATGCTCAATTAAAAAATCTAAACGGCCAGAAATAGGTGGGTCATCTGATAAAATCTGAGTCTCAGTCTCTAATAAAATATCCATAGATTTAAAATACTCTTCAAACCTGTAACCTAAATAATCTCCGCAATCAAAAATTCTTCTTGCTACAGCAGTAATTTCTTCTCTAACCACTAATCCATGATAACAATTATATAAATACCTATCGCATTCACTGCCTAATGCTGAAGGGTAAAATACCCCTTTTCTAGCGGGTCTTTGAACTTGTTTTAAATGATCATTAATACTTTTTAATAACCATTTATCTTGTGAGGAATCTTTTTTATTCTTTAACAGTTTGTCAAGGCTCGCCATAATTCCTCCTGTATGCGTTTTTTTGTATCAGCTCGAATATGAAAAATATACTCAACCTCAACTAATTCCATAAGTTCAGTATCCCTTTTCAAATCACGTTTCTTTAAATGCCCATAAACACCGTCAGCTTCAATAACAAACTTTAAATCAGAGATCCAAAAATCGACTGTATAATTCCCAAATTGTTTTTGATGCGCAAATCGTATACCCATCTCAGATAAACAATCTGCTATAATATTCTCTTGAGAAGTAAAATCCGTAGGCCTAATATTCACGAAACCTCATTTTTTAACGCATTTATTTTTTCTGGGTCATCTATAAATAACTGTTTTAGCCCATTTAATCCCATAGCTTTTTCATCTTTATATGTATACCAAGCCCCGGCTCTAGTAATTAAACCTTTATCAATAGCTTCTCTAATAAAACTTTCAAGAATGTCAATTCCCCCATCTACTCGAAACGGGACGATAGCGCTGCTCCAGTTAGCTCCACCCACTTTAGTCTTGCGAAGTATGACTTCCATATCAAATCCTACACGTTGTTTGTTTTCTTCAATCCACCCATTCCGCCTGACCTGCAATAAAAAATGAGCAAAAAATTGCTGAGCTTTTCCACCAGGCATATTATCAAAAGCCACTGGACCTAAGCTTGAACGTACTTGATTAATTAATATTAAAGCTGATCCATTTTGTAAATTAGGAAGAAGTTTAGGTAACGACTGATTTACAAACCGAGCTTGCCATGCCATTGGATTATAACTAAATTCCTCTTCAGCTACTGCTGTAGGGACTAAACCTGCAACGCTATCTAAAACGATAACGTCAACTCCAGCTAACATCAAATCTCTAATTTGCCCAAAAGCCTCTTCCCCATGCGTGGGTTGGGACACTATAAGATTCTTGGAATCTACACCGCACTTCTCTACCCAATCAGAATCCCAAGATAATTCAGTATCAATCCAACCAGCCCTTCCTCCTTGTTTTTGTGCATTAGCGCATATCTGACTCGCCAAATAACTCTTACCTACGTTTGTAGGCCCATAGAGGAGAGTCATACGTTTTTTAGGTATACCTCCCCCCGTAAGATTATCTAAGGACGGAATTCCAAATGGAATACGTTCATATTTAAACTTTGTATCATTGCCTCTAAAAAAATTAGATTTTTTAGCTAGTAATCCATCAATTACTTCATCAGCACTATTTTTCATCTATTCCGCATCTGCTTTAAGCTCTTTAACCGGAGCTCTATATTCCCCATCTTCAAGTGCTGATAACTGAGAAAGAATTTGATCTTTAATATGTTCAGAAGTTACTTCAAAACATTCAGATATGTTTTTGTATTGATCATCTAAGGGCTTATCTAAATCTATCTCATCTATTTTGGCAGCGGCTTTAAAGTACCCTTGCTGCCCAGTTTTTGAAACCAGTTGTTTAGTAACGCTTACTTCTAATGATATTTTAGCCATCTTGGCCTCCTTTAATGTAATACGCTTCAGTGTACCATCTTGTTTAGGACTTGTCATCCATTTTTCATAATCGACCTTAGTAGCCCACGAATCTGGACAAACTTCTTTATCTACAAACAAGGGAATGTCTAAACTATTAGTTTGCATAATATCTACAATTTGAGGAACTAATTCGTAAATTTCATCATCATGCATTTCTAAAATAATCTCATCATGTACCTGAAGAAGCATTTTACTTTTAGTGTCTTGTAATAATTTAGAAACTTCAATTAAACGCTCATTTAAAATATCTGCGCTTGTTCCCTGAACTAAGTAATTTACCCCTTTATAACTCATAGTAGAAGGGACTTTATAAACCCTACCATACTTATTTTTAATCCAGCCTCGCTCTTCCACTGCTTTCATTACGCCCCGGATAAACTCTCTGGATCCTTCAATGCTATCTAAATACCGTTTTTTGTATTGTGAAGCTTCACGCTTAGTAGTCCTCAATTGTTGAGCTAAACGTTCACTCCCAATCCCATAAATTATTCCAAAAGTAATCCCTTTAGCTAACTGTCTATACTCTTTAAAATCCTCATGATCTTCTGTAATGTCAAAAGCAATTTTTGCCGCTTCGCCATGAAAATCAACATCATTACGATTTAAAAGCTCCATCATAGCAGTATTACGTAGATAACTTAAAAAGACCCTAACTTCCATTTGTGAATAGTCAAAACTAATTAAATTATATCCTGGCCTAGCTCTAAATAATCTACGAATTGAAATTTGTGACGGATCAGAATCATCATATGAATCATCTCCCATAAACCCCCAAGTACTCAATACATCTGCATCAAGACCAGAGCTAACTTCTTGTCCCGTAGCAGAAATAGTAGCCGTTAATCGAGTTTGAATATCGTTTAACTCATCTTCCGATAACTCTACATCCCTTAATTTAAAATGGTTTCTTGGGATATTTTGTAAATTAGGTTCTCTAGATGATAGTCTTCCAGTTAAAGTTCCCCAATTACAAAATGAAGTGTGTAAAACCTCTTTTGATAAATAAGGTTCTAAATACGTAGATGCTAATTTAGATAAAGCTCTATGTTGCCTAATTAACCCAGCTAATGGATGATTAATTTGAGCTAGAGATGCCGCCCCCCAAGATTCTTTCCCAGTAGCTGTAAATAAATTTGAATGAATTCCAAGTTTATGAAAAACCTCACTAATTTCTTGGGTACTTCTAATATTAAATTCTGAGTCGCTTAATTTGTAAATCTCCTCTTCTAGCTGCTCTTTACGTTTCTCTAATTTACTAATAGCGGTTTCTACATACTCTGTATCAATTACCACGCCCCTAGATTCCATATCATATAAAACTTTAGTTAAATCATATTCTAATTCTAAAATTTCAAGCTGGCCGCTTTGTTTAATTTTTACTAAACAGTCATTGTATAAACGTAAGGTCCAATAAACATCTTTTTCACAATACCCACCTAAAACATCTGGAGGAGCTAACGAAAAGTCCTTTTGCCATTTATTTGACCGTAAGTACTTTTTCGTTTCAATGTCATATGCCGCCGCCTCATCCCCATAAAAACGTTTAATAGTTTTAGTAAGACCTAACTCCCTGATTGTCGTATCAGCAGTTAGTCTAATTAATAACATAGTGTCAATTAAAGTTTTATTAGAAACATCTAAACCATCATTTGCTAAAAACTTTAAATCAAATTTAATGTTATACCCGATTAATTCAGTCCTACTATTCATAACTTCCATTAATTTAGGAAGATACTTTAAATCTAAATTTCCGGGTTGTTGATGACGAAACGGAAAATAATACGTAGATAAATTTGAATCATTAACAGCTATGCCAATACCACAAATTTGATTATAGCCATAAGGATCTAATCCGTTAGTTTCCACATCAACAACCCAAGAATTAAACTTGTCTATATGCTGAAGGGCTTCAGCATATAAAACATCGTTATTAACTAACATTTACCTAAAAAGGCAATGCTTCATTATTTTCAGAGTTAGAAGAAGTTTCTACGTTAACTTCTTGAGGAACAAAAGGTTCCCAAATATCACCATAAAAATGTAAATAATAATCTTTAATAGACTGTAAAGTTGGAATTTCATCGGGTTTTGTGTTTGTCTTTTGGGTAGGGGTGACCTCATAACGAGTTCTAGATTGTGATGGGCCTTCCATCGTTACCGCTTTCTTAATAGCAAATAAAGGTTTAAGGGGGTCTTCACCAAATGTTTCCTGTTCCATAATTTTTGAACCAGTAGTTTTAGTAATCTCCATAATACGAAAATCATTAATCGATTCTACAAACATGTCCCCATTTTGAACCCACTCTTGCCCTCTATTTCGATCACGTTGATGATGCCAAATATCAGTCACATAAACCCATAAAGCAAACTTATCAATAGGCTCGCTTTGTAATACACTCTCAGGGACTCCTTTATCTTTATACCAATCTTCTTCGTGTAATACATCTTCATCATTAAACCTTAACATAATTTTTGTCCAAGGTTTATAAGTATTACCTGCCCGGCTAACCCGTTCTTCCCCCCTATACCCATAATAAACCACATTCTCACAAAAAATATTGTCATCTCCTACCAACTTAACAGGACTAAAAAATATAGTCCCATTATCGGAAGGCCATACTTCTAATTTTTGCGGCCTGTTATTTGGGGTACTATCGATTGAAGTGTTGTCTAATGATTGTTTTAAATCTACCATTTTTTCTCCTTTAACATTATATTGAGTAATTACCAATAATATCTATCTGCTAATACGTTGTCAAGTAAATTTTTCGAACGTATGTCTTGTACATCCTTACATTCTTCGGGAAGTTTAATAAAAGTGGTTAGCAAAAAATCATTTAAACTATTAAAAACTTTATTAAACCCGATCCTGCCCGCCTCATCATTATCCAAACATAAAACTAATTCAGAGGTAGGAAGCTTTGTTAACAATAAATGCTGGGTAGAAGACACATCCATTCCCAAAATAGCTACTGCTGGATATCCATGTTGATGTAACCACATAGCATCTAAAGTCCCTTCTGTAATACAAATAAACGAAGAAGCCTGCAGCTTATGCGCCCCGAATAAAACTTTAGATTTTTTTAAGCCCTTGCTATATAAATATTTCGGGGTCATGTTTTGTCTGCGAGTTACAGTGCCCACTAGTTTAACTGAATCATCATAAATTGGTATAACTAAATCCCCAAACTGGTTTGACCCACATCCCCACTCTTGTAAAACATCTTCGGTAAAACCTCTTTGAAAAATCCATAAAGGATATTTATTAGGATTAAAATCATCAGGTAAAGCTGCTTCAGGAAGATCGTCTTCTACTTCAAAAAAATCATCAAAAAAATTAAAATCAAAATTAAAATCTTTTTGAGCTACTAATAGTTGTACCTCGTCTTGATCTAAATGTAACACTCGTTGTAAAAAATACGCCAAAGATCCTTTACCACATCCTGCAAAACAAATCCAAACTCCCTTATCAATATTAATAGAACAAGATGCAATAGTATCATCATGAAATGGACAAACTATGCTAAATTCAGCTGCTCCTGAAGGCACGTCAATTGAAGCATTTAATAATAATTGTCCCCAATCAATATTCGGAGGAAGATACATAATCACTCAACTCATGTATATTGCCCTTATCAACATCCCATGTCATATACATATCTTCAATATACATTTCACTATCTCTTATTTTTTGAACTTGTACACGCCGTACACGTTCATTCATATCCCCATCTTGATCTTGAACCCTACACATTGATAAAGCAACATCTGCGGCTCTAATCAAAGCATCTCCAAAGGCTACCTGTGAGGCTTTTGGAGGCTCAAACATATTAGCGGCCTCTCTATTAGCTTGCGTACTTACACACATAGCTACCCCAGTTGAATTACATAAATTTTTCATAGCGTAAAATAATTCATGGGACTGTTCCCACATAGCACTTCTACCTATTCCAGTAGAAACTAAATAAATACCGTCTAACACAATAAACTTCGGACTATGTTTTCTAACTAATGCTTCAATAGACTCAATAGAAATACTAGTTTGCCCACTAATATGATCACACACTAATAAGTTTTGCTCATTAAGTTTATGTAACACTTCCGAATATTGCTCCTCATCTAATGTTTCACCATGACGTAAAGCTCTATGCGATAGACTATACCCTAATTTATTAGCCAAAATTACATCTAACCGCATCATAATAGCCTGAGTAGACATTTCTGTAGAAATCAATAATGTTTTAAAACCTGCTAACATCGCCGTAGCCGCCATTTCAGCACACATCCATGTTTTACCTACTGTCGGTCTAGCAAATAAAGCAATTAAATCTTGTGGAGCCCACCCAACCCCAGAATTATTAAATGAAGTAAATGGTGTAGGTATTCCTTCAATACCACCTTTTTCCTCACGTCTAGTTTTACGAGCTTCCCAATCTTTTAAACGATCTAAAGATTGATTGTCGTAAAAAACCGTATCCTCATCAAACATTAAATCTATATCTTTTAAAGATGAAACAATATTTACATAAGCCATCTTAGGATTTTCTTTTAAAATATCACTGTTAATCCTAAAGGCCTGTGTAATTTGCCGCATTAAAATTTGATTCTGAAATTGTTCTAAAGCATAGTCAAACTTTAAATCTCTTGCAGAAGGGTCTAACCCTGGAAAACTTACTATTAACTGATCTAAAGTAGGAAATGAAGAATATTTATCCACAAAATTTAAAACAAACTTGTAGGCATCAGCATGTTGATAAAAATGTTGAGAATTATATTTAAACTTTTTTAACTTTTCAAAAGAATCGAGCCCAAATATAATTCCGGATTCAATAAACCCAAAATTTTGAATAATGTTAGCATCCATATTTCTCCCCTAAAATTCAACTAAAGCTGAGGAATCTTCTAACATATAATATTTAGTATTAGGCTTTAAATACTTTTGTTTAAGCTTTTTGGCATCTTCAATATTAGAGACTTTTCCTAAACTGACAATTGAACCTGTCTGATTATTTATTGCTAACACATCATATAGTTCAATAAAATCATTTGTCAAGGAAAATTTTTTAAAAAAATACCCTAATCTAGTTTTTCTTCTTTTCGGCATTTTTACTCTCAATATGAACAAAAGAGATTAATTTTTTTTGAATATTGTTTCTAATTCTATAAGAAGAATCTTCTAAACGTTCTGAAATAAACTCCATTGTCATACCTTCTAAACGAAGCTCTAAAAAATATAACTCTTGATCAGTAAGGTTAGCTCTTTCAATAATATCCTTTAATTCAACATTATTAATAAACTCTAATGCTTCTATATCTGATAAGGAATTGGCAATGGCATTAGGTAAAAATGATTGCGAAGTATTATCAATATCAACCCCATCAATGCTATAAGGCTCTAATATAGCTTTATTTTTTTGCGCCTTACTAATTAAAGTACGAATAGTATTAACCATAGATGTATGTAAATAAGTATGAAATAACACACCTTTTGTTTCATCAAAATGATTAGCCGCTTTAACAATAGCAATTCTAAGTTCTTGCGCAATATCTTCTCGATCCATCCCTATAACAAAGGTATTTTGCAAAAACTTTTGTACTTTAGCCTCCCATTGCTGTAATAATTCGTCGTCTACATCCACAATTATAATCCTTCAGACTTACCTTTAGCATAACATTTTCTACTACAGTAAATATTACGACTCCCGGCTTTATGCGCATTAATTATTGTATGCCTAGCTAATTTAAACTTATAATGACAAAACGAACATTCTACATCGATATAATAATACTCCTTAGCACAAGAGCTTTTTGGACAAAACTTTTGTTTATTAGGAGTTACTTTTTGACAATATAAGCACGTAGTAATTTTTTTCTTATAATGTGGCTGCCTGTTATTTAACCCTTCCCGCTTTAAAATTTTAGAAACATATTGTTTACTAACATTAAGTGTACGACCAATTTCGGAACCCGTCAATAAAGGGTGTTTTTGCCTTAATCTAATAATTTTTTTACTAGTTCTCATTTACCCGTTTTTAAGGGCATCTATTTCGGCTTTTAATTCAATAATTGCGGCATGTAAAATTCCTATATAACTCATAACAGTAATGCCTT
>VTLG01003661.1_pt1 | contig 18522 bp, 6 predicted proteins | sample 4694571 | NCBI WGS metagenome assembly VTLG01 (sample SAMN12604809, study PRJNA352737) | marine metagenome | biome: ENVO:00000447; feature: ENVO:00000209|ENVO:00000569|ENVO:01000036; material: ENVO:00002151; isolation source: viral sequences binned using virsorter ... | reverse complement strand
TTTGTTTCTTTATCTTGTCAAATAAAGGAGTAGCAAGGGTGGTAGTAGCTACAGCTGCAACAGCTGCATAGGTAGCCGTTGCGACTACTTCAGCTGAAGGTAAGGGTAGATCTATTTTTACAACAGGAACTCTTAGAGTTGGTTGTTCAGTTTGTGTTTCTGTATCTTCTTTCGGAGCTTCTTCTAACTCTACTCCTTTCGGAGCTTCCAAGTTTTGAGGAGGGATGACAATGGGTGGGAATATTGGCATCTCTGCTGTTGGTTGCTTTAGAGGGATGCTAGGCATGTCTAAAGCACTTGGAAGTTTACCTCTACCTAAGTTTATGGATGGTATTTCCATTTAGGCGTGGGCGTAGTAGATGTATCTAGCACCTGAGTAATTATAATTCTGATGTGTTGATTGAATAGTAAATCCATCTGAATCTAAATCTATATAATCTAAATGATTACTAGCAGTTTGCGATTCATTAGTATTTAATCTCAAAGGATATTCATTACCCGAATTGATACCTCTAACAGTGTCAAACATATGCCAAGCTCCACCATATGTATCAGGTCTATATGCAGGTTTAATTATGATCATTCTAGGTTGGAATCCTGTTGTTATTGAATGACCGCTTGAACCTGTACCGTTGTAGTAGCCAACCTTGCTGATACCGTCAACGCTGGCGAAGAGCATGGCTATATAGTCTTCAGTACTATCATTAATATCGTTACTAGGACCAAGTGAAAAATGTGTAGAGGTAGGTGCAGTATTGTTCCACATAGCGTTAGTATATGGTGCTACTGATTCTTGTTCTGGATCACCAGAATTTAACTGAAGATAATAATTATGTGGATTAGTCCCACCGTTTTGACCTTTATGATAAACATACCAGTTATATCCTATTGATCTACACTTGACCCATATCATTTCTGGCGGTTTCCCTAAATTATGGGCTACGTCTTGAGACGAATTATTCGGACCAGAATTTGAATTATCTCCTGTCCCTGTATAAGTCACCACATCAAAACCAGCGTGGCGTTTAAACATAAATGCCTGATTACTTGAGTTGTATTGTTGATGAACACCTTTAGAAAGATCGTATCTTTCGTAAGAACTTAAAGATGCTTCAGTAGTTGTATCGTTAAGTCTTAACCATTTATCAATTAATCTTGCTGTTGTTATCCAATAGCCAGTAGATGCAGGTTCTTTTGAGAATGTAAAATCAACAGCAAAGTTACTGTCAAAAGCAGGACCATTAGCACTACTATTACCCGTATCCATAGCGAATACACCCGTACCAAGTTCAACGGGCTTGCCAACGTATCCATCTGGTCTTCTAATTGCTAAATATATGTAAGTTTGTCCGTTTGAATTTGCTGAACCAGAGGTACTATTAACTATAAAACCATTAGGTGTTAAGGCAAACCAATTAGAATTTGTATCTTCGGAACTAGTTGTATTAGCTTTTAATCTTTCAGCATCACCACCAACAGCCAATCCACGCATTGAGTCATACATTTCCCAATTTTCATTAGATGTAGCTGATTTAACCATGATCCAAGATGGCTCCCATCCGAGGTTCACTTCCAAACCTGCTGAGCCTGATCCAACATAACTACCGCACTTGATTACGGATTCTGATCCCGACTCTCCGAACACAAAACCAGCAGGGTCATCGAAGGGGCTGTCTGTGCTTGCTGTTGGTGAACTACTAGCGGTAATCGTTCCGGGGGTTACCGTTGAACCAGTAACAGAACTATTATTACAGCATAAAAGTTTAGTGTTAGTTACGTTAGTAAGTGGCTCAGTTGGTGATCTAAATGATGATGTATATAACGCTGTTCCTTTAACAAGTCGGACATTTGATAATTGACCGTCAAAGTAATTTCCAGATTGACCACCTATTGTAAATGTTCCTGCACCAGCATAAAAAGTATCACTGGTTGATCTAGTCGTATTTAAAATCCCATCCGTAAAGGTTCTAAGGTTTCCTCCTGTTCTAGTAACGGCTATATGATGCCATTGACCATCACTAATATCAGAACCCATTGTCGTTGTATAGTTACTTCCATTAGTGCTATAGAAGAAAGACCATCCAGTGCCTATATCTTGTGAGGCATATCTTATCATCCAACTTCGATTGTTACCTGAATCTTGCCATTGACCTAAAGCCGTAAAATATCCACTTGTTGTCTGTGTACTTTTTATCCAAGTTTCAAGAGTAAAATCACCATTACCTAAATCCCAATCTGCACTATCTGGAATATTTAATTGATCATCACTACCATCAAAATCAACAGACCTTGCAGTAGCGGCTGTGGACTCGCCACCTGCGAATAGGTAGGCTACGTAGGTTTTTCCACTTCCATTAACAGTATTTGCTGCACCTACTGTAAAATGTGTAGACGTAGGGGCTGTATCATTAAACTGTGTGGCACCATCAGCTTCATCATCAGAATTATGAAGCATTAAATGATAATCCCAAGGGTCAGTACCTGAATTTAATGACTTATGACCTACAGTCCAACTAAATGCATTTGAGGTGCATTTGATCATTATGCAGCCCGGAATCGAAGAAAGGCTATGTGAAATTTGCCTACCAGCAACTCCATTCCCCGTCCAAGTAACAACATCAAAGAACCCTTTTGCCTTGCGGAATGTCCATGAGGAGTAGTTATAGGCTGAATTGGCATACCATTCGCCACTTAACTTAAAACCATTACTTTCAAAACTATTAATTAATGGACCTGTTTGATCCGGATTACTTGTATTAGCTTGAATAAAATCTTTATTTGTCGTATTCATTAAATACGCTGAATCTGTCAAAGTATGGTTGGAAGTTTGATCTCTATCTTTAATCCAAACAAGACCACCTTCAGTTAAGTCAACACCGTTTTGTATATGATGATTATTAGTATTATTTCCTTTATACAAAAACGTGCTAAAAATATCGTCAACGTAGGTCTTCGTAGCAACTGCACCACCCGCACCTAAAAGCATTTGTTGAATAGGACTCATAATTAATCTCCGTGTGTGTTAGTTAGTAGGTGTAATTGACTAGGCATCTGTTAGACCTGCCCCTGATATATATCCAGTTGTAGTGCCTGTAAATAAGATAGTAGCCATACCATATTGAGCTAATTTTTTATTACCTGCTGTTGCTGTCGCAGAGTTTCGTAGACTCATACTGTTTGTAGCTGTAATTGTTAATTCCGTTGAATCTGCATTAATAATAGTTAGAGCCATACCAGCAGTCCAAACAAGGTTTCCATCAATAGCTACTGTTTGAGTTGTTCCATGTGCATGAATGGCTTTACCAGCATCAGCTAATGTAGCGGTATATGTTGCACTACTTGACTGAGCATTGACAGGTATATCTCGCAGGTTGCCTTTGCTGTCTGATACCGTTCCAGCAAAATTGGCGTTTTGTGAGCTATCTAAAGTTAGAGCTGTTGTAGCGTTAGTTGAAATAATAAATGAATTATCATTGTGTTTATATTTAAGTTGGCCTCGATACTCATCATCTCCACTTGTGCCATCTGAGAAAAAGATTTGTCCATTATCTGATGTCCCTGATCTAATTGTTATGCCACAAGCTCCAGAATCAGCAATCGTTAAATTATCAGCACTACCTTCACCTTCCGTAGTCGTTCCTATAAGTACCCTTCCCGAACTATCAAGCCGCATTTTTTCAGTTCCATCAGGTAGAAAAACTACACTGGTTCCAGTACAACCTATTTCAGCACTTCCACTATCATCTTCAAATAAAGCAACGGCAGTTGCATCTGTGCTTTTAAATCTTGCAACAACATTAACTGTGCCACTATTTATATCAAGGGATCTACTTGGACTTGTCGTTCCAATACCAACCTTTCCCGAACTATCAATAGTTAATGCTGTTGTGTTTGCATTTCTAAAGTAAAAATGCCCTGCACTACCGTCTGAACCATAAGATCTAATTATTGCTCCGTTTGAAGTATTTTGTCCGTAAAAATCTAAAATTCCATCTGAGCTATTAGCTGATTGTCTAATCCTTACAGACTCCCCAAGACATTCGAGAGCAGCATTAGGGCTTGTCGTTCCAATACCAACACTTCCATTATCTGCAATAGTTAATCTTGTTTGCCAGCTACCAGACCAAGTTTGGAAAGTATGTCCATTGTCATCAGCTTGGAATACTAAACCTCCAGCATTAGAATTATAAATATAAGCATCATTACCACTACCAAGGTCTAACTGTAGATTTCCACTTAGTTTTGCTCCAGAACTAGTTGTCTCAAGCTTCTTGCTGTTGGCGTGAAAGAGTTCTACGGTTCCACTACCAATACAATTAATTGCTGTTTCTCCATTCTGAACTTGAAGGTTAATATCATCTTGTGCTCTAATATTGATATCATCTCCAGTGTTTTGTATATAAAGATCACCAGTAGAGTTAATTATATTGGAGTCTTGACCATTGTGTTGTAAATATAAATCTGATCCATTACCAACTAATAACTTCTTACTATCTCCTATATGAATATGTTCAGAAGATGTCCAAGCATCAGTAGTATTAACCCAGTTAAACGTTTTATCTGTACCACCTTTAAGTGTAATACCACCACCATCAGCTGTTGTATCTGTTGGTGTTGCTACCTTACCTAATTCAAGGTTCTTATCATCAATGCTGACAGTAGTTGAGTTAAGTGTAGTAGTTGTACCATTTACAGTAAGATCACCACTTAGTGTCAGGTTAACTCCAGTAGCTGTACCTGTAAAAGCAGGTGAAGCTTTAGGTGCTTTAGTATCTGCATATGCTTTAACTGACTGCTGACTAGGAGGTCTAGTAGCACTATCAGTAGACATATCATCTTCATCAATAAGTGATAAAGTTTGGTTATCTACATAAGCTTTAACTGACTGTTGACTTGGTACTTTAGTTGCACTATTGGCTACCATGTCATCTTGATCAAGTAGATCAGAAGATATGGCATAGTTATTAGCACTTATTGCAATACCATCTAGCTTTGCACCATCAACAGAAAGGTCTCTACCATCAACTGTTTGACTACCAGAGAAGGTTATATTACCTGTAAACTCATCTCCAGACTTAGATACTAAGTTACCAGTAGCTGTTACACCACCTTGCCAAGCACTACCGTTATATACCTTTAATTCATTACCAGTTGTATCAAAGTAAAGATCACCAACATCTAAGCTAGAGGTAGGTGAAGAACTTGCTACACGATAACGATCTGCAAAGTTATTAACACTAGAGATGTTCGTAGCAACTGTTGAGATATTACTAGCTGCACCAGCTACTGTATTGATATTACTATTGTTATCAGCAACAGTATTGATATTAGTAGCGTTAGCGTTTACAGCTGAGATATTAGAAACATTAGGTGCTACAGCGTTGATGTTAGTTGCGTTACCAGCAACAGCTGTAATGTTTGAATTATTATTCGCTACAGCATTGATATTTGTAGAGTTATTATTTACAGCATTGATGTTAGTTTCATTGTTTGCAACAGCATTAATATTACTAATATTGTTTGAAACTGTAGTAATGCTAAGTGTACTTGGAGATAGTCGATGGAAGTTATATGTATGAGTTGTACTTGTTGTTTCTAGAATTACACCATAGCCAGCTGTAAGAACTGTAGTTCCACAACCATTTATAGTTACTGTAACTCCACTACCAGCTCCATCAGCAATAGTAACTACACCTCCACTTGGAGTACGTGAAGAAGACATAGCCTTGATACTGATAAGAGTACCAGCTGCATTATTAATATCTGGATTACTTGTTGGAAAACTCGTTTCATTAGCTATTGGTACAAAACCACCAACTTCTTCAACAAGGTCTGTAATCCTGGCATCAATAGCAGCTGTAGTAGCTATGTAGTTATCACTACCAGACCAATTATCACCTTGACTAATTGTCTCACTACTATCTTGTCTAAAATATCTTGTGTCTAGTTGACCTGCATTAAGTTCAGCTTCAGTGTAGTACCTGTTATCAAGCTGACCTGCATTTAATTCAGTCTCTGTATAATACCTGTTATCTAATTGACCAGCATCTAATTCTGTTTCTGTATAGTACTGGTTGTTTAATTGTCCAGCATTTAACTCTGTCTCTGTGTAGTACCTACCATCAAAATGACCACCATCTAAAGTAGTCTTTGTGTAGTAACGAGTATCAAGATCTGTTGACCCTGCTGAGGTTACGTGACCCTGAGCTGTAATCGTAATGTCTTGTAGAACAGTACCATTACTATTGTTTACTGTTTGGTTGGCACCAGTTACGTTGTGAGCAAATGTAGTAACACCACTTGATGTAGCTTTGCTTAAGTCTGTACCTGCAGCCAAAGCACTATCAATACCTGATGCTGTTTGATTATCTACATATGTTTTATTTGCAGCATCAGTACCAGCTGTAGGTGTACCTACATTAGTTAATTTATGACCGCCTATATTTAGATTAGCTTGCATAGGGCTAGTACCAAGTGCATCTAAAGCGTTATTATCAACCTCTTGTGCTACATAAAGGATTTGGTCAAAGTCATTATTTAAGTCTTCCGCCTTAATCGCTGAACCAGGATAGAATGTAGCCTTCTTATTGTCGTTATCCGTATTCCTGTAAACGACGACTACAGCTCCGTTAGCGGGAGCTGCATTCATCTGTACAGTTGTAGCGTTGGCGAGGGTAAATGCAGTTGTATCTGTACCGTCAACTTTAACCTTGACATCGGTACTTGCTAAATATGGGAATGTAAATGAAAAAAGAACGGTTGAACCGTTCCCTGTATATTGGTTTTGTGTAACAGCCATGTCGCTATAATTGGGAATATGGGTGGTTATTTAACTTTCATCTGTTTTTCAAATTGTTTAACTTGGGAATATACATCTTGTGCTTTCTGGTATTTACCTTGACGTCTCAACTTATCTTCTAATTGACCCATGCTATGTGCATAATCTAAAGCTCTACCTTGAGGGTTGTTCTCTAGTAATAACGCCCACGCATTTGTCTTTGCAGTATTAAAGATCTGTCTAATAGCATCACCATGTATGTTCTTTGATGGATCATAGGTTCTACCTTCAGCTCTATCTCTTTCCATCACAAGTATGGAATTAACAATCTGAGGGTTCTCAAAGAGTTTTTCAAGTTGAGCTTCTATATTCTGTTGACCTATATAGAACTGGAATTTAGATTTTAATTCTGGATGACCTTCTAAGCTTTGACCTCTTGGACCTGTATTAAATGTTTGTTTAAAACTAATACCACTACGGAATAGCATTTCCCTAGTTTCGTTAGTTCCAACATTTAGGTTTATAGGTAGGATTGCATTGGCAAGTCTTGTTACAGGATCATAATCACGTAATTTCTCACCATTTAAAATGTCATACCTATGTGGTAGGAACCCATCGTCATCTTTTAAGTCAACATATAGGTTTCTATTCCCTACACTTTGCCAGAATCCAGACTCTAATTCCCTCATACCTGGAGCGAATACCTTACCTATCTCATTTCTTAAACCTGCTAGTGGTACTTGGTTATTAGCAAAGTTTGCTGCTACACGTGCAGCATCACCACCTTGGCTAGTAAGTAGATCTTGTAATTGAAGTAGACCTGCAAGGAATGATTTGTTTGTTACGTTAGCACTGAGTAGATAAGAAGCTTTACTGAACCAGTTACCAGCCCACTCATCACCCATAACTTTCTGGGAATCAACAACATCAGCAATGAAACTAAAGAACATATTGAATGGTTCTAATGCTTCATAACTTATGTATTTACCAAAAACCTTAATGGATCTAGGTTGCCATCCAGCTTGCATCCAAGAGTTCTTGAGTTGCCTATCTGGAGGACCATTACCTGTGATGTCACCATTAAGAGCCATTAATGAAGCTGTAGCTGTTACTCCATAACCAATAGTCATACGTCCACGCATAACTGACTGAGCCAGCTCTAGGTCACGTTGACTCTTGATACCGTATTGAGCCATCTCTGGTGCATCCCAAGGGAGACTAGAGATATCAGCATGTTCTTTAATAAACTTGTTAAGTCCTGGTGTGTACTTAGATGTCATCTTTAAAGCGTTAACACCTGTTCTTGCAAACAGGAAGAACGGTCTAAGGTATGGCATCTTGTCAAATGCTTGATCTAAATCCTTAGCAAACCCTTTTAATTCTTGAGTTAGCTTTGCTTCATCAGCAGAGAACTTAGCCATCTCATCTGACACCATTCCATCAGCTGTAAAGACTCTCCCTTCAAACTCTACTTCAGCAGCTTTAATGAGATCAGCCATATCTGAATCAGATAGGACCATGTTTTGATCTTTAGCTCTGGTATAAACATCATCAAATGCAATTTGTCTAAGCCTTCCTCTACCAATGATTTGAGTAAAGTAAGTATCCATGGATTTCATAATCCTTGGACCATAGTTAAAGACAGGTAACTTATTCAGTTCCCTCATGTTATTAGATATTAAAGCTGCAGCTCTATCTCCAAAAGATCCATATTGTTCCATCCATGATGTCATGGCATTCCATTCTTGATCTTTCTTTGTTTGAGTTAAACCTCTCCAACCTTCTTCATGGAATGTATAGGATTGGAAATCAGCGATAGCTTTCTTCCAAGCATCATGTCTAGCATCAACCATTGCTCCAAGAGATTGGAAAGCACCACGTCTAGTCATGTCATCAGTAGCACCTAAAATGGTAGCCACAGGACGCATAACAGTACCTAAACCTGTACCAACTAAAGCTCTTACTGGAGTCTTTGGACCAGACAACATGGAGTTAACACCCATGGTCTGCATTTCATTAATGATTGCATTCCTTTGGTATTGATCACCATTCTTATATCCGTGAAGTTTACGTTTAAAGAAGGTATCCATATCCTTCCAAGTTTGCTTACTTCCATTTGAAGTAGCAGTGAAGTGTATGAATGACTCTAAGAGATCATCATCTACATCACCTTGTAATAGCTGTTTAAATGCAGCGGCATCACTAGCTGCAGCATCAGATGCTTTACCTCGTACATCAGCTTCTTGAAGGGTATCTTTAAGCTTACCTCCAGAGTTAAACTTCCTTAGTTCAAAACTAGATAGCATACTGGTTTCTTTTCTCATCCTCGCAATAGCTGAATAGCGAGCCATGAGACTATCTAATAAACCTCCAGGTGCACCAACATCTATCTCATCAGCAACACTAAGAGCTGCCTTTGCTAAGTCTCTTGATTCATATAAAAGCTGACCAAGAACTGTATCAGTAGCGATTAACTGGGATTTGTTAAGTATCCCAATACCTTCAATAGCTGTAGGTCTATCGGCATCTTTAGCTTTGATGTACTTAATAACGTCTTCTTGTGGTATATCCATCAACCTGCTATGACCTGAGTCATTAACAAACCTGATTAGATCTGCACCTGCATTACCTAAGTCTTCAGCAATAGCCTCTGGCATTGCTTCACCATATATCTTCTGATAAGAAGGATCAGCTACAAGATTCTTAGCTAAGATATCTCTTTCTCTAAGCATCATCCCTGGTGCTTGATATTCATTCCTTCTGATATTCGCCTCAGTGATAGTTCCCCTTGGAGAACCATACTTCTGAGATGGATCATTACGAATTTGTATCATGTCTCTTACACCTTTCATCGGTTTAGATGAACTTGATAACGCTTGGTTATCAGAGATATCACCACCTTTGTAGTAAGCAGGGTTAGGACGGTTAAAGTTATTAGTAAAGTCAAACTCAAGCTGCTCTAAAGCTAACTCTTTATTTGCTTGACCTTGTTTTATAGCTCTACGATCAAGGTCTCTGTTTGGACCCCAATCCATATTGTTCTTATCAGCGTAGATTTGTTTTAGATCTTCTTTTTGCTCCTTTGATAATGACTTCCAAGGAGGTCGCTTTTGCTTTGATTTCTTTCTAGCGTTCTCATATGACTTGATTGCACCTGACTCAACTATCTGAGTTTTATTTGCATATTCAACATCACTACTAGCATCAACAGCTTTAGTGATTGGATCAGGTTTGACAATCTTTTTCGAAGACTTCTTTATTGACTCCGAATATGATCTCATACCCCAACCACCAGCTTCAGCTGCTACATCAAATAATGCACCAATACCAAGACCCTCACCTATGTTAAACATAGATTTCATAGCAGGTGACATATCCTCTTTAGTAGCAATAGGATTAAGAACACCAGCCCATTGAGGTTTTACATCAATAAGAGTTCTTGCTAAGTTCTTCTCTTGTGATTGGTTACTGATTAAGTCATAAGTACCACCTTGTACAGCACTTAAACCAATACGTCCCATGCGTGTAGCCTTAGCAGCTGTGGCTAGTCCTTTAAGACCTTTTATACCCCATAGGACTTTACCTGTACCTACAAGACCACCAGCTAATTCTGTACCTCCACGTATGAAACCACCCCACTTTGTCCTAGTTATTGGACCACCTTTAATTAACCAAGGTGCATCGTATTTCCAAGGATTCTCTGGATCTGTAGCTTGGTAGAATCTTTTATCAAAGAGTTTAGGTAATGAACCAACACTGTTGTAGATATCAATACCTCCACCAACTACAGCTCTACCTAGTTCTTTAACATTATCTCCAAGGTTGTAATCCTCTGGAGCTTTCTCAGTATTTGCTTCCTCTACAGCAGCGATTTCTTGTTGCTGTTCCTCTTCTCTTTCAACTTCTTTTTGTTGTAAGTCTCTCCGTTCTTGGAGGACTCTATCGTATAGTTCATCCTCCATAGAACTCTCCTAATAATTCGGGTTTAAATTTGTATGGGTTGATTCCTCTTTGAGAAAATATATTGTTTTGATCTATTGGACTAAGACGTCTAGTACGTTTATTGATTGTATAGTTTTTCATTTGCTCATCTACCTCAGCCATAGCTTGAATAAATAAATCAGCAGTTTCTTCACCTAAACGCTTAAAGAATGCTTTAGTTGTTGGATCTTTAATTTTATTGATAACAGCTTTTCTTATGTTGTGACCAGTATTAGCTACATTAGCTGCAGTTTTAATAGTCTCTTTTTGTATATCTTGACGAGTATCAGCAACATTAGCTATAGCTTCAATACCTTCTTCTTTTACAACGGTCTTCGCTAAGCCAAGTACTACATCTCCAAAGACTGTACGTAAGGCTTCATTAGTGTTTACCTCTGGTACAACCCAAGCTTGGCCTACACCTGGAATAGCGTAACTATCTGCCTTTAACATTCCAGTACTTTCAAGTCTTTCATACAAAAGTGTTTCTTGTGTAAAGGCATCAAAAGGATCAGTTGGTGCTATTACTCCTTTATCAAGAGCGTCTCTAAGCTCCTCTCCAGAGGATGCATAAACACCAAACTCAATACCGTTACCAACTCTGAATGTGTTATAGACATCACCTATTGAGTAGGTTGATATATCTACAGTATTAGTTCTACCACTCTTATCAAGGACATAATCGTGCTCACCATTGTTAACTGCCTTTTTCTCCTTAAGTAGATTTAAAACAGGTTCATCAGAATCTGTACCAGGGTTAGTTTGTTCTGTAGTTTTAATCACAGCTTCAACTGTTTTAGCTGTAGATGGTTTTTTTAATACCAGTCTTTTAAAAGTAGGAGATACAAATCTAGTTGTCTTTGCCATACCAGCTGGTTCAATCTCTTTCTCACCATTAGCACGTAGAATCCTATTCATTACTTCATAAGGATCCTCGCTCATCTTTGCAGCGATAGTGCTGACAAAACTTGGTATATCTTTTCCAGCTTCTACACCTTGTATTTCTCTAAGATCTATTTTGTTAAATGAACCAGCCTTATCAATATAGTTTTTATCTTTATCTACTTTTTCCCTATACCTGATACTTTTCTCATCTAATGAAAGACCTTTTTGTAGGTATTCAAAACCTCCATCTTCACCAATTACATTAGTATCATTGTCATTTTTTACTAATTTCCATATACCTTCTTCAGCCTTGATCTCTTTTGCTAAAGCGTTTGCTTCTTGTACCCAAGCTGTTCTTGCATTTGGATGGACACCAGCAGCTAAACTATCATAGACACGATCTACAAGAATATCTTCAGCCATAGCTCCCATAATGAGAGATTGAGAAGTTCTAACTTCAGTGGTTTTTATATCACCTAATAAATCATCTACAGCATTTTTCACAGCTGACTTAGCACCTGTTCTAGTTCCTTGAGATACAGACTCTGGACCATCAATAGTTTTTTTGATATATTCATCTACCAGATCAGCGTTATATCTTCTACTACCTACAAGTTCAGCCATCGTTAAAACATCTTTCTTAGAATATTCTTCCAATAGTGCTTTTGAATCTGCTACTTCTAACTCCTCTTGACTTCTGTAAGTTTTTAACCAATCAGGTGTTTCATAACCAAATTCCTCGTATCTTTTCTCTAATTCAATAATCTCAGAATCATTCATAGGACGCCCCTCGGTCATCCTAAAGTTGAATACATTCTCTCTTTGTTTATAGTCAAATACTTTCTCTTCTGATTTTCTATCCTCTACCCATTTCTTTTCATAAGCAAGAATAGCTGCATCAACTTGAGCAACTTCAGCTGCATAGAGTGCTCCTATACGACTAGGTGTTTTCTGTCCATCAAGAGTAAAGTAATGGTTCTTTATTTCTTGCCATGTTTCTGGAGTAATTTCTCCTTTCATTACTGCAGTGGCAATCATGCCAAAGGCTTCACCTCTTACCTTTCCTCTTAATTCACCTAAACCACCTGACTTCTCATTTATATATCTAATAAATGCATTACCAGGATTAGCTATACCTTGTTCATGAATAGTGGATATAAGCTCTTTTCTATCTGCCTCTCTATATTCACCAACTGAATCCTTTTGTAGTTTGGAACTTAAAGCTCTTGTACTAACACCCCATTTCTCTTCTATCCAAGGTTTCATTTCCTCAGTTAGAATTAGGTTACTTGTACCTCCAAACTGATTATAAAACTGAGTATCAAATATCTCCCTAAGCTGGTTCATATCTGATTCATCACCTAATCCTCGTTCAGTGATGTCAAATAAACTTAGCTTTTTACCGTTACCAAAATCATGCTCATAGCTTTGAGACCATTCTCTTAGCTGTTCAGAATATAAAGATCTACCTGCATTCTGTGCATAGTACTTTTGAGCACCTAGAAGCTTTCTACCACTAAGGTTTTTTAATGACTTTAATTGATCAGGATCTAAGTTTCCTTTTAACCTCGCAAGCATTTTATTAACGCCTTGCTCTACGTTCTGAGCTGATCTATCTCCAAAGAGATACATCTTTTGCTCTTCAGGGGTTAGACCTGAGTCAATTAAAATCCTTTGACCTGCAGCTTGTAGTTCTACACTCCTACCTTGCTCCATTTCAACGTAAGCACTGAAAAGCTTGGGAGCTAACTTAAGAAGATCATCTTTCTTCTGTTGCTTCATCTCCCATTCTTTTTCTCTTACCTTGATATCGTTGTATTCAGTTTTTAAATTATGTAGTTCAGCAGCTCTAATAGCTCGTGTAAATTCATTTGCATTATTAGTTGCTTTAACTACATCAGCCGATTCTACCTGACCTTTTTCTTTAGTTGCTCTGATCTGATCTCGTTCATGCTTTTCCTTTGACTCCTGTGCTCTATCCATACCTCGTAAGATACGTTGACCCTCAGAAAGGATCTTTTGAGATTCATCAGGGAGTTGTATAGGTTGATTAGACGTACGACGACCATAGCCTCGATACGAAATGTTCCTCATTGTTTATAAAAATGATGCTAATACTGATCCAATACCAATAGCCCAACCAACTGGACCTGCAGCACCTGCCATACCTGCAGCTTTCAAACCTGAATAAGCACTGATACCGGCTAAAGCACCACCACCAACAGCCATAGCTGCATCTAAAGCACCCATGCCGCCATAGGACATCTTTGCTCCTTCAATTGGTGCAGGTGGTACTTTTGGTAATGTTGGTTCTACAAACTCTACAACTGGTAATTGTCTAGGTGCTGGAGCATATGGTGCTCTTTGTGGATCTATCATTACTCGTGCTCTAGATGTTAAGTCAGCTTGACTTTTAGCTCGTTGGTTCTCAGATAATGCTTGTTGGTATTGGTTAGAAGCACTATCTCTCATGGCATTAATAATCTCTTGATTTAAGCCATAACGTGTGGATAAATCTGCTAAGCCTTTTGATATTTTACGTTCTCCTATATCTGCACCTCCTCTTAGTAGACTTCTACGCTGATTAACAGAATCCCTAGTGACATTAAATTGATCACTTTTACCAGATAATTCATCAAGTATAGATTGAATCCTATTTGTAGTTAAGCCTCTTTCCCCTTGTCTTGTTTGACTTATATCTTGAGTTTGTATTGCAGCATCTCTTTGCTTACTTGCTAAGTCTTTTTGAATATCTTGAAGGTTGGCAATAGTTAAACCTTTTCTACCACCAATTTCTCTTTGTAAATCTTGTACTGTTAAGTTGGTAAGCTCAGTAGCATCAGCAACACCTTTAGTAATCTTAGCTAATTCAAGACCCTTAATATCACCAGCTGCTCTTAAGTCTCTATTTGCCTGATCAATTCCTAAAGATAGTTTATTTAAGTTATCTAATGATTGAAGATCTAGTTGTTGAGATTTTATAGCTGATCTTTGTATATCATTTAAAGCACTCATCTTTGTTTGACGTACTTTTTCTTCACCTGACTTTTGTGCAAGTATGAGTGTATTCACCATCTCGGCTTGTTGTCTACCAACTTCACCCATGAAAGTAACAATACTCTTACCTTGTGATCTACCTGCTTGAGATACCTGTGCTTGACCAGCCTTTGTTAGTGCATCAATATTAGCTTTTGTTGCACCAAACTTAGCTTGTGCTTTTTGGTTCTGTAAATCTCGCAGAATTGCATCTGTTTGATAATCACGTCGCTGCTTAACTTCAGCTGTATCTATACCAAGAGCAGATCTATTAAATTGATTAGCTGCCTCTTTAGTGATGTAATCCTGAGTTAATGCAGTCTTACTTGCAGCAATGTCACCAGCTTTTTGGGTATAACTTAATTCAACAGCTGTCCTATCAAGTCCTGCATCACCTGTTCTTTGACTTAGTACTGTTCTTGCTTTTTGCTCTTCACTTAATAACTTACCTTCAGTTAAGTCTGCAGTTCTTTGTGTGATGTCACTAGCACTAGCAGCTTTAGTTACAGCTGAGTCAAGATCAGCATCATTCTGTGCTTGTTTTGTATTTAACTGATTTTCTTTTATCTGTAACTCAAGGTTTTGTCGATCTACAGAACCACCACTTAAATTACGAGCTGTGTTTAAATCAGACCTAGCTCTTGCGACTTCATTATCTAATCTCTCCTCGTTTAAACCTAGATCATTTAATAGTCGTTCTCTTTCAAAACCAAAGGTTCCTTGATCTTGTAAGAACTCTTGTAAAACTTGCTTACTATTAAACGATTGTTGTTGTAATTGTTCGTCTCTTATAAGGCGTGCATTAGCATCAGCAGCATTTTTAGTAAGGATGTTCTCAGTTCGTTGACGTGTGTCTGTAAGCTTTTGCTGATCCTGAACACGTCGTTGCATGTTGTACTCGAAATCAACTCTATCCCTACCATAGTCATAAGAATCTTCAGCTGAGTCTTGTTGAAACTGTCTAGCATCTCTAGCAGCCTGCCTTTGTTTATTGTATGAATCGTACTGAGATACATACTTACGATATATCTCACCACCTCTTACATACTGACCTTCCTGTGCATTATTACCCCATTGATATTTATACGTTTTAGTATCATATTCATAGGCTTTCTTAGCAGCTTCCTTTTGAAATTTAATGGCATCATCACCACCACCACCACCTGACATAATTTAATCTCCTAGTTTCTTTTTAAATGTTTTACGAATTAGGTCAGAAATTTCTTTCATTTTTTCATAACCTTGAGTTAGTAGAGCAACAATAGGTACTACTTCATGATGTGCATCTCTCCATACATGAGCATAGATTTGATCAACTTCATCTCCTTGTTCCCAAGCGTTAGCTGCCATCCATGCGTTATACATAGAGACATGTTGTGAAGTTAGTACATCTTTGTATTCATTAAAGAAAGGATTAGTAGGCATCTTGACAAACATATATTCAAATACTTCAAGTAACTCTTCTCTTGTAACTACTTGATCAGCATCAAATATGTCATCTAATGTACGTGACATACGCGCCCACATCCATAGATATTCAAGAGCAAAGCCATCTTCTCCAGCGGCTTCACTAATGATATCTACAGTTGCTTTTCCTAATTCTTTTCTCTCTTCAAGGGTGGTCATACTCGTCTATAAAATCGGGGTGAATAGTATCCTTCCCACATCATTGCTGTAAGTGACACTGGGAAGGGTGAATCACTATATACATTCAGATCAAAGTTCTGATTCTTCTGATGTATAGGTACGTTAACCACTGATTGATCAGCTAGTGGTACATCATTAGCTATATAGAAGTTAGCTTCTGCTACTGCATGTACGTCTGTATAATCTGTCGTTCCTTTTCTTTTTAGCTTAAAACCTAATACACCTGATAAACCAGTTGAGAATCTATATCTAGCTATGGTTAATGATGATGCGTAGTCTGATTGCTTACCCTCTGGATCAAGTCGATAGTATGTCTTAGGTAGTGAGACATCCATCGTATATTTAAATCCTACAATAACTAAAGCAGCAACAGCTGTAGCACTTAGATCCTTATATGGAACCTTAAAGTATGTACCTGTACCATCTGTACCTACGGTAGGAGTGGTGGTAAATCCTGATTCAACATAGGTAGGGTTAGCTAAACTTGCAGCTGTACTAGCAATAACTATGACAGGTGTTAAACCTGTGACATTATTGAATGGTATATAACATTTAGAGAATGGGTTAACAGGATCACTGGTGTCATAAACAACTGAACTAGCTGTTGCATATAAGTCAACACTAGGATTCATCTTTTCTCCAAGGGAGTTAACAAGAATTGTTTCCTCTGGAGTTTGATTCATACTTGCACTAACAAGTGTGTATTGACCACCTTGCATAGTGACCGCATACATAACATCTGAATCAACAGCTACTGTTTGTACAGTTCCTGGTAAAGACCATCTAAACCAAGACTGCATAGTCTCTTCTCTTCCGTTGCTATATGTACGGTAGAAATATATGTCCTGTTTAGTAGGACCATACATTGCTATGAAAGAGTTCTGAGGACTAGCCAATAGATTAGTAACAGTATCAGGAACCCACTCAGAGACCACTCTACCGATGTCTACGACGCTTGGATTCATCTCTTGACCTGATGTGGTCATCTGATAAATACGCGTGTAACTAGGGGTCTTGCTGACGAAGATTATATTGGTTCCATTGTCTACAGGATCTATATTTATATCCATCTCAAAGTTTGAGATACCACGAATAATTGTGGTTGTAGGTGTGAAGATACCATTAGGTGCAAACATCAAGAACTGTTGGTTCTTGCTGAATAAGATCAAACCCTGAGCTGTAGGTAGTACACCTGTTAGTAGGGTTGGTCTGATACTTGAAGTACTTAGGTCAACAGGATCACTAGCTACCTGAGCTAGAGCTGAGACATGATAGAAGTTATAGAACTCATTAGCCTGACTAAGAGACACGTTGTCATCTGTTAAGAATCCAAGGCGGCTACTGTGGAAGAAAGACTGCTGAATTTTTTTGCCAACAAAACTAGGGTGTGAGTTGGTTGTGTCATCACCAACTAATCTCTCTGTCCAACTGATTGGTTGAAAGACAAAGGTATTCGTGGCTGTATTAACTAACTCATGAGGCATCGTTGCAGCTGTTAAACCTACTGATACATCTGGAGCTACATACTCTTGCCAAAACCCTGCACCTGATGTGCTGTTATCTGCTATGAATCTTGAGTAGTATGTATCCTCTGCTGAGTTAGCAGTGTTGATTATCTTTACTACTCTGTGGTGTACTGACTTATCTGGTAGAGCTGCTACGTTAGCAACTTGGTTTTGAAAGGTAACAAGTTGATCGTTACCAGCACCACCTTTACCTGTAAGAGTGAAAGCACTTGTTCTACTTAACTCTAAGGAGGTATCTAGTTTGGTTACTGTTAGACCTGAGATACTTCCACCATCTATTGCTGACTTAAGTCCAGTTAAGATCTCATCAGCTGTAGCACTAGCATCACTGGTATATGTATAAGTAGTACCATTAACTGTTACTGAATAGACTTGAGTATCACCTACTGATTTCAGCAATACAGTACCAACTTTATTAGCTACAAATGATGGAGCACTTTGAGTAGTAACTGTCTTAAGTTTGTTAGTGACAATAGTAGTATCTTGTACCGTTAGAATGTCATAGTCATTAGCAGTACTAGCTGTGAGATATGAAGTATTAGCATTTGAGTTATAAGTAACTGTCGCTGCTACTCCTGTAGTTACATTCCATATGTATATAGCTGTACCTTTAATACATCCAATATACTTTTCATCTCCATCTCTATGGATGTAGAACCACTTAGCATC
>VTLG01016746.1_pt1 | contig 18525 bp, 29 predicted proteins | sample 4694571 | NCBI WGS metagenome assembly VTLG01 (sample SAMN12604809, study PRJNA352737) | marine metagenome | biome: ENVO:00000447; feature: ENVO:00000209|ENVO:00000569|ENVO:01000036; material: ENVO:00002151; isolation source: viral sequences binned using virsorter ... | reverse complement strand
CTTTAGACTTATCTTTTTCTTTTAACGCCATCACCGCAGGTGATGCCGCTAAATTTGTGATTATATCTAATAAATTTTCTCTTGATATATCACCAACAGATAATTGTTTTAAGAGGACATCAGCTTGTTGTGGTCCTACGATGCCCACGAGCAACGGTCCGAGAACCGCTGGAGTTGCTGTAAGAATTATTTGTTGAAACATATTAGTTACCTGTCATCACTTCTTTATCATCATCGATAATTAATTTTGTGTCGTGAGTAATGCCATGCCTATCGTAGTTTTCTAAAACTTTAATTAGCTCATCTTTACTCATGTTTTCTAGAGGGGTGTCAGCTTGAACTTTGTTATCGTAAAATCCTGCGACCTTACCTCTATTCACTTCAGCAGCCACGGCTGCCGAATAATGTTTATGTTCTCTTGCTTCCTCTCTGATTTGTTTTAAGGAGGCCAAGTGAGACGCTGTCGATACTCCATACATCTGATGCAGGTCTTGTTTCATCTCTTGAATGGCCTCCACTACGAAAGGATTCATATGAGGGTTCAGTAAATCAGTAGCAGTTTGACGTGCACGATTTTTTGAGTACCCCGCTTTTCGTGCTGCCTCAGCAGCGGAACACTCTCCGAGTAAAACTTTATGAACATACTCATAAACAAATATCATTTGCTTAGGCGTTAGCTTTTGTTTCAGTCTTCTATCCTCAGGATTAATTTTTTTAATAGTATTCATAGTTTTGATGTTCTCTTTGGTCCATGTCATCATCATCGTCAAACAAAGAAACCAAATTACCTTGTCGATATCTTAACAGTGCTAAGGTGGTTGCGTCAACAAGATCATCATGCTCTCCGTAAGGAAATGAAGCACACTCTTCTTGGACATCAAGGGCCCAATCATCCTCGGTTCGCCAGACGTGACCCGCTTCAAATATGGGAGCAACAGAGTTTAATCTTACATGTTTGTCCTGACCACGATTAGGTGAGTATGCTGTGGCGTACACTCCAAAACGCCTAAGCTCCTGTATCAAGGGTGTCCCTGATGCTTTTGCTTCTATGATAACACTGTCAGGGTCGTACATCTTTAGCTCTTCTTTTGCAACTTGTTTAAGCTCAGGAAAATCCCACCTTCCTTTTCTACAGTTTAACAAAATCAAATGTGTCTCTTTTCCCTCGTCAGGATTAAAAACTCCCCAAGTTGTAATGGCTGAGTAGTCGGCAGACTCTTTTTTTGAAAATGCAGTATCATAACTTTGAATTACAAACCTACAGTTTGGTGGTTCTTTCTTTTCCCATACTCTCCACCACTCACGTTTAATAATACTAGATCCATCATAAGTAGGATTTTGTTGCCACTGAGCATTCCACTTACTTAGAACCAAAGAAGCTTTAACTTTATCAAGCTCCTCCAGCTTCCAATACTGTGGCCATATTGGTTTTCTAATTTTATCGTCATCATCATCTAAAATTGCAGGGAATTCTATGATATCCCACTTATCTGCTTTTAGATCTCCCATCTTTTTAATGAGATTACCTGTAAGATCCTTGTCAGACCATCGGGTCATAACAATAACTATGCTTCCACCCGGTTGCATACGCTGTCTAGGTCCTGAAGTGTACCACTCGTAAGCATTATCCATGGCTGTTTCAGACAAAGCATCTTGTTCTGAGTGAGGATCATCAATAATTAACAAATCAGCACCTCTTCCTGTAATCGCACCACCAACACCTGCAGCATAATACTCTCCACCAAGGTTAGTTTCCCACCTTCCTGCTGCCTGATTGTCAGTTCTTAACGTTACATCAGGAAAAACTCCCTTATATTCTTTTGTGTTCATTAAATTTCTAATTTTTCTACCAAATCTTATGGCCAACTCACCTGTATGAGTCGCTTGAATAATTTTTAGCCTAGGATTTTGCCCTATCATCCATGCCGGAAATAAAAATGATGCAAATTCACTTTTTGTGTGACGTGGGGGCATGTTAACTATTAACCTTTGGTTCTTACCTGTCAAAAATTTTTGAAGTTTTTCTGCAATCTTAATGTGATGTGGTCCCTCAACAAACTCAGGCCACATAGATTTTACAAATCTTAAAAAATTACCACGAGCTTGTTCTTGTTCTATCTTTTTTCGAAGCAATACCATCGCTTTTAATTGGTTCGAGTCTAATTTTGAGTAGTCTATACGCATATTTCACTCCCATAGTGTGTAAATGTTGCAAGAACAAGGCCAAGCGTGTGCGATGCGGGTGCCAAAAACGGTGGTCCGGTAATGGTTGATTTCATTGACGTTTTCATTCGGTCCAAGTACCTAGGATATTTGTTGCATAATCTATATTATAAGGCACTTCACCCCTATATTTTTCAACACTTTTAGCGTTCCGTGGATCGTTTGCTCTATATATTGTATGCATTGTTCAAAAAAACCTTGATTAAGTCCCATGTCTTACCCACTCTGACCGTGCAAAGTGGTTCATTTTCAACATTTTCTCGCATAAAGTTGATATCGGTGGATCTATACAGAAAAAACGCTCTCTCCTTAAGAGACCGTTGCAAGATAAACAATCCATCAATGTGGTCCTTGTACTTATGGTGGAAAGCTCTCTGATGTGGTCTAAGACTTTGTAACAATCTAGAACGTTCACAGACTTTACATTCCATAAACAAAGCTTGTTTATTTTTGTTAAATAAAATCAAATCAGGAAAGCCATTTATTGTAGTAGTTTCAATCCTAATTGGCTTAAACTCAGGAAGCTTTTCTTTAACTAATTTATATAAATTCTTTTCAGCACTCATAAAAAATATACCGTTACACCTTACAGATATTTTTACAATTTGGTACTAGAGATTTTTCCATAACTTCTTTTAAAATAATCAATTTGGAAAAAGGGTTCAATTACCTAGGAGCTATCACACTATTCACACTTCTAAAAACAACAACTGTGATAGGTAAAAGACTGCTAATAAAAGATAGTAAGCCAACTATCACACTATCACACTTGTTTTAAAATTTTTTTTATTTTTATTTTTACTTTTTCAAAAAAACCTAAGTACTGTGTCAGCTGTCCACGAGCCACGAGCCAAAAACAAAATACCCTTTAAATCCATTTTAAGAGCCATAGAGCATATAATAAATTATCATATAAAATCATACACGGACACTTCTAAAACGCTCTAAAAACGCAAAAAAATGCCTGTGGATAACTCACTCATTTGTAATAATTTATGACCATTTTTTTTAACTTTTTATCTTTTTTTATTAGGTAATATCTAAAGATATGATATGGTGTACCTATCTTACAAAGATAGACCTGAGGGACAACAGGCGAACAAATCAAAGAGTCAAGTCGAGAGACGACCTCGGTGGATAACATGACCCACTAAGTTGATTACGCAGAGGTGATCACGCCAAAGAGTAAGAGGCACACGCTAAGATAAGTATTTTTGATTGTTCAGCAATAATCATGAATACTTATGTATTCAGAAAAGGAGCAAAAAATGGAATACAAAAGATATACTTTAGAAACATACCCAACCGATTTTCACGGTCCTTTTACCGTGATCAGAGACAACGACTTTGATCGTTACTTAGAAATAAGTGAAGAGAAGGGTTGGGGATCATTTAGTGCTGACGAGCCTTACGAAGCTTATCGCTTTGTGAGTGAAGGTCAGCTAGAAATAGCTAAGTGGTGGACTAGACGCTTTAATGAGAACAATTTTGATCATTCACCATTTGATCAAAAAAGAGATCAGAGTAACACTTGTTATACTTTAAGCAGATTATAAATACTTTTGAAAGCCTTTTACAGGCTTTCATGAATATTTATATATTCAGTAAAGGAGCAAACAATGTATAAAAAACCTAAATTTGAAATCGTTCTTGATCGCTTAATAATTTTATACTTTGCGATTAAGATACCAACAATCATAACACTATTGTTATTAGAGAACTTTTAGAAAGGAGAGGACTATGCAAATTAGACTCGTAAATAAAAAAGAGAAGTTGTTGCCTAATAAAGTTGGCACACACTTCGGAAGCGTTAACAATTGGATCGCTTCCAAAACATGGTATCGATACGATGCCTTAACTATTGGTAATGGTGCTACTGCCTATTTTTGGTCAGATCGCCATGCCTGTACGGTTGTTGAAATCATCAACCGTAATAAAAAACGCTATGTGGTGGTTCAACAGGACCACGCAAAGCGTACCGATAGGAATGGCTTTTCAGAAAGTCAGACCTATGAATTTACTCCTAACCCTAAGGGTAGGAAGTTTATCTCCGAGGTTATCGATATCGAGACCGAGGATGGTCAGCTGGGCTTCATCTTGGAGCCTAGAGTATTCAATCCTAAGACTAATCGTTTTAGGAAAGAAGGGACTCGCATTGGTCTCGGTCAACGGTCCGAGTATTGGTGCCCGAGTTTCTAATACTCAATATACATTTTCTAAGACCTCGCTTTGGGGTCTTAGACAATGTGTAAGCATTGTAGGTAAGGGTGATACCTTTAGAAGACGGTAGACTTAGTCTAGAAAAGTAAACACTTTATTGTGTTTAAACTAAGTGTGTCCTCATCGCCCACCAAAGACTAAGGTATGTGTAGCCCTATCCACATTACCAATAGGTAAGAGGGACATCACTTAATCCTTGTTGCAAGTGGAGTATGTGCAAGGTTCCTTAGTCATAGATAAGGAGAGCAAAATGACTTTAGTAAAAGGACCAAAAGTAAAAGACATCAATAAAGTGATACCGAAAGATTATCATATATCAGGTGTTGAAATTCAAAAAGGTTTGCGATCTGATGATAGTGAATATTTTTATGTGAGCATAAAAATAACTCATAATGAATATTTAACTAATTCAGAACTTTTTGAACCTATCGATTTACCTTATATTTCAATTGATGCTCCTAAAGAGGAAAGAGTTAAAAAAACTGAAAACTCTAAAAAGGAAGCTAGGAAAAGATTACAAGTTGATGTAAGGCATTTCGGTTTTGCATTAGAACCAAGTCAATTAAAAATAAAATAATTGTGATTTTTTTTGGAATTTTCTTCCAAAATCTTACACATATATACACATAACTATGTAGGGAATTTTAAATTCTTTGCACTATATAACTATGTGAGAAAATTATTTGGAAAATTATTTTGCAAAATCCGTATAATAAATCACATAGTACTACGAACACTATATCGAAAGGATAGAAATATGATTAGTGAAAAAGAAATACTTGTTGAATTTGACAAGTGGTTAAAGACTGACAGTGCTAAGCGTATCCAAGATATGCAGACTAAGGTCAAAATAATGAAAAGGCACGACCCTACCAATACTTCAATCAGGACAATGTCCTTGGTTAATGCTATTGGCAGAATACTTCTAATGGACTATGTCTTCGTTGATACAACAAAAGACGGAGATTATATTAAGGTTGAGGACTCAATAAGTAAGGTTAAGAGCTTTATAAGAGTGCTTAATTAAAAAAAACCTGATCGGTCCTGTTGAAAAAAAATCAATAGGACCGATAAAATAATTAGTTGAAAAAAAAATAAAATTCGACATATACAATATAGAGACTAAAAAAAAATTTGAATTTTTTGATGATGTCTCGATATTATAAGTAAGAAATAAAGAAAGACCTGACACTAAACAAATTGCAAGTTGTTTAGCGACCTTCTGACTGAATAATGTCTTTAAGTCAGAGGCATAAGGTGTAAGGCTCAAGAAGTATGGCTAAATGGCTGAGGGCTTGAGAGATAGGCACGAGTAGATGGAGAAACAGTTCATCTGACCTACCGAAAGTTGTGGGTGAAAAAACTAGCCCCACGAAGGTCCTCAGGTCTTTCTTCGTTTCAATAAAGGAGGTTCTATAATGATAATTATAGTGCTTGACCCATGGTAGCCCTTAGGGGCTACTTTTTCATTAAAACAAAAAGGAGCAAATATAATGTTAGAAATTATTATATATACTGTTATAGTAATACTAATTAGTTGGTTGGCGTTCTTGCCAATCACATGGGACAAAGATGATAAAAAGAAAGAGAGGAAAAACGATGGCAACTAATACACAAGCTAAGAGGAGATCTGTCAAAGGTAAAAAGATAGGCTATAGAACTAATAATCCACAAATAAAGCTTGAGGTGATCAGAGAGGTTAATGGTTATTTAGCATTAGATTTTAGTCACACTAAGTATAGTGGTAAGGCAACTATTACAGTTAAAATAGATGGTCTTGACAGAAAGTTTTATCGTCATGACTTAGACGATAGAAAGGCAACACTCGGTAAAAAGAAAGGAGAGTCGGATGCAATGGACTATACACAGAGGCTATTTAGAAGATCCTAAGGGTCTTCCAATAGCTGATACTTTAATCTTTGTTAAACACAAGGAGAGAAGTTACGAAGCGATAGCAATCTTTTCAGGAGAGCATCGTAACGTTTACAAAAAAGACAAAGACAGTCTTTTCAATTATTTATCTGAGCCACTTGAGTGGGAGATAGATAAGATAAAAATGTTTATGTATAATAACACAGGCTTTATGCATAGAATACTTAACAAGAATAGTAGGACTCTAGAGGTTAAAAATTATTTAGAGTCTGAAATGAGAAAGGATGAGGAAGACAATGAGCGAGTACAGTTGGAAGGATGCCATGCATAATATAGTTGAGGCTATTAATGAAGGCATAGAAAATGAGACTGCTAGACTACAACCTGACGAAAAAATTAAAGTAGAGGTTATAGACAAAGAGGACCACGCAGTCGTTAATGTAACTAGAATAAAAAAGGAGAAAAACGATGACTAGAGCTACCGAAGAGGACTACAACTTTAGTAACACCATAAACTTGACTTATATCGAGGGACCATATGATATTCATGTTGTTCAGACTAATAAAGAAGAGGTCAATGTTTATGATCACGGTAAGTATTTATACTCTACTAAAATACCAAAAGTAGATGTAAAATACGTTGACAATGCTCGTGAGCTTAAAAAAGCTCGTGAGATAAAAATAATTCAAGATGCTAAGAAAAACATCACTTGGCATCATGAGGAGGATTAGACTATGAGCTGTGAAACTGAATATCAATGGATATCTATTCACTCCAAAAGAAAAACAAAAATACTTTCTCTTTTGGAAAAGTATATGAAAGTGAGAAACGTATCTAAAATTGATTTAGTTAATGAGAAGTTTGATTACGAGATCAATAAACTTCGAGACGAACTCACTAATATCAACAAGTTACTAGATGTAATCTAGGCTCCTGATGGAGGGGATTTTCCCCTCCATTTAATCTATTTTAAAATTAATTAATATATTATATAAATAAATAACTTATTTTATGAAAGGAAATGACAATGGTTGTAAAACAACAAACCAAGAAAGAGGATCAAAAATGGGTGTCACAGATAATATCAAAAGACACTCAACTGCTTTTAGAAAGAATATGTAGAGACACAATGAGAACAAAACCAACACAATTGCACATAATCGTAAAAGAATACTACGATAAATTAGAAAAAGTTTAGTATTATTTCAGAATATTTTATGCTAAATTCTAAGAATGTTGGAGATATTAAAAGATCATCCACACTTCTTTGAGAAGACTGTATATAGAGTTGAGTACGTTGACGTGCCTGACGAAGAGGAGAATATTGTTCAAAGAGTCTTAGTTGAATTTACCGATGGAACTGAAAAATTTTATGAGTTTGATGCTTGGAAAAGGATAGTAATGAAGGGAAAAGAGATATTGGAGAGAAGGAGAAATTAATCTCCCATGCTCGGTCCATGTGGAATTTTATCCCACCACTCATCTGTTTTACTGTCCTCTTCCTTGTACTCTTTATAAGCAGTTATTTGAGCTATCTTGTCCTGTAAAAACGCTATGATGAGCTTGTTCTCTTGTTCTTCTGTCATGTAAATCTCCTTAATTTTTTCCGAAAGATAACTATATCAAAGTTGGTGTATAAAAAGCCACACATTTATTTTGCATTTTGATAAATAAATAATTTGACATTTATGATACTGTTGTTCCATGCTCAAATGGTTACTAGTTGGTTGGATGTGTTCAGGTGTGGGACAGGAACAAGTATGTTTAAGAATGGCATCAGAGGTAATACATGATAGTTTTGAAAGGTGTGATCAGTATTATGGTGTAATATATAATGAGTTATCGGAACCTAATATTAGTCTAAAATTCGATTGTGTTCAGGCTTATGTTATAGAGGATAATATTTAATTAAACCATTTAGCTAATTTTGATCTAGTGGGCATTATCTTAAACTTATCACGGTCCACGATCAGCAATACGACATCATATTTCTTCTGATCAGAGGTGGGCACTCGATATATCATCTCTCCACTTCTCCTGTAATATCCGACTGACTTTGTTCTATCACTTACCCTTCTAGATGCAGTTTTAATATCAATTCTAAACGTTTCATCATCAGGAGATATAGCTATTATATCAATGAAGCCATGACATGACACGTTTTTAAAAACTAAAAAACCTAATTCTAATAATTTATTTACTGCCCTGTATTCTGATACGGTTCCTGAAATATGTTTTTTATTTAGAAAAACTTTATTCAAAGTAATCAACTCTTTTAATCCAAGGCTTAGGAATGAGTTGAACTCTACCACAATCAGAGTCTCCCTTACGACCCTTATCAGCAGAAATTATTATGTAATTATCTGTTTCTTTTACTACATATCCGAGACTAAAAATTTTTGGTGGCGTTATTTTTAAGGCATCCTCTAAGTCATGCCACCCACTACCTAATTCATAGGCATCTATCCATTGTATTTCTACTTTATTTCCTAAGGCGTTTTTCACGCCTAAATTTTACAGTATTATGGTTTTTTTTTAAACCAAGGTATTCTGACCGGGAACTAGCCTCTCAAAGTGTTGATGTTCGCCATTTTTACTCATAAACCAAGTTCTCTCTGTGCTTCCATTGATTGAGTACCCCATATTTTTTAGGTTTCCTGACCCATCTTTAACTGCCTGAGCCACGGACTCTAAATAGAAATCATCTCCAAACATGACTCCATCCTTTTTTAATTTTGACCACCAATTTTCTATATCATCTAAAACTGCCTCATACTCATGAGCTCCATCCACCATAATGTAATCAAAAAAATTATTTTCAAATTTATCTAATATTTTTTTATCATCCGATCTGCCCTGACATACTCTTACCATGTCTCTTCCAATAAAAAATTTTAAATTTTCTTTAAATATATGACAAAAATCTTTAGGTATTTTTAAATTAGCGTGTTCAGATGAGCCCTCAAAAGTATCTAAAGCGTATATTTTTACGTTAAATTTTTCTGCATTACAAAGAGACGTTGCTAAATAATGCGTGGATCTACCCATAAAAGATCCTATCTCTAATATTGCTCCACCATCAGGAATTTTATCAACTATCATGTCATATGCCTCTGCATAATTAAACCATCCTGGTATTTTAAAATAAGTTTGTTTCATTGTTTTAATTTCTCCGTAATTGTTTCAGCTAACTGTATCGCAGTTTCATGAATAGTATTAGCCATGGACCACTTTTCATATTTATCTAAACTTTCTTGCATTTTAATTAACTCATTAAAACACTCACAAGCTTCTTTTAACTTTCTACGATCTATCTTTTCTCCATTAGGACTCAGGATCATATTAACCACTCCTTAAATTGTTCGCCCATTATCTCAGTAGCGATGTTAATTTTAGAACGCAGACTTTTAATTATATTATCATCCACAGTTCCCTCACAGATAAGATCAACATATGTCACTTTCTTTTCTGTACCAATTCTATGATTTCTTGCCTCTGCTTGTTCTCTTATTTCAAGATCATAATCATTAGAATAAAATATCATAGTATTAGCTATATTTAAAGTAAGACCATAACCACCCGTTCTTGGATGACCCACTAAAAACTTCATGTGATGATCAGGGTTTTTAAATTTTTCTAAAATTTTAGGTCTATCAGTCGAAGGTGTTTCTCCATAAAAACCCTCTGCTGAACCCTGTCCATATTTTTTATTTAAAGCTTCAATAACTGTTTTAATATTATGCCTATAGGAGCACCATATTATAACTTTACCATCAGTCTCTTCTATCGTGTCCAATAATTCTTTTACTCTATTTTCTGAAAAGTCAATTAATTTGCCATCATCTGTTGTCATGTAACCACAAGCTATTTGATGTAATCTTTTTAACTGAGCTATCAAGGTTGCAGTTGTTAATTGTTCTCCATCTATCTCAGCTAACGCTAATTTTTTCATCATGACATAAGCTTTCAGTTGGTTCTCGGTCATCGGAACACGTCTCTTTAAATAAATTTTATCAGGTAAGTCTAACGCTTCATCTTTAGTTACACGGTAAGAAAATTTTTGTATTTGTTTTGTCAACTCATCGAGTCTTTTATATCCTGTCACCTTGTTAAAACTTCTACCACCAAAGCTCATTTTAACTTGATCACAATATCTTGCTTTAAACGTATAGATAGAACTAAAGCCTAGCAGGTCTTCATTTAAAAAAGCACATTGAGAGTATAAGTCTTCAGGAGATTTAGTTATAGGAGATCCTGTTAATATAACTCTATAACGAGCATAGGACCCTATCTTAATACATCTCTTAGTTCTTTTAGCTGAACCATTTTTTATGATTGTAGACTCATCAACACACATTAAAGTTTTATCTGTGTAACAAAATTTTTCTGCAACCATACTCCCGTTCTTAGTTATTATTCCATCAATGTTCATTACTAAAATTTTTAATTTGTTATCATTAGAAAAAAGTTTTTCTTTTATTTCTTTTTGTTCTTTTTTTGTTTTAGCTCCCTCCCAAACATGAACATCATACTCAATGTGTTCTGCTAAATGTTTTGCTAACTCTTCTCGCCAATTATATTTTATTCCGTTAGGACAAATTACTAAAAGATTATTTACTTTTCCGTTATCAAATAAAATAGAAACTCCATCGATGAGAACTTTAGTTTTACCACAACCCATCTCCATAAACAGAGCATACTCAGGACTTTCTTTTTCAAAAGAATTCATCATACCCGCAAGACCAACTAACTGATGTTCCATTGGCTTTGTTTTGAACTTGTATTTGTTAACCAACATATGTAGAGTTTTTATTCTAGTATCAAAGAATATAACAATGAGTGAGAAAAGCAAAGTTTATGTTATTCAAAACGTAATGAGAAAACATCCTGACGGAACAATTAGAGCATTAGATTACAAACAAGCTGAAAGATTTGGTGAAATAATCTTTTTATTTGATGGTCAAAAACAAGTAGTCATGTCTCCTCAACCCACTATAAGAAAACTCAAATCTCTTCTAAAAGGGTTTAAAGACAACGATTATTTACTTTTAGTTGGCGACCCCGCTTTGATTGGGTTGACTTGCTCAGTCGTATCAAGTATTACTAGTGGTAGATATAATATGTTAAAATATGATAGATTAGAAAAAGATTACTTTCCTATCAGAGTTGACATTTATAACTAAGAATAAAAAAGGAGAATAATATGGCTATTAACTTAAGACGAGAAGAAAAAGACTTTCAGGTTACTGAGGTAGATCCTATATCAAAGGGTGCTCAGGATTATTTGAAAGCTGAAAAAGAAGTAGAGGACTTAGAGGCTTTACTTAAAGTAAAAAAAGAAGCTGTACGCAGAGCAAACGAAAACTTAGTTGAGTTGTTTGAAGAGCGTGGAGTTACTTCAATAAAAATGAAAGACGGTTCTAACGTAGAAATAAAACCGTTTTATACAGGAACAATATCCAAAGAAAAACAAGACGAGGCTTTTGCTTGGTTGCGTGATCATGGATATGAAGACTTGATTAAAAATCAAGTGATAGTAAAGTTTGGGAGAGCTGAAGACCATAAGGCAGTTAAGCTGTTCAAGGACTTAGCGACCCAAGGGCTTGACACCGATAGAGCTATCAAAGTCGAGCCATCTACTCTTAGAGGTTTCATTCGTGAAATGGTTGAGAGTGGTAAAGAGTTACCTATGGACACTTTTGGAGTATTCGTAGGTCACAAAGTCAATATCAAGAAAGGTAAATAAATGACAGAGACAGCAAAAAAGCAAGTAGCGAAAAACGAAAAGAAAGAAGTTGCACAAGTACAATTAAATGCAATTTTAAAGTCAGAGCCTCTATCAGTTAGAGAAGCTGAAGACTATGCAATACCTTATTTAAATATGCTAAGTAAGGGTTCACCTCAAGTTGATGAGGAGAACTCCGAAAAGTTTATTAAAGGTGCTAAAAAGGGACAAATATTTAATACAGTTACAGAGACATGTAGTGATGTATTAACAGTACTGCCTGTCTATGCAATACCTTATTTAAATATGCTAAGTAAGGGTTCACCTCAAGTTGATGAGGAGAATTCCGAAAAGTTTATTAAAGGTGCTAAAAAGGGACAAATATTTAATACAGTTACAGAGACATGTAGTGATGTATTAACAGTACTGCCTGTATATTTCAGAAGGAGATATGTAGAGTGGTGGAATGACAGGACAAAAAATAAAGCTCCTATTAGTGAATACCTTCCTGACGAGTTTCAGGCTTTTCAAAAAGATGGAAAGATAGTTCGTGGAGACGATAAAAAAGATCGCTTCGTGGGTAAACCTGATACTTATGTTGAGAACACAGCAGAGCATTATGTCATAGTTATTGATGGACAAAGTTGGTACAAAGCCCTTATTAAAATGAAGGGATCTCAACTTAAAAAGTCTAAGCAATGGAACTCGGTAATGTCTAATCAAAGACGAGTTGACGGTAATGACATCTATCAACCAAAAGACTTTGCAATGTCATACAATTTGTCAGGTAAACCTGAAAAAAATGATCAGGGTAGTTGGCATGGTTGGTTAATAAGTCAAAACAAATGGGTAGACGAGTTAGGATTAGCTAAGCTTGAGGACATCTTAGCTGATGCGATGAAGTTTGAAAAAGATATTCATAGTGGGGAGCTTAAAGTTGCTCCTCAGGAAGATGAAACAAGTTCCCCGCAAGGGGAGTCCTCGCAGAGTGGTGATATACCATTCTAAATAGCCGCATGGGAATGTAAGTTTTTCTATAGTTTTCATTCTTATATTCTCACAGGGTCAGGGCATGACTTTTCCGGCCTCCTTTCGGTTCGTGCCCTGACTTAGCTATTAGAGGTAATATGGAGCTAGAGTTAGTACAAAAATTTAAAGATATCTTTACGGGTCTTGAGAGGGCTCACGGTGTCTTCGAAAAAAAGAATGAGCCACAGGAAGGCGTAAAGGTCGAGGCTCATATGAAAACGGTCCACGAGCCACCATCAATTGAAAAATTTCAACTGCACTTAAATGGAGACTATCCCGCAATGGGAATAGTTCCAATAAACGATGATGATCAATGTAAGTTTGGTGCAATAGATATTGATGTATATCCTCTCGATCACAAAGTTTTATTAAAAAAAATAAAACAAAAAAAGTTTCCTTTAATTATGTGTTTGTCTAAAAGTGGTGGTGCACATTTATATTTATTTACAAAGCAGTATGTTTCAGCAAAAGACATGCAAACTAAACTTAGTGAGATGGCTACAGCTATTGGTTATCCTAAGGCTGAAGTATTTCCAAAACAGATAGAACTGTATCAAAGAGAGGGAGAGGAGAAAAGAGATACAGGCAGTTGGATTAACTTACCTTATCATGGCAGAAGTCGTTATGGATTAAGTGATTTGGGTGATGCGTTAAGCTTAGAAGAGTTTCTTTCCTGCTACGATAATCTTGTTGTTGGTGCTCTTAAGTCGATTAAAACCGATTTCAAGAACGAGGTTATTAAAGACGGACCTCCATGCCTACAAATACTTACTGAACAGGGTGTTTCTGATGGCTCTCGGAATAATGCTCTGTTCAATGTAGGCGTATATTATCGTAAAGCAGATCCTGATAGTTTCAAAGAGTTAATAGAGGATTACAATAGAAGTTATATTAGTCCACCCTTGAAGTCAGATGAGGTATTGATAGTTATAAAACAAGTTAGTCAGAGCGATGGCAATGGTGCCCCTAAATATATGTATCGTTGCACTCAACCACCTATTGAGTCTCTTTGTAATAAAAGATTGTGTAAGAAAAGAAAGTTTGGTGTAGGGAGTGAGGGAGACCGAGATCACCCTGTTTACTCAGATTTAAAAGTTTATAAGTCAGACCCACCTAGGTATTTTTTAAATGTTGATGATAGGAGGATAGAGATAGGAAACACCGAGGATCTAATGACTCACAAAAAAATTATTCAAGCTTGTTTGGAACAATTAAATACAGGGATCATGAATATGAGTTCTGCTGAGTGGAACCAAACTTATAGTAATTTATTTGAAAGCATATCAATTGATTATCCACCTGAAGAGGTTACCAAAAAAGGTGAGTTCAAAGAGTTGTTGGAAGAGTTTTGTTTACATCAAGGAGAGGCTTTAACCATAGCAGATATATTTTTAGGTAAGTCATATACTGAAGATGGTTTTACATATTTTGCCTTAAAAGATTTGATGGACCATTTGAAAAGAAATGATTTTAAAGAAACAAGACCGTGGGTCACAATGAGACTTAAAGAAGAGTATGATGCAGAGGATTTAATAAGAAGTATTAAAAGTAGTAGGGTCAGGCTTTGGAAAATAAAACAGTTGAAAATTGATAATGTTAACCTTGAAGTTCCTGACATGAAACAACAAAAAGATTCAGATGAAGACATACCGTTTTGATAGCAGTATGAGTGAACCTACGGTTGTCATCGGACCGCCAGGCACGGGCAAAACAACTTTTATATTGAATAAAATAGAAGAGTATTTAGACAATGATGTGGGTATAGATGAAATAGCTTTTTTTTCATTTTCTAATAAAGCAGTAGACGAAGCAAAAGAAAGAGCGTCACAAAAATTTAAGGTCCCTATGAATCAGCTAGAGCATTTTAGCACCATGCACTCTTTTGCGTTAAGACAGATGGGATTAACAAGAGAACACATAATGAGTAATAATGATTGGAGGAATGTATCAAATGAACTTAGGATTAATATTAACGTTAATAATGACGATGACATATTTTTTAACAACTATGATGACAAATATATCGACCTTATAGAAAAAGCAAAAAGAAGAGACATCTCTTTGAGAGATTGTTGGTCTAGGTTTGCTAAAGATATTATTTGGCATAAGTTAGAATACATAGATAAAGGCTTAAAAGAGTATAAAAAATTCGGTTTTGAGCAGTTTACAGGGGGTTCAAAAGGTTTTCTCGTAAAATCACAAGGGCCTAAAATAGACTTTACTGACCTAATTAAAGATTATGTAGAGGGTGATTATAATAAACAATTTAAGGTTGTGTTCTTTGATGAGTCTCAGGACATGTCAACCATACAATGGAAAATGGCAGAAAAGATTTGGAACAATTCTGATGAGTCTTATTTAGCCATGGACCCTAATCAAGCTATATATACTTGGGCAGATGCTGATGTTGCAAAAGCCATTCAATTAAAAGAACAAGCAAAAAATTTAATTATTTTAAATCAATCAAAAAGAGTCCCTAGAAAAGTTTGGGAGATTGTAAATCGTGTTGAAGAACAAATCATAGGATATGATGATATTAAATGGTCACCTGCAAATAGAGATGGAGCGATAGAGTTTATAAGAGGTATTTATCATTTAAATATGGATCAGGGCACTTGGTTAATCATGGGTAGAACTAGGACTATTCGTGATGAGATGGAAGAGGTCATGAGAAAGAAAAATATTTTTTTCAGAGTCAAGCTAAAAGATAATAAATATAGATATTCAGTTAAAACTCAAGAAAGAAATGCTATACTAACTTGGAAAGATTTGATGAGAGATGAAAAAAACGAAGTGCCAATTAGATTAATAGAAAATTTATATAAGTGTCTTGGTAAAGAATTTGTTGCTAGAGGTAATAAGAAAAAAATATCTGAACAAAGAAAAGCTTTGCCTGACAAGAAGTTATCTTTTTTAGAACTTAAAGATAATTTTGGATTACAAGCTGAGTTTGGAACTCCTTGGACAAAAGTTATGACAACGATCAACACTGAGACTGTTGCATATCTAGAAAATTTAGAGTCAAGGGGAGAGAACTTAGCTTTAGAGCCACGAGTAACTTTATCTACAATTCATCAACAAAAGGGTGGTGAGGCAGACAATGTTATCGTGTCTTTAGACATAGGAAAAATGGCGTATGAGGAATATAGGATAAATCCTATTAGTGAACACAGACTTTTCTATGTGGCGTTTTCAAGAGCTAAAGAAAACCTTTACATAATAACACCACAATCAAGAGAGGCTTACAGAATATGACCAAACAAATAGGTATGTTTAAACCTAAATCCGAGTGGGTTCCACCCATGGATTTTCCTAATATAAAAGACGCAGATAAAATAGCCATAGATTTAGAAACAAAAGACCCAAATATAATTGACAAAGGTCCCGGTTGGGCAACGAATGATGGAGAGATAATCGGTGTGGCTATAGCTGTGGATGGTTGGAAAGGTTATTATCCTATTAGACATGAGACAGGATTTAATCACGATTCACGAGTCGTGTTTGATTGGCTAAATGAAATGCTCTCAGGAGAGGGAGAGAAAATTGCTCATAATGCTGCTTATGATTTTGGTTGGTTAGAAGCTGAGGGTGTTAAATGGAGTGGTCGTATTATCGATACTATGATTGTAGCTCCTTTAATCAATGAAAATAAATATAGTTATTCTCTTAACGCAGTTTCTAAAGAATATTTAGCTGAGAGTAAAAATGAATTTTTATTAAATGAAACTGCTGCACAATGGGGTGTGGATGCTAAGAGCGAGATGTTTAAAATACCTTCTCAGTATGTAGGAGAGTATGCAGAGCAAGACGCTGTGTTATCTCTTAAATTATGGGACAGGCTAAAGCCTGAGATTGCTCAACAAGATTTACAAACTGTTTTTGATTTAGAAACAGACCTGATACCAATCTTAATGAAAATGAGAAAAAAAGGGGTCAGGGTTGATTTAGAAAAATTAAAAAAAGCTGAGAAGTCTTTTATTAGAAAAGAGAATGAATTACTAAAATATGTATTTAGTAAAACTAATTTAAAATGTGATATATGGGCGGCTAGATCAATAGCCACTATATTTGATCAATGTAAAATAGAGTACCCTAAAACAGATAAAGGTAATCCGTCTTTTACAAAAAGTTTTTTAGAGTTTCACCCTCATCCAATTCCAAAAGCAATAGTTCAAGCTAGAAACTTTAATAAAGCACGGACCACGTTTCTGCATACGATAGAAAAGTATCAACATAAAGGTAGAATACACGCTAATATTAATCAGCTAAGAACTGAAAATGGTGGGACATTAACAGGTAGATTTAGTTATTCAAATCCTAACTTGCAACAAATTCCTGCTAAAGATGATGTTGAGTCAGATATAAAAATAGGTTCTCTGATTAGAGGTTTATTTTTACCTGAGGAAGAGGAGAAGTGGGGCTCATTTGACTATTCACAACAGGAACCAAGATTAGTTAGTCATTATGGGGGCTCATTTGACTACTCACAACAGGAACCAAGATTAGTTAGTCATTATGCAAATATTGTTAATTTGGAGGGAGCTGAAAAAATTGTAAAAGCTTATAACGAGAATAAAGAGACAGACTTTCATACCATCATGGCTGACATAGGAAATATACCTCGTAAGAGTGCTAAGACTATTAATTTAGGTTTATTTTATGGCATGGGTGTGGGCAAACTCTCTGATCAATTAGGTATAGCACCTGAGGAGGGTCGGGAGCTCATTAAACAGTATAATGAAAGAGTTCCGTTTGTTAGACAATTAGCTGATGCAGTGTCTGACCATGCTCAAAAAAAAGGTGCTGTAAAAACTTTTTTAGGTAGGAGATGTCGTTTTGAATTATGGGAGCCAAAAGCTTTTGGTTCCTATCGTGCTTATCCTTTGGATAAGGCTAAGGAAGAGTATGGTGAATATACTCCTCTGAAAAGATCAGGGACCTATAAAGCGTTAAATAGGTTAATACAGGGGTCTGCCGCTGATCAAACAAAGAAAGCAATGGTAGACTTATACAAAGAAGGAATTATACCAATGATTCAAATTCACGATGAGTTGGCTATAAGTTTTAACGGAGATAAAGAAATGAAAGAAAAAATAGTGAACGTAATGGAAAACTCGATTGAAATGAGTGTTCCATCTAAAGTAGATGTTGCAATAGGAAATAATTGGGGAGAAGCAAAATGAGAATAAGTTATAATAATGGAGAACTAAATCTTTCTATGACTAATGACGAAATAGAACATGTTTACAAAAATAAAGGTAAGTCTGTGCCAATGGATATTAGTTGGTTAAAAGTTCTACACGAAGACATATCTAAATGTGTTTTAGCTCATTGGTCAAGGGTTGAGGTATGGGATGCATTAGAGTCACATCAAAAAATTATAAAAAAAAAGACTAAGTATTAGCAACGATTTCAGCTAAAGACTCACATCTTTTGGTGGTCTGTTTATGCCACC
>VTLG01001109.1_pt1 | contig 18525 bp, 15 predicted proteins | sample 4694571 | NCBI WGS metagenome assembly VTLG01 (sample SAMN12604809, study PRJNA352737) | marine metagenome | biome: ENVO:00000447; feature: ENVO:00000209|ENVO:00000569|ENVO:01000036; material: ENVO:00002151; isolation source: viral sequences binned using virsorter ... | reverse complement strand
TAACCCAGTTGCAGTAAGTGATGGTGAAGTATTACTTCCCCAAGTAAAGTCCTTTGACCATATCATTTCACCTTCCATTACTGGCCCCATAGTTGTGCCATTAACGTGTAAATTTTTTGAAGGAGAAGCAGTACCAATACCTACGTTGCCACCTTTAGAAATATGCATCCGTAAATTATCTACATTATCATCTGCGGTGTAAAAATTCATTGTGCTGGATTTATCACCAGTTGAGCCATAATTACCATGTCTTGCAAAAACAATTTTACCACCTACTGTCCCTGCTTGCCCTGCCTTAATCGTAACTGTTTCATCCGTTGAACCAGAACCAGCAGAATTTTCCACCAGAAGTTCAACATTACCTCCGTCAGTGCTTTTTACTATACTTACTTCTCCTGTCATTGTGCCACCAGCTAAAGGTAGCTTTGCATCTAACTGAGTCTGCACATTGGAGGTAACTCCATCCATGTAATCAAACTCTGCCGCAGTTGTGCCTCCTGCAACGTAATCTGCCAGTATTCGAGCCTTTGTCATGTGTTACTCCAAATTTAGTTTTGCTTCTAGTTCTGTTTCTTGTTCTGCCTGAAAGGTTGCCCATGCAGACTTAACTTCATCAGTCCAAAGTTCTTCTGCTTTGTCCTTTATTACCTGAACTTCTGAGGATACATCTTCATCTGGTGTAAGCACTCTCCTATGGTATTCACCTGAGTCAGTAATTTCTCTGATGTTGAGATGTTTAAATTTTCCAACTACATTAATTTTATCTAATTTCATTTTAATCCTTATTCATCAGTAGCATAGGTTATAGACACAGCATATTCATCACCTCCCCTTGCAGGAGCATGGGCATGAGAAGAATTATCTCTATTTGAAATACATTGAAAAAATTTCTGTCCTTGCCCAATATATAAACAAACACCAGCACCATCATAATCAACTTCATACGTCAAACAATTCTGACTGCCTGTAAAGGGTAGTGAGGGAGTCCCAGTCGCACAAGTAAATGGAAGGGTGAATTTAGTATGAGCAGGAGTGCCTGTTACAGAACCAATTATTATATATCCTTGACAATGAACTATTCTACCAATTTTTGTGTAACCAAGTTTCTGATAGCTCGAATGCATACCAAAGGTAGTACCATCAGTTTGAGCATGAACTACAGTATGTGTCCCTTCCTCATAATCCAGTTCAGTCTGACCGATAACACCTGACTTACTTCCTGCTCCTCCAATTATTCCACTCATGCTAACTCCAATCTTGGTCTATGTAACTTAACCATATATCAAATCCTGTAGAATTACTTGCGACTTTGAGAACATCTGCTGGGTACATAACCACCTTTTCATTAAATGCAAAACTGGTATCACCCGGCAGATTATTTGCATCATTCATAAGATAAGTAAAAGCACCTCCACTTGGTACTGTGCTAATATTGCAATATCCAGCAGTACCAGTTCGATTTATTATTAATAAATTAAGTATTGTGACTATATGATCAGTTGGAACAGTTAAAAGTGTAACTGTTGTATTATTCTGTGCAGTAAAAACTGCTCGTTTAAGAACCTCTGTTCCTGATCCACTTGGTATTGCCATAATTTCTCCTTAACTTAATCCTAATTGAGTTGTTAATGGTCTGTGCCAAGCTGATGAACCAGCATTCTCAGTCCATTTCTGATTTACGTTCCACTGTTTAGTATCTTTTTCCCAGAGGATTGTTTTGTCTGTATATGGTGCTGTACCATCTCCTTTAAGTGTCAGTCCACCTCCGTCTGCCGTTGTATCTGTAGGTGAGGAAACTTTCCCCATCTCAATGTTCTTATCCTCAACTGTCAAAGTCTGAGTATTCACTATTGTCTCAGTACCATTGACTGTGAGGTTTCCAGACATGATTACATTACCAGCAAACGTACCACCATTTGCCGCACTCACAGTATCACTAGGAGAGAATGCTGAAAGAGCAACTACCTCAACTACGTCACCAGAAGTTAAAGCGGCAAGACTAGATATTGCTGATCCATCAGTAGCTTGGTAGTCCTTGCCAGAGCCTTCAACGAGCTTTACTCCATTGAGATAGACAGAGACTTGTCCGGGTGTATACGATACTACTCTACCATCGTCTGCTGTGGTTACACTCGTTTCACTACCACTAGCAGTGAACAGAAAATATTCTGCTTGTCCCTGACCGGGAGCTTGCCCTAAATAACTCATGTTTAGCCTTTCGGATTATCGTCTTTAACTTTCTTGATCTTAGCCGCCATCTCAGCAGAGAATGCACCCTTATGGTAGAGGTCATCTAGCTGATCACTTATACTTGGATAAGAATTAGCTCTGTCACACTGATATTGATGTTCATGCTCATGTCCTAAATAATCTATTTTATTATCTTGATCTGACCCACTATATTTTCTCATATTTTAATCCTTTCTAAACTGCTATTTCTTGTAGTGACATAGTACCTTGCCCACTACCATGCATCCAATAAACATTTCCTGCACCACCAGCCCTTTTTGCTCGTATTGAATATGTTATTACTGTACCTACTGCTTGTGCAGGGGCATCTAACCATTGGCCTCCTATTGATCCCCAATGATTGCGAGAATGTATCCAAGCTCCCCAACCACCAGAAATTAGTTCATCCGTTGTTGCTCCACCTGTTATAACTCGTTTTAAATTTATGATAAGTTCTGGAATACTACTGCCATTTGCTTCACCACCCCATGAGGCTGAACTAAATGCAGTTACAAGAACCTTTGAATTTGCTTGTCTAATAGTTATTGCCGGATTAAGTCCTGAAATATCTGCAAAAGAAGTACTCCCTGCGGTGCGATCAGTTCCAGAATCTTCATCCCAAATTGTTTGAATGACATGACCAGCAGGAAATGTCCCTGCACCATATACATTTGCTGTTCCTGAGAAAGTTGCATTCTCTGCAAATGTTGTTGTTCCAGTTGTTCCCACTGTTATAGCTGGAGAAGCATCTGACCCTTGCAGAACTAAATTATCCGCAGAGGATTTTATTATTAAGTTTGCCATTGTTAATCTCCTTTAGGATATTTAGTTTTAATCTCTGCTCTCTTGGCTTGTAGAGCATCGAGGTCATCGTCCAAAATAGCATGGACACATTCTTGTATAGAGGGGTATTCTCTTTTTCTGTCTCGTTGGTATTGATTGTCAGAAAAGGTTTTCTCCCATGTAGAAACAATCTCATTAAATTCTTCTTCAGTAGGTTTAGTAATATCTTCAGACTCCCATCTTAATGATTGATAAGTATCACCAACAGTAAACTCACAAGTAGGATGTTTATCTAATAAAGCCTTTGCATTTTTATCTGTCTGGTCAAGTATCATTGTTGAATCTCCATTAGATTTATTACAAGAGGGTGATTAGAAGCTCTTAATCTTACAGTAGATTTATATCTCCATAACTGTGCTCCATAAATAGGATTAGTAACTGTTGGAGTATCTAAATATGAAATATTAAAAAGGTTATGGTAATCCCAATTATCAGATGAACTATGGGAAAAATTAAGATATGTCCCAAAATTTGCACCATATACATTCCTGTATGATCCACCTTCTTTTGCATATACACCTAACCACCCCGATACTTCATCATCTGCTGAATTTGAAGCTGAAACCTGTCCCATCATACTAACAAAAACTTTATTACCTGAAGTAATTGTTATTTGTTTTTGGTACATCGATTCATTACCACTAATATTTGCTCTTTCTCCTTCACCACTATTAATTGTGTCTGAATCTGCCGAACTATAACTATAAGTTACAAATTGTACACAATGTCCTATTGGGAAAGTTGCATTACCAAGATTAAGATTTGGACTACCAGTAACAGCACTCCCCAACTCTCCTGTCATTCCAGTGACAGAAGTTCTATGTGTATCCTGTAAAACATTACCACCATCAAGTGTACCTGAACCAGTTATGGTTCTCTCTGTACTATCCTGAGTAATTACTACATCTGAATCTGCAATCGTTCCTAGTGCAAGATGCCCAGTAATTGTAACGTCTCCTGTTAAGGTATAGGAGTCGTTGAGATACATCCTCTCAGTGGAGTATGTTCCACCTAAATTCTGTGTCCCTGAAGCATTTTCCAAGAAAGCAATGTCTGTCCCTTCTACAATCCCTACTGGTATGTCAGCAGAGGTTAGGGGTGCTACTGCTCCTTTGCGACCTAAGTAACTCATGTAATCTCCAAATACGAAAGTACAGCATTCATTGAATTTGCGGTATTGCTACGAATCTTTATGGCATCGGTAGCCTCTAATACCACCTTTTGATCCCCTCCGAGAACCACGAGCGAACCACCCGTAGGCACGGGGGCATCCTTGACTATCCATGTATCTGCCCCACCACTTACTAATTTAACTCCAACATTTATTACACCACTTGTTATATTGGCTATTGTCATCCCTATCAGAGTAGTTTGAGTATTAGCGGCAACAGTTGCTAAAGCACTACTGTCTGTATCAGCAGCTAGACTAGCATTAAATACTTCATTCTTAAATGTGTTTGCCATAATTATCCTTTAATATCAGTACTATCCGAGTGCAATCGCCATTGCTACGGATGCATTGTTTGCTTCTGTTTGAGTTTGTACTTGAGTAAGTCCAATAGCTCCCCATGAAGAACCATCGTAGACATTGAGTTGGTTAGTTGCTGTATTGTAGTATAAGTCACCATCATCATTATCAGATCCCGGTGCAGAACCAGCTATCCTATACTTATCAGCAAAATCTTGGATAGTTGCTAGGTTATTTGCACATGTTTCTAAATCATCTATTACTCCAGTAGCCGATAATGCATTCATGTCAGATACAATATCTGATGTAGCTAACGTATTCAAGTCAGATACTATGTCACTTGTTGCTAAAGTGTTTATATCTTCTACAATAGAATTACCTGAAGCTGATGTTCCTGCTAGTATAGCCATATCAGCAATACAATCTGTAGTAGCTAACAATGCCATATCTGCTACACAATCGGTAGTACCAAGTAAACCCATGTCTGTTACTACATCGGCAGTACCGAGTCTAGCTAAGTGACCAGTTGTGGCATGTGCCATAGCACTTGTACCAAGTAAACCTACTTCAGTCTCTTTTCCTGCTACTGCATTAACATCTGCTATATTAGTTGCAACTGTGTTTACTAATGCTATATTCTTAGTTGTTCCACCTGTACCAGTTGTACCATCTGTACCATTAACAAGTGTGGTTACTTCTGTTGAATCTCCTGCAACTGTTGCTACCTCAGTAGATATTCCTGCTACAGTAGCAGAATTAGTCTTGTCAGTAGAGGTTAACCATGTGTTCTCAAGGTATGTCTTAGTAACTGCATCATCATTTGCAGTAGGTGCGGCTATCTGTGTAACCCTTCGTTTAGTAGTAGTTCCCGGCTGGTATGCTTCAAATACGTTTGTACCTGTGTTATACAGTAAACCCTTTTCAGCAGTTGTAATAGCTTGCTGTGCCATGTGGAACACGTTTTTACTTGAGTTATCAAGATCTTGTTCCGTTAGGATAGAGGCATTAGAGAAGTCAACTGAAGGCCCACTTTCATCATTTACTCCCCTTCTTAGTTCTATAATAGTAGAGCCAGAAGTAAATGAGACCGCCTTTCCACTTGATCCATATAGGGTAGTAGCCGCTATTGCACTCTGGTCAACATATATTACTTGGTTAGCTGTGTCGATGTACCATACAGAATCAGATGTGGAAGCCCATGTTACATTTGCTCCACCTATGGATGTGAGTCCATTAAGTTTAGAACCTGCTATATCCCCATCTTCCATAAAACCTGTTCCAGATGCATAGGAAGAGTCTGAATTCCTGTATATTCTTACTCCATCCACATATACTTTAAATATGTCCCCACTGGTACTCTTATATGAGTCACTAGCTGATGGTGTAAATCCTAGACTACTATAATCAAATTTGATCTGGTCAGTATTGAATACTGTTCCATCCCACGGATTATGTATGTAACTAGTTAATGTTGTTTCTGTTGCCATATTTATCTATTATTCATAAGTTTAATCCGTAAATGTCCATTTATTACCGAGGTTTTGGCCCTAAGTCTCCACCCAATACTGATCCCCATTCTCCTTGTTCTTCAAAATTACCGGATATAGGATCACCAAATCCTCCTCTTAATGAGGACTCTAGAATTTCTGGTTGTTTTGATGCTTTAACTTTTGTATGTTGGGCGGTTTTTCTTTTAATCCATTCTTCCTTTAATTCTGGTGAAATAGAAAGTAGTCTTTTAAAAGCAGCACTTTTAAACTTCTGTATAATTTGTTGGACTTTATCAACCCTCCAGTTTCTAACATTAGGATTATTAGGATAAGGTCTTTTAGTATCAAACTCATATCTATCACTATACATTAGTAATTCTAGTGTTTCATATAGAGTTCTTCTTTTTCCATTAATTACTGGTTTTATAGTTCCAACAAGTTGTTGATATTTAGTCATCTCAGTTGGAGTGAGTGTCATATCTAATTCTGGAATATATCTTTGAGGAGCAGCTAAATGTAAATCCATTCTAACTAATTCTTGAAATATTGGATCATACTCTTCTGGTGCTTCTACTGGAGCATATCCTGACCACCAGTTTGCTTTTATAAATCTCTTTTCTCCTGTAAGCCAGTTCCACTCATCTCCTCCTAACTCGTCATAATGTGAATTACCTTCCTTAGTTCCACCACGTAATAGTGCCACATCTGCGGCTACTTTTTCTAAGAATGTATCTGCATTTTTATATGCTAATCTATAAGGCTCTTCCTCTTGTTGTCCTTTTAATTGAGCTACGCCCATGCCAATTTGTGTGGCATACTTTGGTATAATAGGTTGCTGTAGTATACCTTTGTCTAATAAGGTAGTAGAAATTTCCCCAGTCTGATACATTTCATCTAAACCATCCATAAGATCAAAGAAACTTCCTACAAAGTGAAGATCTCCTAAAGATTGAAGTACACCCATTAACATAGCAAGACCTACATCATCTTTTCGATTATTAAATTCCCATGCGTTTTCATAAACATTTGCAACCATCATAAGAGGTGCACTAAAGGGAGCATATCTATCATAAGGATACCACTCATTTCCTACTCTAATTGAGTAAGGTTTGAATCCAGCTTCTTCCCATAATTTCCTTCTTCCATGATCTCGTGGCCCTGCTCCTGTTACTCTACCAGATCCGATGAGATCCCATGTAGTAGCAAGCATTCCTCCAGCAATTACAGTATCTCCTAATAGTTTAGCACGGACTTCAGGAGAATTATTCCATTGGTCTCTAACTTCTTTACGTAGTAATTGAAAGGGTGCAAATGATCTTTCCATTACTCTCTTAACTATATTAGCAGGAGTTCTTATAATAGGAACAAAAGGTTCTGTGTATGTATTTTTTACAAATGATTGTAGTTTCCTATCTATTCCGCTTGATATAAGATCTTCTTGAAAGATTTGCTGACGAGCAAAGTGTAATCCATCTTTATTTGTAGCTCTTCCTTGATCATCAAAGTATTTTGAATGCTGACCTTTGACCCATCCCTTCTTAGCTGCCTCATCTCCATTCTTAATAGTAAGAGGCATATCTTCCATCATTTTTGCGTAAACCCAGGAATTGTAATTAACTTGCTTTAAGAATTCATCTATACTTCCTAGTACTCTGATTGGTAATCTAACTCCTTTACCAGTATAATTCCATAAATGCCCTAACCATCTAGTAGCATTATTTGCCATTGTTTCTGGAGATGCTTGAATAGCAAATCCTTTTACATTAGCTCCTGCAACTTTATCCCTGTCAACAACAGACCTCATTGGATCTAAGATGTTTCGTTCATCCTTTAGTACCTTTAGTGCCGCCTTAGTTGCTGTCCAGTATCCTTTATATAGTCCCACCATTCTATTTTTAGACCTTATAAGCATACTCCAGTCAGATCCCTTACCTCTTATAGTCTTTAATCCTGCGTCACCTAATGTACCTAACATATCTCTTAGAGGAGCGTAGAAAGTTTCTATAGTACCTGAGACTACGGCTGTTTGAAATACATTAACACTAGATAACAGGTTTGATCTGAAGGCTTCAACAAAGACATCATAAGCTCCTCGTTTAGTATGATTAATAGCTTTTAATGCCCATTCTAAGGCTTCCGTTGGTTTACTCTTTTTATAGAATATTTCTCTTAATAATTCAAGAGTTTCATCTGTAAATCCTTCAGCATCTAATTGTTCTTTAAGAAATGCGTTTCTAGTTAATCTTTCTTCTTCAGGTAATTCTAATAGATTTCCCTTATGATCCTTCCATCTATTTGTAACCTTTAAGTTACCCATTGTAACAGTCCTAGCACCTTCTGTTCTTATACCAGCCATTAACAATGTATACTGTTTAATAAAATTGAAATGTTCCGCAATATAATTTGCTCCTTCTTTAGTAGTAATATCTGTTCTATTAAATTTAGCGGCTAAATCATGAGCTAAATCTCTAAGTATAACTTTATAAGCAAATAATCTAGGTGACATCCCTTCTATAGCATCATAGTCCTTTTTTAACCAAGTCATTATAGCTTTAGATGACTCACTATCTAAATCAAGTAGTCCACCCATTCCCGGTAAATGCTTATCTCCAGTACTTAATAATTTTTCTGCAAAAGCTAACCCTTCTTCTTCAATAGAATCTCCACCTACAGTACGTGGCCCACCTATTCCTTGTCCTAATGCTTTTTTCTCTACAACACTAGTTCTTGATATATTCTTACCAAGCTCTTTATGTTTCCTAAATAGTCCTGCTATTATGTGCGTCATATTGACTAAACCAATATCCTGCACGTTATGTATATTTAGTATTCTATCTCCATCTTTTAACTCTCCTTTATGAAACTTAATAAGGGTTTCTATTAAATCTGTTCCTTCAACTGCAACTGCTTTATTCAATAGTTTTTCGGAGGGAGTTAATGGAACATCCCCTTCTATTAGTTTAACTGTATCTTCTCCTTGTATATCACTTTTAGCCTGTCTTTTTGCTATCTGCTCGTCAACAAACTTCTTCAATTCATCAACAGCTTCTCTTTCAGAAAGTAGAGATTTTCCAGTATATTCTTCGATTTCTTTTGCTCCTAATCCTGCAATCTCATCTATATAATCTTCTGACTTTCCTCCTAAAATAGACTTCTTTATTTTTTTACCATGTTGAACTGCTAATACAATTACTCCTCCAAATTTACTTAATCCTAATTGTATAGCAACAGCATCCGCAGCAACTTTTATTTGTTTCAAGTATTCTGGATCTTCATCATTACTTCGTAAATATTTAGCTATTTTAATTCCTACATCACTTTCAATGGGTAATTCTTCTATTAAATCTGTAAAGTGTTCATACAATCTTTTACCATCAGCAGGTAATGATAATTGTCCCACCAAAACATCTTCTGCCGCTATTGCTCCCCATCCACCAGCTTGCACACTTGCACCTGTGTATCCAAGTGGTGCACCTAAAGCTCTAAGTGCCGCTAGAACAGTTAGAAAAGAGGATACTGGTTTAATTATCTGCCCTGCAAGTGTCTCTGGTTCTTCTTGAAGCCAGTCAAGTGCAGTATTCCTTTCGTAACTTGGGTTCTCACTATTTTTAGTTATGAATACAAGAGGCTTCTTAGGATCATAATTCTTAGTCCCTTTTACATTCCATTCTATTGTATACTCAGATCCTATTCCTATTTCATTAAGTTTTTCATCTCCCCAAGCATATAAATGAGTTAATCCACTTATGTTATTTATAGTATCACCAGCCTGTGCCGCACCTTTAACTACAGCTAAACCTTGATCTTTAAAGTGGTAGCCTAATTCTTCTGAGAAGTCTACAACAGCATCACCAGTAGCACTTACTCCACCTTTAAATGCTTCTTTTAAATCTTCATATTGTGTTTTACCTTCCATCCTCTCTTCTTCTGTCTCATCTTCTTTAGAAGGTATTTTATCACTTCTCAATTCCTCATCATACTTATCTGCATCTGAAATAAGAAATTCACCAAATATATCGGTGTCTGCACTTAGATTATCTACAAGTTTTTCATCACTAGTTGCCTTTTCATTAGCTATTTCCTCATCTGTTTGAAACTCTTCCTCAAGTTCCATTGGTTCACCTTCGTACTCTTCTTCTCCATATACCGGAGGAACAAAATCATCTGGAAGTGCATAAACATTCCCAATAGGATCAAAAGGTTTTTCAGGTGAATTTAGTTGTTCAGCCATTTAGTCCTTTATTTCTTTTTCTTGGTTGGTTTTTGTTTTATAAAATCTGCTAATGCTTTTAATCTATCTATATGATCTTTAGTACTACTACCTTTAATTGTACCGTTTGGTATAAAAGCTGTATAATATAATTCAGCATCTTTTAGTGATAAATCTTCTAGCGACTTATTCATACTTCTTAATTCATCCGCTAAACTTTGAGAACTCCAATCTAACTCTTGTTTCGGCATCATTGACCGTAAGGTTAGCATATGTTCAGTAGTAAAGACTTGTTCTTTCATTAGTCTTTCTATTCTATCTGCAAAATTGTTTTTAACCGTAGGATGCCATGCTCCATAAGGTTTCTTTTGTTTTTTAACCTCTTTACTCATCTCAGATTCAACAAGCCTTCTCGCTTTTTTTGTTGCATTATGTACCATATCAACGGCTGGAGAAGGTACTCTTTCTAATTTCCTTTCTCTATCAAATCTCAATGCCCCCTCTAAGAATCCGGGTAGGAATCCGGGGAAATAGCTTGCCAACTTACCTTTGTACCATGATGACATATCTTTAGATACTTGAGTATCAAGTGGAGCAACTATATTCTTTTTCCATCTTGCCACTTTCTCCTGTATTCTCTTTCCTCCTCTTAGTCCTTGATCTGCGAAAAACTCGTCTATTAAATCTCCTCCAGACTCTTTATCCATTGTAGCCGCTTTAATCATAACTGTATTTAATTCTTTTCTTATAGGTTTATCAGTAGGACTTGCGGCTGTAATAAGTCTTGTCTCTGTTAAAACTCTAAAATCTTCTTGTGCTTTTTTTCTCTGTTCTTCTCCTTTTGGATCTAGTAAGTAAAGTTGTTTGTTTAAATATTTAAGATAGTTTTCTTCGTCTGGACTTAATTTAACACCTCTACCTTTCCGTTTTTCAATAGTACCTCTTAAAGCATTCAGTGTGGATATTTGTTTTTGTATATCCCTTTTGAGAATTGGAGGAGGATTATCTGTAAAAGTATCTCTTAAGTTATTATATAATTCTCCCTCAAATTGACCCGCTTTATTTTTCTTTGGGATTAATGTTGTAAGTTTCTCTTCCAGTTCTGTTAGAAAATTTTGTTTCCCATCACCAGTCCAGCTTTGATAAGGAACTACACTTCCATTCTCTGTCCTGTTATCTTGCAAGTGTTTAATGTAAAGATTTTTTACTTCTTCCTTAATAACTCTTTTCTGCTCTCTTATAGCTTGATTAAGAGGTGCTGATACTCCCCATTCTACAACATCAGGATGCTGATAAGCCTTTTCTGCTGTTACCATATCATCTATTAAAGATTCTGCATCACTTATAAAATTTGTAACTTCTTTTATTTTATCAAAATCTTTTAAACTTGTTATAATATCTTTTAAGTCTCCCTCTTGTTTTTCTGTAAGAGTTACCCCCATCTCCATAAACTCTTGAGTCATATTTAAATCAAAGATGTCATCAACTGGTACTTTATTAATATAAGCTCTAGCCATATCTTGAGCTTCTGCATCAGTAACAGTTCTAAAATCTTTATTAAGAGACTCAAAATTATCTCTTTCTCCTTTTACAACACTTGATAAAGCATCTCCACCAGCCCTAACAATTAATGAACTCCATAATGTATCCCATTCATCTGGTGGTGTAGTAGATTTTTTAAGAAGTAACTCAAAAGCCTCCTTTTTATACCTATCTGTATCTTGCTTTTTCTTTAGGTTATATGCAGATATAGAGGATTTCTCTCTCTTATTCTGTTTAACCCTTAATTTTTCCATAGTATCGAGGATTATCTGCTTCCCTTTTAAAGTCCTACCATAACTATTTGGGCCTCTGTTACGTAGATCAGCAGTTGGTAATTCATCACCTTTTTGAGTCTTTAGATAGTGAATCATATCTAACCACTTTTCATCCTCAGTTTCTAAAGCTCTAAAAGCTAAATGTTTAGCTGTAGTTTCTAGAACCCAGTGTGGCTGAAACCCTCGTTCAATAGAGTCTGTCACACGATTATTCATAGCCTCAATAGAATTTGAGTTAGTCATGCTATTAGTTCTATTCCTAACTGTTTTCTTCTTAGCTAGTTCAAGATCATCTTTAGTTTCTAATGTATCTGACATTATGCTTTTCTATTAGTTTTTGTTTTTCCTCTAATAATAGTTCTTTCTTGTAGTCGTCTACCTTCTTTAGTTTTCTTAGATCCTATGGGTGCTCCTATTTTATGTTTTTGAGTTAAATTAGACCAGAATTTTGCCTGATCTTCTTCATTTACCCCCGCACCGAACTGAACTCTTAATGAGCCGCCTTCAGTAACATACATATTATATTTACCTTCTAATCCTATAGCATCCATTTCTTCTGTTAGAGTCTCTCTAAAATCATTTACCCTTTGTAATCCTTTCTTATTCTTACCATAATAAACTATTCCATGCTGATCTCGTGTTAAATCTGGGCCAGCCCATGAACTAACGACTTCTTGTGTGACTTTCATATGTTCAATATCAGATGGATCTTTTAATTTAGGTTTCTTAGGTTTAGGTTCTACTGAGGCTCTCATGTGTTCAGGTACATATGGTTCAGCATCTTCCGAAGTAATTCCAGAAAAGATATTATCAGTCTCAGATTGTGCGGCTAACGATTCATCTATAAAAGTCTCATCTTCTTTTTTCTTTACCCTATTTTTAACAACCTTTACTTCTTCATCTGCTAAACTAGGATAAAATTTTGCAAGAGCTATTTTTTTATCTGCACTATCTACAACTATAGGATCAGGAGTCCCTTTTTTCTTTTTAAATTTTTCATCATAAAATTTTCCTACCGCATTATGCATTACTCCATTATCATGTTCTGTATTAATAACAGAAGGTAGTGAATCTTCAGTTGCAGCATTATCCACCTCTGTAACCCCACCGGGATCTAGTCCTATACCAAGAGCTTCCTCTTCAAGAAGTTTAGAGTTTTTTCTATATGTTTCAGCAGACTTTTGCTGATGTTGTGCTTGGAGTTGGGATATTAGAGCAGTTTGTTTAGGCCAAAAATGATCCTTCTTTACTCCATCATCTATTGAGTTTAAATCAGGTCTATATTGCTCATTAAACTCACCAATAAAATTATTAAAGGCTTCAGGATCAGATGAGTTTTTTCCTTCCCAATTTTCATAAGCAACAAATAATTCAGGGCCATATCTGTGAACAATAGTTTCCGTTTGTGCTATTTGTAATCCCTCTCTAAAATATGGGCTTTCATCGGGTTCTAATTCACCTGACCATATAGCATCTCTGAATTTCTTTCTTTGTTTAGGATTAGCATTTTTAAATGCGGCTCTACCTTTTTCTAATTTTTCTTCGTTATCAATATTTTCCTGTTTATTCCATTGATCCCATGCACCCGGAACAGTCTTAACTACTTCTCCTAAAAAAGTTGCTAAATAATCTTTTTCCGAATCAGTTCTTTTATATCCTGTTACAGAACTATCAACTCCTGCCGCAGATCGTTCTACCCTACCTCTTCGGTAAACTTGTTGTTTTTGTCCCTTACCATAGGACATAAGTTCTTTTTTTGTAGCCATAGTTTAACTTATTCCAGATGTTCCTCTTAGAGTTCTACGTTGATGTGTTGCTGTTCTAGGATCAACAGTTCTTCTCTTATAATTCTTAGCGGCTGGTTTTACTTTAGTCATACTTTTACCTGTAGCATATCCACTTACACCAGCCATAATCATACCACCTGCTCTAGCTTCTTGTGACATAAACCCTGTTCGTGGTATCTGATTTATAGAAGATATTGCACTATATCTCCTGTTTACCTTATCTCTCTGCATTCCTTCCATTTGTCTCTCTCTTGAGGTTACCCCCCGTTGAAAGTTATCTTCAAGATCTCTAGTAGCTCCAGCTAGTGCCCTAGTATGCTGTGCTATAATAGCATCCGCAGTTTGTCCACCTCCAATAGTTTCTAGATTCTGCACTTCTAAAGAAGCTCTTTTCTGTTTTGCCTCTACGAGTAAATCCATCTTAGCTTCTGCGGCATCTTCTGCACTCTGGTATCCTTCTTCTATTAAATCTACTTCCTCATCGAAGTACGATCCCATGTCACGATTGTAAGCCTCTAGTTGGGCTTGATTTGCTTCATCTGCTGCCGCATTCGTAGCTCTAGCTTGGGCATCTGCCGCTTGTTGAGCTTGTTGGGCTTGGATAACTGATATAGCCATCATTGTTCCAGTTACCGGATCACACATAACTTTTTCCTTTTAAAAATAAATTAAATGGTATTTTATCTTGTCCAAACTCAGGTTCTCTTTTAAGTAGGTTAAATCCCAACTTTTGTAACCATCTTGCAGTAGTACTATTTCTTTCATCTACATAGTTAAAAACTGTTTTAAACTCGTGTAAAAATAACTTGAGGTACTTCTTTGAAACTTTATAAAAGTCCTTTTTATATTTAGTCATATCATCTGAACCTATTAACCAAACTATTCCTGTACCTTCTTGTACCTTTGAGACACCAAATATACCCACCACTTTTTCTATATTCATATGTTTACTCACACTTTCACTAAGTAATAAGGTGTAACAATGGTCTCCAGAGGTCTCAAATCCCTTCAGGAGAGCATTAATTGGAGTGTACCTACCTGAACTCCATATTTCCTGTTTATCAACCTCTCTGACACGTTCTGAGAGTTTATAACAATCTTGCTTTTCTGTCTTTCTTACTCTGTATAACATTAGATTCTCTGGTTTCTCAGGACTTGCATTGCTTCCCAGTCTGCTGACTGTAAAGCCACAGGATACCATGAGTCACTACTAACAGTAATTTTAACATCTTTACTATTGACATACACAGGTACTCTGTATACTCCTGTACCAAGAGACTTATTACCTAGCAATGATGAACCAACTATAACTCCTGTAAACTCACTACTTGTTATATCTCTGTATAAAGAATCATGAGGTTTAGGTGAGACTGTAACCTTAAAGTATCCAGTCTTATCATAGTACACCTCAAAGTTTCTCATTTGTAATCTACCTGAGTTAATAGAGTTATCATTGTTTTTTAGGAATTGTTCAGAGAATTGGTATTTAAAGTCGTAAGGTATACCTACGTAAATCACAGGTTGAGTATTACCTCTTTGTATAGAAAGGTTAGTACCTTTAGCTAAGAAACTTTCTACATCACTTGCTTTAATCTTTTCTCCAGTTTCTACAATATACTCTAACTCTCTTTCGTTAAATGTTAGTACCTTTTGGTTTTTCCATTTACTATCTTCAGATACAGAAGGTGTTATTGATATTGTAGTTTCAGATCCTACAGTATCTTCTGTTTCTACAACTGTATATATTATTCCTCCTGTACCATCAGCAGTGAATGTTTGACCTACTCGTGGAGAAAAACTTCCTCCGGTATCAAGACCGCTAATAATAACTTTAGAGCCAAAAAATCTACTAGATGCTTGAACTTTATGTGTTCCTGTTCCATTATCAGTTATATTTATTTCTGATCCACCTGCTGTTGTAGAGACTTTAAATGTTCCTGCATCAATATTACTTCCTATTACATAGTATGTTGTGTTTATTGCTAAACCAGCAGGAAGTGTGTCTGAGGTTTTAAATTCAACTGTGTCATCATCATCAAGTCTGTGACCTAATGCTGTTATAATATTACTAGAAGTAGTAACAGTACATGTTATTATTATTTGAGGATCAAGAGCATTTTTAACTTTGACTGTGCTATCCGTGACTTTATCCCAGTCAACATCTGTATACGGAAGTGGACTAGCTATAGTTACATCAGCAGTATTACTTGTACTACCGGGATCTGTTAGTCTAACTACGTTTCCTACATCATAATTTGTACCTAGTGCTGTAGTAAATACTGTTGGTTGACCATTGGCATCAGTTGTAATTGAAAAAGTTCTACCTGAACCAGTCCCACTTTGGTTTGCTGTAGTTGCTACAGCTTTTAATGCTTGATTAGGTTGCCATGCAGATGAGGGTGTAGGAGTAGAGTTAGCAACTAAGTCCTCACTTGTTAGTTTAACTCTTCTATCTAGTCGTATACCTATTTTATCATCTTCAACTGCAATAGCACTATCTACGGACAAGTTAAGTTTCTCTAGGTATACTTTATCTCCAGATCCATCACCTCTTCTGAATAGCATGAAAGCTATAGACCCTACAAATGCAACATCTATTAAATCGGCATCGAATGTCCACTTAGACCATGAGGACTGTAACTTCTCTTTATCATTGTAGTAGTACTTATATACATACAATTCCTTTCTATTAGTACTAGAGGAAATCAATAGTACTTCTTCATTAGAGGATACCGCAAGTTTCTTAACTACTCCCTCAATGTACTCTGGTACATGAGCAGAGATCTCATTTGCATCATTAGTCTCGGATGCAACATCAATGAAGTACTCTCGGATACCTGAGTATGCCCCACGTTGAAATGGGAAGAAGATTGTTTTACCAGCCGCTACTGGCTTTGTGTCTGTAGAGGTCTCAAAGTTCGTAGCAACGTCAACTGTTACTGAGGTAGGGGTAAGGAACTGGTCAGAAGTTAGTTTGAACTGCTGGAGATCTGAGAACAATATAAGGCTTTCTTGAAATGGTATGGCAGATTTCAGGATAGCCACTTGGTTGTTACTTACAGCTACATCAATAACTGCTGTATCTAGTACTGAGAGTACAGTAGTATGGAAGAAGTTAAAGTATGAACCAACTTCAGATAGTATCACGTTCTCATCTGATATAAACCCAAGTCTATTCCTGTGAAAGAATATGTCATTAATAGTGTATAGAGGTGTTCCTACATAGTTAGCAAAGGATGGAAATGGATTAGTATTGTTATCCCCTTTTTCTCTTGAAGCCCAGTCAACTGTGCCTAACACAAAGTATATTTGATTTGCTACCCCATTAACAGTACCAAAGTTTTTATATAACTGTACAGGCATTGTTGTGTCATCAAGTGAAGTCCTCCCATTTACTTTTAATGTAGCATGATTATGTTTACCATCACCATCATCAGCAGTTCCACCGGGATACACTGGTTGAGCACACTCTTTCCATACACCATCCATCCATTTAACATAGTAGTCATCTTGCCCACTAGATCTATCACCTGATACTTTAGCAATAAATTTAGAAGGTACTTTAGATCCCGGTAAGTATCCGAACTGTGCAACCTCATCATGACCATTGAGTGCTCTCATATAAGAGTCACCCTTACCATCTGTAACTTCTACTGTGAAGGGGTACTTATTATTTGAAATATGTATAATACTTTCATTACCTTCTAGATCATCACCAGAAGCGTTTTTGATTGTGAAATTGGGATGTTTTGCTGATTCGCTTGAATGACTAGAAAGACCCCATAAACCTTTAGTAATCATGTGAGTAGTAGTATCTGTCCCATTAGTTTGGCTAGAAGAATTAGTTCCTTTAGATACAACACCCATGTCACCAGTGTATACAGCATTATCACCATATGCTGTAGTTCCAGAAGCAGAATTATCATAAATAGTTTGTGCTCCTACAACATTCACTGTAGCTGCCGCATCTGTAGCTGGTACTGGTAAATCGACTTTTACTACCTTAGATCTTTCATTAGCCCAGAACAGGTTATATGCAATATTTGATACAACAACTGCTTGAGAATTATTTATAGACTCATTATTAGCAGAGTCCCCATTTCCAACTTGGGATTGGACTTTATTATCAGGAGTTCTAAATGTGAATTCAAATGTATGTCTTATAGAAGTATTATCCATTACCCCGTCTGAGTCAACATTAAACTCTTTAATAGTTATCTTGTAATCTGCACCATAATCTCCTACTTTAAAGTAAACAAGTGATTCATAATCTCTATCTTCTGTAAGTGTAGCTCTAGTAGAATCTTGTTTTACTACTTGTGTTTTATTAAGTACAAATGTGAAGTCAGCAATAGTGGTTGCTGATAACTTATTTGGTTTGAATACTTCATTAGGCCCAAAGTTACCTAAGTATGTCTGAACAGCCGCTAGTAATGCATTTGAACTTGTTATATCATTACTAGTTACAGCACTCCTAATAAAAACTTCACTACCTGCTGTACCTGTGGCATAACCTGTTAAGTCAATTAACTTAGCTTCAGCAGCCACATCAGCACTTGCACCGTTTGTACCATTAGTAGAACCACCTTTAACAATGAGTGCATAGGCTTCATCCTCTGAACGTCTTATAGTATGGATGAATACATCATCACTATCACTTGATGTTACACCAGCAACCTCA
>VTLG01015009.1_pt1 | contig 18526 bp, 27 predicted proteins | sample 4694571 | NCBI WGS metagenome assembly VTLG01 (sample SAMN12604809, study PRJNA352737) | marine metagenome | biome: ENVO:00000447; feature: ENVO:00000209|ENVO:00000569|ENVO:01000036; material: ENVO:00002151; isolation source: viral sequences binned using virsorter ... | reverse complement strand
AAGAAGCTTACATAAATGAAACGGAAAAAATAGAGCTACAAATCTGGGACACAGAAGAAGAAGCAGAAGACTATTTAAGCTGGGTAGAAGGTCATGCTTCAGATCGATTTGTAGAAGATCACGGAAGAATCTACTGTAGTATTTGTAGAACAGTTTTATTGGATTGGGAAGAAGTGATGGGTAACACATTCCAAGAAGCTTTACTTATTGGCTAATTCTAACCACTAAAAAATAAAATAGAATTAATTAAAGGATAGGTGTAACAGCCTATCCTTTTTTTATGCTTAAAAGCCTCTTTATGCTCTTTTGTTTCCCATCCTTAGACTACCCCCTTAGCCATACATAAAACATTCAAATTTAGGCTCGCTAGTGGCTCTAATTGCCATACTTAAAATAGGAGCTTACAATATAAACGGGTTGTGTGGGTGGGTATAGATCTTTAAGGTCTTAATAGAAGTAGAAAAGCCCAGTAAGAAATAGCCATTCTTCCCTAGTCTAATTTCCTAGTCTAATTTCCAACCATTCATTTAATTCTTGGCCGATTGTTTAGCACTTCCTCTATAAAACTACTATACAGAAACTAGTTGACAGTACATCAAAATTAGTATAAGGTCTTCAGTCCGTTTTACTGACCAAATCTTGTGCATTCCTCTACAATCCCCTATATAAAAGAGATACAGCGGATCAATCGCTGGAAACACGCATATATAAAGGAATACAAAGGATAGGACTAGCGGAGAAAAACGAAGAAATGCAGCGCACGCCTGGCTGTAAACCCCTACCAGCACTGAGACATAGCGGATAAATCGGTGGGAACGTGCATAAACAGGCGCATTTAAAGAAATGGAAGGAGGGGGGGGGTACCCCCATCGGCACGGCTTGTGTGCGCTTATATAACCCCCTTCGCAACAGTTTTTCTATTTTTTTATTTTTTTTGTTTTTTAGAAGACAACAGCGTCATCATCTTTCTGTTCCTTCTTACCCTCACCACTAAGCATAATCATCTTATCTGCTGCAATTTGGGTAGTCCAACGATCCTTCCCTTCTTTATCTTCCCACTTTTTAGTTTCTATGCGACCTTCAACATAGACCTGTTTACCTTTAACAAGAAACTGGTTACAGATTTCTGCCAATCTTCTCCAAGCCACAACGTTATGCCACTCGGTTTTTTTCTGCTTTTCTCCATTACGATCCTTCCATTCTTCATCTGTTGCAATGGAGAACTTTGAAATAGCAACTCCTCCCTGGGTAAACTTAGTTTCAGGGTCTTTACCAAGCCGACCAATCAGGATTGCTTTATTCAGCGAATTAGCCATATCTATTCCTTTCTTTAACAATATTTGATTCGTACAGAATATTTCTGTTATGATGGAAAGTCAAGTGAAAATATGGGGGTCTATGTAATGGTTTATTCAGTAGAACTAAGTGAAGAGTTTATACAGCGTATTAAAATGGGGAAGAAGACTGACTATGGATATGAAAGAATGCCACAGTATGAGATTGCCCGTAGAGCATCAGGGGAGGATTTTAAGATTTCTGATGCAGACATGAGCAAGCTAATCCATAAGTATCCTGGTCGATGGTCGGATAGAAAGTGGAAGGAAAGAATCTACAGGGTAGGAAAAGTTATTGGGTTAAAGCCAGAAGAATGTTTCAAGGAACTAGTGGAGAATACTAATGACGGGAAAAAAAATAAGGAGAAAAGTAAAATTTAGTAAAAGGAGTTCGGAGATGCTGGCTAGACAGTTTGCCAAATATCCAGATGAAGAATGGGCAACGTTAATTAATTGGAGGATCAACAAGGGTCTTAATTCTGACAGGCTGATCTCTTTAAGGATAGAAGGTAAAAATATTCTTGAAAGAGAGGCAAAGATTCTAACAGATCCCGAATTAAGTTTGGCGGATGAAATATTACGGGAACCTGATTCTGATGTTAGTTAAAGATATAGTGATTAAAGAAAGTAAAGCTCAAATTTCCTGTCTTTTAAATGAATTATGGCACTCTAGGCTACCTAAGATACATTGGTCTAATGTTGTTAGAAATACTCATTACGTTTGTTATGTTTTCCATTATGAACAAGCAATTATAGGAGTTGGTATATGGTCATCTCCTGTTGCTCAAAATAGAATGAAAAACGGAAAACAAATATTAGAACTAAGAAGACTAGCTTTAACTGAATTTTGCCCTAAAAATACTGCCTCTTTTGTTATTTCACAAATGATAAAACAAATTAAAATTAAATTCCCAGAAATTATTAAACTTGTATCGTATCAAGACAATGAGGTGCATTTAGGCACTATTTATAAAGCATCTAATTGGAAAGAAGCTGGACAAACCTCACTTTTTGAATGGAACACAACTCAAAGAACAAGAAATAAATTACAATCTAATTCATCAAAAACTAGATGGGAATATTCTCTAGTACGGGAACCTGATTCTGATGGTTGAGATACGTTACTATGAGAAGTATAAAGGATTCAGATATAAGATTGATATTAGTTCCTGTCTTAAGTGTGGGAAGATACCCGAAAGGATTCATCCCGATCCTAAAAGACCAGGGTTTTGCCTTTCCTGTTCTAAGGAGCGGTGCTTAAAATGCGGTATTGTTCTTGGAAGCTATCCTTGTCAAAGCTGGGCTTGTAACGAACATCATGGTGAGAGATCTTTAGAAAATGATAAGATATGTAAATCTTGTGAAAAGAGAAAGTCTGGTTTAGGTAAAGTTAATACAAGAACGATGATTAAGATTTTAAGGGTTATATTCAACGATACGATAGTTAGAGACAATGACACCATTTCAAAAAAATATTAAGCAACAATTGTGTGTTGGGTGTATTGTTGACCAGTTTAATAAAGAAGCAGGAATTATGGAGTGCCACAAGCTTAAAGAGTCCAGGATTGTTTCTAGGTTTATTATCACCAGCCTGAAAAAAGACGGAACCCCTAAAAAAACTTTAAACGTGAAAGCTCTTAACTGCTACGATGAAAATGATGATTATATTAATTTTGACGTTGCGACAGTAATTTCAAAATCCCATCCAAGAACATTGTACAGGATCTACTATCCCTTTGATAAAAAGAAGGGATTCGACTGCCTGGTTAAGAATGGTCAATTAAAAGGAATCAAAATATCAAAGGATGAGTAGATGAAGAAAACACACATTATGATTCACCATAGCCTGACTAAGGATACTCAGACAGTGAGCTGGGGAGCTATTCAGACGTACCATATCTCGGAAAGGAATTGGGATGATATCGGATATCACTGGGGTGTGGAAAATGCCTATGGGAATTTCTTAGCCATGCTGGGAAGACAGGAATATGAGCCAGCAGCAGCCTGTTACCAGGACGGGATGAACCGAAAAGCGATCCATATCTGCTGTGTAGGCAACTTTGACGAGCAGAAAGTCCCTGATGGAATGCTTACTGTTCTAATAAAGCGTTTGATTAAACCGATTATGGAGCGTCACGATATCCACAGGGACAACATAGTTTTCCACAGGGAGTATGCAGAGTATAAGAGCTGTCCCGGTAATAACTTTACTAAGGAAATGTTGTTGGAGAGACTCTAATTGCCCAAGTCAAGACCCAAGATACAGGAAGATGTTGAAGATAAAGCCCGTATTATTAATGGAATGGAGAGTAAACCAGGTGATTTCGTAGGTTTTGTCTTCCCCTGGGAGTTAGAAGGAACCCCATTAGAGAATGAGTCTGGCCCTGACAAGTGGCAAGTCGATGTTCTGGACACTATTGCCAACGATATTATTTCTGGAAAGGAATCATGTCGTGTTGCAGTAGCTTCAGGTCATGGAATTGGTAAAACTGCCCTCATATCATGGCTTATTCTCTGGTTTATGAGTACTAGGCCGAACCCCCAGATCGTAGTAACCGCAGGAACAGAGTCCCAGTTAAAAACAAAGACATGGCGAGAGCTTTCAAAGTGGCATAAGCTGGCTGTAAACAAGGATTGGTTCCACTGGACGGCTACAAAGTTCTATCAGGTGGACAATGAAGAGACCTGGTTTGCTGCTGCCATACCCTGGAGTGCCAATAACCCCGATGCTTTCCAGGGAACCCATGAAGAAAGGGGTACTTTAATCATTTATGACGAGGGATCTGCGATTGACGACACTATATGGTCTGCAACAGAGGGGGCAATGACCACAACTGGGGCAATATGGGTAGCATTTGGCAATCCTGTACGCAATACAGGGCGTTTTAAGGAGTGTTTTAACCGATATAAGCACCGATGGAATTGTTTCCAAATAGACTCACGGGAGTCTAAAAAAGCCAATAAAACGCAGATTCAGGAGTGGGTTGACGATCATGGGGAGGATTCTGACTGGGTTCGCATCCGTGTCAGGGGAGTATTCCCCAGATCAGGGCTTACTGAGTTTATTCCCTCAGACCTGGTTGAACAGGCCATGAACTTTAAGGTGGATGAAAGGGTTATCAGGGATCAGCCTGTTACAATGGGTGTGGATGTTGCAAGGCTGGGGGATGACCAGTCTGTTATAACCTACAGGAGAGGAAGACAGGTTCTTCCCCAGGAAAAATTCCGCATAGGGAACCTGATGGAGTTGTCTTCTGTTATTGCTGCCCGGGTTGGACAGCATGATCCCTTCCTGGTCTTTATTGATGAAGGAGGATTGGGGGCTGGTGTCCTTGACAGGGTCAGGCAGCTCTGTGATCCCAGTAAAATTATAGGGGTTAACTCAGCTCACAGGCCAACCGATATTGTTGCCTATGCCAATAAGCGTGTGGAGATGTGGGGAAGGATGAGGGACTGGCTTCGTGGTGAAGTAGAACTTCCTAATGACAACGAGTTGTTGACGGATTTAGTTGGGCCTATGTATAGTTATAACAAGAGAGAACAGCTGCTTTTGGAAAAAAAGGAAGATATGAAACGAAGAGGAATGGCCTCTCCCGATTGTGCTGATTCACTTGCTCTCACATTTTCAGAGCAAACCATCTACAGCAACCCTTACTTTGACGAAGAAGATTACCCTTACAATCAAAGAAGTATAAAACGAGTAGGACGAAATTCTGTTGGAGGATATTAATGGATATTTTTAGCATGGATGTTTTTGGGATATGGAATATGGTACTGGAAATTGGAACGGCTATATTAACAATACTGGGTGGGGCTAGTGTCATTGCAAGGTTTACCCCAACCAAGACAGACGACAATATCATTGTTACGATTACCAGGGTTTTAGTACACTGGCTGGGATTGACTAAGCCTGATTCCATATCGGAACTGGAGTAGATAATGCCACAGCAATTATCAAAAGAAGATTATAGAAAAGCAGTTATGGAAGAAATTTCCAGGGGACGTCAAACTAAAAAGGCAGAGCCACACGGGCCAAAAGGGCTACAGGAATTGCAGGGATTTCAGGAACCTAAACCTCAAGAACAATTATCATTAGGAGAAGCCCCTGTAGAAGTTCCTCCCCAAGGACTTCAGGAGCTTCAGGAAAAATCTTCAGAGGAACCATCTTCCAGAACGTTACTTGAATTTATACAGGATTTTCACTCCAAAGTTAAAGAGGGTCTAATTAAATCAGCTAGTCCTGATAAATGGAAAAAGGATGAAGAAGCAATGGATCCCCAAGTTAAATCAAAAATTCAAAGTATTTCTGAAATTAATATGGAAGCGATGGATAAAGCTTTAGAAGAACATTTCCCGGAATTAAAAACAGAGCCTGTTCCTGAAGAGGATACGTCTAATATAAAACCCGGGCCATTTCAAAAAGAAGGAATGCTTCCTTATGACAAGTTTAGGGATCTTAAAAAAAGAGAACAGAAGATGTTACCAAAAGATCCACCAATACCAGATGAAGAAGAGGAAATAGATCCAAGGCTAATGGTTTAAAAATTTATGCTTGGAGTTAATTCAAATTTAAAAATTGAAGATCTTATTGGCCATGTCAATATTGCTGAAGACCTGGATAACGAGACTCTGTCCAGGATAGCGATTGAAGTCATTCGTGGATATGAAGTTGACGAGGACAGTCTCTACGAATGGACAAGTCAAAATGAAGATGCCATGAAAGTCGCCAAGCAGGTAATGGACAAGAAGACTTTCCCGTGGCCTGATTCTGCTAATGTTAAGTATCCATTGATTGCCCAGGCAAGTCTTCAGTTTGCTGCCCGTGCCTACCCTGAATTAATTAAAGGTTCAAAAGTTGTACAGGGAAAAGTCACTGGGGCTGATGAAGGTGGATTAAAAAAAGAACGTGCAGATCGAATCTCGTCCCACATGAGCTACCAGCTAATTGAAGAGATGAGTGAGTGGGAAGAAGAATTCGATAAACTTCTCCATGCACTTCCTGTTCTTGGATGTATTTTCCGAAAGACGTTTTACGATCCTGTCCTCCAGAGAAACCGTTCTGATCTTTGTCTTCCTGGAGATGTCATAGTTAATAACGATACAACACGGGATATCGATTCCTGTCGAAGAATTACCCACAAGATTTCCCTTTACAGAAATGAAGTAGTAGAACGGGAACGGACTGGAACATTCCTAGAAGGTTCGGTTGAAAAACTGGACGAAGAAACAGGAGAAGATAAACCTCACGAGTTCTTAGAACAGCATTGCTGGATGGATCTTGATGGTGATGATTATGATGAACCCTATATTGTTACTGTCTCACAGAGCAATCAAAGGGTCTGCCGTATTGTTGCACGGTTTGATGAAGATACTGTCCACATGATAACTGGAGGATTAAATAAGGGGATGGTGGAAAGAATCGAACCCATCCAGTACTTTACCAAGTTTTCTTTCATTCCTGATTTTGAAGGAAAGTTTTATGATTATGGATTTGGTCGATTACTCTATGCCATTAATGAAGCAGTTAATACTACGATCAATGAATTACTGGATGCAGGGGCATTAGCAAATCTTCAGAGCGGTTTTGTTTCCAAGCAGTTTGGAAGAAATAAAAATGATGTTATACGGCTGGAAGCTGGTGAGTTTAAAGTTCTAGACCTTGCCTCCCATGAGATGAAAGATGGTATCTTGCCAATGCCAGCTCGTGAACCGTCATCGGCTTTGTTCCAGCTACTTGGAGTCTTACTGGAAGCTGGCAAGGAACTGGCTTCTTCATCAGAACTTTTAGCTGGTCAACAGAACCGTTCCAATGTTCCAGCAACTTCAACCCTTGCACTAATCGAGCAGGGACTTAAAGTATTCAATGCAGTTTTTAAACGGCTTTATCGGTCGATGACCAAAGAGTTCAGGAAGATCTTCCGATTAAATTATCTTTATCTTGAAGAAGAAAAATACTTTCGGGTTCTTGATAATGTTGAAACTATTTCAAAGGAAGATTATGCTTCAGATGATCTTGATGTAAGGCCTGTTGCTGATCCTAACATGAGTACAGATGTTCAGCAGTTGTTTCGTGCTGAAGCTTTATTGCAGACAATGGAGCTTCCCGGTGTTGACGCATGGGAAGTAACCCATTATTATTTAAAGGCTCTCAAGGTTCCTGAAGAGGATCTGGATATAATTCATCCTCCTAAAAAAGAAGAGCCAGCAGAAGCACCGCCTGATCCCAAGATGATTGAAGTCCAGGCGAAACTGGAAATGGAACAGCAGAAACTTCCACTTGAAATTGAGAAATTACAAAGTGAAATAGCTCTTAATCTTGCCAGGGCTGAAGATCTTAAAAACCAGCACGTTATAGAAAAGTACAAGTCAGAGATGGATTTAACTGCTAAGATATTACAGATCAAATCAAAGTCACTGGAAAAGAGTGATAATATTTTTGAAAATGAATTACCTGAACAAGAGGACACTTTTCCTCCTGATCTTGTACAAATGGCTAAAGAGGAAATGAAACAGGGAAATGAACCCAGAGATACTGGAGGAATGGCTATCCCTCCAACCAACATTGGCCCTGCTCAAGCTCCTGGCACGGAGGAGAATAGACCTGCTGAACCAATCCGTCCTCCGGGAGACAGCGGACAAGACAGTTTCTGAGGCAGCTCGGAAAGAAGGTCGATTAGAAGAATTGAATTATATTCTAAACGGCTCATACCAAAAGGTTCTGATTAAAGAATCAGAATAGAAACAAAATAGATCAATCCTCAAGGATTCTGACCATTATACATAGTCTTTGGGGGAAGTATGTCTATTTTAGAACCAGCAGGCCACAGGGTCTTAATCCGACCCGAACTAAACACAGATCAAAAAACTGAAAGCGGTTTGATTTACAAGCCTAAAAGTGAGGTCGATAGAGAGAATCGTGCCTCAACTAAAGGTGAAGTTGTCGCTGTGGGTTTAACAGCATGGAAAGCCTACAATGACGGAAGTGCAGAAAATCCCTGGTGTAAGGTCGGGGATACAATTAGATATGCTCAATACGCTGGAGTCGAAGTAGAAGAATGCGGAGAGAAACTTCGCATGATTAATGACGAAGACGTATGGGGTGTTTACAAGGAGAATGGAACTAATGGCAGAAGAAAAGGATCTTAGTGGTCAGGAAAATTCTCAGCCTGATTTTGAAGTACAAGCGAAGGATATGGGCTGGAAACCGAAGGAAGAGTATGAAGGAGAAGAAGGTAAATGGGTTGAAGCCAAGGAATTTGTTGAGCGGAAACCTATTTATGAGCGTATTCATAAACTGGAACAGAACAATAAGCGTCTTCAACAGACGGTGAGTGAAGTTTCAGATCATATACAGAAAGCTGAAAAAGCTGCATATGGAAAAGCTATTAAGGATCTTGAGGCAGAAAAACGTTATGCCGTCAGGTCTTCTGATAATGAAAAAGTTAAAGATATCAATAATGAAATTAAAGATCTTCGGGAAAAAGAAAAATCAGCCAAGCCTTCAGTTGATACGGGTAAGCAGATTCTTCTTCAGTTTGTTAAGGATAATGAGAGCTGGTGGGGCAATGACGAAATGCAGGATTATGCAGTTTCCAGGCATAACAGAATCCTGGCAAAGGGAGGTTTAAGCATGGAAGAGTCCCTTAACAAGGTCTTGGAAGATGTTAAATCACGTTTCCCGGAGCATGAATCTTTTAGCAATGGAAGCCGAAGTCGTCCCTCCTCGGTGGAGTCTGGAAGAAGATCCTCCAGTGGAACTAAAAGACGTTATTCTCCAGCAGATTTAAATGCTCATCAAAAGGAAATTGGAGAACGATGGGTAAGAACTGGAGCTTTAAAAAATTTACAACAATACGTTGACGAGTTAGTCAAAGTGGGAGATTTAGAATGAGTAAAAAATTAGTTAAAACTAGAAAAGCAGAACAAGCCGAAGGGCGACCCAGAAAAAGAACTCCTTTATCTGTTCGTAATATTCTCAAATGGCACGACCAGGAAGAAGGCTATGTGTATCGATTTGTTAATAACGTTGAAGATCGTGTAGCCCGATTCAAAGAAGCTGGTTATGTACCTGTAGAAAGTAAAGATCCAGTAGGGGATCAGCGAGATGCAGGTGATGCTTCGCCAATAGGCTCTCAGGTAGAGAAGAGTGTTGGAGGCGGAACAAAAGCTATTTTGATGCGTATTAAGGAAGAATGGTATAAGGAAGATCAAAAAGAAAAACAAGCTAATGTTGATGAAATCGAGCGTTCAATGGATCCAAGGGTCAGGGAAAAACAACTAAGAGAATCAGGGAGACTTGATTCCAGCCATGATAGGGGTGGCTGGGAAGGTGGAATCCACATTAGTCGTTAACCATTGAATATTATTTTTTTTATTTTAAAAGGGAGAAATATTATGGCAAATGTAGACAATCCAAATGGACTTAAATTGGTGCGTACTTTGTCTGGTGGCCCAAACACTGCACAGCTAAGAACCTTTGAGCATCCTGCCAGCGATGGAACGGCTGTTTATGTTGGCGACTTAGTTAAGATGAGCGGTACGGCTAACAGTGACGGTGTTCCAACAGCAATTCAAGCTGCTGCGACTGATACCGTTATTGGTGTAGTTGTCGGACTGGAACCGAAATATGCGGATCTGTCAGTCAATTACGTTGAAGCTAGTACAGCTCGACTTATGCGTGTATGTGTCGATCCTCATGCAGTTTATGAGATCCAAGAGGACTCAGGCGGAGGGAATATTGCTGTGACTGCTGTCGGAAACAATGCTGATGTTGTTGTAGGTAGTGGAAGTACTACTACGGGAGCGTCAGGCATGGAGTTGGATTCTTCTGACGTAAAAACAGGAGCAGCTCAACTTCGTATCCTTCAGTTAGTTCAGCGTGAAGACAATTCAGTGGGCGATAATGCAAATTGGGAAGTAATGATCAATGAGCATCGACTGACAACGACCACTGGTATCTAATTTTAATTATTTGAGAGGAGCTTATTATGGCTGGCGTTATTACTACAGGAAGTTTTGCAAAAGCTCTCTGGCCGGGAATTAACGCTTGGTATGGTTCGCAATACGATGAGCATCGTGTGGAATATTCAGATCTTTTTAGATCAGAATCATCTGACAAAGCTTATGAAGAAGAAGTTGCTGTCAGTGGTTTTGGTCTTGCCCCTAAAAAGGAAGAAGCTGCTGGTATTTCTTACGATTCAGCTAAACAGCTTTTTGTAAAACGGTATACAAATGTCACATACGGTCTTGGGTTTATTATCACCCGGGAAATGTATGAAGATGATTTGTATAGTGTTGTTGGAAAACAGAAAGCAAGAAGCCTCGCTTTTTCTATGCGCCAAACCAAGGAAACGGTTGGAGCTAATATTTTTAACAGGGCTTTCAATTCCTCCTACACTGGTGGAGATGGAGTGGAACTTTGTGACGCTTCTCATCCAACAGATGGGAGTACATTTTCAAATATTGTTAACCCTGCTGCCGATCTGTCAACGGCTGCCTTAGAACAGGCTGCAATTGATATTATGAACCTTAAAGATAACAGGGGTCTTCGGATCTCGATTATGCCAAGATGCCTGGCGATTCCTCCAGCTCTTGCTTTCGAGGCTCAAAGAATCCTGAAGTCTTCTTTGGAACATGATACTGGCAACAATGCTATCAATGCACTCAATACCATGAATGTATTTCCAGATGGCATTAAAGTAAATCATTATTTCAGTGACACAGATGCTTGGTTCATTCTTACCAATGCACCTGATGGACTGAAACATTTCGAGCGTAGAGCGGATGATTTCTCGCCTGGCGAAAATGATTTCGATACGGAGAATGCTCGTTATAAAGCAACGGCTCGTTATGTCTTTGGCTGGACAGACCCAAGAGCGGTCTTTGGTTCTGCTGGAGCATAATACTTTTTAGTCGGGCGACCTTATGGAGACAGGGTTGCCCGGCTATTTAAAAGGATCTTACTATGGCTATCGTCTTTGGAAAATCAGTTATTTTTAGTAGTTCAGCCAGGACTTCAAGCGAGAACAGTGATGACCAGGTATCTCCTGATGGAGCAAGGGGAGTACGTTTGTACCTAGATATCTCAGCCAGGAGCGGAACATCACCAACCCTTGATGTGAAAGTCCAGGCGAAAGACAGTTTATCTGGGAATTATGTAGATGTGTCTGGTGGAGCTTTTGCTCAGAAGAATGCTACGGGAACCGATGATCTCATCATTTATCCTTCCGTTGCAGCCGTAAGCAATAGAAGGGTTGGGGATCATATTCCCAGGGATTGGAGAGTTGTTGGAACAATAGGAGGTTCAAGTACTCCTACTTTTACTTATACAGTTTTATGTCAATACTTAGGCTAATTTGTGGATCGTTAGATCTGTGAAGCTTGCCTTCATGCAAAGGAGCTATCATGCCAACTAGATTTACTTCAGGAGTTGCAACTCAAAAGAAGGGTCATCAAATGGGAGAATTTCCATCTCCTGATCCTTTTAAAAACGTAGAATATTTCAATGATTTTATCACTTATACGGCTGGTGACTGGACAGTAACTGATACAGGCTCAGCCACCCAGGCTAATGCTGATGGTGATGGCGGACTGCTTCTGGTCACTAATGCCAGTTCTGATGACGATGCTTCATTTTCTCAGATTAAGAAGGAGTTCATTACCCCTGCTGCCGGTAAAAAGATTTGGTTCCGTTCACGTTTAAAAGTCAGTGATGCGACTCAGTCTGACTTCTTTGTTGGTCTTCATATTACTGACACAACTCCTCTTGATGCTACAGATGCCATCTGGTTCAAAAAGGATGATGGTGATGCAAACTTAGATTTCTACTGTCAGAAAGATAATGGATCTGGCCAGCTTGCAAATGCAGCCATTGCAACAGTTGCAGATGATACCTTCTTGGAACTTTCTTTCTACTTTGATGGATATCAATATCTCTATGTTTATGTTGATGGAGTTATAAAAGCTACCCAGAATCTGTTGGGCGGATCTACTCCTGCTGTAACAGACTACCTTCCAGACACTGATATTAGTCTTGGATTTGGGATTAAGAATGGTGCAGCAGCAGCTAAGAATATGACCATTGATTATGTTGGTGTTGCCAAGGAGCGATAATGCCTATAAAAAGAAAACCTAAAAAGAAAAAATCGGGCGGATACGGAAGATAAAGGAGGAAGTTATGGCATTAAAGAAAAGAAAGGTTCCATCTATGGAAGGTATTCCTTACCAGAGATGGAATACCACACCCAGACCTCGGGCCGCTAAACGACCCCCAGCCTCGCAAAAACAATTGGCTGATCAGCTTAGACTAGCCGTTTCATTACGAAACCCTAAGCCTCATAGACCTGCCCCTGTCTTTGATCCTGTTAGACCAGATCAAAACATAGGGCCAAGGATGGCAGGTCTTCCAAGTACGTGGCGAGATGATGAAGATGAGAAGAAGAGTCACCAAGCTTATCGAAGATGGTGGTAGGAGATAAAGCAGATGAGCAGATATTGGCCTTATAAATCAGGTGATGCCTGGGGAATCTGTGATGTTTGTGGAATTAGATATTATCACAGTGATTTAACTAAACGCTGGGATGGGCTGATTACCTGTGATGCTGATTATGAAGACCGTCAGCCACAGGATACAATTAAGGGAGTTAAAGAAAAGATCTTCATAGAAAATGCGAGACCAGAGGCGTCCAATACATTCTTAGCAGCAACGGAAGTAACTGCTGATAATCTATAGGTGAAAAATGGGACTCTCGCAATCTTATGATTTCACGAGAACTCGTAGAGAAATCATTAAAGAAGCATATGAACTTATAGGAGCTATAGAACCTGATGCCACTGTTTCGACCAACGAGGAAGCTTCGGCAGTTACCTCGCTCCAGCTTATTCTCAAACAAAATCAGGGGGACGGGCTTTGGCTTCACACCTATAAAGACTGCATCCTCTTCCTTGAAAAAGACAAAACCCAGTACAGCTTGGGGCCGTCTGGCGACAACTGTGCCGAAGAGTCGGATGTCGTTTCGACAACCCTCAGTGACGACCACAGCACCTCGGCCACCTCGATTAAGCTCACCAGCGGAACTGGAATGGCAAACTCAGACAAGATCGGAATCGAACTCGATGACGGAACAGCCCACTGGACAACCATCAGTTCAGGAGGTGGTACCACAACAGCCGTTGTCGCCTCTGGAGTTGCTTCAGCAGCATCGGATGGGAACACAGTCTACACCTACACCTCAAAAATCCAAAGACCCCTCAGAATCGCAGACACCACCCTCCGGGATTCCAATAACATAGATACTCCAGTAAGTATCATATCCTTATCAGAGTATAGATCCCTCTCTAATAAACAGGCTGATGGTGAAAGGATTGTCCAGGTTGCCTATGATCCACAGCTTACTGATGGAATTTTAAATGTATGGCCACGGACATCCAACGTAGTTAATCGGCTGGCATTCTCGATGAAAAGACCTGTAATGAATATTGATGGTTATGGGCAACACGCAGAGATACCTACAGAGTGGCTTGACTGGATTACCTGGGAATTAGCTTACAAGTTAAGTTTCAAACAGCCCTTGCCTTTACAGGAAAGGATGTTAATTAGAAACGAAGCAGACCGTTTGAAGGAAGCTTTAACTGATTATGAACATACTAGTTTCTTTATTGATCCAGTAAAAAGGAAATGATCGATGGCTGATACATTTAACGAAGCATTTGATGAACTTTCAATTCCAGTAAACAGGGAAAAGAAATATTCAAGAGCATTAACAACTCGTGTAAGTCCTAAGAGATTAGCAGCATTTATTTTGACTCTTGGGAGAACTGGAAATTTAGCAGAGGCAACTGAAGCAGCTAAAATACCCAGGAATTATCCAGACTATCTGGCACAAAAATCTCCAGTCTTTGCAAAAAGAATGCAGAATGCAATGGAGAAATCTAAAGATCTTCTTGAAACTGAAGCCAGGAGGAGGGCTGTTCACGGATGGGAAGAACCTGTCTTTGGAAAGCTTCCCGGAAATGAAGGGGGATCAGGTCAGATCGGAACTATTAGAAAGTATTCAGACAAGTTGCTTGAAACATTGATGCGTGGAGCAAGACCTGAAAAGTATGCGAACTTAGCCCAGAGACAGAATGTAACCCAGGTTGGGGTAAAGATAGATCTTACTGAAAGATTAAGTGCAGCTAAAGAACGCATTCAAAAAATTAGGGATAGTTAAAAATGGCAAGAACTACCAGCAGACTTAAAGAAATTAATCCTACTTCAGATCCATCTTACTGGGCTGAATCTCCTCCTGAAAATTTTACGGATACCTTTATTTTGTTAACTGCTAAACAGGACAGACCTTCTCTTCCAATGGGAAGACCTCCAAGAACCGATCACTACAGGGAGGTTGAATACTGGAACCATCAGATATTTCGAGAAGTAACTTTCAGGGAGAGTTCCTCGGTAAACAGTATCTTTGAAGATCCCCAGTATTGGGCATCGGGCAGGTATCGACCTATAATATCGGAGCATACTTAGTGCCTCACAGACAGATAAAATTTGGAAATGTTTACGCTAATCTTGATGATAGTCAGCCACCTGAAGGTATTGCTGCTGAGTGTATTGACGGTTATGTTGACGAGATTGAAAACCATGTTAAGCGTGATGGTTTAACTTTGCTGGCTACTGCTTCTGGTAGTGCTGCTATCGATGGTATTTATGAAACCAAGTCTGTGAGTCCTGGAACAGTACTGGTTGCAACTAACACTTCAATTTACAAGATGGCTAGCAATGGATCTTTTACTTCTCTTTCAGGAAATTATGATAATGCTGGAACACAATTAATATGGGCTGAGGATTATGACTATGTTTATGCAACTTCTGGTGGTAAGCCTCATCGTATTGATCTCAGTGCCAATTCTGTTGCTGATGTTGGTGGCAATTCTCCAACTAGCTGCACACATATTGTATGGCTTCAGAATTTCTTAATGACAAATGGCCTTGATAGTGGAGGAGCTGGGAATAAAGGTGATATTCATTTTTCAGACGACATCGCTGATAAGTATGGTTTAACAGATTCCTGGGAAGTTTTTAATAATGAAACACATCCAGATGATTGTGAAGCTTTGCTGGGTGACTGGGAAGAAGTTTTTGCTGTTGGTTCCAATTCTATAGAAGCCAGATATAACGATGGTTCTACTCCTTTTGGAAGACTGGAAGGAACATATGTAAGCTGGGGAACTCCTGCCCCTTACAGTGCTTTACTTATTAATGGTGAGCTTTACTTCTTAATGGAACGTCAGGGAAGTGTCAAAGTTGGAAGGATTAGAAAAAGAGTCCCTGAACCAATTTCTTGGCCATACGACAGTTTGGTCAGGGGTCTTTCAAGCCATACCGATGCAAGAGCTTTTTCTATTGTTATGAAAGGACGACCTTTCTATGTCATTACTTGGCCTACTGCAAATGTAACCCTGGCTTATAACATTGAACAAAACAACTGGACACGATGGGGACACTGGAATGGGAGTACCCATGATCGATGGCTGGGTAATTGTTACTGTTATTCAAGAAATCATAACAAGCATTATGTTGGAGACAGGAGAGGTACTGGAAAGATTTTTACTATTGGTGGAACCCAGGATGATTCGGGAACAATCAGGATGGAGCTTAGAAGTGGTTTTATTGGAGGTCAGGCAGGAAGTCGTTCGAGTGCAGCTATCCATAGCGATAGTATGAAATTTAATAATTATATCAGGACGAAAACTACTGGAGCTTCTTTCACCTTGCAGTATCGGAATGATGGGACTGGTTCTTTTGGAAATTCAAGAACAGTAGCTAATCCCAGTGGTACATTCTTTACCCGAACAAACCGATGGGGATCTTACAGGCAGCGTCAATGGGAGATTCTACATACCAATAACGAGGCTTTTGTTTTATCTGAGTTCAGTGAGGATTACAGGGAAGGAGTACGCTAATGGCAGTTGGAGATATTTCTTATGTTGTTGTAGATCCACTTTTGTTAACAACATCTGCTGTAACTATTTATACAATTCCAGCAAATAATCACCTGATTTCTGCGGAAATTATTTTGTGTAATATAACGGCAAATGTTCAGGAAGCAAAGGTTCATCTCATTCCTTCAGGGGGTTCCGCATCAACAGCAAATGCGATTATTTATCAGGATGCCTCAACAAATTTAGTGGATGGTGAATCCAGGAAATGGAATATCAATCAATTCCTTGAGGCAGGTGATTTTATACAGGCACTTAACAGTAATAACACTGCGGTTAATATTCATATTTCTTGTATATTGAGGGCCACAGCATGAGCGTTTCTTCTAATATCCCTAAAGTTACTAAAACACAAGTGAACACTGAAGTAGATAATGCTCTTAATACAGCTATCCCTGGAAGTCCAGCCAGTGACTCTATCAATGAGAGAATAGCCACAATGGATGGTCTAATATATACAATGAATAGCAGGATAACTGGTACGGTCTCTACCCTGACAGCACAAAATGTTGAAGATGAAGCTGAGGATGGAGCTTTGACAGCTTTAAATACTGAAATTAGCGGTTCTAATACTGCTGATTCAGTCAACGACATACTGCATGACCAGCTTAAACCAAGACTTCCAGGAAGCGGAACTATCTCTACACTGACAGCAGCAAATATTGAAGATCAATGTGACAACTCTTTAGACAATGCTATTAGTAGTCCTACAGCCAACTCTGCTGCTGCTATTCTTGAACAGCTCAATAAGGGTACTAAGGTAGATTTCAAAGAAGCCTATGCAAATATTCTACTAGGTACTGCTGGAAGCAGTGGTTACAACTCTATTGTTGATGTTGATAATAAGGTAGGGTCTCTAACTTCTATTGATATTTATGTGCCCAATGCAACAGCAGGACAGCAAGCTGGTGCTTACGCCACTCTTTCTGTAGCACTATCTGGAGGAACAGCAGACACTATTGAGCTGTGCTATAACGGAAGTTTCCAGATTAACTGGTTAATTCATAGGGATGGCATTAGTACAGCAGCAGCAGGTGCTGGAGACCATGCTAGATATCACTTTAATCAACCATTTATTTCGACTACAAATTCTCTGAATGTTGGAGTCACTGTTACTCCTGGCAGTGCAGGTGGAGAGATGTTTGTAAGAGTCATGTATGCTATAGAAATTTAGGAGAGATTTTAAATGAAGAAAGCATTTGGAAGATTAAAGACAATTGGTGGAGAAGAAAACATTATTGCAGGATGTGTCATTTCTGAGGAGAATCCTGACCCAAGTTCCTACACAGAATTAGTTGGAGTTGAACCCAGACTGGAAATTTCTGGAAAGAAATATAATGATTCAAGTCAAAGTGTTAGTGAAGAAAATTTTCTTCCAGTTTATAAACCTCAAGTTGAAACATTTATCAAGCCAGCTACAGATGAGTTCAACAAGTGGAAAGAGATTCATGCTACGGCTGTAGAGAATGGAATGCCAGATGCAATTCTAGAGAATTTAGTTGCTAAGAAAAATGAAGCTTCTGAAAAATTACAGGAAATTCTAAATCAGTGGGATGCTGCTGAATAGGAGTAGTTATGGGAATGGAATACCGTCCGCATATGCTGGTGAAACGTGATAACCCTATCTTAAATCCAGGAGTCGGTTCGCAAGGTGGCACATCGGAGCAAGCTAATTATATCGAGTGGTTACTAAAAACTGTCGGTGGTGGACTTAAAACAGTATTTGGAGGCTTGTGGGATAAAATCACAGGTGATGGCAAAACAGGATCAACTTCTACCCAAAGCATTAATTGGACGGGGATTGTTCAGGCTCTCATCGGGACGGTTCCTTCAGTTATTGGAGGCATCAAAGCCAACAAAGCTATAGAAGAAGCCTATGATCGGTACGTTTTTTCCGGAGAACGAGCTGTCAATCGCGCACAGGATCTCACTTGGGGGATGTACCAGCAGGGAAGAAGAGACCTGGGAGTTTATGCTGGTGGTGGCGCGCAAGCTTTCAATAAGTATTTGGATATGATCGACGTTGCGCCTTTAACCCAGCCCTTGCCTGATTTAAAAGACGAGGATTTTAGATTTCCTTTAGGGGGTATTCCTAAAGCTGGAGAGCTGGATCAAACGCCTTGGGACCCGACAAAAGGACCCAGTAATTTCCCGACAGATTTCTGGGGTTCAAATGTATACCAGTCGCAAGCTGATCATCCCCA
>VTLG01013304.1_pt1 | contig 18527 bp, 23 predicted proteins | sample 4694571 | NCBI WGS metagenome assembly VTLG01 (sample SAMN12604809, study PRJNA352737) | marine metagenome | biome: ENVO:00000447; feature: ENVO:00000209|ENVO:00000569|ENVO:01000036; material: ENVO:00002151; isolation source: viral sequences binned using virsorter ... | reverse complement strand
TGAACTATTATTTTTTTCATAACTTCCGTCATAATTTACTCTTGCCTCTTGAGATTTATCACCTAATGTTGATGTTCCTGACATTTGTAAATCACTCATGTCACAAAAACCTACATAACCGTTTGATGCACCAGCAGTAAATCTACATTCCATATACCACTTACCATTTGTAAATGCTTGAGTTGTAGTTACATAATTTCTATTACTACTACTTGTTACAACTTTTAAATTAGCTATTGAAAAAGTTACATCTCCTGCTCTTGTATCTTGAGAATTAAAAGTAGCAAAATTATTTGTAGGAGAATCTTTTGATGACGGATTTGTTCCTAAGTTATTACTTGCAAAATGATTATTATTACCTGAAGTATCTGCTCCAAACCCACTAGCGTCAGCACTTGTTCCAGTGCCTTTAAAATCTAATCTAAAACCATTAGACCCATATGTGATTGAAGGAGAAGAATTTGGCTTCCAAATACCAGTAGAATCAGTTGTAGCAAATGACGAAGGAGCATATGATTGACCATCACAAAAAATAAATTGTGCCATGTTTCCATGCCATTCTCCACCACTATTGCTACCTCTCCATAAAGTTCCAACCGCATGACCAATATTATTATTGATATTTAAATCTTGATTTTGACTTGGTTGAGAGCCACCATTAGCTGCTAGTAGTGATCCGTTTCTATAAAACCTTACTCTATCATTAGCACTTGATTGTGTTGTGTCTACCCTTACAACAAGATGATACCATGCAGAAGGATCTACAAAATGTGCATCTGTATAAGGCGATGCTGTTACAGAGCCACCTTGTTCATCTTCTAATTGCATGTAACCACTTTTATATCTTATTTGCCCATAGGTATTGCTTGCAGAACCAGCACTAAAAATGACAAAGTTAGTGCTTGTTTTTGCTCCTTGGCTTTGTTTCAACCATACAGAAATAGTAAAAGTTTTTCTGTTGCCTGCGCTTGCAAATGTTTTTGTTAAATGTGTATCAGCCATCAAACCTCCCTGAGCTATCTACTGCGAAGCTCGATGTTAGTGAAAACGCACGGTCTGCTGTCTGCCCTTGTGCATCAGTAACACGAAGCGTAAAGTTATATGTTGTAGCAGATGTAGATGATCCGCCAAAATCAGTAGTAGTTATAACACCTGTTGCTGAGTTTAGCGAGCAATTTGCTTGTGATGCGTTTGTTAAAACACTTGTTGTTTCAGAAAAGGCTAAGGGCGCATCACCAGTGGCTGCTACTGTTGCCACTGTTCCTGAAAAATTACCTGCGATAGTTCCAAGAGAGCCAGCTCCTGTAGTCCATGTTGGAGCGTCTGATACTGTTAATATTGCAGTGCCTGATCTTGCAGCATTACCGTCATTGTTCTCTACACGAATAAAATACGTGCCATCTGTCGTTAAAGTAAAATTAGCTATAATAGATGTAGCACTAGTAAAACTAACACTATTCGCTACTGTAATTGCACCTGTCGTAGAAATAGCTTCTACTTGTGGTACAGATACAAAGTTAGTACCAGCTATCGTAACATTTTGTGCTGTATTATCTATTGTACTTGGCGTAACACTAGCAATTGTAGGTTTAGTTTCTCCAATAGTAACAGAGCCGCCAAGAGATACTGCAGAGCCATTTATCGTTATCGCACCACTACCTACTAGACGAGCATTCGCTACAGTTCCTGACGCAACATTACTACCATTTAAAGCTGTAAGAGATGCTCCAGAGCCAGATAAAGCTGCGCCACCTGTTATCGTAACTGTGTCGCCTGATTCACCAATAGTAATCGAACTACCGTTACGTTTTTTTATAGCATTTACTTTTATCTCTGACATCTATCCTCCTGTGCTCACCACTCCACCTGCTACCAGTGGACATTCAGCAAAACACATATAAATATAATTATTACTATCTCCATTCCATGCAGCATCATTATTTCTAATTTTAACTCCTGTACTACAAAAATCTACTTCGTAATCACCTGTTTCAGAATTTGCTACACTTGCGCTTAAAGTTCTTATTCTAGGATTACCTATTTCAGGAACAGGTGTAGATGAATTTCTTTTTGAGTCCCACATTTGCCAATTTTGTGTTACGTCATATCCTTTTACTAGGAACCAAGTTGGTTTAAAACCAGTGTAAACATACGTACCATTTGAATCTCCTGTACCTTGATAACTACCAAAAGAACTATATCCTTTTATAGAAGTAAAAAAGTATCCAACATAAGTTGCACTGCCACCATTTACTGCACCAGCATCTCCTAAACTTGCTACAGTAGAAGTTGGTGCTGTATCATTCCATCTATCTACTGAATCAGTTGTTTGTCCATTTGAATCTAAATGTAAATAATCTGTTTCTGGTGCTGATGTAAGTTTATGATGATAAACAGGCCAACTATCTGTGCCACTTCTTTTTTTAACAATCATCATATGTGGCACTGCACCTAATCCATGACCAATAGTTGCACCAGCTGTCCCATTACCTGTCCAAGTTGCAATACTAAAACCTGCTGTAGTATTTGCAGTAACTATTGATAATATTGATCCGTCAAAATTTGTAGAACCAAATTCTGAATTTGTATTTATTTGCCCACCCATACCACTATGTTGACTACACCAATAATATAATGTAGGCGCTGAAGCAGCCACAGTAATAATTAATTGTCTTGTAGTTGCTGCAGAAAAACCAGAAGTATATTGAGAATAAGTTTTTGTAACACCATCTAATTTATAAACTACTCCAGTGCTGTATTCATTACTATTAGCAGATGTGCCAATTACAAAAGGATGACTATCAACAGTGTTATCAGATACATCAAAAGTATATGTGCCACCTTCTTGTAAATCCAAAGTAACTGCACTTGCAGCATACGTTGCATTATCTGCAGAATTTCTAAACCTATATTTATTACCGCTATCAGATACAACAACAACTTTGTATGTTTGAGTAGGCGCTGCTCCACCAGCAGCCCATTGCCAAGCAACTATTTTATTACCATTGCCATTTACAGATGGGTCAGTTCTTACGGTAAAACCATCTGTGTCAAACGATGTTAATCTTGTTGATGTTGTACCCTCTGCATTTGTATTGTTTGTACCCTCAAGTTTTTTTGTTATTCCTCTTCTAGAGTCCAATAAGTTATGACTGTTTGATGTATCTCTATTTTTAAACCAAATCCAATCTGGTCTTAAATTAGAATTACCGTCATTTGTTATTGCTCTATTGTCATTACCGTCACCAGTATAAATTTTATTTTGAAAATGTGCTGATGAATCGCTTATTGTTGTATATGCCATAATTTATCCTAAACTCTGTATGTTTTGTGTGCAAAGTGCATAATACCCTGATGGTACTGCATATGAAAATTTACCGTAGCCATTAGCATCTGCATTTGTAAAATCATCATTTGTACTAGAATTACCAGTATTCAAATGCATTTGAACATCTGTTCCATTATCTGCTTCACCAATTGATGCCATAGGCGTAAAGAAAATATCATCCCCTGTTGTAATTCCTGTATAAGCATTACCTAAATCTGATCCTTGTATAAATCCTATAGTTCCATTATCTAAATCTAGTTTGCAACCTAAAATAGAATGACTACTAAAACTAGAGCCATAAGAAGCACTTGAATTATTGTGAATTTTTTGACCATTGTTTTGCATACCCCAACCAGTAGTTGATCTCCATGGTCCCTGGTTTTGAGTAAATACATACGAGTTGTATAAAGTGTCTGTTCTTGCTGCTCCAATTATTATGTACGGACTATCGCCAGTAGCACCATTTTTAAATTCCCAATACCATTTTCCTTTAGATACTGCTAATGTTCCTAAAGCAGTTCTCCAAGCAGCATTGCTACTGTTTTCTATTGATTGAGCTCCATTGTAAACTGTTAAGCTACCATGAGCTGCATTTACATTCCAAGTACAAAAATTATTACTTGGAGTATCAGTCATTTTTGGATTTGTAGGAACTGAGCTATTTGTAAAATTGTGTCCCTCACCACTACTATCTAGACCCATGTTTGCAGCGTTTTCAAACTTTAATCTAAAACCATTATTACCATAAGATACGCCAGACCATTCAGTTTTTGCTGTCCATTGTCCATTCGAACCTGTTTGTCCAAAAACAGTTGGAGCATATATTTGAGTATCAAAGAAACCTATATCTGCTAAGTAACCAGAGTAAACTCCACCATTCTTTCCAACCGTCATCACTGTATTATTATCGCACCAATAGCTGTAATAATTTTCAGAAGGATAAGTAGCAGTTTCTAAACTTGTTTCTTGTATGCCATTAATATATATCTTAACTCTATTTGATGATGTGGATTGAGTTGTATCACATTGAATTACAAGATGATACCAAGCACTTGAATCTCTAAACTTTCTATATGTCATTACATCACCAGTAGTTGAACCACTATTTTCAGTTCTCCATTGTAATCTATCATTATTAAATATTACTGAAGTCATGTTGTTGCCATCAACTCTAGCTTCAAATAAAGTTTGAGTTCCTGAAGATTTAATGCCTTGTCTTTTAAACCACATAGATAATGTGTTAATTTTACCACCATTCGATGATGATACTTGTGTTCTTGATAAATAACTCATTAACTACCGTCCATTCTCATTGAATTTTGTATACCAGCAGAAACGGTAATTGCAAAGGCTCTAGCAGCAGTTTGTGACTGAGCATCCGTTGCAGTAATGGTAAAGTTATATGTAGTTGTTTGTGAAGCAGCATTCTCAGTTCCTGTGATCGCACCAGTAGATGGATTTAAACTGCCGCCGCCAGGTAAAGCGCCAGAAGTAATAGCATAAGAAGTTGCATCAGTAGCTGAAACTGTAAAGTTTATTGTTCCTCCTGCATTTATAGTTCCAAGAGATCCAGCAGAAGTTTGCCAAGCTGGCACGTCAGATACGGTTAGTAATGCTGACCCACTTCGAACTGCGTTACCATCATTATTCTCGATTCTAATAAAGTATGTACCATCAGTTGCTAATGTAAAATTTGCAACTAATTGAGCTGAGCTGTTAAATGTAATTGAGTTTGCAGCAGTGATTCCACCAGTAGAATTGACTGCCTCTACTATTGGCACAGAAATGTAATTAGAGCCATTAATAGTTACGTTAGTTGCGTCATTAGTTATGACTGTAGGACTTATAGATGATATAGTTGGTTTTGTTTCACCAACGGTAACCGATCCACCTAATTGAACTGCAGAGCCATTTATAGTAATTGAATTATTATCGAGTTTAGCATTTGTAATACTATCATCGTCAATACGAGCTATTGGTAAAATACCTGATGTTAATGAAGCTGCAGTAATACCTGGTACAATAGTTACTGTATCACCAGCTTCGCCAATCGTAATTGTTGATCCATCATTTTTTTTAATTACATTTACTTTTAATTCTGATGTCATTATAGAGCAACTCCTGGAACTCCTGCGCTTGTTACGACTGGTTGATCAGCTGAAGCATACCACATATAATTATCACCACTAGCATTCCAATCAGCTGATGCTGTTCTAATTTTAAAACCATTAGATAAAATATCTACGTCAATCTGTGTATCCTCAACTTGATTTGAGTTAGGTTTTAATCTGTAAAGATTTCTGTTAAAAGCTTCTTCTGTAGATGCAGCAGTCGTGCTTAAAAATCTTCTTTTTGTGTCTAATATTTGCCAATCAGATGTATTAGACCAATTTTTTACTATAATCCAACCAGGTCTAAATCCTGTGTGTACAAAAGATCCACTTGTGTCACCTGTGCCTGACCAATAATTTATAGCAGAATATCCTAATACTTCTGCAAAACAATACGCAATATAACTTTCACCATTTCCATTTACATAATTATCACTGCTTAATGTAAATGTTGATGTCCCTGGATATGTTCTCCAATAATTACTCGCTGCTTGTGCTGACGTTGTATTTAAAAAAAGTTCTTTATTACTACCCATCCAAGTGTGAAATACAACCCAATCTCTTGTGCCACCATCACGTCTTTTAACCCATATCATTTTCGGTGCTACACCGAGGCCATGTCCTACTGTTGCATCATTAGTTCCGTTACCAGTGTAAGTTACTATTGAAACACCCGCAGTAGCATTAGCTTGCACACTTGAGTTTATACTACCATCACTGTTACTTGTGTTTGATCCACCAGCTAGCTTCCATTGCCATGCAAGATAACTGCCAGAGTTTTGATTAAAAGCAGCATCGGAAGATGTCAAAGTAAATCCGTCTGTATTAAAACTATTTACATGAGAAGTTGTGTCCTCTGCATCATTACCATTTGATTTAAGTTGTTTTGTATTACCTCTTACTGAATCATATAAAACATGATTATCTGTAACTGATCTTCCTTTAATCCATAACCAATCTGGTTTTAGATTTGAGTTACCATCATTTGTCAAAGCATAAGCTGAAGCACTACCATTACCTGTGTAAAGTTTTGTTTGTTGATGTGCTGATGGATCACTAATACTTGGATATGTTCCCATGTTAACCTCCGTAAGCCGCTATATTTTTTGTACATAGTGCGTAATAACCAGACGGCGGTTGATATTGAAATTTACCATATCCCGCAGCATCTGCATAACCGTTACCACTATTACTTGTTATTGAATAATCAGGACACCCTGTATTCAAACTCATTGTTTGACTGCTTCCACCCTTTCTAGATAAAATACACATCAAAGGATAAGAAGTATTATTCCAACCTTCTGCTGATCCAATAGAACTACCACTTTTAAAAAATTCAATGGTTCCGCCATTCATATCTATTTTAAAATTTAGAATATCGCCAGCACCGAATTGTCGTCCACCATCAGCACCTTGAGGTGTGCTACCAAAACTAAATACTCTACCATCAGCGCCATAAAGAGTGATGCTATAATTGTTAATACCAGTTGAAGCTTTCAATCTAAAAGTTTGATTAGCTGGACATATACCTATTGCATTATTATTACCTGCAATACATTTCATTTCAATCCACCATTTACTAGTGCTTCCTTTAGGCATAGCTAAACTAGCAACAACTCCAGCATTGTCCTGCGTTGTTTCTTGAATACCGTTATTGGTTATAGATCCACCCAATTGACTAGGTTTATCCCATTGTGCAAAAAGATTTTCTGGTGTGTGTTGTGTATTAGGATTTGTTGGTAAATTATTTGATGCAAAGTGATTTCCATTTCCTGATTTATCTTCACCAAAATTACTTACAGCGGCTGAAGCACCTGCACTTTCATATGTAAGTAAAAATCCATTATTACCCCAAGTAGCACCTGCAGATTTTACTTTCCAAATACCAGAAGTATCTGTTTCTCCAAAATTTGTTGCGGCAACAACAGAGCCATCTACAAAAGCTGTTTGTGATAATGTGCCTCCAAAATAATTTGAGTTTGCCACGTATGTTCCAATGTAATGTGGAACGCCGTTTGCACCAATTTTGTCATTGTCTTGGTTTAAAGCTATATTGTTTGTATTTGTAATTAAATTAGTTTGTTCTTGACCATTAATATATATTTTTAATCTATCTGCTTGTGTGCTTTGCGTTGAATCAAATTGCACTACACAATGATACCAAGCTGAAGTATCTAAAATTTTCATTCTTGTTTCTATATCTGTAGCACCACTTCCGCCCATAGAATTTGTAGAATAAACTTGAAAATAATTGTTACTGTTTACTTGTATGTTTGTGTAAGTGCTCGTATCTCCTGCAGAGAATAAAGCCTGTCCTCTGTTAAATGCTCCAAGCCTAAACCATGTACTAAAAGTCCATTTTTTAGAATTAGTAGAAGCACTACCCATTGTTTTGTTAAGATATGTATTAGCCATCGAATCTACCTCCTAATCCTATAGTATATGTAGAGGTTAATGTAAAGTTTCTATCAGTGGTTTGATTTTGAGCGTCAGTGGCTCTTATTGTAAAACTATATGTTGTCGGAGAAGTGCTTGACCCTCCAAAATCAGTGGTGCTTATAACACCTGCAGTAGAAAGAGAACAGTTTGCCTGTGCCGCATTTGTGAGAACATTTGTTGTCTCAGTAAAAGTAATTGGTGTATCTCCTGTAGCAGCAAGAGTAGCAATCGTTCCACTAAAGTTACCAGCAAACGTACCTAATGATCCTGCGTTTGTAGTCCATGAAGGTGCATCAGAAACATTTAAAAGTGCTGATGATGAACGCACGGCGTTACCATCGTTGTTTTCAACTCTAATAAAATAAGTACCATCATTCGCTAAAGTAAATGTTGCTTCTATACTTGTAGCACTTGTAAAAGTAACAGCGTCAGCTGGAAATATTGCACCAGTTGTACTAATAGCATCAACAGTAGGAACTGATACAAAATTTGTGCCAGTAATTGTAACTGCAGTTTGAGAATTAGTAATAACTGTTGGATTAATACCAGAAATAGTTGGTTTTGTTTCTGTTGTTATAGTAACTGAACCTCCTAAAGAAACAGATGATCCATTTATAGTAATTGAAAAATTTGCTAAATCATTATTTTGAACAGAGCCATTAGGATAAGAAACCGTTGCATTTGCTAAGTTAAGAGTTGTGCCAGACGGTACAGTTATTGTATCTCCATTTTCTCCTACTTGTAAAGCAGTTCCTGACTGTGGTATGACTTTATCTACTTCAATCTGACTCATAATATAAATAAATTACCTGTAACTGTTAATGACCCTGTAACTGTAACAGGGCCAGCTAGAACACCAGAATCCATAGTTTGATCATCGCTAATAGTAGAATTATGAGTAGTAACATATGTAGTAGCCGTCATACCTGCTGAGGGAGCACGAGATGCTGGATACGTACAAAATATTTCTTTTTCTCCTGCACTAAAGTCAACAGCGTTATCGCTGTTACTTGAAGAAATAACAGTGGTACGAGTTATTGTACTACTGCTTCCATTTAATGTACCTATGCCTACTTCAAATTCTGCAGATGATTTATGAACTATTGCATAAAAAGTTTTATTACTATTTCCTATGCCTGCAGCAAAAGTTTCAAAATTAGTAACCGCTCCTGCAAAAGTAATCGCTCCAGTTCCTGTCGTAGTAGTAGTTTCTTTTACCCTATCATTAAGGACAAACGCCATGTCTATCCTTACTGTATTCTAATTAATCCGTCACTGGCAGTTGGATTCGGCATTTGTATTTCAAATGTACCATTAGACGATGATTTTACTGATCCAAAATCTAATACTGCAATCGCAGCATTCGCTTTAGAGTTATTGTAAATCAAAGCAGCTTGAGCTGAAATAGTTGCATTTGTAAAACTTACATTGCCACAATCAAATATTGCAGTGTTTCCACTTGTTGTAATTGCAACACTTGTTAATGTTGCTCCACCAGCTGAATAACTTCCTGATGCACTTACTTCTTGCGAAGTTGTGTATGCAGCAGTTGTTTCATCTAAATTTGCTGAGTCATTATACAAAGCTAGTTTTAGAGTATTCGCTTCTAAATTAGCGTCAGTATTCATTAAATCAGCTTTAAATACAGTGCATATTTTTTGATCTATTGCCATAGTACCCTCCTTATTGGCTTCCTGTTAAAGTATCCGTACCAGCCGGGCTGGCAGGGAATCTGTAGTCTGTTCTTCTTCTACGTCTAGCTTCGTTGTTAACTGTTGCTATACCTTCAAGAACTTTTTGATTATATATACCATAATCCTCCATATTCTTAGTAAAAATTGAAGCTTGTGCTAAACAAGCGTACAATAACAAATCAGAGAGCTGATCAGTAAAATAATTAGTAGTATTTGTATTATTTAAATCAGCAACATTTTGTATATATTCCATATAAACAGTATAGTTTGAATTTGGTGTTGGGGCTACTAAAATATTGCCATCGTTGTAATTAGCGAAATATTTAGGAAGTCCAGTTAAAGCTGGATTAGGCCAGTATTCTCTTATGTATTCGTCTGTTTGCATTTCCATAAGAACTCTTTCGTTATTGTAAATGTATTGCAAACTTTTTATAACCAGTGTATTTGATGGAGTTGTTAAGAATTGATTACCAGAAACAAATGTACTAAAAGCTCTAAATGTTAAGCCTTCTGGATCAATTAATCTAACTAATTCTTGTTGAGCATTTGTAATAAATGTATCTAATTGCGCTGTAAAATCAGTACCCGTATTCTGCATCCAAGTCTGTATTGCGCTCTTTAATGTTGTATAATTAGTTGCCATCTCTATCCTCTATATTACTCTTTTCTGCAAATTTATGCGAGATATTTCCTCTAAAATGATACGTTCCATAATGTGTTAAAGAACTTACTACGTCTGCGTATATTTTTCCGCCTATTTTTTGCCATAAACGACAAAAACCATAATCTTCACTTAAATATCTTTTACTGTCAGGGTCTATTAAAGTATCAAAAAAAGCATAACAGTTATCACTACTGTAAGATTTACCATTCATTATCTGGTCTGATGTATACTTTAACTCTGGATATGCTTCTTTCATACGAACAAATACATCTTTTTTTATTAACATAAAACCTGTAGCAGCGTCTAATACCTCTACAAAACCACCTTGATACATAGGTATATTTCTAGGGTCTTTAAAATTTATGTTATATCCCATAAGCTTTTGTTCCATATTATCTAAATCATCTGGATACATTTTCATGTATTTAGGTAAATTTTTCCACTCGATAGTCTTTTTTGGATATATTGCACCAACAACATCTTCATCTACTTTTAACATACGAGTAATAGTTTCTGGTTTCCATGCAATATCAGCATCGATAAAAAGTAAATGTGTAAGATTATCTTGATCCATAAATTGAGATACTATTGTATTTCTAGCTCTAGTTATCAAACTCTCATTTCCCATAGTATTTAAATGTAATTTATATCCTTGTTTCTCTGCTTCTTTTAATGTTTTTAAAAAACAGTGCATGTAAGATTCATGCATCATTCCACCATAACAAGGCGTACCAACCATAATGGTTTTGCCTTCAAAATTATATTCTTTAGCTGATGACGACTGTGACTGTTCCAATACTGGCATTTGCTTTTATTCCTGTATTTATTTTAGGGTATGATATTCCTGTTTCACCGAATGTGCCAGGAAAAGTGTTAGTAATTTGATCTGGTACTCCACCAGTTGCTGCAAGAGATGCTTGAGGTCTAGCGTTCTTTAAAGCTTCTGGATCTGTATAAGAAACTGGATCAAGTAAAGGATTTTTAGGTTCAAATTCAGAGGTATGAACTAAAGCTCCAGTCCATTCTCTTACCATTTCTTTATATGGGTATTCTAGCCCACTTCTATCAGAAATAGCTCTAGCATATTTACCTCTAGCATATTTACCAGATGAAGCTTTTCTTGCTGTTCTACTCGAAGGTGTAACCATAATTAGGAACTATATTTATTGATTGATTTAAATCAGCATCTCGTGCTCTACGAAAAGCTAATTCATATTCCTGTTTTAAGTATACCGACCTGTTAGGATCCATACCTGCTCTTTTTAAACTCATGTAATAAGCAAGACCAGAAATCATTGCTTCATAAAAACGAGAAGGTACGTCAAAATCTTGTTCAACTCCACTAACTGTAGAAGCTGTTACATCATCTATTTTAGCTATTCTCCAATATGTAATAACATCAGTGCTATTTTCTGGAGCAGGAAATAAAAATAATTTAGGCGTCATACTTTTTTGTAAATAATATTGAGATGGTCTACCTGTCTGAGCTTTATTAGGATATGCGTTATAATCAGTTAAAGATATTTCATTTACAGCAAAATCTGTAGAATCTCTTGTAACATAAACATCTACTATCGAAACAGTGCTTGCGTCTAAATCATAAGAAGATTGATTTGCAACCATATTCAAAGTTTGTTTTTGCAATGTCCATTGATTTAAACCTCTATTAGCCCAATCAGTAAACATTATATTTAGACTTCTTCTCGCAGATTTTATGTCGTATCCAAGATATGGACCTCCACCAATTCTGTCTAAAGCTTCTAGAATACAATCGTTAATAGATAACGCAAAAGTTTTAGTGCCTGAAACTGCCATTAGCTGTATAAAATTTCTACAGAAGTACAGTTAGTTAAATCAACATATACGCCAACTTTGAATCTAAGACCTTCACCCGGAATGTATTGATCTAACATATCGCCTTCAACTTTTCCAAAGCGACCATGATAAATAACAGTTCCAGTTGCGTCTGTACCATCATGAAGTTTTATAACTCCTGCCGCCGCTGTTCCATCATGTCTTGCAGTAACCCCGTGCACTCTAGCTCTACCTATGAATGGACCTGATCCTGTATGACCTTCTCGAAAACGACCATCAGCAGTTAATGTTGATTGTCTAGTATCTGAAATCATCTTACCTCCTTACAACTGTTTTTGGAAGATTAAACAAAGACCCCATAATTTGCCCTTGTTTTTCTCCTAACATTTTTAAATTACCAGATTGTATATCATTTAAGCTTGCAAATAAAGGACTGTTTCGTTGTTCTGGAGTTTTTATTTTAACAGCAGATAAATCGTATGGATTATTACTAAGATTAACTGCAGGCCCTTTAAATATCTCTGGATCTTCTGATTGTTTTCTTGTAGCTGCTTCTGACGCAGCTAATGTTCTTTTAAAAAAATCGTTACGTTTTTTCTTTGTAGTTTCGCCCTCTTTTTGACTTTCAAACCGTTCGTTTCCTCCAGCTTGTGTGTCGACTTTATCGTCTCCTTTAGGACTAAAAATAAAGTTTATTAAACTTAATGCGTTGTTGAATTTAAATTTTGGTGCCATAATAATTAAGGGTGAGGATATTACCCCTCACCCATAGTGATTAGCTGTAACTTACATCTCTGTCTTTTGCAGCCATAATGTAATCAATTGTAGTAACTTTTTGTCCAGTAGCATCACCGGAAACACTCATAGCCATTACTTTCATATTAGCTGTTGGAATGTTTGTAGTAGAAGTACCTACTTTAGTTCTGTTGATATAAAATTCAACTTTATCTGTAGTAGTTCCTTTTGTAGCTACAAGTCCTAATGTTACATATACATCGTTATTCATTGTTGATTTTGTAGTATCAGAAAATTCTACTAAAGTCTGAGTATCTCCAGATTCAGTAGTTCCTTTTACAATAGCACTACCATCAACTTTTACAAATCCAATAACATTACTAGATAGTAATGCAGCTTCTGGATTGGTAGCAAAAGTTTCTGTAAAACCAACTAAGAAATCAGTTTGTGTAGCATCAGAAATTTTTACTCTTGCTTCAAAATAAAGCTTATTACCTGCTGTTGTAGGTAGAGCAAAAGATTCTTGTTTTGCTTGTATTGATGCGCCATCGTTATCAGTAGTGTTTGCTGAAGTTAAATTTACTTCACCATTCAAGCTATCTGCTGCAACTGCTGCAGTAGCACCTGAATCTTTTACGATAGTCCAATTGTGTGTTGCGTCTAACGCACCCTGATTAAAATCATCAAAATATGTGAATTGATCAGGCCACATAGACATCTTTAAATTTTCGAATGCAGATGCATTTGAAAATAGTACCGGGCCTTTAAAATGTGTAGCCATGTTATACTCCTTTGCCTGTATAGGGCTTTCGTTATCTCGTCACTATACTGTACTGCCTAGCCAGCCTCGATAACTGTTAAACTAGGAAAAGTAGGCGAAACTATTTCGCCTACTCTTAAATGATTATTTACGCTCCAGGTGTACCAAAAACACCTCTCCAGTCTGTGAAACCGAATGAGTATCTTTCTGATACTTTGTATCGTAAGTTGCCTGTTTCAAAATCGCCTTCAACAGCTCTTTTGATTGGACGTCTAACATAATGTTTTAGTCCATCTGGCACGTCTGTCATAATAAAGAAAGCATCAGGGTCAGTTAATCTTTGATTTACTGCTACTCCTTGTGGAATCATTCCCATGCTTCTCATTGCATTAGTATCGTTGTCAGCTGTACCTGGTCTTAGGTTAGTTGCAACAATTCTTTCTGCGACAAACATTAGTTCTGGTGGAACAATTAACTTCTGACCTGTTGCAGCGATAGGAATTTGTCTATCATCTTTTAAGTCAGAGATTAAGATTAACATGCTCTCTAGAGATGTTTCACTTAAATCTGCGTTAGTTGCTAATTGGTTAGAACTAGTACCACCGCCACCCAATGGGTGATCAGTAGCGAATAATGTTTTACCATCGCCACCAGTTACTGGTGCAGATGATGTAGAAAATCCATTATTCAAGATATTCATACCTTTGATTTCTTTAGTGTGTTGCATTGATCTTGCAAGAGCTTTAGCGTATTTTGCGCCAAGTGATCCATAAAGATTATCTTCCTCTGCTTCTTCTGTAATAGCAAAAGCGAGTGCAATAGTTTCATGGACGTATCTTGCAACAATACCTTCAGCACCACTATCATAAGAAATAGCAGCACCTTCAGCTTTTACTGGTGCAGCACCGAAACCGTACATTTGAACATCTTCTTCAAATGCTTTGTTTGAGTTTTCAACAGAAAATACTTCTCTCCACTGTTCTGGATAGTTGTCGTATTCCATACCAAAAATAGTGTTAAGTCCGAGTTGTAGTTGCTTTTGAAATAATGCTCTATTTAATGCCATACTACCCTCCTATATTCCTGCATTCTGAGTTCCAAAGAGGTGGTTGTTAATAACAACTTCAATCTCTGCATTCTCAGCAATCTCATTGCCAGGTTCATCAACAATTCTTAAAATTCTTAACACTTTTGCAGTGTTTGCCAAAGTTGACATATCTGCTTCATGCTTAGAGTTTAAGAAAGTTGCGTCTCCAGCGGTTAATATAACGTTGCATAATTCACCAACGTTAGCTTGTGCAATAGCGGCTCCTCCGGCTTGCACTTTAAATGTAATGTTAGGATCATCATAAACTAAAGCTTTACATTTTGTATTAGCTTTAAATGTAGATCCACCAGTCCATTTTCTTTCGAATTTTACATCGCCAGTTGTATCATCTGTGTATTGAACACCATAAAATACGCCAATAGCATTTTCACTGTTAGCGAAAGCATCTAGAAATCCGTCAGAGTCAAGTTGAACTATGTCTCCAAAGCTAAAACTATCTGCTTCACCATTAGCAATTTCGTATTCATTAGCACGTATAATACCACCTGTTAGATGTCTCATTGGTGTAAAACCATGAGGTGTATCTGCGTTAGCCATTTTAAATACCTTTCAAATATTTATGCTACGAATTTATTCTTTGATTCCACCTCTTGTTACACTTGACTTATGGTCACGTTGGATTGGGTTACCAGGTTGTTCGATTCTATTCAAATCGTTTTTAACAGCAGTCATCTGAGAATCAGTTTTTTGCTGATAATATTCGTTCCTCTGAGTAACCATATCCTCTGGCATTTCGCACAGTACCATACCCTCGATTCCTACATATCCTTGGTAAGTTCCGTGGTTAATGGTTGGAGCATGAAAATCACCAGGAATTGTTTCTGGTTTTCTTGGCTCCCACCCTTCTCTACGGCGCTTTGCCCAGTTAGTTGGATTATCGACTCCAAGTATTTTAGTTGCAATCCATCTCTGCTTGTAGCCAGGCCGAGCTGGAGGTGCCTCTAACAAGGAAGGCGGTTTCCACTCTTTTATTCGTGAGCTTTCATCACGTGTTTCTCTCTCGTTTTTTAGAGAAGTGTTTTTGTCTTTTTTCATAATCAGGCTCCTTTATTTCCTGTGTAGTTCGCAAGTTCCTTTGCGTACCTCTTCAGTGCGGACTGATCGTTAATGTCAATACCAAAACGCACAGCGTTTTGTAAATCGTCTGACGTCAATCTTACACTTTTAGCAGAGCCTTGATTTGATCGAGAAACACCTGCTACTGGTGATTGCACTCTTGGCTTGGATTCTACATCTTTTTTTGTTTCATTAACAGCGTTTTCTTCTGTTTTAACTAAGTCTGGGTACACTTTACTCATTCTTTTATCCATTTCTGTGTAATATTCAGGGTCATTTATGTCAAAACCTTCTTCTGTTAAGTCTTTATCAATAGCATAAGACATTTGAGTTGCAGCGTTAAAACCAGGTTTATTCCACCAATGACTGTTTTTACCTATCCATTTTTGTGCTATTTCTGGCACTTGAACTTCAGGTGTTTGAGATTTAGTTTCTTCTTTTACAGGTTGTTGGTTAGTCTGTATTTTACTTCTGACCTCTGCCATTTGATCCATAAGCTCAACTTGTTTTTCAGTATTTCCACCTTCAATAGCTTCTTTTAATTCTTGAGAAACTTTTTGATAAGTGTTCTGTAAAACATTTTTGTTTTGTTCTTGAGCATTAGATTCTAATTTAGCAAGTCTATCTTCTAAAGCTTTGTTTTGATCTTCAAGCACTTTTCTTTTAGAAACCTCTTTAGAAATACGATTTTTTACTCGTGAACTATAAGGCTCTTTTTTCAATTCAGCTAATTCGCTTTTCAAAGATTTTAATTCTTCGTTTACGTCTGAGGCTGATTCTTGTGGTTGATTTTCTTCTGGTTGTACTAAAGAAACATCTTCTTGTTCTTTAGGTTGGTCGTCTAATATTTTTACCTCAATATCATTATCGGGTGTAATATTCTGTACTTCTTCGTTCATAGTATTCTCCTATGTATTTTCGCAACAAGTGCGTATGTTAAAATTGTTGAGTTACTGCGTCAGGATTTGGTAATACTGCTAGTACCTCATCGTCATTTAGCAAGAGCATTTTAACGCCTTGAACGTCAATCCTTGACCCTGCATATCTACTATATACAATAGTATCTCCAGTTGTACACCAATTTGTTCTTCTATTGTTATAACACTCTCTTCCCATAGCTACTACTCTACCTTTAGAATTCAAGTATTGTTGTTCTTCCATATTTTTATCAGTTAAAATAATTCCGCCTTTAGTTTTTTTAACCATTCCAACTGGTCGAACTAATATTCTCCAACCCGCTGGTTGTGGTAAATCTTTGCTTTTAGGATCAGGAATACTATCGTCTGTAAACCAATCTTCATTTCTATTCATCTGTATCTCCTTCTATATATCTTTTTTCCATTTGTTCGCAAATACGAATAGCTGTATCTAATCCTTCTGCTATTCCTTTTGCTTTTTGATAACTTTCATAATTATCAAAACCGGGTGCTAACGTTTTATTAGCTAATTCTACTTTATACTTTTTTATTTCTGTTTGTATCGCTTTTACTACTGGTATTGTCGGCATTCTTCATTCTCCTTTTGTAATATGGATTACCTGTTCTATACACATTCATTAATGCATCAAACGTTCCATCAAAATTTTTATTTATTTCTCTACTAGCAGAAGCAAATAGATTAGGTTTAAATAAAGCTAAAGGTACTTTTTTATTTCTTAAAAACTTTTTAGCTTTTCTTATTTCTTCTCCTGTTGCTCTTATATTATTTCTTTTTTCTTTCATTAGTTTTTGATATTTGATCTACAGCTTTTAATTGTAATTCTTTATCTTTTCTGTCCTGCATTCTTTCGTTATTTTTTACGCCTTCTACAAAACGTGCTTCTCTAATTTGCATTTCTTTCGCTTTAAGTTGTAACTCAGCTTGATCTTTTTGATTTTGTTGTTCTTGTTTTACTTGTTCTGGATTAGGTGGTTGTGATTGAGCTAAAGCTTGTGCAGTTTGAGCTTGAACTGCAGCTAATTGATTTTCTACTTGTGGTGGTAATTGCTGTTCTTCTTCGCCATCGTCAAAAGAAGGTAATGGAAACTCAGCGCCTTGCGCCATAGATTGCATTTGCAAACGATATTGAAATGCAACGTGTTCTCCTAAGTGTGCTAACATAGGGCCAATAAGTGCTTCTCTTGCTTCTGGTCTACCTCCATATCTAGGATCAGAAATAAATTGTTGATGTACTGCCATATGAGCGTCATGATTTTGATCAGAAAAAGCTTTTATAGGTTTACCGTTTAGTAACGCCATATTTTCTGAAACTGGATCACGTCTAGGCATATCATCTTCATCTATTAATAAATCATCTGGCTCTGGTAGTGATAAAGCAGTCATTAATCTTTTGTATGCTTCTTTTACGTCTAAAAATTGTGGTGCTTGTTGCGCCATTTGTAAAGTAGTTTGAGCTAAAGCTATTCTTTGTGCTTGAGAAAATATGTTAGGGTCAGATACTGGTATAATATCTACTCTATCATCAAAATCCATTCTTCTTACAGCTAATTCATCGCCTACAACTTCATATGGATAATCATTTGGTAAATATTCTCCATCTAATTGACCAATTAATTGTAATTCTCTAGCTTGAGCGTGGTGTAAACGTTTATGTATAGCAGAAAATATCTTACTGCCCTGTTCTATTTGTGCAATAGTCGTTCCGACAGGAGAAGTTCCAGCAGCGTCCCCTACCATAGCGTCAGCTATGCTAGAAAAACGTCTGCCGGATTCAGTTAATATGCCTAAAAGTTGCATTAGGGTCGGAGATGGCTCTTTAAATGGTAGTTGCATAAATGATTTTGTTAAATCATCGCCGTATGCTTCTACTTCTATCCA
>VTLG01011542.1_pt1 | contig 18528 bp, 18 predicted proteins | sample 4694571 | NCBI WGS metagenome assembly VTLG01 (sample SAMN12604809, study PRJNA352737) | marine metagenome | biome: ENVO:00000447; feature: ENVO:00000209|ENVO:00000569|ENVO:01000036; material: ENVO:00002151; isolation source: viral sequences binned using virsorter ... | reverse complement strand
TGTTTTTCAGTTTAAATTAATCTGATTAAACTGAAAATTGAAGGTGAACCTACCAGGGGGTCCCGATGCCATAGGTATCGTAATAATATCCCGTATATATCAAAGCTCTTTGGACTTTCTCTCCTCCCGTATATATCGAAGTCCCTTGAGCTTTTGCCTCTACTCTGCATATATCAAAGCTCTTTGCGTTTCCTTCTCCTTCTGTATCCCCATCGATCTTCTCTGATCTCCAAATCTGGTGCCTATATATAATAATAGTACTAGTATATACTATAAGACATATATACTAGTACAATACCTTTAATTAATTAAAGTGTATTTATATATAATTATAGTACCAGTATTTTTAAGATAGAGTACTGTACTAATAGATATGTTTTATTTAAGAATAAGATACTAGTACAGATATATATGATTTATTTAAGAGTTATTCTTTAGTACTAAGTATATATGTTTTATTTAAGAGGGTATTTATAGGGTATAGTAAGTACATATATACTAAATAACATATATATAGAAAGTAGGTAGACTTTACTTTCTATATCCCTATGTTTGTGTTTGAGGGAAACCCTTGAGAGCCGCTTCCCTCCTCCTTCTGTTTGTTGGTTGATTGGTGGAACCCGATAGCAGGTTAATTCTGCTATCGGGTTTTTTGTGTTTATGCAAGAAGAAAGCAGAAAAAATAGCGTCCTTAGCGTCCTTAGTGTCCATTCTGCTATCGGGTTTTTTGTGTTTATGAAGAAGAGAGCAGAGAAAATGGCGTCCTTAGCGTCCCTGGCGTCCAAGGTGCTGTTTAGCAAGGGCTTGCAAAATGGACTTAGCGCCCAATCGTGACCCTATGACGTTCCTGTTCAGGCCCGAGGCGGGAAGTGGGATGCCTACGCTGCTGGTGGAGTTTCGCGGTGTGCTGGATTTCACCATCTGGCGGCATGGGGGCGCGGAGGGCAGTGTGGATGTCACGGAGCATTGTCCCAAGGAACTGCAGGCTGAGTTGCTGGCAGCGATCTTTGATGTGGTGACCGATGATCCATCCTGATATCCCCAACTTCGACTGGGCAGAGCTTAAGCCACAGGATCGTACCGTGGAGCAGTTGGTGGCGCATTGCTGCTTGCAGGTGGGGAATCGCTTTTGGGACCATATGGGCAAATTGCAGGCGATGCGGGACGATTGGGGTCCCTTGCGGATCACCAGTACCTGGCGCACGCCCGAGCATAATGCGCAGGTAGGGGGTGCGGAGAACTCGCAGCACCTGGTATGGGCCACGGATATAGTGCCTACCGATCCCACCCCCGAGCGCATTGCGGATCTGGCAGAGGCAGCGGAGTTCGAGGCTTTTGATGGTATCGGCACTTACCCCACGATGGGTTTTGTGCATTTGGACTTGCGAGGGCATAAGGCCAGGTGGTCAGGATGAGGCGTACCCAGGTGGAAGCGTTGCGAGGACGGGCTATGCGCGCCTCAAGCACGGAGGCAGAGCCTATGGCCTTTGTTCGCACCCAGGCTAAGCCCTTGCGAGAGGCTTGCGACAAGGCGGCAGAGGACAAGGGGAACGACCCGCCGCAATTGGAACTGGACTTATGAACCTCAACTCGACGCATAAGCAGGCGATCCAGCTGATGATCCTGGATCGATGGAACCCACGGGCACAGGCGCGGAAGGTGGCGCATCACCTGGGGGTGCAGCCTGCTACGGTCAAGGGCTGGCGCAATAATGAGGACTTCATTGCTGAATACAAGCGTCAGCTGGATATCTACCAGAAGAACTTTGAAGATGTGCGCCTGGCAGACCGCAAGGAAAGGGTCAAGGAGCTTGATGCGCTCTATAGCAAGATCCCTGAGAAGCGCACGCATCTGAAGATCAAGGTGTTGGAAGCTATCGCCAAGGAAGTGGGTGATGTGCGCGATACGCATATCCACAAGCACATGGTGGAGCAGTTTGGCGTTAATGCCCCTCCTGCTGCGGATACCTACGAAGAGTGGGTAAAGCAGAATCAGCAGATGGAAGAGATGCAGCAGTTGCAGGAGGCTATACCTGCCGAAGCCAGGGTCATCGAAGAGGGGAAGGATGAAGCCTGAGCGACAGGTCCTCGACCCCAACGTCCTCTTCGATGCGGACCAGGCAGATATGCCTAAGCCGCAGCCAGGACCGCAGGAGAAAGCGCTGCGTGCCAAGTTCGTCAACCAGTTGTTTTTCGGTGGGGCGCGAGGTGGGGGAAAGAGTTTTACGCTGCTGCTCGACTTCGCCCAGGACGTGCCCACCTATGGCAAGAACTGGCGCGGCATCATCTTCCGCAGGACCTATCCCGAGTTGGATGAGATCCTGGCCGAGTCGCGCCGAATCTTCTACCAGGCCTTTCCTGGGGCTGAATACAAGGTGGGTCAACGCAAATGGTTTTTCCCCAATGGGGCCGAGCTTTCCTTGCGGCATCTGGAAAACGAAGCAGCTGCGGATTCGTATCAGGGTCATCAGTACACCTGGATCGGGTTCGATGAGCTACAGCAGTGGGATAACCTCGCAGCCTATCACAAGCTCAAGGCCACGCTGCGCTCAGGTGCCCAGGACATCCCCGTAAAGCGCATACGCGCTACGGGCAACCCTGGCGGCGTAGGGCACCAGGCGATAAAGAGTTATTTCATCGACATCGTGCCCGAGGGAACGCTTTATACCGATCCTGAAGACCAGAGCAGCAGGATGTATATCCGATCCTTGGTCACGGATAACAAGATCCTGCTGGAGCGCGACCCCCACTATGTGGACAGGCTCAAAGGCGTGGGCGATGAGCTTTTGGTCAAAGCATGGTTGGAGGGGGATTGGGATTCTTTCGTAGGCCAATACTTCAGCCTGTGGCAGGAAAAGAAGATCGGCGTTTCCTCGTTTAAGATCCCCGATCATTGGGCCTTATTCGCGGGACTTGACTACGGCGAGGCGAGTTTTACCAGCTGCGGACTCTATAGCGTGGACTATGATGGCAACGTCTATCGCCTGTGTGAATACTACCGCGACAACGCTACGGCCAGCACCCATGCCTTTGAAATAAACAAGATGATAGAGTCTTGTCCTTTCACCAATGGGCGCAGGCCGAGTGCGATCTATGCTGACCCTTCGATGTTTGTAAAGCGCAGGCTCAGCGAGGTCATCAACCACTCTCCTGCCGATGTTTTTGCCGAGCATGGGCTTTACCTGACCCGTGCTAACAACGATAGGGTCACAGGGTGGCGCGTAATCAACGATGCGCTGGCAAACAATCGCTTCTATGCCTTTTCGGGGTGGAACGACAACCTCTTTCGCATCATGCCCTCGCTGCCTCGTGACAAGAAGAACCCCGAGGACCTGGACACGCACGCAGAGGACCATGCAGCCGATGAGTTGCGCTATGCGATGATGCACCTCTACAAACCCGCAGCGAAGACCACGCCTGTGAACACCGATCCCTTCAATGGCGATAACGTCATCGACAGTGCCATGAATGACCATGCGATGAGTTACGGGAGATACGCTTGAAAGCCGAAGACGTACAGTACTGGCGCAAGAGCATCGATAACGCGCAGAAGTTTATGCACCCTAAGCACAAGGAGTGGCGTAAGCTGCTGGCGATGTATCGCATGGAGTTTGAGGTTGCGGACCTGGACAAGGACCAGGTGGTGCGCATCTCGCGCTTCTATCCTTTGACCAGGCAGATCATCTCTTCTATCGCCTATAACTATCCGCACGTTTTCCTGCGCGTCGAGAACCCCAACCGCGAGTTCCAGGCCGAGATCCTGGAGCGCGTTGCCAATGCGGCAATGGAAACGATGCAGGTCAAGCAGGAGATGCAGCAGGCGATCTTCGATGCCCTCTACTGCTCGTTGGGGTGGCTCAAGTTCGACTATAACGCCCCTGGCGATGATCTCTTAGCGCCCTACGTAGTCAACGACTCGCTGCAAGACGATATGGTTGCTGTGCGCAGGGTGCCTCCCTTCAATGTTTTTGTGGACCCCCTTTGTCCTCCTCACAAGCTCTCTCATGCGCGGTATATCATTGAGCGTATGCTGGTGCCCCTGGAGTTTGTCAAAAAAGACGAACGCTTCGTAAACCGCAGGCAGGTGACGGCGATAAACGCGACAGCAGACAGTGAGGAAACGCTCTACGACCTGGAGGACCAGGAGTATTCCAACCAGGAAGAAGAGAATGCGGTGCAGCAGGCTAAGGACCTGGGCGATTATGCGCTGCTCTATGAGGTGCATGACCGAGTGCATCGCAGGCGCATCGTCTTTGCCGAGGGGGTCGACCAACCCATAGAGGATATCGACCATCCCTTCCTGGAGCAGGAACCTGTGATGCAGCAGGACCCCTTCACGGGCGAGATGATGATGACGGGCGAGTTCAATCCCACAGGCTCTTACCTGGTGCAGGGAGGCTTCCCCTATCACGCTATAAAGTTCGACCTGTCGGAAGAGTCCCTTTATGGCCTGCCGATGATGAGCTATGTCGAGGATGAGCAGAAAGCTATTGTCGATTCGGTATCCAGGCGTGCGGACCTGCTCAAGCGCTATCCTCGCATCATCCTGGGGCAGCGTGCGGAGCGCGAGGAGAATGCCAACATCTCTGACCAGCTGACTCGCGCACGCGACGGGCAGGTTATATGGGTATCCGATGTCAACAATGGATTCCGCGAGATGCAGATGGGCAACCCCCCGCCCGATCAGCTGGGGTACGAAGCTGATATGCGGAACTACGAAGAGCAGGTGCTGCAGGTATCGCAGATGGCGCTAGGGGGTGGTCCCAGGCGCACCGCTACCGAAGCATCGCTCATCGCTTCTTTCGGGACGCAGAACAGGGAGTGGTTGTCTGCCGAGGTGGGCAAAGCCTACGAAGCGGTGGTCTACAACACCTTCCGCATCATGGCCGATATGCGCTACACGCCCGAGAAGTTCATCGTCAACGTAGCGGAAGGGGAGAACGACCCCATCTACGAAGCGGTGACCAGCGACCTCTTCAAGGTGCGCTTCAAGGTAGAGGTCGAAACCGAATCGATGCGCCCCCTCTTTGAGCAGTTGGAACGCGAGGATACGCTGGCCTTAGCCAACTACCTCTTCCAGATGCCCGAAGTCAATCGCTCCGAAGTGATCAAGCTGGTGCTGCGTGCCTTTCGCGTTAGCGACATGGACAAGTTTATCAAGCAGTCTGCAGACCAGGAAGCGGTGCGTGCCGCACAGCTGGAAAACCAGTTCATGGCAGCACGCCAGCAGGACCCAGGCGTATTGCCTGCGCAGGATCACCAGGCGCACCTGCAGGCCCATGCCAAGGCTGGCGAAGACCCAGCGGTCACCCAGTACCTGCAACAGCAGATGCAGATGAACCCGCAGTCGATACAACAGTTTCAGCAGCTTATGCAGGCACACACGCAGCAGCATAAGCAGTTCTTGCAGGGGCAGGCGCAAGGCCAGCCGATGCAGCAAAGCGACAAGACGATACCCAGCGCACGTGATGGCGGCAACGTCCAGGCGCAGGCAAGTGCCCTACAGAGCGTAGTGCGCTCCAATGCGCAGCGCGTGGGGCAAACCGTAAACCTCAACACGGACCAGAACTGATGCCCAAGGTTGGTGATAAGCATTACAGCTATGACAAGAAGGGACGCGCAGCCGCTCGTAGAGAGGCGAAGCGCACGGGACGCAAGGTTACGGGAGGCACCTATGGCAACCCTGGCAAAGCAGGTAAAACGCCAGGCATACAGGGACAGACCTGTAAGTAGCTGAGGGGTCGATGTCCAGCCAGGCAGATCGGGAGATCATTGAAGCGCTGCTGCGTCAGGCGAGTCCTTACGACTACCCCGCAGGCGCACCTGACCTGATGGCGCAGCTGGGCGCAGGGCTGGAAGGGGCTGGGCAGAAGCTGGAGAGCAGTCTGCAAGCCGAGAATGAGTTGGAGCGCTTTGCAGAGTTGATACCTCGCTGGCTTATCGCTAATCCAGCGAAACGCACAGGGGCGCTAATGCGCGACCCCGAAGGTGCATTGGAGCAGTTGAAGACGATGGTAGCACAAGCCAAAGCAGACCCAGGCGCAGCCGCACAAGCGGTGGGGCGTGCAGGCATAGAAGCGGTGAAAGATCCGCTGGGCACTGCGGAAGGAATGTCTGCGTTGGAGATGCTGGGTGCGGGAGGGGCGCTTACCAGCTTGGCGAAAGCGGGGATGCGCTTGCGTGGTCCTGACCTTGTAGAATCGGTGATGCCCGAAGCAAAGGTGGAGCGTCCTGTATCGCGCCCCGAGCGCACTCAAAGAATAATAGGGGAAGATGCAGAAAAAGCACGGTTGGATAGGGCTGTGCAGCTGGGTTTCAACATCGATGCCTTTCACGGGACTAAAGGCGATATAAGCGAGTTCGATCCTGGCCTGCTGGGAACAACCACGGGCGCGGCCAGCGCACGCAAAGGTTTTTTCTTTAGCACAGACCCAGAGACTGCTTCAGCATATGCGACAGAATCTGACCCTGTGGCACTTGGGCGCATGAGTCAAGCCGATTTTGATGCATGGGAAGCAGTATACCGCGATGAACAATTAGAGCTTGCTGGCAAGGCAATGGAGATTGACGAAAAAATAAATCAAGCGATTGGCGTTAATGAACCTCAGCGAATCATCCATGCGATAGATAAAAAAATAAGGAAGCTCAATGAGCAACCCCTATCAGATACAAGAATCTGGCACGTGCTGAAAGAAGAAGACTACTTGGGATTTGATACAAAAGGAGAAGCTGCGGGGGCGATTATTAGGCATGATGATTGGGCAAGTAGGTGGGATGTTGTAAATCCAAATACGGTACAGATAATTGAGTCTTGGAAAAAAGCGTGGAAGCGAGAAGAGGAACAGCGTGACATTGAAGTTGGCAAGCTGCGGAAACAAAGAGCAGTAGCACAAAACGACCTAGACCTTGCCTATGAAGCGTACGAACCGTATGCGGCCAAGCATTTTCCTGAGCTTGAATCCATTAATCTGAGAATAGAGGACTTAGAATATAAAATAGATAGGGGGCACCTTGGGTCTATGGGCGATAACATCATGCCTGTAAAACTAAAATTGGAGAACCCCCTTGAATATGATTTTAGCAATGCACCATACAGAGAAGTCTCTTACCATGATTTGCTAGAGCAGGCGCAACGAGAAGGGCGCGATGGTGCCATCTTTAGAAACACCTACGATGGTGGCGATTTGACCGATATCTACGTAGTCTTCGACCCCAGCCAGATACGATCTCGCTATGCGATGTTCGACCCCGAAAAGAGTGCTTCAGAAGAAGTCATCGCAGGTGCAGCCCCTGTTGTTCTCCCATTAGGTGCAGGCGCAGCCGCAGAAGCATATATGGCGAATCAGGAGCAATAATGCCAGCCTACGATTGGTATTGCAAAACGTGCAAAGAAGAAGAGAAGGACATCTGGTATCACCGTGCCTCCGATGTGCCCAAGAAGCGCAAGTGCAAGGCGTGCCTGGGCAACACGATGGTGCAGGACTTTGCCAACAAAGGCAGGAACCAGATACACCTGACGCACAGCAGTCTCTATGGAAAGTTTGAGCCAGGCGTTGCGGAGTATATCAACAGTTACTCCGACAAGCAGCGCATAATGAAGAAGTACAACATACAGGAGAGCAACGACCCTGTTAAAGGATCACGTTGCCATCGTGTAGAACCCCCGAAGACTCCCACGCTGCAAAGCGATTGGGCCGATGCGCCCAGCAACGCACATGAGTGAGGTGAGCAAATGAGTGAAGTGACCGAAGTAGTAGAATCCAGTGAAGTAGCTGCGACTGAATCTGCTTCTCCCACTGAAGGGTCTGATGATTTTGCGGCAGACCTGGGAGGGGATACGAGCAGTGCAAGCACGGCAAGCTCCAATGGACAAGCTGCTGCTTTCGATCCAAGTGGTGTGACCGATTGGGCACGCCAAGATAAATCCGATGTGCCTACTGAGTATCACAGCGTCATCGATGCTGCGAAGTCACAGCAGGCCGATTACACGCGCAAGACGCAGGACCTGGCAGATCAACGCAGGCAGTTTGAACAACAGCAGCAGACGCAGCAACAGCAGATGCTGCAAACCCTGCAAAACCAGGTCAACAACGCGCAGCAGCAACCCCAGGAGGACCCCTATGCGGACTTACGTGCGCGGCTGGGTCCCGATGAGAGCAGCGCCATCGATGTGGTGCGGCAGATCATCAAGACGGAGATGGGAACAGGCAACGACGATCTCAAAACCGAAGTGGGGCAACTCAAGCAAGGCATCGCATTGCTGGCACAACAGCATCAGACGGGCCGAGTGAAAGAGGCTGCGGGGCAACTGCAAGAGGCGCGGGATAAGTATGGCGAAGCACTGGACCCGTATGCGCAGCAGATCAAGGCTTTGATCGGAGTGCCGAATCCAAATACGGGCGCAAACTTCACGGTAACCGAAGCGTATGAAACGGTGAGTGGAGTCAAGGCCGATGAAGCGGCAGCGCTGCGGCAAGCGGACCAGACTACGCGACGTACGAGTAAGCGGCAGGCAAGTGGTGGAGCGCAGGTGACGGTCAGTGGCGAAGGGGCACCGCTCAGTGATGGAGAGTTGGTCACCGAGCTTAAAAACCTTGGCTTTGAATAGGTGAAACACCCTACCATAAAAAGGCCGTAAACTTAAGCAGGACAATAACCTACAATGGCTGCAATAACGACTACCGAGACCTGGGACGCTGCATGGACAACGACCATGCGCAGCAAGCGTAAAAGGTTGACCGACAACATATCAAACTCGTACCCCACCATCGCTGCTTTTCGCAAGAAGGGCTTGATGGAAGTGTCCAAAGGTGGAAAGCAAATCCAGGAAGACTTGATGTATAGTCTTACTGATTCGACCTGGTTCGATGGGTACGACACCCTGGACACCGACAGCACGGATGGCATCACGGCAGCGTTTGAGTATTTCCGCTACAACGCTACGCCCATTGTCATTTCGATGACCGAAGAGATCGAAAATCGCGCCAGCGATAAGGCGATCAAGCTGCTGACGGCGAAGACTGAGCAGGCCATGACGGGTGCGATGTCTACGATCAATGCCGCCCTCCTGGGTGCGCAGTCTGGTAAGTCCATCGTGGGCTTGCAGGACATCGCTTCGATCAGCCCTGGTGGCACGGTTCACTCTGTGAACTCTGGCAGCAACACCTGGTGGGACAACAAGCGCACTGACTACAATGGCACGTATGGGACTGAGAATTTTTCGGTGAAAGAAGCGTCCACCGATATGTACAATGGCATCCTGGGGATGCGCGACCTTTGGAACCAAGTTTCCGAAGGGAATGATACCCCTGATCTATTGATTACCAACTACTCAGTGTACGGGGATTACGAAGCGATCTTTGAGGGCACTGGTTACTATCGCTTCACTTCTGCTACTGATCAGGCGATTGGTGATGGCAATCAGAACGCTACGTTCCGAGGTGTACAGTTCGTCGTAGATCGGGACAGCCCAGGCACCGCAGGTCAGCATCAGCTTTTCATGCTTCAAACTCGCTACCTGAAGCTCAGGATGCAGGAAGGTTTGAACTTCGCTAAGACCCCCTTTAAAGAGCCTTCAAATCAGCAGGCCAAAGTGGGATTTGTCCTAGTCGGTTGTCAGCTTATGACGAATAATAGGCGTAGGCAGGGCGTGCTGGATAACATCACGACTTCTACTACGGTTTAATTAACCTGGGGGGCAAGCCAATGCCCCTTCTTTTAACCCTGCCCATAGGGGAAAGGTAAAAAATGGCAACTTTTAAGAACCACAACTACACCATTAATCGCGTAGGTGGCGAAGGTAAAGGCAGTCGCGCAGGCCAGGGCATCTATGAGGAAAGCTCTGAGGCTAAGTTCGCCATTGGCGAAAAGCTGGAGTTGGGTGACAACCGTGTATTCAGGTATGCGTATGCGTCTGCTGCGATTACGGTAGGCAAGTGCGTTAGCACGGACAGTGTGCAGCTGATTGCTGCGGATGACAATGGCACCTTTACGGCAGCGTCTGCTGGCGCGACCTCAATCACGGTTTCCGATTCCACCTTGGGGTCTGCTACGAAAGACCTGTATGCTGGGGGCTATTTCGGAAACATCACTAATGGGGAGCAATATCGGATCAAGGCGAACACGGCTGCAGTAAGCAACAGTGTCACGTTCACCTTGTATGACCCCATCGTTACTGCGGTAGCAGCTACCGATGATTACATCCTTACGCCTGGTCCCTATAATGGGGTTATCACTGCTACGGTTGGTGGTGGTGCTTATGATCGGGTAGTTGGGATTAATCCGATTGCGGTCACCAGCGGTTATTACTTCTGGCTGCAGACGAAGGGGATTGCTTTTGCCCTGAACGATGCTGCGGATGCTGTTGTTCTTGGCGATAACCTGCAATTATCGGACAGCACGGCTGGTGCGGTGCAGACGCAAGATACTGGCATCGACACTCCAGTAATAGGCCAGGCAATGGGCGCTGCTGCTACTAGCAAGCACGTTCCCATGATGCTCAATCTAGGTGGGTAACCCCACCATTAACGCAGAGAGGGGGGCTTAATGCCTCCCTCTCTACTCACTACGAGGAAATCATGCCAAGACCGAGGAAGAATCCTCTCCCCGATGCTCCCGAAGCAATCACTCCTATCGCGGAAGCTACGCCTGTAGCGCAAGCTGCTCCTGTAGCGGAAGCGCCCAAGGAACCTAGTCTCATCGACCTGCTTGAACGCGCAAGCGATGATCAAAAGGCGAAGATTCGTGATGCGCTGGGGGTGCAGGCAACTGTCAAAGCACCGCGCAAGCAGACGAATGCGGACGCAGCGCAGGTGCTGGCAGCGCATGGGGGCGGCACCTTCCAGGCACCTGGTTTCCAGCCCTGTCCTCCGCAGGGTGTTGCGGAGAAAGGAGAGGGGGCAGTTCGCGCCTGGCTGAAGCGTTGGAACGAAGGTCAGACGTACTCCTCTCGCAACGCTGAGATCGATGGCGTTGATGCCGAAGCACTGGCAGCTACTGCGGTGGAATGAACAAACGCACGGACCAGGTTGTAGCAGGTAGCGTCAACGCTGCTACGGTCTTTGGTGAAGCAGCAAACTTTGGTGCGGCAGACGTAGGTACGCTGAGCCTGTCTGACTCGTTCAGCGTACCTACCCTGACCACTACGCAGCGAGATGCTTTATCGGCCACTAATGGAATGGTCGTATATAACACCTCTACAAACAAATTTCAGGGGTATGAGAATGGGTCCTGGAGTAACCTGATATGACGGTATTAGAGTGTATTCAGATGGGCCTATCGCGCACTGGACTGTCCACTACCAATACAGACTTCCAGACGCAGGCGAGGATATACCTCAACGCAACCTTGCAGCAGCTGGCAGGTGAAGCGACCTGGTGGTGGCTGCATAAGACAGACTCTATTCAATGCACCCGTGAGTTCACCCTGACCTCTGACACGGGCACCTTTACAGCCAACAGCACGGTGACAGGGCAGACCAGCGCTGCCACTGCTACGGTAGTTTCCTGGAATGCTTCTACGAAGGTGCTGGTGGTCAAAGATGAGTCAGGCACCTTCCAGACCAGTGAGAGGGTGCAGCAATCGGGATCTATCTACGGGACGTTGAGCAGTATAGCTGAAACGAAGCAATACAGCCTCGCCTCTGACCTGGCCTATGCCCTGTCGTTTCGCAACAAGAGCCAGGACTACACCATGCGCGTCGAGGGTTCCGAGTTCCTCGACGTACAAGATCCCGATCAATCGCAGACAGGCGAACCCAACACAGTCGTTATGGTGGGGCTGGATACGACTACAGGGTATCAGAAGGTGCAGCTATATCCTGCTCCCTCTGACAGTTCCACGGACATCGATTACCGATACTACGCTTACCTGCCCGAATACACCTCTGATGACAACGCAGTCAGCTTGGATGTCAAGGTGCCCATCATCCTGCAGCCTGCGCTCTACTTCGGCATAGCGCGACTCTACAAGCAGGAGAAGGGCGATTACGAAGGGGCAACGCTGGAGTTCGCGGAATACCAGCAAGTGGTCAACAGAGCGCTCAACGTCAACAGGCAGTCCGATGGCAACCGAAGGTATCGTATGCAGCGTCTGGATGATGGGGTGACCTTCGCCTTTCAGCCTGTCGAGGGGTCGCTTAGCTAATGGCCTATCAAGGGGGTAGCATCCAGTTGGGTCCCTGGACAGGGGGTGTGGTTTATAATCGCCCTGCCGAGGATGTAGGTCCCAACGAATGCACCTCTATGAATAACTGCCGAATCAATGCTGCAGGTGCGGTAGAGAAGCGCAAGGGCTTTGCCTCCTACGAAAGCGCAGCGGCTATATCGGGTGCCCCCACGGTCACAGGGGTGCATGACTACGCCTATAACAGCACCAGCAACTACACGGTCATCACCGCAGGCGCGACGATCCAGTACTACAACAGTGGATGGCAGGACATCACGGGGTCCGTGACGATCACTGCAGGTGATGACAACAACTTTGAGTTTGTAACTACAGGCGAGAAAGATTCCAACAACAATAGGATGGTGGCAGTCAATGGTGTAAATCCACCTATTGTATGGGCAGGCTCAGGCAATGTCGCAGCGCTCGACCTCGACTCGCGGTTCAATTATGCCTCCCACGCTGCCTGGTGGGACAATCGCCTGTGGCTGGGCAACACCAATGCTAATCCCAATAGGGTGTGGCGCAGTGACATCTTGGACATAGAGACATGGGGCGCTACCAACTTCTACAATGTGGGTGATGACATCACTGCCCTGGTGCCGATGCAGAATGCTCTGGCGATACATACCCGTGAGGGCATCCATACGCTTACACCTACAGGCAACGCCAGCATACCCTTCCAGTTGCAGCAGCGCACGCAGGCAGGGACGATAGCACCCCGAGCGTGCCTGACGCTGCCCAACGAGCGCCAGTTGTTCGTTCGGCCCGATGGTATCTACCTGTGGCAGGGGGGTGATGAGGTTCGCAAGATCAGCTATGCGCTGGATGATGGGTTCTGGCCCAACATGAACAGTGCCCGATTAGCGCATATCCATGCAGTCTATTATCCCAGCGTCAACGAGGTGTGGTTCTTCATCCCTTATGGTTCCAACACCAAGATGAACTACTGCATCATCTACAACGAGCGCTTTGAGATATGGATGGGACCTTATACAGGCTTTGAGCGAGGATGCTCTGCGCTGGTAAGCGACAAGCCACACGCAGGTGGGTTCGATGGCAAGCTCTACGATATGGTCAGCACCAACGACAACGATGCGGGTAGCGCCATCTCAGCCAACTTCATCACAGGTGCCCCTCCACCGCAGGGAGGTGACACACGCCTGCGCTGGCTCTATAGCCGCACCTACTTCGATGAGAGTGGCGATTACGATGTCACGGTCACCCAGGAATCGGGAGGTCTTACCAGTGTCACGGGCTTGCTCAACCTGGTAGGATCGGGCTTTACGCTCGACACAGACAAGGTGGACGTAGGCAAGCTGGGGTCGCTGCGCATGGTGAGTGCGGACCTGGACATGAGTGGGTATGACCCGCACTCCAGCCTGCAGTTTACCAACAATAACAACAACGAAACTTTTAGAATCAGACATACGCACCTGCAGTATCTGCCAATTGGTCGTATGCGCAAACCCAAGGCAGGAGTCTCCTGATGGCAGTTGACGTAGGCAGCTTCGGCATACCTGGTAATTTCGCTATGCCGTACTACAGGTCCACTACAGGCGATTATGATATGCCTGGACTGCGCAAGTACCTGCGGGGTCAGCTGCCTCCAAATCGCTTTAGCTTTACCGATGAGCAGTTAGACAAGCTCATAAGTGGCGAGGGTTTGCCTGGCGATGTGTCTATGTATGACCTGCAGGCAGGGGAACCTGGGGGGTCTTTTAGGCCCAGTGCGCCTGGGCAACCTGCTGGTAAGGCAGTTGTAACAAGCACAACGAGTGATGGAACTGAAAGAAGGACTACCCCAGATAGTCCTACGCTTGACCCTGACGTTGTTACTGTTACTGATCCTCCTCCTCCTCCCATAGACGTTGATCCTGCTTCGTTAGTCGAAAGCACTTATGTGCCTGAGTCTGTTCCCATAGAAGAAGAGGTTATTGAAAAGCCAAGGCCTTCCACGGAGGCATATTATGACCCCAATACAGGAGGCATCCGAGGCACCTTCTTCGGCAGCTACGGCACGCGCATCGATCCCGATACGGGCGCTATAGTCCCAGGCACCGAGCCTTTTACTGCGCCCATGTTTGATATTAGCGCAGTCTACGCTCCACGCACAGGACCCGAAGGGCAGGACTTAGGCAGTTACCAGGACCTGTTCCCCGCCTATCTATATGGGAGTGCGCCCAGCAATGCCCTGGTAGAGTTGGATCGATATGGGCTGGGGTTGGACTTTGTGCGTGCTAATCCTGCCCTGCTGCAGCAGTGGTGGACCGATGTTTTTAAGCCTGTTTATTCTCGCTTTGCAAGGACCAGGGGTGGGTTCGTGGAAACGCCCGAAGATGAACCAGGCGCATGGAATCCTGCCAATATTATTCGCTACATGGCAAACCCCTTGGGCCTGCTATTTGGCGCTGGAGGCACGGGACCTGTAGGTGAGGCAGCGGTGAGTGCCGCACGCAACCTGATGGGTGGCGTAGACCCGATGTCGATGCAGTTGGATCTACCCCTGACACCTGACTCGCTATTAGGACAAATATTTGGTGGCACGGGCTTAACCATCGCACCTGGGACCTCTCAGGCAGTGCTGAATGCGCTGGGCAACATCGACATCCCTGCGGAGGCATTCGCTCCTGCCAATGTAGATGCGACGATAGAATACCTGTCCAACTTTTTCCCTGAAGGGTCGATCCCAATAGGAGAAGATGCGTTTACTCCTGCAAATATTGATGCTACGCGAGAGTCCCTGGTCGATGCTTTAGGTGATATCGTTGTAGGATCAGAACGGTTTACGCCCGAAGAGGGAACAGTAGAAAGCCTGCTTACAAGATTGGGTGTGATTGAAGTAGGCACAGGACAGTTCAAGCCTGCCCCTGGTGCATTGGAAGCACTACAAGCGTATTTCCCAAATGTAGAAATTAGTCCAGAGTCTTTCAGCCCTGAAAACATTGCAGCGACCAAGACATTACTGGCTAATGAGCTTGGGCGTATTTTTGTAAGTCCTGAGCAGTTTAGATTAGGGACAGGATACGACGCCCTTACGGGTCCCTTTAATGTCGAAGACAAGCTGCTGCGGGATTTAGGCATCATCGACGTAGGTGCTGGACAATTTACGGTAGACGATCCTGCCAGCGTGGTAACCAAGCTGAGCAATCTCATCCCTTCTATAAATATCGGACCTGAAGCGTTTTCGCCTGCGAATATCCCAGGCACAGTAGAGCGCTTGAGAAATCTTATACCTGATGTAACGATTGACCCTTCGCAGTTCACAGCTGCCGATGTTGATGCTACGATTGACAGGTTAGTCAATCAGCTGGGTACGATAGAGGTAAGTCCTGACCAATTTGTGCTGGGCACGATGGAAGACACGATGCCTGGCGCGATGGGTCCCTTAGACGTAGCAGGCAAGTTGGCCCGAGATGTGGGAGTTGTAGAGATATCTCCAGGACAGTTCCAAATTGAGGATGTCAATAAAGCAACAAACAAGCTGATTACTGACCTGGGATACGTCGAGGTGGGACCTGGGCAGTTCCAGCTGGGCACGGGAGACTATGGGCAAACCCCTGAGCAGAAGCTGCTACAGGATCTTGGGATTCTAAAGATAGGCCCTGAAGGTTTTGAGCTAGATGATGCGGCAGAGATCAAACTCTCGCTCCTAAATGCCCTGGGCATGATACAGGTGGGCGTAGCGGAAAGTGGCGTGCCTGGCTTTACCCTCGACCCAGCTGCGGCAGGCATCCTGCGCAATGAGTTGGTCGATGCAATCAATCCTCTTACTGCTGCGGACTTTGAGCGTGATCCAAGTGCAATCGCTGCCGAGATCCGTGAAGACATTGTAGGCAGAATCGATGCGATCAATCGCGGTGATATCGGCCTTACCGATGTAGACATCGACAGGTTGCTCGACCCCTTGCGTGGCGAGATTGGGGGTCTTCCAGGGGAGGTGCAGGAATCTGCCATATCGCCTATACAGGAATTGTTCGCTGGGCTGGAAGAAGAGGGTAGGGCACTACCTGCTACGTTTGAGCGTGATGTAGAAACACCTATAGCGAATATGATCGAAGGGCTACGCACTAGCCTAACACAGGATATTGGGGGATTCCAAGTTCCTGAGACTTTTTTGGAAAAAGGCACTAAGAAAGCAGGAGAGCTGCTTGACCTGCTGTACGGCACGGGCATGGGCACAGGGCGCGAGGCAACAGGCATTGCAGGCTTCCAGCCAGTATTGGATCAAATGTCAGGTCGTTTAGGGTCTTTCGATGCACCTGAGACACTCATGGGCAAGGTGGGACTGCTGCAGGATGCGCTGCAAGGCATCGACCTCGACGCGCTTACTGCCCCTCCTGGGTTAGATGCCCTGGTAGGGGATATAAGTAAGCTGGGCATTGACTTGCCAGGCGCAGTAGAAGGGTTGGGAACTTTCCAGGATGCGTTGGGCGCTTTCACCCCCGAGGACCAGGCGATCATGGGGATGCTGCTCAATCTTATCGGTCCCGAGGGCATCGCCAGCCTGGGCACGGAGCAGCTGACCGATCTCATTACGCGATTTAGAGAGATGCAGGGTACTGCCCTCACCGATGCGATTTCAGATTACTGGAGAGCAGGCCCACAATCTGCTGATGGCGATGATCCCACGTTTTTCCTCGACCAGTTGCGTAAGGGCATCCTCAGCACGTATGGGCCACTGCCCGAGATGGAGTGGGAAGGGCTTATCCCAGGCATTAAAGAAGCACTATGGGAAGACTTCTACGAGCATGAACCTACGTTTAAGCGAACCGTAGCGAACATCGATGAAATCAAAGAGATCCTTGAAAGTATTGGAGATGGTGATATGGCTGGCACAGGCACAGGCACGGGCACAGGCGCAGGCACGGGTGCCTCTGGCTCAGGATGGTTAAAGACCCTGCAAGACGCACTGACTCCAAAGATAGCAGGCGCAATCGACCCAGCGACAGGCACAAGGGCTGCATTGCCTGATCTGACGGCAGAGTATCTCACGGGCGAACCTGTTACAGCCAGCCTGCTGGAAGACCTTAAGGCTAAGCAGGGCACCCAGGACCAGGAACTGCTGGAGCAGCTGCAGCGCTACGGCGTTATCACCTCTGGTGCCTCTGCAGAAGCGATACCTGAGTTGGACAGCTTGCAGCGCAGGGAACGCTTAGGCGTGCTGGGTAGCGCTGCTGAGCGCATACAAGCCGAGCGCGATGCGGCCATGCAGCGTGGGCTTGACCTGAGCAAGACGCTTACGACCCGTGACCTGGGCATGGCAGAGCTTACAGGGCTTGCGGGTGATACGCAGACGCTGGGTGGCAGAGAGGCAGACCTAGACATCATCTCTGCGGTTATCGCAGCCCTTGATCCTGAACTCAAGATACAGGGCAATAAAGAAGAGTTGGCTGAGCTACTGCTGGAACTGCTAGGGAACGTACCTGGTGGAGAAGATGCAGATTGGGTTTCACGATTTAAGACAATGGTTATGGGAGATTAGTCATGGCATTAGGACAAATCGCAGCACTGGTAGGGTCGCAGGGCGTTAAGTACCTGCTCGACCAACGCGCACAGCAGCAGCAGGAGCGAGAGCAGGCACGCATGGACGCTATGGCAAAGCTGCAGGGCAGTCTGAAAGGCCAGCCGCAGCGCCCTGGCATGGCAGGTCCTCCTGGGGGTATGCTGGGCGCAGGACAGCAGATGATGGGTGACCCACAGATGCAGAAGATGATCCAGGATATGCTGTTCAAATACTTGTTCAGTGGTGGGCAGGCACCTGGTGGAGGTGGAGGTGGAACCATGCCTAACGCACAAGGTCTTGTGACACGCTTCGGAGGCTAAAATGCCAGCGTATTCAACCGATTGGATTAAGCGCTTAAACAAACTGCGCGAAACCGATCCTGAAGCAGCACGCGAAATTGAAAAGCGTGCTGATCAGATATATAATGATCCAGAATATGATGTGTATTCCAGGGGCGGCGTAGCTAAGACCCAAGGTGCGCGGTACAAGGATGCAGGCAGGGACTCGCGTGCCCGTGCGATGGAACAAGCGTTTAGCGAGTACGAGCGCATGGCAGGGGCAACGCAGCCTGAGCCAGAGTCATGGACGGCAGACCTGCCCGAGGAAGATCCCTTGGCTGGCTTGCCTGAGACAGGTGCCCCTGATACGGGGATAGTGCCTTTTAAATCAGCTGAAGAACTGGCACAGATGTCTGAGGCTGAGCGAGTTCAATATCGCAAGGATCGGCTAAGAAGCGTTGGTGCTGGAGATCGGTTGCAAGACACACCTACGGGCCTTACGGACGAAGAACTGGCAGAAAGCATAAGTCCAGAGCGTCCCACAGAGCCGTATGTCATAGCAGAAGCCACCACTGAGGACCAG
>VTLG01006260.1_pt1 | contig 18531 bp, 28 predicted proteins | sample 4694571 | NCBI WGS metagenome assembly VTLG01 (sample SAMN12604809, study PRJNA352737) | marine metagenome | biome: ENVO:00000447; feature: ENVO:00000209|ENVO:00000569|ENVO:01000036; material: ENVO:00002151; isolation source: viral sequences binned using virsorter ... | reverse complement strand
ACTAAAAAATATCCACATCGCATAAGAGAAAAAGAACTTGGTTTATTAGCTAAAGAAAAAATGAAAGAATGGCTAACAAATGAATTGAAAATTAAATCTTACGGACCGGATAAATATGGAAGAGTGTTAGCAGATGTGTTTTGCAGTCAAGGAAATGTTGCTGACTTGCTTAAAGAACACAATCCACCTTTGGCAGTGGATTATGATGGTGGGACTAAAACAAAGGTATGGGGGTAATATTATGAACATATCAGAAGAAGGAAAAGCAATCATTAAAAAGTTTGAGGGTTGCAGATTAGAAGCATATCAATGTTCAGCAGGAGTTTGGACAAATGGATGGGGTGCAACTAGAGATGTAAAAGAGGGTGATGTTTGGTCACAAGCTTATGCTGATGAAAGATTTGATGGTGACATTGTTGAGTATGAAGATTATGTAAATGAGTATGTGACAGCACCAATAAATCAAAGTCAGTTTGATGCATTATGTTCTTGGGTTTATAACTTAGGTCCAGCAAACTTTAAATCATCAACAATGCTAAAGGTATTGAATCAAGGCAAGTATGATCTAGTTCCATCTGAAATGAAAAAATGGTGCAAGGCAGGTGGTAAAGTTCTTGAAGGATTACAAAGAAGAAGATTAGCAGAGAGTATGCTCTTTGAAGGTAATGGAGATTGGCATAAGATTTAATGGCACTTAGTAAAACACAAAATAAAAGGCTAGGTTCAATCTTATCAGTTATGTTTAAGGAGGAACTTCCTGAAACTGCTTTAGTTCAAATTTTAAAAGATGGTTTTATTCAAAAGGATGGCGATGATTTTATACTCACAGATAAAGGGATTGATGAAAAAAACAGACTATGCACGCTTGCAGGACTTAACATCAAATATCAATCCGAAAGAAATAAACTTGATGCCGAAAAAAATACTTATCCGGAAGAGTCTGTTAAAAAAACTTAGGCTTATGGATAGCGAAGAGTATTCTAATATCTCTTGGCTCAAGATCCTTTAAGTGATCAGGAATTTTTTTGCCATCAAGATATGATATTTTTCTTATCCACCCTTTGGATGTAGATTTATATTTTTCTTTCATATTCTGTCTATTTTTGACCATTTACACTTAATAATATCCTCTAAATCATCTTCTAAACTAAAAGGCTTATTAATAAGCGATATAAGTGCAGAAATTATTAGTGGTATACAAAGATATAAAACAATTTTCATTTTATCCCCCTTTAAGCTTTATTATAAATTCTAGCCACACTTTATGTCTAGATATATGCAGGCTAACTGTTTTTGTGTAAGCCATAGTCCACTTTCTAGACGACTATAAAGACTTTTATAAAATTTATTGCTAGATTTTTTCTCTATCAAAAAATTAATAATTTTGTCTCCATCGTGATGACCAAGTCTAAAGTCATTTATAAAATTATTTTTCATAACACAATTATAGTCTTTTATGGAATATTATTTAACATATTCTTTAACTTTCTGCAAAAGATATTCCTCGCTACCATAAGCTTTTTCAAATGCTTTTTTGTAAGGATGCCTGCTTATAAAAGGCTGCTCAAAACCACCTTGACGATGATGTTCAAAACACAATCCTATAACATCAAAATGCGCACCTTTTTTGACTTTGCCATTTATATGATGAATTTCACAAGGTCTAAAAGCCTCATAGTGGAGTCTACAAACAATACAACCTAATTCAGAGACTTTTGACATATGCTCTTTTTCTTTTTTAGTTGGATTCCTGCCTTTCACTCTATCTTCAATGTTATTAAAATTTTAAATATCTATATCGTAAATTTAATCATGGCAAAAACAAGTCATTTGGTCATCATCGTCAAACAGAGTTCTTTGTGTTTTGCTAATATCCAACAACTCAATATAACTAGGTCTATCTTTTCTAAAAGGTTGTCCAACCTGTTTCTCTTTAGCTATCCACCAATCAGCCGTCTCCGGTCTTTCTTTCAGTATTGATATCGTTGTATCCATGCCTTTAAGAAAACAAAGGTCACAGTTGCCTGCCGGAGTTTTACCATTGGAATTTGTTAGTTTGAGATCAAAGTTTTGTTTTCTCCAAAACTCACTGACATCTTTTACTGTATGTTTAGCATCGTGCATTGGCAACTCGTTATTCCACGCTTCATAGTCTGATGCTCTTTTAGCACTTGCAATTCTTCTAGGTTCGTCATAACGCAAACCGATAACATTATTCCATTCTTTATAACCATTATGTTTTCTCATAAAACGATACATAACTTTAATTTTCAACTCGCTTGTGCAAAATCTTGTCACTGGGTTAGGCAAGTAAGGTCGTTTCATTAATAACAAATCAAATGGTTCTCCATTCCTACTAGCTGTCTCGTAAGTTACGATCTTGGTTCTCCAAATAGGTCTTTCTTCTGCAATCTCTAATTCTAGCCAGGTTATCGGCACATTCCACTTTTCAGAAACCTCATTAATAAAATCTAAAGTTTCTGGTGCTTCTTTCCCAGTGTTCGCGAAAACTACATGAACTTCAGGCGGCAATTTTCCGTTGTGTGCTTTCATAATGTTCCAGAGCATGAATCCTGAAGTTCTACCGCCACTAAAACTTATTAGAGCTGGTCCTTCTATTTTGTAGGGGTTTCTCATTACTTTATCTTAGCACTTATTGGCAATGTTATATTTCGGCTGATATTTCTTAATGAGGTATTTTTCCCATTTTGATAATTGATTGGGTTCGCAACTCAACACCCTTGCGTGAGTGAATTTTTTGTCTTTTAAATGGTCAGATATTCTTTGTATGGGTTTTTTTGAAGCGCCCACATAGACAACCTCTGCAACGCTAAATTCTCTGTCGTAGCTTTTGATTTCTTTTAAAAATTTTTTAGTTTTTTTTGCAGGAACGCCTTTCGGAGGTCGCCAATCTAAAACCTCATTATTCGGTTCTATAACATAGAAAAGAAGATATATTCCATAATCACTTATTTTATTAACTGAAAAAGTCTTATTAATGTTGTTTAAATGAGTGTGTTGTTTTTCCCAGTGAAGAAGTTGAAGTTGATTCAGATCTTTAATTCGCTTTATTTCGGCAGTTGATCTAGGTGACCAGCCGCAGTTAGCAGTAGCAGAAACAGGCAGGTTAGTCTCAAAGTTTACATGACTCGTTCCTGCAGTGAAAACTCCAGTGAATTTAGACTCCATATCTCTTAGCCTCTTCTCTCCTATTGACCATTTTAGTTCGCCATTCCTCAAAACCAATTTTGTATGCATCTAGATTAACTTTTAAAGCGGCTAGTATGCCTCTTTTTTTGCCGACCTCTAACCTAGCCGCATACATATCATCGCTATTATCTGCATAAACTTCTTGAGCAGAGACTGTCTTGCAGCCTTTTGCTGTGGCTTCAAGCTTGAGTCTTGCCATTAGTCTTTTCACATTTGCCTCTGCTTCAAATATTTCATATTCGGCATTTTGAATAGGTTCAGCTAAAGACCTAATTTTGTTTATCCAGTGTTCTTCTTCCGTCATATATTCTAAAAGGCAGGCTCATCATCCTCTTTTTTAGGGATGATAAGGTTGCCATCTTCATCATAAGGCGTAAATTTAGCACTAGTGTAAGGCACTCCATCACTAGTTTCGTTAGCATAACCCCCAAATTTAAAAACTTGCCCGGTATCTATGATGGTTATTTTCCCACCAATATCAGGCGTTTTCTCATGCCTTTTATCTTCAGGTTTGTTGTAATGAATCAGACCTAAAGATTGCACTAACTCATATTTAGCATTGTCATCCTTGTCGGTGTATTTAAGGATAGCGCCATATCTAAGCTTTCCATTGAGTTTAAATTTACCCTTTCTTGGCACTGTCACTTTAGTTTCATGGAAAAAACTTCCACTGTTATCTTTCATTTCATATTTAGACATTTTTCCTCCTGTAATAATCTAATTGTTTGGGTGTTATTCTATAAACATATCCTTTTTGTATTGGATAGATTCTCTTTTTTTCGTAAACATCTGAATATTTATCAAAACCATATTTCTCCCTATATTCAGGCTTACTCAAATTTCTTATGGCAGCCGAGATACTCGGCTCACCATATTTTCTTACTTTCTCTTCTATGACTCGCTGTAGTTTCCAAAAAGTCCACCACTCTCCATCTCTCATGCAGATTAAGACATAGTCAGTCAGGCAACTAGGCTTCGGCACTTAGTTCCTCTTCATGCTGCTCGCTTTTAAAAAGCTTTCCTAATTTAGCATATGCATCCTTATCAGATTTTTTAGTCGCATCTTTTTCTGCTCGCGTGATAACTTCTTCATTTACTGAAAATAATGTCATAGCGTCTTTAGATTCAGGATCGCCTAAAAATGATCTAAGCGTTTTAAGAAAGTCAGATGGATTATTAGAGTGTGCTAAAACCATGCCTGTTTCTTTTCTAAAAATATATCCATCGCTTAAATCAGGTGCTGCCGGTTTTTCATTCATGGCATTTTCAACCTCAAAGCTTGAAGCATATTCATCGCCACTCAAACCACAACTTGCAAGAGCTCTGCCGATGGCTGATGTTTCGCAGTTTTCTACTGCTGAATTTTTATTGACATTACTGTCTGCCCTGAATTCTTCAGCATGACCATTTCCTAATTCAACCCACTCTCCATTATCCTTAATAAAGACAGTTGCTTTCATAGAAACTTTTTCAAGGTCATTATGAATTATTTCAGTTTTTATCCTGCTTTCAGAGGCAAAGTGTTTCCTAAAAATTTTGACACGAGTGTTAACCATCGCATACATCTTTCCACGAATGCTTACTTTATCTCCTTTTGGCAAGTTAGCTATTTCATTTAAACAATTATTCAATTTATCGTTCATTTTATCTCCCATATTTGCTTCGCAAAACTTTTTTCATTTTCACCCCACATCCAACTATCTAGATCCGGATAATAAAGTTGTGCGATAGCATATTTATCATTAGAGTAAGACAAGAGATTCATTATTGCTAAAGATACCTGTCTTACCACCTTTAAGTGTTCCTTAATATTGTTAACAGGCAGGGAAATAACTTCCCCACCCTTAGAAGACACGCATATGTAATCTAATATTGGAACACAATTTTCAGCCGCGCCATATATAGACATCTGTCTAGCATGGGCATATGAAACTTTTGTAGGCTTTCGTCCTGATGTTTTTATATCACGAACAACATCACCATATTTTAAATCTAGAAACCCTTTTATTGGCACAGGGCAGTCTTCTATTTCATATAATATTTCTTTCTGATATTCATCAGGCTTACCTAATTTGTTGTAGAAATTTATAGCAGTCTCATCATAGATTGCTAACCGGTTTAACTCTCTATCGTATTTAACAAGATCTGTTACATATTTCGGATAATCCTTTTCAGCATACTCTTTTAATTTTTCAAACTCATCTATGATTGTTTCCTTTCTTTTAAGCTTAGAAAGAAAACCAAAATGTCTGCCAACTGAATAATCTACACTTGTTCCACGCCACATCGCAGGGTTTCCACCTGTTTTAAAATCAAATAAATACCTCATAATCCATAAAGGAGTGTCAGATATAAATGTATTTATGGAGCTTGGGGATAAATGATCTATTTTATGGATTTGAAATGGATCGTTCTTCATTTTAATTCATTTAATAATTGTAATTCAGTTGAAGCGCCAGTATAATCCTTTTATGGAATAAATCAATGAAATTAAAAAATTATTTACATAAAGAGAATTTAACGCAGCATGAGTTTATAAAAATCATAGAGGATAACTCAGGCAAAAAAATACCACAGGGAACACTTGCAAAGTGGATCACTGGGATGCGGATACCTAGAAAAGATGAAGTCAAGCTTATATATGAAGTCACTGACAAACTCGTAGAGCCTAATGACTTCTATGACATAAAATAAATTTATTCCATAAAGGACTTGATTTTTAATTAACATAAATTAATATCTATGGACTCATGTCCTTAGAATATCTCAATGCAGCTCTTAAAATTGATGGATTAAGTCCAACCGCAAAACTTATCTTACTTATACTTGCTAATTATGCTGATGAAAAAGGTTCATGTTATCCGTCCCAAAAACATCTAGCTAAAATCGTTGGCTTAAAAAATAAAAGAAGTGTTCAAACATATATCAAGCTTTTAAACGATTTAAATTTAATTAGGACTGAAAGAAGATACAAAGCTGATGGTGGATACACATCTAATCGTTATATTCTCACTATGCGCATAGGTGAACACCACCCTGATGTATCTGAAGACGCTAGGGTGGAGAACACAGATGCCACCTATACAAAAGATGATACAAAAGAAAACACTTACTGGGTTCGTCAGTTTTCAATTTGCGCAGAAAAATTCTTTAATAGTTTTTGGTCTGATTACAAAAGAAAAGTTGGAAAGCATCAAGCTTACAAAAGTTTTTATAAAGCTATAAAAGAAAACACTAAATCGTCTGATGAACAGGAAGTGCTTCATAAAATGATAGTCAATGGAAGTAGTATTTTAGATGGACTTGAAAAATTCAACAAAGAAAACGCTATGACAGAAATAAAATTTATTCCTCATGCTGCCACATGGCTTAATCAAAAAAGGTGGTTAGACTATGATGCTAAAGATAAAAAAAATAAAACTAATAAAAACAACCTTGCAGGTTAAGGAGAGATGATGAAAACACCGGAAGAGCATGGCATAAAACTTAAAAAGTGGGATTATGGGACACAAAAGGTCAAATGCCCGGTATGTCAACCTCCACATAAGATGTCTGATAATCCACTGTCTGTCACTATAAACGAAGAGGGTACAGTTTGGTTTTGTCATCACTGTGATTGGCGTGGATCTTATTTCAACAGAAACACTAAAAACTTTGTAGTTAGAAGAAAAGATTATAAAAGACCAACACCACCTGCAGATGATGTCACTTCACACCTTTATAAATATTTTGAAAAAAGAGGTATTAGAAAACAGATAGTTGATAAATTTAAAATCAAAGATGAAAAAGGTTGGTTTGCATTTCAGTACTTTAACAAGAATGGAGATCTAGAAAACATCAAATATAGAACAGCGGATAAAAAATTTAGGCAGACTCAAGGTGCAAAACAAATTCTATATAACTATGATGTTGTCCACGATAAAGACACTTTAGTTTTTGTTGAGGGTGAGATGGATGTATTAAGTCTGGCAGAAATAGGTTTGGATGCAACTAGTCTGCCAAATGGCGCACCAAAGGAAGCCAAATTCAATAAAAACGATGGTAGATTCAAAGCTTTAGAAAACTCACCGCTAGTTGCAAAAAAAATAATAATATTTACAGATGATGACTCAGCAGGAAAAAGTCTGCACGAAGAATTAGTGCATCGTTTTGGTAAAGATATCTGTTGGTTTGTTGAGATACCTAAAGGTTGCAAAGACGCAAACGATATATTAGTTAATATGGGTGCTGTTGGACTCAAAGAGGTTATGGATAATGCTATACCCTACCCAGTGCATGGTCTGTATAAAGCAGAGGATTATGAAACACTGGTATTAGATTTATATGACGGAAACTACGAAAAGCCATATGAGATAGGTTTAGATGGTTTAGACGATATCTATAAAATTATGACTGGCACTTTCCACACTATAACAGGCATACCTAATCATGGAAAAAGTGTTTTTTTAGATCAGATATTATTAAAGCTTGCACAGAATCATGGTTGGAAATTTGCAATATTTTCTCCTGAGCATTCAACTCAGATGCATATAAGAAGACTAAGTCAGATGCATTCCAACAAAGGTTTTGATGATGGGTTTGATAATAGGATGAATAAAGAAGAACTTAAATCAACGCTTGAGTTTATAAATAAACATTTTTATTTTATTGAAACTAGAGAAAGTGTTCCTAGCATAGATAACATTTTAAAAATATGTAAATCAAGCATATTTAAACACGGCATAAATGGTTTAATTATAGATCCTTATAATGAAGTCAGCGCTGAAAGAAAAGGCAATGCTAGAGAGGACGAACACATAAGGGACTTTATTTCTTTGTGCAAAAGATTCAGTCGTATGCATAATATAGTCACATGGGTGGTGGCACATCCTACAAAGCTACCAAAATCTAATGATGGGCAGTATCTTCCTCCAACTGCTTATGACATATCCGGTGCGGCACACTGGCATAATCAAGCCGATGCTGTATTAACAGTGCATAGAGACTTTGAGGAAAACACGACACGAGTCATAACTAGAAAGATCCGTGAGCAAGATCTTTACGGAAAAATAGGCGAGGTTAAATTCAAATACGACTTTGCAACTAAAAATTTCAAACCTGCAGAAGATGATGACATAGGCGATTGGTCTAACATTCACTTCAAATAAATTATTCCAAATTGGACTTGATTATTTCCGTTGAATGCTTATAATGTAGTTATAAATTGATAGGAGATAAAATGAAAAAAACTCATAATATAAAACTAACAACCGAAGAAGCTTTTTCTTTAGTTGAATTAATTAAAAATGTAGGTGCAGATCAAGAACATAGGATTGGCTATGATGAATCTATACTTACTGCTTTAGCTAAATTATCTAACATAGAAATACCTGAAGTAAAACATAATTTAGATTATGAACTTCCTGTATTTAATCCAAAGGTAATTAAATAATGAAAAACTTAAATAAAGAAAACCAAAAACTTGTCAACAAGTTTAGAAATCAACATAAAAAACACCTTACTACTCAGGAACGAGATAATGCCGGTGAAACTATTCCTTATGATAGGAATGTGTCAGAAATTTTCAGATATTTAGAATTAGAAGAGAATATAAAGCTTTATAAATCTGAACTGAAAAGATATCAGCAAGAATATGATCATTATAGAAATAAATTAGGAGTGAGATGATGGATAAATGTTTAGTAAATGCAGACGGAGATATAACCGATAATAAGCCTTTATTTTTATGTGAATGGAACGATGCAGATAATGTTGAAATTCATACGAGAGAGACTTTATATGCAAGATATAAAGACACAGGATTGTATGATATAGATGAAGTTGGCAGTTGGTTCTATAAAGATAATCACATATTTTTTAACGAATTATTAGATATCTTATCTATTAACGCGGTACTGGTATTCCAAAATGGTCGTTTTGATAATGAAAGATATAGTGCTGACAATATGTCCATACAGAGAATTTATTGAGGAGAAACTATGAAAAAAGACTTTAGTGAAGAATTTAAAAACCTGCGTCCTTTGGAAAAAGAAATATGTCGTTTGGCTATTAAGTACCAAATGGATATAGGAAAAATGTCATTCAAACAGATAGACAAAATTTTATCTATTGAAGATAAAAGGCACTTTAAACATGTGGTGAAATATGGGAGGTCACTTAATTCATGAAAGATAAATATTTAAAAAAATATATTCATGCTGCTTCTTTATGGAAATCAGGCGGTAAAAGGTTTGATAAATCTTTTAGTTTCACTTCAGACAGCATAATTAAAGATTCAATAACAGGAAAAGTAAAAGACACACCGCAGTTTATTGAGGATGGGTTTCATCATTTTCAAGCTTTATCTAAAAACATCACTCAGGCAGTGAAATTTCACATACCTGTGCCTAAAGATGATTTAACGACCAATGAAATAAAAAAATTACTTGGCGATGTTGAACCCTTTTTGCCTTTTAAGAACACATTTCTTCAATTAGATATGGATGATGATTCATGCATATTTGCACTCCTGTGCGAGAGAGGAGGTGTTTTTCATGGAAATCTAGCATATGTTCACGAGGATGAAAAAATGATTTATATAGATCCAAGAACAATTGTTTATAATTTAGGCAGATATGAAGAAGAAACTGATGCTCTAAGATTTAACTTTTGGCATAAAACCGAAGAAGAAATTTTAAATAGTGACTTAAATTTTCTTTTGCCTGAAGAAGAAAAAAGTTTTTCTTTATTCAAACTTAATAAGTATTCTGAAAAGCCTAAAGGAAAAATAAGAAAAAACTTTGATGACGATTATATGAGAAATGGCACATATAACACTTACAAAACTATTATGACACTAGCGAAGTCTCACGAAAGGCTTATGCTTTATCTAGCATATCCACAGATTACTAAAAGGCAGGAAGTAAAAGGTTTAAAAAATCTTACATCAGATGAGGCATCCAAAGTTGCAAAAATTTTATCAAAAAAGAAATTAAGTGCTGCAGAGGAAATTTTTTATCCTAAATATCAGCATATTCAAGTTAAATTAGATATATATGACACTCCGGTAGAATCTGAGGAGAGTATTGGTAGGGGTGAATCAAGATGTTTTCATGCAGTAAGAAAACACATAAGAAAATATAAAAATGGCAAATTAAGTTTTGTCAAAGCTCATTTTCGCGGTGATAAAAGAAAAGGCATAATATCTAAAGAGTATTTAATAACTGCAGAGAAATAAAAGTTAGCAAGTCTTGAGGTGGTGCTTGCAATTTACTGTATATTCAGCCACCTCTCCTCATCTTGTTTAATATTCCATAATGGATTATATTAGACAAAAATTTATGAAGATTCACGAATTAAAAATAAACGAAGTCACTCCATACAATAACAATCCTAGAGTTAATGAAGAAGCAATAAATGTGGTTAAAAAATCTCTGCATGAGTTTGGCTTTCAGCAACCTTTAGTCATAGATAAAAACAAAACCATAATAGTTGGACACACGAGGCTTTCAGCAGCCAAAGAACTGGGGTTTGAGACTGTTCCATGTCTTATAGCAGACGAACTGTCAGAGGAGAAAATAAAAGCATATAGGATTATGGATAATAAATCTGCAGAGTTTGCCTCTTGGAACTATGGTCTGCTGACTAAAGAGGTGCAAGATTTATTAGAGGCAGACTATGATTTAGAACTTACAGGCTTCACAGACTTTGAATTAAAAGAACTTGGCATAGATTTAGATACTGGTTTTGTGGACGAACCTAGTATTGATGAAGACTTTGTTCCTGAAGCACCTGAAACCTCAAAAATTGAAACAGGCGAACTATGGCTTTTAGGTCATCATAGGCTGTTATGTGGAGATGCCACCTCTAAGGAGTCGTGTGAGGCGCTACTAGAAGATAAACTAGCAGATTTAGTTTACACCGATCCTCCTTACAATGTTAATTATGGTGGCGGCAGGAAGCCCGGTTCTACACCTGTGGGCGCGAGGGTAAAAGCGCACGGACCTATTATGAATGACCATATGACACCTAAAGAGTTTGACGATTTTTTAGCTAAGTCTTTTAAAAATTACCATGATTACATGAAACCTTTATCATCTATTTATGTCTTTCATCCTGATGCTGTTTCGGAGGCAAAAATCACTTTTGAGCGTGAGTTTTCTAAACTATTTAAAAAAAGCGCAACATTGATATGGAATAAAGGTCATGCAGGTTTAGGATATGCAGATTACAGACCATCTCATGAACCTATCTTGTATGGGTGGAAAAAAGGCGATGGAAAACATTTTTGGTGTGGAGACAGGACAAAAAAAACTGTTCTAGATATTAGTAAAGATCCTGCTATAAGTTATGTTCACCCAACGCAAAAGCCTGTGGCACTAGCAGAAGAGTTAATAGTGAATAGCACCAGAGGAAAGGACTTAGTCTTAGATTATTTTTTAGGTTCAGGCAGCACTCTTATCGCTGCTGAAAAAACTAAAAGAGTTTGTTATGGGATGGAGTTAGATCCAAAATATTGTGATGTGATTATTAATAGGTGGCAGCAATATTCAGGTAAGGATGCAATATCTAAAACTAGAGATATAACCTATAATGAATTACAGAAAGATACAAAAAATGGCAAGTAAAAAGTCTAAATATAAAAAAATAACTAACCAACTTAAAGAAATTTTGAGAGCTGCTTATGTGCAGGGAGAGTTAGATCCACAAGGTTTTCGGCGTGTTGCGACCATAGAAGAGCTTGCTAACGATAATCAATTATCGGTGAACACACTGTATAAGTTAGCACAGAGGGAAAATTGGAAGTTTCAGCAGCAGCAATTTCAAAAAGAATATCAAGATGAATTAGACTTGCAAAGAGCAAAAGAATTTGCTCTAGAGTCCAAAAAGTTTGATAGCGCTTGCCTTAATATTGCTAAAGCTTTACTTGCTAGAGTTGGCAATGTGATAAGGCAACAACAGAATGCTAATTTAAGAGACTTCACTCCTCAGCAACTAGACTCTATGGCAGGCGCTGCTTTAAAGACACAAAAGTTTGCTAAATTAGCTCTAGGCGAGTCAACCGATAATATAAATGTTAATGGAAGCATCCAAGAAAATGAAACCTTCAGAAGAGCTATGGAACTGCTTGACGAAGTTGAAAACAGCAGAAGCTCAGGCAGTAGCACTACGCACTAAGTGGTTAGAGACTGCTAGACCGAAACAACTTCAACCTAAAGATAAGCACTATGTGTGGCTTATATTAGCAGGCAGAGGTTGGGGTAAAACTAGAACAGGTGCTCAAGATATAGCTTTTTATGCACTAAGAAATCCAAACTCTATATGCGCAGTGGTTGCGCCAACACATGGAGACTTGAGGCGAGTTTGTTTCAACGGACCTAGCGGTCTAATGTCTATAATCCCAAGTGAATGTCTAGCACAGACTAGAGACTACAAGGGATATTCTTCTAGCACTTCAGAAATCAGATTATTCAATGGTTCTAAAATAGTTGGTTATGCTGCGATAGATCCGGACAGATTGAGAGGTCCTCAGTTTCATAGGGCGTGGTGTGACGAGTTAGCAGCATGGAGATACCCTGAGTCGTTTGACCAACTTATGTTTGGTCTTAGACTAGGCAATAACCCTCAATGTGTTATCACTACAACACCGAAACCCACTCAAATAATTAGAGAGTTAGTCCAAAGAAATGATGTTGTAGTCACTAAAGGCAGCACTTTTGAGAACGAGGCAAACTTAGCTGATAGTGCCTTGAGTATGCTTAAAGATAAATATGAGGGAACTAATTTAGGCAGGCAGGAATTATATGCAGAGATTATAGATGATATAGATGGTGCATTATGGACACCAGAGATGATAGACAGCTTAAGAATAGATGAAGAGGTTGAACTTTCGCAGATTATAGTTGCCATAGATCCGGCTGTGACATCTAACCAAAACAGCGATGAGACAGGGATAGTTGTCGTGGGTAAAGACTTTAATCAGAAGTTTTATGTGCTAGAGGATGTGTCAGGTAGGCACACGCCTGAAAAATGGGGTAGAATAGCTGTAAACACATTTTATGAGTGGGATGCTGATAGAATAGTTGCAGAAGTTAACAATGGTGGAGACTTGGTGGAGAGGCTTATTAGAAATATTGATAACAACATCCCTTACCGAAGTGTAAGAGCAACGCGTGGAAAGATACTAAGAGCAGAGCCTATCTCTGCACTTTATGAGCAGGAAAGAGTCCACCATGTGGGAATTTTCCCTGAATTAGAGTCACAGATGTGCAGTTATACAGGAGAAACCAATAGGTCTCCGGATAGATTGGACGCTTTAGTTTGGGGACTAACGGAACTAAGCAAGTCTAAAGGACAAGTTAGTTGGAGGATTAGCTGATGGCAATGATGGATAATATAAGAAACTTCTTTAACAGAGGTGACGAACTAAAACAATATTCCACAGTTGGCTTTTTTGGTGTAGGCACAGGCGACGCAAAAAAATATAAATACCAAGATTTAGCCAAAGATGGTTATATGAAAAATGCCATCGTTTATAGGTGTGTAAACGAGATATCTAATGGTGCAAGCGCTGTCCCATTTATGATTAAAAGAGGAGACGAAATAGTTGAAGACCATCCTGTTATAGATCTACTCAAAAGACCTAACCCTTTACAAAGTAATAGTGAATTCTTTTCAAGTTTGTTTGGCTTTCTTTTATTAAGTGGCAATAGCTATATACTTAAATTAGCTGCAAATGGTGGCGTTCCAACTGAACTGCATTTATTACGACCTGACAGGATAACTATAAAAGGCGGTAAGAATCCTATTCCAGAAAAATATCAATATATGATAAATGGAAGAATAGAACAGGAATACGAAGTTGATCAAGAAAATGGATTTAGTGAAGTCAAACACATAAAACTATGGAATCCATTAGATGATTTTTATGGTCTTTCGCCCTTGAGTGCAGGCGCTTTAGAAATAGATCAACATAATATGTCAGCTAAACACAATGTGAATCTCCTTAATAATGGTGCTAGACCTTCCGGTGCGGTAGTTTTTAAGCCAAAAGACGATCAAGGATTTGCAGTCAACTTAACAGAGAGCCAAAGGCAGCAACTTTTAACTGATCTAAACCAAAGATTTAGCGGATCACAGAATGCAGGTCGTCCCATGCTTTTAGAGGGCGATTTTGATTGGAAAGAAATGGGACTATCTCCTAAAGACATGGACTTTCATAATCTTAAACATATGGCAACCACTGATATAGCTTTATGTTTTGGTGTGCCGAACCAACTTGTAGGTGTACCTGATGCACAAACTTATGCAAATGTCGCAGAGGCAAGACTTGCTTTGTATGAAGAGACAATTATTCCTTATCTAAAAAAAATAGAATCAGATATAAATGAGTGGCTCATGCCATCTTATGATGAGGATTTAGTTTTTTGTTATGACATAGATAAGATACCTGCTCTATCAGAACGCAGAAAAAAAATATATGAGAATGTCATAGGTGCTGTGCGAGAGGGAATCATGACTAGAAATGAAGCACGCGAGATATTAGGTATGTCGCCTAGAGATGGTGCAGATGATCTATATATAAACGCATCACTTTTTCCACTAGGATCAGAAACACCTCAGCCTGATCAATCTAATGAGGAAGATGCTAAGGATTATGAAAGCGAAGATATAGATGAAGAAATAAAGCAACTCCTTGAAGAAAAGCAGACTAATTTTCCAAAAAGAGGCGACGATAAAAAAATAAGCCTGAGAAATAGTAATTATCCGCAGTTTGATTATCAGTTTGCTAAGGACATAAAAGAGGGCAGTCCTAGAAGTATTTGGAGAGCAGGTGGAAACATTAGAGGCAATGAAGCTTTTAATTTATGGACTAAAGCAAGACAAGGCTCAGAGACTCCTGCAGTTTTAGATTGGATTAAAGAAAGAGAGGCATGGGCAGCTAGACATTTTCAGGATGGTAAACAATTCAAAGATGGAAAGCTTTCTCCGAATCTAAGTAATGTTGCCGGTGTTGTGGCGCAACTCAAGTGGGGAGTCATAGGCACTTTAGGAGAGCAGGGCATGAAAGATGTCATACTTGAATTAGATAAAAAGTTAGCAGGAAAAAAAGAAGAAGATTTAATAATAGAGGATATTTTTCACATTTGGGAAAGAGAGTTTACAGATATAACAGCTTTAGCATCAGAGGACACCAAACAAGTTTCAGCTAGAGTGAAAGAGGCTCTTAAAAATAAAGTTGCAGAGCATAATGAAAAATATGGTGATAATCCTAAAAAAAGAGTCACACTTAGAATGCTAGAGGCAGTGTTTCGCAGAGGTGTAGGCGCATATAATAATAACCCATCTAGTGTCCGTCCGGGCGTTAGAAGACAGGGAGGAAGTGATCGTTGGGCATATGCTCGCACAAATTCATTTTTGTTTGCCTTGAGGACTGGAAGATTTCAGGGAGGTAAACATGATATGGATTTATTTCCTAAAGGGCATCCTTTAAGATCTAAAAAACCGACTGACTCTCAGGGCAGACCTAAAGATTGATAAAAACTAAACAGGTCGGTAGGTTTAGAGTTGGCAGGCTAAATGCTAGAAGAGAAGCACGAAAGCTTCGTGTCATTATTAATAATCAAGAAAAAACTTATTTCAGAAGGCTTAATGCGTTATTCAGAAAATATTTTAGGACATCAGCATTTTTATATGAGGAGTTTGGCAGATACGAGATATCTGAGGGCGCAGCTCGTCTAAGAGAAGAATTTTTTCCTATGACTGTCACACATTTTAGAAAAGTCTTTAGAGTGATATACGACACTAATAATAAAAAATTTAAAGATGAATTGAAAGATGAAATATTTGTTTTAGATAGGTCAGAAGATTTTGAAAAGTTAATTAATGACTATTTCGCAACTAGAGAATTATTTCTAACCGGTGTCTCTGCAAGATTAGCTGCTCGGATAGATAAGGTTATAGGAGATGGCAGAGCAGATGGACTAAACTTAGATCAGATAGCTAGAAAGGTGGCAGCCGATTTTGGATTTGCTAGATCTAGAGCAGCTTTAGTTGCGAGAACCGAAACGCATAGTGCAGCAACTTTTGCCAATCATCAATATTATAAAACCGCATCTGATGATTATGGTTTAGGTTTAGTTAAGCAATGGGTGGCAACTAACGATGCAAGAACGAGGGAGTCGCACAGAAACGCAAATGGTCAAGAAAGAGACATGGCAGAAGATTTTCTCATAGATGGCGTTCCTATGAATTATGCAGGCGATCCTAAAGGTGGTGCAAAAAATGTCGTCAACTGTAGATGTGTCATAATATATAAGGATAAAGAATAAGGGTGGCAGATAGGAGTCGGAAAACCACCCTTATATATCTAATTAGACGCTAGATACCAACGCTTTTTTCAGGATGCTTTTCGCAGATTTCCAAGAATCATGTAAGCCGATTATTTGATACTGAGCTTCATCTGCATGTGCTAGATTGCTCTCCCAATCAAATTCATCTATCCTGACAAAATTAAATTTATGAACCTCATCGCCAAAAGTCATCTCTTTAACCCATTCGTTAAGATGCATAAACCTAAAAGGTTTGAGCGTGAATGTCTGTTTTTTGAGATTACCCTTTAGATTAAAGGTGGATATTATTGTCAATTTATTCATTTTATTCGCCTCAGTTTAATAAAAAAACCATGATAATCTAAAGTCGCCCAAAAAGGAATATTAATTAAGTTTATTTTAATTATGTCTATATATTGTGCTTTTTGATTATTTTTTATACTATATATTCAAATGCCAATACCAAAACCAAATGTTGGAGAAAGCAGAAACAAATTTTTTCAGAGGTGTATGGGAGATAAAACTATGACTTCAGAATATCCTGATAATGATCAGCGGATGGCAGTGTGTGCAAGCTCATTCAATTCCACTAAAGAACAGATAAGGAGAGATGTTTTCACAACAGAAGAGGAGGCACAGGCAAGAGCAGAAGAGATAGGCTGCTCAGGTATTCACGAGCACGATGAAGATGGACAAACAATATTCATGCCCTGCTCAACTCATGATGAATATATAGAAGCTACAGGGCGAGATGTTTCAAGCGCTAAAAATGACTGCGGCTGTGACAATGTTGAGGATCTAAAAAGTTATATAGAGTGTGAAATAGAACTCAAAGCTTTAGAAGAGGGCAAAGAAGTTGGAGAGTTTGAGGGATATGCTAGTGTTTTTGATAACACCGATCTCGGAAACGATGTCATAAAATCAGGCGCTTTCACTAAATCACTAAGAAGAAAAAAAGCTAAAGGCATCAAACTTTTATATCAACATAAAAGCGATATGCCAATAGGTGTTTTTACTTCTATCAAAGAAGATGAGCATGGTCTTAAAGTCAAAGGACAATTAGCAATGAATGTTCAAGCTGGCAAAGAGGCTTATGAATTATTAAAGATGGGCGCTTTAGATGGATTATCAATAGGCTTTAGAGTAAATCCGAAAAAAGTGTCATACGAAAAAAGAACTAATAAAAGAATTATTGAAGAATTAGACTTAATGGAAATTTCGCTAGTCACATTTCCTATGAATCCACAAGCAACGATTCGTAGTGTGAAAGGACAGGAAATATCTATAAGGGAATGGGAAAAGGGTTTGCGAGACGCTTTCAGTCTTTCTCGTTCTGAATCAAAACAGGCAGCAAAAGCTGTTCATGGTGTATTTACTCAGCGAGATGTTGATGACAATGCAGAACTCGTAGAAGCGATCAGGAAATTAACTTTAACTTTTAATCAGCGATAAGCAGGAGGACATTATGTCCGAAGAACTTAAAAACGCGTTTGAAGATTTCGGCAAAGGTTTTGATGAATTCAAAAAAACTAATGACGAAAGACTTGAACTGTTAGAAAAGGGTGAGGGAACTGCATATGTAGATGAGAAATTATCTAAAATTGAAGAAAAACTTTCTTCTGTTGAAGATATGTCTACTAAGCTAAACCAAGCTCAGGAAACAGCTGACAACATCAAAGAGCAAGTTGATAAACTAGAGACAGTCATCAAAAGACCAAACTCAGGTTTAGACACGAAGCAAATTGATGAGACACACAAAGTTTTTGATTCTTACATCAGAAAGGGCAAAGATGCTCTAAGTGATGCAGAAAAGAAAGCACTGACTGTGTCTAATGACAGCACAGGTGGATTCTTAGCACCACCTGAATATGTGAGAGAGTTGCTTAAAACAGTGACAGAAATCTCACCTATCAGGCAAATAGCTAGAATCAGAAGCACAGGGCAGAGATCAATCCAAGTCCCTAAAAGAACTTCAACTTTTGCAGCATCATGGGTGTCTGAAGTGGGAACT
>VTLG01004549.1_pt1 | contig 18535 bp, 17 predicted proteins | sample 4694571 | NCBI WGS metagenome assembly VTLG01 (sample SAMN12604809, study PRJNA352737) | marine metagenome | biome: ENVO:00000447; feature: ENVO:00000209|ENVO:00000569|ENVO:01000036; material: ENVO:00002151; isolation source: viral sequences binned using virsorter ... | reverse complement strand
TCCTCTATGTTGTAGAAGTAGTTATCACTATCTTCTGTTTTCCATTTACTGGTATCTTCAACGTTCCATTCGGAAGTTTGTACTTTCCAATCTATAGGAACTTCATCTTTCACTGTGAAAGATGGAATACTCCATATTAATCTATTGTTAGGCTGTGCCGCATAATTCCCATCATCCAGGGCCAATATGTGTGCGCACTTATGTTCGTGCGGTATCTCAGAATGATCTGTGTCGACTATATTACTCTCTGGGTGAGCCCAGTCAACTGTGAAAAGATAGGATCCGGTATGCCAGACCTTATCTTTATCAATATATTTTCCGGATTGACCATCTAAAATATCGTAATTAGTGATAGCAGGATAATAACTAAAACAATTCCAAAGCTCCAGCTGGTCCAGCCGAGTCCGAGGAACTTCTTTGATATTAAAGCCTCTTTGTATGAAGGCAGATATTGGTAAACGATAGAAGATAGCACCATTTTCCATAACTGCATGAAAGAGTATAGGACGCCCTGTAATTGATGCCACGCCAAAAACCACGCAGTCTTCCACTTCTCCATGGTGTTTTTTGAGATCATATAAATATTCTCTCCGAATCTGTGCATAGATTACAGGTATGTTTGCATTTAGGTATGCCATTTAGCATAAAGTCCTATAGTGCTGCGATTATTAAAATCACAAGTACAACTCCAGCACCAATACAAACTTTTCGGTGGTCTTTCCAGATTTGTTTAATTGTTTCCATAGTTTCCTCCTATTTTATGTCTCCCCAGTTTTTACCGGATTCGTAGTCTACCTTATTAGGTACTTCAAGTCCAACTGCAGATTCCATAATTTCCACTATTTGTTTAGCTTCTTTATCATCTTTTACAGAAATATCCAACTCATCATGCACTTGAATATGGGCTAAAATTCCTACTTTTGATAATTCAATCATAGCTTTTTTAGTCATATCTGCGGCTGATCCTTGAATTAATTTATTTAAAGCTTTGTATGTGTAAGCTCTTTTGATCCCTGGTCCGTGCTCCCTGAGTGCTTCTTCATGAGGCAATGCCTTATGAATTCCGAACTGATTAGGTTCCCATAAATGGAACCGGCACAAACGACCCAGTAATGTACGTATACGTCCAGAGTCCTGGGCTCGTCTGGATACATTATCCATCATCTGTTTAATAAATGGAACTTGCTGATGATAAGATTTAAATAATTCTTTCGCTTGTGTTTCACTCACTCCTAATTCAGCTTGTAATTTATTTTTACCCATTCCATAAAACAAACCAAGATTAATGGTCTTCGCTTGAGTTCTTGGAATGTTAGCCATATCAGCAACAATCTTATGAAAATCCGCATCACCTGCGTGATAAGCATCCATAACTCCTTGAATACCATAAAGATTTTGGAGTGCAGCATAATGCACCACCAATCGTGGTTCTTGTTGATTGTAATCAAAGCAACCCCATGTGTGTCCTTCTTCAGGAATAAATAATGATCTGATCCGTGGTCCAAGTTCCTTATTACGTGCAGGAATTTGTTGTAGATTTGGATTCGCATAACTGAATCGTCCGGTAATGGTTCCGCCATTATCTCCACGCAGCTGATTAATTTCAGCATGGATCCTCCCCTTATGAGTATGTTTTAATATGGTATCAATGAATGTGGTGTGGGCTTTATTAATTTCTCTCGCTTGAGCAATTTTTTTAATAATTGGATTAGGGTGGTGGGTTAGAAAATTTTTAGTAAAGGACGGAGCCTGCGTCTTTTCTGTTCGGTCATAAGGTAATCTTAATTTTTCAAATACTTTCTGAATGGATCGTGCAGCCCAAATCTGTACGTCTACCCCTGTACTTATCCCCACTTCTTGAAGTAATTTTTTCTCTTGTTCTACTAACGTTTTCTTTTCGATCAGTGCTTGTTCTTGATTTACACGTACACCGAGAAACCTCATTCCAACTAAAACCGGAAAGAGTTCTGTTTCTAAATCGAATATTGCAGTTAGGTCCTGTAAATTAATTTCCTTTTTAAGTTCTTGCCACAACTCCAGTGTGAGTTGGGCGTCACGCTCGGCGTAAGCTCCAACGTACATGGCAGGAAGTTTATACATCTCTGCTTTAGGATCGACTCCCCAAGATTTTGCTGCGTCGTATAAAGCGGCTTCATCTTTTCCTCTTCCAACATAACGTTTAGCACAGTTATTTAAATCATAACGCATTTGATTTTCATCGACGACGGCTGCAGCAATCATGGTATCAATTATTTTTCCCTGAACCTTTAGTCCAAGAGATTGAATCCAACAAACATCGTACATAGCGTTGTGAAAAATTTTAAGGGAAGGAAGATTTAAAACGGATTGAAACCATTTTAAAACTTTTTTACGATCCATGTTACCGCCGCCTTCATGAGCGATAGGATAATAAGCACACCAATCTTTGGTTGCTAACGAAATTCCTGTTACATCACCATTTTTAATGACGGAACCGGAGCCCATTCGGGTATTAAGATTAGGATCCTTAGTTTCTAAATCGATTGCAATCTCATCGTAATGAGAAAGATCTGGAAATTCTGTTGGTGGTACCCACTCTGTTTGTGGTTTGAAGAGAGGGATTTGCATTAGTTATGAGGACACCTTTCCTTCTTCCATTTTTTATATCCCTTGATCCATTCTTCAGGATCTCGGTCTTTCCAGCGTTTATCCCACGCCCAATTATTTATTTTACCACTATAGGTTTCTATGATTCCATAGAACCAATCTAATAATTTTTTCATCTTTTTAATATCCCCCAGTAGTTCTTTTTGTTCATTGGATTTATTTCTTTATCTTCGTAGTCTCTTTCAATAATCATATCTATCATATGTTTAGCTTTTTCTAGGTCTTGCTTTCCTCCTTTATCTTGATGTCGAATGACATATTTAATAACACATCCTTCCGGATATAGCAACTTATTCTCTGTTACAAATTTGCTCGGTTGGATTTTATATTTAGAATAATGATTTCCACCAACCTGTCTTTTCCAAACACTCATACGGGATAACTTTTATAAAAATCTTTTGGTTCTATAATATGTAAGTTTTCTTTTGCTCTTGTTGCACCAACATAGAATAACCGGTTTTCATCATCAGGATTCCTTTCATATCCTTTTTGTGTGTTTAAACTTAAATCTGTTAATAATGCCACATTTTGTGACTCTCCACCCTTGACACCATGAATGGTTGATAATAAAATACGTGGTTTTTTATTTAATTCTTCCCCATTACTTCTCATTTTTCTAATATATTCTATCTTTCGGGAAGAGGCATCATCCAGGGCTTCATACCATACTGCTTTGGTCATTAATCCATACTTACTTTGTAAAGTATTTAAATCATAGTATGCATCTTTAACCATTCCTTGTATATTTTCTTTGCTTACATTTCTTGGACTCATATAACTAAAAATTGTTTTACATTTATCATAGTGAAGTTTTTCTCCGTTACGTAATTTTTCCCAATCATAAATGGCGTTATATAAATCTTCTTCATATGATTTTTTAAATTTATTTTTGTAGTAAAGTCCTTTTTGATAGAGAGTATCTTCTAAATCATTCAACATAAATTTAGTACGAGCAAGAATTAACCATTCTCCTTTACTCATATCCACATCATCAAAGTTAGGATGTCGCTGTAAACTTCCCATTACGGTACGTGGATTCCATTTTTTATGTAATCGATTAGAGACTCGTCCAATAATATTCATAGCTAAATCATGAACTTTTCTAGGAATACGAAAAGATTGAGTTAGATTTAAGAACTTTCCTTTTTGTGTAATGAAACTATCTACATCTGCACCGGCCCATCTAAAGATAGCCTGGTCATCATCTCCTGCAATATAAGAATCTCCTGATTTATTCCAGATCGTTTTAGCCATATCCCACTGCATTAAAGATAAATCTTGAGCTTCATCAATAAAAACAACATCAAATTTTGGAGATGCATCTGATTTAATAAACTGAAGGATCATGTCATTAAAATCAATAAGTCCATATTCTTTTTTATATCTCTCTAATTCATTTGCTATAATTTTTAACTTATCAAATTCTACATCTTGAGTGTGTTCTTTTAAATCATACTGTCTTTCAAAAGATATGTTTCTAAGTTTTGCTAGCTGAATGATTCTTAAATAATCACTTTTAGTGGTGAAGACTCCACCTTCATCTTCATCATACTCCATATAATCTACTGGAAAATTAATTCGTTTACCGAAGTCTTCGTAATGATGACGTTGCATCACTGAATCTTTTTTAATTCCAAGTCTTCTAAAAGCTAAAGAGTGTAGTGTTCTAAAGTAAGGAAGATCATCTTCGCTTAAATTAAATTTTTCCATCGCTCTATCTCTTGCTTCATAAGCAGCTTTTTGTGTAAAAGCAAAATATCCAATCTTATTAGGATCAGTTTGTTTTAAATGATCATCTACTTTGTTTAAAAGAGTAGTGGTCTTGCCTGTTCCTGGAGGTCCTAATACAATTGTTTTCATATAATTATACTAAATTTTAAAATAAAAAATGCTGTCAACAAAGTTATAAAGCACAGATCACACATAAAAATCAAAATGGATCCTTTGGTTTTAATTCTTTAGGTGTATAGTTATCTTCTGCTCGTTCAAATGATTCAACTGAAATAACGGTTGGTCGTTTTTTTCCTATCGTCATTCTCTCATCTACATAATTAAAATGTTCCTTTAACATCTGTTGTGTTTCTTGAGATTTTTCAGCCCATTTTCTTTTTTGTAAAAAGCCATGATAAAATTTGCTAAAAATAAAATAATGTCTTCCTTTTTCAGTGTAAACATTTCCTCTCATAATATCTTCTTTAGTTGTACTGGTTGAACTTCTATTTGTACAGAACTCTTCTAGGTGTTCTTTTAACTGATTTAGTTTAGAAGATCCAGCTGGAGCTGGTACCGGTTCTATCCCTGCCAGGAGTAGATCTACATAACTTCCAAATTCTTTTGGAGAAATTCGTGGTGGTCTTTTATTAATTTGTTTTGCAACTGCTCTTTGAAATAACCTTTGTTCTAATAAACTTTCTACATTATCTAATTTAACTCGTTGACCATCAACATTTACATAATAATAAGGTTCTTCTAATTCGATTTTTTGAAGATCACTTAATACTGGAAAGAGAGCCATACCTCCAATACCATATTTTCTTTTCCGGCATAAATCCTTATCACAAAAGCTACACATCGGTTCGTCTTTACATTTATAGCCCCAATCTTTTTTCTCATGTTGTTCTCTAATTCTTTCTACAGAGGCATCATCCAATGGTGGATTCATAACTTTTTGATTAAATAAAATAATTTTATTTTTCCATTCAGATGGCCATTTCTTTTTTGCATAAACTGTGTAATGAAATAAAGCATTATCTCTACCCCCTTCACCAATACCATTACTAGCTAATGTTTCCATGCATGGTGGTCCATCTTTAAATTCTGAATCAGGTCTATCTATTGTTAATTTTTCAAGTTGATCTGGTGTGAGTTTATTTCTTTCATAGAGTCCAAAAAAACCATCTAGACTAGCAGCTTCACCGTTTTCTAGAAAGGCATATCTTGTTGTATTATTGAAATTAAAGTATGGTAAATTAAGAAAGTTTCCTGTATCATCTTTGGATTTTAATTCAATCTGTTTTGGAAAAACTTCTGAACTTCCATAACCGAGTATCGATCCAATTGACACCAGTTTATTTCTCATTAATTCTGCATCTACAGGAACAGTAGTAAATAAAAATACATGTGCCCCTCCACTTTTAGAACGAGTGGTGACCAGGGGTAATTTTAATTTTGTAATTTGTTTAATTAATTTTGCGTGATCAAATCCAGCATAAGAATCTATGTCTATACATCCCCATCTACATTTATTATTTTCATTAATGGGTATGATTCCTAAGCTAGGTTCAATTCCTTTGAGATGATTTTCCCACAAGGTATGATTAACCTCTTCTCGTTTTACAAAAGACTGTCCTTTAATTTTAGTTCCATCTGCGTTTTTCTTTTCAACGTAGGTGCAACCGTGAGCCCTTTGTAAACCGTCGAATATATTTATAAATTTCTCTACCATATTTTTTAAAGGGCGGGTTAAGTCTCCCGCTCCCGCCCCCTATTCCCTCTAAAAGGAATGATTTAATAAGGTACGTCCTTTGACGTAGATTCATCAGTTCCGTGTTTCGCTACAACTTCTCCTTTGCCAATTCTTAAAGCAAACTGTTTTGCGATTTCATAAACTGTTTTATCTTGTATAGGACCCACTTTAGAAACGTCCCATCCAAACCAAGTTCCTTTGTCGTTGGATTGTTGGACCGTTTTTAACTTATAAATGTGGCTATATGTTGGCGGTGTAAATAACCCGTTCTTACCCTGCATTTTAATACCCATCATCATTGAGTTCCATTTACGACTAATTTTTAATTGAGTCGCTTTCATAGAAATCAAAGCTGTTGATGGAGAGTTACCAACCAAGATCACATAGTGACTGGCTGTATTCTCAAGGTAATTACCATTCGCTAATCTATCTTTATTAGATTTATCACGAGTGGTTTGAGGTATGTCGTCACCTGCATCATAGATATGCACTGGTGCGCCTTTACTCTCACCTCTGTCTTGCCATTCAATGAATTGTCTTTTGTAAAAGACAGGCAAAACATTAATACCTTTCGTCCCGTCATACAAGTCATTGCTGACTGTATTCAAAATCATGCCAGGTTCTGCACCTTCAACATATTTTGCGTCCCTTTTATTAACTTCGGGCGAAAGTTGTCCCAAGACTTTCAGAAATGGTAGAGCAAGATCTTCTTGTCTAATATTCTGCGTGCCTTGGTTTGCATCAGCTTCAAATAAATTTGAAGACAATGCCCCTGCGTTTTCACGTTTCGTTACGCTTGTTTCTTTGTTCATGTTTATTGTTTCCTTGTTAGTTTGGTTCGGTTTCCTACGAACACGTTAAAAATATCCGTTGGCATTTCTTTGCCTGCTTCAATTCTCTCACGGACTAGAGCTTTGAGAGTCATGGGCTCGACCTTCAACTTTTGTGTCGGTTGATACCCCTGACCCTTTGCAAGGTTAGCATAATTTGCCGCCTTGTTATCTTCGTTCCTTCCAAAGGAAACGGTAATTTCATTTTTAATGATATCACCTAGGCCATTAGAACGAAGCCAACTATACGCCGCTTCTCTGTTATTCACCGAGATATTGGCTGCATAATACGGTTTTACCTCAACTGCAGATCCATCTGCAAGTTTGAGAGAGGATAACCCCATTTCACTTAAAAGTGTAGGGATAATTTCACCTGAAATTTTTTCAATTTCTCTTTTTTTATTTTTAAGAGATTCTTCCTCGTTTTTAAATTCATCTTCTAAATCTCGTAATCGTTTAACCTGGTCAGCTAACGATTTTATATTCTCGGTTCTATCTAGAACCTCTTCTTGATCTTTTTCAAAATTAATATCACTCATCTATCTGTCCTTTCTCATGTAAGTTAATTTCAATAGGATAATATTTTCTTTCTTGTTTATCCCATTTGAGTAATTTGTATTTACCATTAGTTATATCAGAAACAATAGAACATGCAACTCCTATTATTGCTGGATCTCCAGTTAATAATAAAAAATCTTGAGTCTTATAATTTTTTAAACCTTCTCTTAATTTAAAAATTAAAGGTCCTGGAGAAAAAATAATTTGAGAAAGCTCCGGTAATAGAAATTTAAATTTTCCATAATGAGCAGCTCCCATTATATTTATTTTTGGTCTCCCCTCACGTGTGCCCGCAATTTCTTGAATTACATATATGGTAGGAGTATTTTGACCTGACATTACATTAAACATACTTTATTTGTTTCTTTCTAACATTGACAAACATATAGGTTATCCTATATAAGAAGTCAATAGAAAGAAGTATGAATTATAAATTTAAGACGGATCCGTATAAGCATCAGCTTACGGCTTTAGAAAAATCCTGGAATAGGGAAACCTATGCCTACTTCATGGAGATGGGAACGGGGAAAACTAAAGTGCTTATTGATAATGCAGCTATGCTGTATGATAAAGGTAAAATTAATGGTGCTTTAATTGTAGCTCCTAAAGGGGTAATTTCTACTTGGTATTCTCAGGAACTTCCAGCCCATCTTCCTGATCATATAGAAAATGTGTCTGTATTATGGCAAGCCTTGATAAACAAAAAACAACAATCAAAACTTGATCGTTTATTTGAAACAGGACACGACCTTCACATTTTAATTATGAATGTTGAAGCTTTTTCAACCGAAAAAGGTATTAAATTTGCATCAAAATTTTTACTTTCTCATAAAACTTTAATGGCAATTGATGAATCTACAACCATTAAAAATCCTAAAGCTAAAAGAACTAAGAGTATTATTCATCTTTCTAATATGGCTTCGTATAGAAGAATTTTAACAGGGTCACCTGTAACTAAAAATCCATTAGATTTATTTACTCAATGTTATTTTTTAGATCCTTATCATTTGAATCATGAATCTTATTATTCCTTTAGGATGAGATATGCTATCATGAAAACCGCTCATATCTCAGGACGTTCTATTCAATTAGTTTCAGGATTTAAAAATTTAGCTGAACTTTCTGAAAAATTACAACCTTTTTCATATCGAGTTCTTAAAGAAGATTGTTTAGATCTACCACCTAAAATTTACATGAAAAGACATATTGAATTAACCGCAGAACAAAAGAAAATATACAAACAAATGAAAGAACAGGCCTTGGCTGAGTTGAATGGATCTCAAATGACAACCGTCACTGCACTTACGCAACTAATGAGATTACAACAAATTACTTGTGGTCATTTTAAAGGGGATACAGGGAAAATTCAGGATATTAAACATAATCGTTTAAATGAATTAATGGATGTATTAGAGGAAGTCGAAGGAAAAGCCATCATCTGGTGTCATTGGCAAAGAGATGTGGAAATTATAAAAAAGGCTATTATTAAAGAATATGGTCCGGGATCCGTGGTTGATTATTATGGGTTAACGCCTCAAGATCAACGACAAAAGCATAAAGACGCTTTTCAGAATGATTCTAAAGTACGTTTTTTCATCGGAACACCTCAAACGGGTGGATATGGATTAACCTTAACTGCAGCTAATACCGTGATTTATTATTCTAACGGATATGATCTTGAAAAACGATTACAATCCGAGGACCGTGCTCACCGAATCGGACAAAAGAAATCCGTGACCTACATTGATATTATGGCTGATGAAACCGTGGATTCCAAAATTGTGAAATCTTTACGTAAAAAAATAAATATCGCATCCGAAGTTCTGGGTGAAGAACTTAAATCATGGATTTAGTAGGATATACGTGTGGGCGCTGCAGAATTTTGATTTAGCTTATTTTAAAATTATGGCCAGGAGCATCAGAAATAAAACTAATCCCTGATAGCGATTGAATGTCGTTATGAATAACGACTCATGTCCCGCCTTTAATTTTTCCCATACAAATTTCATTATGCCTCCATAGGTTGATAACAAGTTTTGTTGTTTTCGTCTTTATAAGCTTTCAGATACTGTCGTCTTTTATTGCTCTCTGTAAATGAGCAGTGCACCCATCCCGAGTTGGGATCTGATTCGTTCCAATATTCTAGAATAAGTTGGTCGTAGTTTGTGTTGTAGTGAATCCAATCTGCGAGTTCCTTATTAGATACACCAAAGATTTCGAAGTCCGCCGCTTCTCCACGAGCATGTTGCGACGTGATTTTGCTGCCTATGGCAGTACACAATTCTGGAGAGCGATATCCGCTAGAAATGGTCACAACCTTAGAAAAATGGTCTCGAACAGGCTGTAGGACGTTCACACAGAGCCTTTTCAGGTTTTCCTGGTGCTCAGGACTAGGGGTATTATCAATGCCCTTCCTCGTCGCTGTCTGTGACTTAGTCAACTCCTGTAAACTAAAATTTGAAGATAATTGCATAAACTATGTAAGGAAATGCTGAAATAATTGTAAGGCAATGGCCCCCACCATCGCTAAAAGAACCCAATAGATTTTGTCTATCTTGCCACCCAAGTCATGAATATGTGTTTGCATATGCTTCAAATGATTGTTCTTTATGTTAGCCACATCTCTTTTAATCCCTGTGATGTGTCCTTGTAGACTAATAATATTTTCTCTTATAGTTTTAGGGGTCATGTTCTCCTTGCAATAACCTGTTCAGATGGTGACAATAAAGCACTCTCGGTTCTTGTCAACCCAGTTTGTGGGTTCGTTTGTGGCGGAATTTGTGCCACTTTTGGCATGGATGTTGGAGGTAGTGATGTTTTCTGCCAAACCTCTCCTCCTTCTGTAGGGAGAGGAGCCTCGTCTGTTTTCTTTGGTTCAGGGTAAAAGAAATCTTTAGCATCAATATTAAAATCTTGGTTCAAAGGTTTCCCTTTCATTAATTCTGTAAGTGAATTAATTTTATCTTGCATTCTCTCATCAAATGGATTGGTAAATGCCAATCCTTTTTCCGCTTGGTCATCCACTAATCGATCAAACGATTCAATAGTAGGTTTTGTTAATTTAAATGGAACGAATTCATTGTTTATGATTGAATCATATACATTCTTTTTGCCTCTTCGATCAAAGAGTTCTGTTATCTTTTCATCGCTCCAACCTAATAATTTTAAAGCATCAATTTTTCTTCTCATCTCACTCATACTCTCGTACTTCTGTTGGTTGGCATAAATATATTGAGAGATAATATCTTTAGGATCTACAGGATCTCCTGTTCTTAAATTTTCATACGCCAGGTTACGTTCCAAACGTTCGTTCTTTAATAAGTATTCGTTAATAAAAATATTCATCGTCTTTCTTAGATCTAAAGGCGCAGGTCTTGCTCCGATCATTCCTAATAGTTCATCGGGTACGTCATACTGTACACCTTTGTGAGTTTTGCCCATCACGGCCGCGTATAATCTTTCAACCTGTACTCTGGAACCTGGAGAATAAGTCTTAGCTAAATGAACAATTGCTTTTTGCATCTGCTTTCCAAAATCATCTCGTTCACTAAAGACTCTCACTCCTTGTTTAGTCTCTCCACCTCTCATGAAGATGTCTGCAATACCTCCAATCCAAATAGCTTCTGAAACAAAGGGCTCTACTAATCTATGTGTCGCTTTTCCAAAGCCATCAATTAAAGATGGGATCAAAGGTTGATCGGGATTTGCAGTGACTTCATTAATGATTGCTTGTGCAGGATTAATAATGGTGTCATAAAAATAACCTCTACTAAAATCCACATACTTATATTGACCGTCTACGTAGACAGGAAGAATTGTGGAGTCTGCAGAGAACCATGGAATGAATTCTCTCAATGCTGATAATTTTTCTCTAGTGAATCCATAGGCTTGTGAGAATCCCCAGATTGCTAACGGAGGAATCGTTGCCCATGCTGTAGCTGATCCCATTAATCTTTCCCATCCCATTCGAGCAAAGATAGGATCTTTTGTTTCTGCAATAGCTTTATTAATTTGATTCGTGGATCCTCTAAGAATTTCTGAAGGCCATGATACAAAGTTCCCTAATGGAGATCGTCTCATACTTTTAATTAAACGAGACACATAAGCATAGTTAGGTAGCATTAATCTAACATTGTTAGTCGCCATTTTTAAAATGTCTACTGACTCTAAGCTTCCGCCTGGAACATCTTTTAATTTAATCTTCCCTGCTTTAAGGGCATTGGCATAGGATCTTCTAATTCGATGTGACTCTGCTGCGAAGTTCCAAATTTTCCAGAAGTCATCTTCAGCAACGTATAAGTCTTGAGCTTTCTTTCCGAAGGCTCTTAATTTTCTGTGCATTTTTGACGTCACCCAATTAAAGAAATTAGATTTTTGTGTGTCTTCGATCAGACCCATGAGGTCTCGGTACGTTGCACTTTGGTTGACCATCCCTTCATCTAATAGGAAACGGTAAAGAGATTGACCTCCCTCTCTAGTAAATTCTTTGGCGCTTATAAGTTTACTCGGGTCCTGAGTGTTAGCTCCTGGTCTAAATTTTCCAGGCACTGATGTATCTACATTAACTCTAAGCCCAGGTTTATTCTTGTAAAGGATCTGCGGTTGAATAGTATTCATGGCTGTTCGAAATGCTGCACCCATCTCTAGAGGGTTAATAAAAATATTTCCGGTAGAGATTGTTGTCACGGCTCCTGATGCAAAGTTTCTTGTATGGGTGAAGGGACCAAACACAGTCTTACCTGCTTGAACCATTCCTTTAGGAATCATCACACCAATTTGATACCACATTGGCATAACTTTTCTTGATAAAGAAACATCGGCCGCATGTTTTAAGCCATCTGCAATATTTTGTGTTGTAAATTTTCCATTTAGTGGAACGGTATACGCTTCTCCTCCTAATGCCTGCGGCAAGTTTAAAGGAGTCTCAATAATTTTTTCTGTTGAGCCAGGGAGGTTGGTTTTGAAGGCCGCTCTGGCTTCTGCAGGCGTATCATATACCATGCCTCTTTTCCCCTGCTTAATAGCAGCATCGGAATCTCTTAAAATTTTATTATAGTATCGGTCTCGGGCTGCAATGGATGCAAGATCCGTTGTGACATTAGCAATTACATTCTCTGCTTTTTCGTAGCTTCCAAATAATTTTTTAAAGGCAGTTAAATCTTTTTCTGTTTGTATTAATCCACCTTTTTTATCGGCTTTAAATTTTCCTCCACCAGTAATATTTTCTGCAATGTTTTTAGTTCCTCTTAATTTTTCTTGGTTCCATCCAGGTAAATCATATTTAAAAATAGGACTAGACGTTGCAGGATTAAGTTCTACATTTTTAATTACATCATTCACAATTTCTGTGGCTTGAGACTTCGTTAAATGCACATTGTTATCAGCAGCGTTTCTAACAAAGATGTCTCTAACTTCATCTCGTACATCTTTGGCTGGAGTAAATTCATCAATGGCTTTAACACCATTGTCTTTAAAAATTTTATACTGAGTGGTTAAGGTATCACGAATTCTATCCGTCATGATATCTACAAATTCTTTAGCCGCAACATTTAAATTACCCCCCTTAAGAATTGCATTTAAAAATTCTGCCCAGTTTCCATGCACATTTACCAACTCATCAATTAAAGCCAGTGCATCTTTCTCTGCGACTTTTAAATCTTTCGTTAATGTTTTCATTAACTGATTTAAATCTTTAGGTTTAAAACCTTGAACAATAACTTTTCCTTGTTTGTTAACGCCCAACTTACCTTTTCTAATGGTATCTACAATCACCTTACTAATATCATTGGTTAAGCCTGAAGCATTGGCAGCGCCTTGAGAATTTTTAGAAATTCTTTTGATGATTTGATCAAAGTTTTTTAAATAATCTTCGGTTAATAATCTTGAAGAAGCTTCTTTTCCGTGCAGTCTTTGCATAGCTTGGAATTGATCTTCTGGAAAAGGACCTCTTGATCTTAAGGGTTTAGCAAGATACCGATCTACAAGTCTGTGTACTCGTTCTGAACTGTAAGCTAAATTAGCATCTTGATTCTTTAAAAGTTTTCCGAGTCTTCCTAATGCCACCACGCTTGGAATAATAGGAAAGCCCATCTCGCCTCCAAACTTTAATCTATTATAAAGCATTCTACCAGCATCTTCTTTAGCGGTACTTCTTTTATTTCTATCTAAAGCCCAGTACTCTCCTTCATCAAAGAACCAATCTCCAAAGGTTCCAATATCTTCTGCGTCATAGACTAAAGCTCCAGCAACACCACCTCCTACGGCCACACCTACAAATTTTTGACCAAACGAAAGTTTGTTTGCTTTTTCAGTTGCCTTAGCCGCTTCATAAAGATTATTATTTTTTGCTGATCTAACATACTTACCTCGTTTAGCTGCTCCAATGGCTTTGTTATACATTCTAAAAGCATCATCAGATAGATTAACAACATGTTTACCAGCTGCTCTCCAGTTTCCATAAATTTCAACCAGAGCCTCTGTGATTTTACCAATCGCACTTTCACGAGCCTTGGCTTCTCCCCAACGCATCGTTCCACCAAAATAAGTTTGATCAAACCAACGTTCTAGTTTAGCTACATTACTTTGATCAACGGGAATCCCTTTAGGTCCAGCCCAATCTTTAATCATGGCTGTAAGATTAGCCCATCCATAAGGAATTTTAATTGTACCTGATAGAATGGCTCCAGCAATTGATTCACCAAGACCTACTTCACTTTGAAACGGATTGCTACTGGTGCCTGTGCTTTGCCATTCAATATCTAAAGGACCTGTAGTCCCGGACATTTTTATTTTGTTTTCTTGAACATCAATAACAGGCTTATCTTCATAGTCCTCAGCTAAAGTTTTGTATTTTTTACGAGGACTAATTTCAAACGTGGGGTCTAGTTCTTTTTTCTTCTTGGCCCAAACATCTATCCCATGCTTCTGCATGTATTTAGATTCACGAATAGCTTGCTCAGCCATATCGAGTGATTCTTTTATACCGCTCTTTTTTCTTAAAGCTTTTTCTTTTTCCTCGGCGTCAATATCTTTAGCAATGGTTTCCCAAATAATATTGTCTTCGTTTTCTTTTTCTTTCTTCTTCGTTTCTTCTACAAGTTTACGAGGGTCAAATCCAAATGGCATTTATCCTCCTATTCCTTGTTTATATCTTCTACCAATACAAAGAAATTACCTTGTTTTCTAAATAACTTACCTGTTCTGTGATCGTATACAATTTTACCTTCATAGGGTGCCCATGTTTGTTCATACCCCTCAGATATTTTGTACTTTACAACATTACCATTTTGAACAGCTCGATCACTTACTTGTGAGTCTGTAAACCAAACTTTACCTCGTGCTAAATCATTTTTAATATCATCAGGATAGTCTCCTTTTTCCATCTTATATAAGTGATTAGCAATTCCTCTTACTGCATCCGCAGGAGGAGAGATAGATTGATTCATTAAATAATTTTCATAGAACTCAAGTCTATTTTCCATAGCTTCACCAGGTCTAACGTGTCCTGATTTACTAAACTCCATCATATCCCAGACGGCTTGTTGAGCTTCTTGTCTGGATGCGTTTGGATGAGTCTGCATATAAAGCTGAACTTTTTCTTCAATAGCACTTAAGTCTTCATCACTTAACCCTTGAACTAAATCAGAAATAAGTTTTCTTTGGCTTCCTACTTCTTGAGCTTGCGCTTGTTGAAACTGTTGAAAAGGACGTTGGGCCTGTGTTGCTGCGGTTTGAAATATGTTTCCTGTAGGAGGATTTCCTACCATGTTTAAACCAAAATTAATAAGAAAGTCATTAAGATTACTCCCTCTTCTTTGTGGAGAGAGTTGATCGATTAAAGCTAATTGTGATTGAACTTTAGCTAGATCTCCAGTGGCATAACGTTGTCTTCCAAGTCCAGTCGTGATGCCGCCATCAGCCTGACCGCCTCTTCTGAACATGGGTCTGTGTAATGTTCTGCTCATGATTATTGAACCTGCGTAGTTCTATTTAATAAAGGCAAGTATTGAGCAGCTAAACTAGTTGCTGGATTAGCTGCATTTTGAGTATTACCTCTTAGGTTTCCATAGATACCACCTAGAACTGCACCTGTACCCAACGCTGTTTGCAACGGTGTTGGATTCGGCACAACCGAAGTTTGATATTGTCCTGGGTAACCAGAAATTAATCCTGTTATCCCTGAACCATATATACCCATTCTCTCATAAGGTTCCATGGCTGTCATTCGGTTTGCTTCTCTTTGTGCATCAGCTTCTGCCTGTGCTTGCGCTTGTTGGATCCCGCCCAATTGACCCAGTTGCGAAATATCTCCTGCTTGCCATGCGGGAAGTTGTTGTCCCATCTGCATTTGTTGTTGGAAACCTTGACCTGCTGCAGCCTGTGCCTGACCAAACATTTGTTGTCTTAATTGTGCTAGCATTGCCGCTCTGTTTCTATCAGATTGAGTCATGTATTCGGATCTCATAACTCCTTCACGACCGCCTCCTAAATTCCCTGATTGAGCTGCGAGTTGACCAATCCCTGATAACTGTTGAGCCGCTTGCTTGTCAAAGTCAGCCATGGTTGTGTCAATAATATCTTGTTGGTAAGGAGACATGAACGACTGATAAGCTGTCGGACCTGAATAAGCTCCTGCTTGAGTAAGGTAAGGTTCATATGCGCCAACCCCCGCTTGACCTAGTTGATAGGCTTGTGCTTGTAAAGGATCTTGTGCCGCTACTGTTGGGGCAAATTTTCCTGTGTCTAAAGGAACTGATGTTAGTCCTTTAAGCTGTGTTGCATAATCTTTACCAGCATCTTCTATAAACTGTGCGGGTAAGGTTCTCTGTTGTGATATTGCCATTATCCTACTCTACTCTCCAATTGTTTCATTGTGTTATACATTTTATCTGCGCCTGCGTCTACGTCTCCACCGCCGGCTGCTCTTACAGCGTCTGCTGTAAATACAAATTCGTTTTTACTTAATCGTGCTGGGACATCGTCCGCTTTTTCTTTAGCCCCTAGCGGTACAAATCCCCCACCTCTTAAATCCATTTCCATTCCACCGAGACTCATGAGTCCGCCTTCTTGTGCCATGACTCTTTTTTCTGCTGGTGCTTCAGATTTATCATAGAAATTTTTTTCTTTCCATTTATTTATGTACCATTCTCTAAGTTCAGGTTTAGCTAACATCAGGTCGTACCCAAATTCTTGTTGAAATTCTAAAGCTATCTCATCCATCGTTGCAACATCCAGATAATCATCCCAATCAGGTTGCCAATTTGGATCAGGTTGATCAGGATCAGAAGGATCTATAACATCATCCCAATCAGCATCCCAATCTCCACCATTTGCATACCCAATTCTTCCGCCTTGAGCTTTGCCTGCTTGCGAATATGTCAATGCCATTTCTTCGGGTGAATATTTTCTAGCGGATGCTTCCGGTAAAAAGTTTAATCCAATTGCTTGTCCTTGTTTTTCATCTGTAATGTTAGCAAGTTTTGCTATGTCCTGAAGATTGATCCCTGCTCCACGGCTCATGGCTCCTCCTTCAAGTTGTTGTTCGGGTTTAGCAAATGCTCCTGCAACTAAACTCGCTGCTGGTATCATCCATTCTGGAGATTTTAAAACATTTCCTAGTCCTTCTGTAATACTCTTACCTTTAGTGCTTCCTAAGAGATTAGAAATCCAATTTTTACTAGTAGCTTGTCCTGGAATCAAATCAAAATAATTTGATCCTGCTCCTAATACCGCTGCTGTAATTAATGGATTCTTTTTAATCGGATCCATAATCTTTTTCTGGAACCATGATCCAATGCCATATTGTCTACGGCCATCGGCTCCTGCGATTCCACCATAAGCTCCACCCCATTTTTGAGCTTTATCTTCCATCCATTCGTCTAACATCATTTCTTCATCAGGAGTTAATTCATGAAGACCTTTTCCAAAAAGCCGATGAGCTATTTGATCTTTGTCATCCATCGGATCACTTGCTGAAGCCATCAGCATACCACCATCAGCCATCTGTGCTGGCATCATGGAACCTAAACCTTGTTGAGGTTGAGTTTGTATTGTTTCTGTTTCTTGAATTCGTTCTGGAACTTGTTGCTGTGCTTGTTGTAATCGAGCTAGAACTTCTTTCCATGCTCCACTACTAAAGAACTGTTGGAAGCTTCCAAACTGCATACGTATTTCATTAGGTAATTGATCCCATAATGAACGAGCAATTTGTTGTTCTTTGCCTTCATTACCTTGGTAAGTAATGTCCGGAGCTCCTGCGTCTAATGTTTCTGTAAATTGTTCTTCTAATAAAGCCATAATAATCTCTGTGTAATTGTAATAAAGGCAGGAATTTCACCTGAACCCCTAGTATTACTTTGTTTCTCCGAACAAATCAAGTCTTGGCATCTTAACCAAGACATCTCTTTTTATCTTTGAAGGATCGATTCCGAGGCCTTTCCACTCCTCATCGTCCTTATAAATGACGCCGGTTTCCTTATGTTTTATGGTTACCTTCACGTCTGCATACTTAACAGGAATATCTTTCCCATTATGTTTGATCGTATCCATTATACTACTACCTCCTGGTTAATATTTAAATAACTAATTCCAATATCCACGGAATCACTGCTACTCATCGTGACTTTAAGAGCTACCCCTGATTCTAGAATTAAAGGCAACGTTAAAATTTCTACACTAGCATTAGCGGATAAAGTTTGGGCATTCACGATCTTGGTTGTGCCGTTCTTAATAGTAATCGTTGGAGTATTTCCAGTATTGTTGGTGACCCTCAACGATTTAATAATGACTGTCTCTACCGCTCCGGAACTTGCGACCGCAGGAGTTAATAAAGTAGTTTCATCTGTGGTTGCTACATTTGTTCCTGAAAATTTATATTGGTTTACTATTGCCATTACATTAGAAAGAAGCTTCTAGCTTCTACTTCTTCTTTTAATTCTTGTTGATAAGTGCTATTTAATTTTTGTACGATTCCGTCTAAGTCTCTGACTAAAGAGTTAGCAACGGTATCACTATACTCTTCACCTTGTCTGGTTAA
>VTLG01002763.1_pt1 | contig 18548 bp, 14 predicted proteins | sample 4694571 | NCBI WGS metagenome assembly VTLG01 (sample SAMN12604809, study PRJNA352737) | marine metagenome | biome: ENVO:00000447; feature: ENVO:00000209|ENVO:00000569|ENVO:01000036; material: ENVO:00002151; isolation source: viral sequences binned using virsorter ... | reverse complement strand
GCTTTGATGAATTTCCGTATGTGGTGCCAAGATATCTGAAGGCAAGCTTTGAGCATGGCTATGGCCGCAGCCCGGCAATGACGGCGCTGGCTGATACCAAAATGCTGAACAAGATGTCTGAGACAGTTATCAGGGCGGCACAGCTGCAGATACACCCGCCCTTGCTTGTGCCTGATGATGGGTTCCATATGCCAGTGCGTACAGTGCCGGGCGGTCTGAACTTCTACAGGTCCGGCACTAGGGACAGAATAGAGCCGCTGAATATTGGTTCAAACAATCCTTTGGGCAATGACCAGATGGAACAGCGCAGGCAGGCAATACGCTCTGCCTTTTATGTAGACCAGCTGATACTGGGCAACAGCCCGAATATGACAGCAACAGAGGTCATACAGCGCACAGAAGAAAAAATGCGCCTGTTGTCACCTGCTATGGGCAGGCTGCAGTCTGAGCTGCTACAGCCGCTGATAGAGCGCATGTTTGCGTTGCTGACAAGAAAGAAAGCTTTCGAGCCTGCGCCAGACTTTATGGCGGCAAGTGATATCGATATTGAATATGTCTCACCAATGGCTAAGGCGCAGCGCTCAGGCGATGTTCAGTCTGCTATGCAGATGTTCCAGTTCCTGCAGCCGCTGACACAGATAGACCCATCTGTTGTGGACTACATCGACACAGACGGCCTAGCCCAGCATATCGTGAAAGTAACAAATGTCCCGGCCACAGTCGTCCGGGGGCAGACAGAGGTAGCGCAGCTGCGCGCGCAACGCCAGCAACAACAGCAACAGATGATGGAGCTGCAACAGGCCGCACAAGCAGCACAGGCAGCTGGTGAGGCCGCGCCTGCGCTAAGGGCTGTAGATGATGTAAGCGAAGACACACAGGCTGGCCTAGCGCAGCTGTTGGGGCAGTAAATGGCATATACACCAGATCAGATTAAGGATGCTTATGTATCCGTCTTCAAGGGGGAAGGCTCAAAAATTGTACTCGATGATATGGCGCAGCGGTTTTGTATGTATTCACCGACCTTTGTGCCGGACAGCAACGAGACAATATTTCGCGAAGGGCAGCGCTCTGTGCTGCTGTTCATAAATTCAATGTTAACTGCAGAAAAGCGAAAGCAGAAGATTCAAGAAGAGGAAAACTAAATGTCAGAAGAGCAGGTAGCGGAAGCTCCAGCAGAAGCTGGGCAGGCACCGTCTGTTGAAAACACGGCAACAGAATTTAATTTTAGAGATCACATTGATGAGACGCTAAGAGACGACCCAAGTCTGGCGTCCTATAAAGATATAAACGGCATGGCCAAGTCGCTCATCAACGCCCAGAAAATGGTGGGCGCTGATAAGGTAGCTATACCCGGCAGCTGGGGTACTGAGGCTGATTGGGATCAGGTTTACGACAAACTGGGCAGGCCGGGCGAAGCGTCAGCCTATGAGCTGGACGGCGGCGAAGACGCCGTAGAAGACAACATAAACTGGTTCAAAGAGGTGGCCTACAAGATTGGGCTGAATCAAAATCAGGCGCAAGCTATGCTGCAAGAATATAATGATCGCATGGGCAGCCAAGGCGCAGCAACAGAAGAGCAGCTAGAGGCAAACAGGACAAAGCTGGAAACAGAACTGCGCGCAGATCTAGGCGACCAGTTTGAGCCGACACTGCGGCAGGCAAACAGTGTGTTAAATGAATTTGAGGCATCAGAGCTGACAGAGCTGCAGCTGGCAGATGGATCTCTTTTGGGTGACAACCCGGAAGTCATACAGCTGTTTGCCAACATAGGCGCCTTTATGCATGAGCGCCTGGCAGAAGATAGTTTTAGTGGGCGCGAGAGTGAGCCAGGGCTTACAAGCGGTGATATAGCCAAAAAGCTTTCGGATGTTACAGCGCCCGGCAGTCCGTACTGGGATAAGACACACCCAGACCATGACCGTAGTGTACAGGAAGCTCTGCGGCTCAGGGGGCTGTAATGTCACAATCAGAATTACGGCTGGAGTGTTTGAAGCTTGCAGTCAGTTATGGCTCGATACAAAACATCAAAGATCCTATCGAGCTGGCAGATACCTACTTAACGTGGGTGAAAAAATCTGAGGATAAGCCTAGCGCCCCTCAGCGCAAGCCTTTGAGAAAGGCCGACTAGCTAGCGTAACTAGCAGCAAGGTCTGGCTCTGCCAGATAGCCAAGCGCAGCAATCAAACTTAAACTGAAAGAGGTCTGTGATGAGTACAGAAATCACCACCGCCTTTGTGAATCAGTTTTCGGCAAACGTCCAGATGCTATCACAGCAAATGGGTTCTCTGCTGCGAAATGCTGTAGATGTCGAAACTGTTAACGGTGAAAAGGCATTTTTTGATCAGGTAGGTAGCGCAGCTGCTGTCCTGAGAACCACTAGACATGCGGATACACCAATTGTCGATACACCCCATTCCCGTTATCTGTTAGCGGCCTAATATAGAAATATATTTTGAATAACCTAGTGAATTCAGGGGAAGCCTCACTGAGGTAATCCTGAGCCAAGCCCAGCCCAGCTGGGAAGGTGCAACGATCATCTGAGGAATCAGAGTAGGGTTAAGCAACCCGAAGCGCTAGGCACCCGAAAGGGTGGTGATATGATCTGATCTGTATGGCGACATACAGCAGCGAAAGCGGTCTTAGTCTAGCGAACTAAGGCGAACATAAATGAGAATGGTTACGATGGCCGACTATGAGTATGGCGATCTTATCGATGATCAGGACAAAGTGCGTCTATTGATTGACCCCACAAGCACCTATGCTCGTGCAGCTGCTGCTGCTATGGGCAGGGCAATGGATGATGTTATCATCAGCGCTTTTCTTGGCGATGCTAAGACAGGCAAAGATGGCAGCACCACAACGTCATTCCCAGCTGCCAACCAGATTGCATCTGGCTCAGGGGGCCTGACAATTGCAAAGCTTGTTGAGGCAAAGCAGAAGCTTGATGCGAACTCTGTTGATCCATCAATCCCGCGTTACATTGTTGTGTCACCAAAGCAGATTTCAGATCTGTTGAATAACACAACCGTAACTTCAGCGGATTTCAACACAGTGCGTAGCTTGGCAACTGGTGCGATTGATTCCTTTGTCGGCTTTCAATTTATAGTTTCAAACCGTTTGCCTGTTGATGGCTCGTCAGATCGGCGTGTTATTGCGTGGGCTATGGACGGTATGAAGGTAGCGATTGGTAAAGAGCCAACAAGCCGTATCGATGAGCGAGCTGATAAGAGCTATGCAACCCAAGTTTACTATTGCCAGACTCTGGGTGCGACCCGGATGGAAGAGGCAAAAGTAATCGAAATCAAATGTTCAGAGTAAGGAGGCGAGATTATGACTGTATATTCAACACAGCGCACTAATTCACGCGCAACTCCTGCTGTTATGAACAAGCCGAATGAACTTGGTGGCCGGGTTCGTGTTGCACATGGTGTTTATGAAGCATCATCATTGGCACAAAATGAGGTCATTGAAATGTTCATCCTGCCAGACGGTGCGCGCATTTTGCACGGCCAGCTGGCACATGATGCATTGGGTTCATCGACCACATTAGCAGTGGGACATGGTGCTTACGTTAATCGCGCAGGCACAACAGTCGCTCTTGATGCTGATGAGTTCAAGGCAGCTGCAGCTTCTACATCTGCTCAAAAGGTAGATGTCGCAGCAACGCTGGCGCTTGGCTCAGGCATTGAGATTGATGCAAACGAAGATGGCTATCCTGTCACAGTCACCCTTGCTGGTGCAGATGGTTCAGGAACCATAGAGCTTACAATGTATTACGTTGTAGACTAACAATAGAGGCGAAACATGGCATCCGTAGTTGATATCTGTAACAGCGCGCTAAACATGATCGGCGCGTCAAACATATTGGCTTTGACAGAGGATAGTAAAGCTGCGCGCATCTGCAACCAGCGCTACACCTTTGTCCGTGATTCCGTGTTTCGCTCTCACCCTTGGAATTGTCTTATAAGGCGTGTGAGCCTGACGCCTGACTCCGAAACGCCGGAGTTTGATTTCTCGCACCAATATACACTCCCAACGGACCCTTTCTGTTTGCGGGTGTTGCGTCTTGAGGATGCAGACACTGTCCATAAAATCGAGGGCAGAAAAATACTGACAAACACCAACCCCATAAAAATGATGTATGTGGCGCGGATTGAAGACCCAAACGAATATGACCAGCTGCTGATTGAATCTATCTCAGCCAAACTGGCTAGTGACATTAGTTATGCTTTGGTGAACAGCACCAGCCTGACACAGCAAATGCAAAATATGTATGAACAAAAAGTAAAAGAGGCGCGCTTTGTAGATGCGACTGAAGGCACACCTGAGCTGGTTACAAACAACAACAGCACAGTGTTTGTTGAAGGTGATCAGTTTATAGCATCGAGGTTCTGATGCCAAAGGTCACCCTAAGTAAATCTAACTTTACAGCTGGTGAGCTGACGCCAAGACTGTTTGGCCGGACAGACCTTGGCCGCTATGACAATGGCGCCCAGACAATACAGAACTTTCTGGTGCAGCCGCATGGCGGCCTGTCGAGGCGACCCGGCACTAAGTTTGTTAGAGAGGTGAAAACCAGCGCCAACGAAGTTAGACTGATACCGTTTCAGTTCAATGTCGAGCAGGCGTATATACTAGAATTTGGTAACAACTATTTTCGTATATACAAAGACGGCGGCATAGTTGTAAGCTCCGGCAGTCCTGTTGAGGTTGCAACGCCGTACAGTACATCTGACCTTGCCGGACTGAAGTTTGCACAAAGTGCTGACATTATGTTTCTGGTGCATCCAAATCATGCCCCTCGAAAAATTACAAGAACAGATCACACTGCCTGGACAATCACAGAAGTTGACTTGCAACGTGGCCCGATGGGCGACACTAATCTTACGACCACAACGCTAACAGCCAATGGCCGCACCGGGGCTGTTACTGTTACAGCAAGCGCAAATCTGTTTGCCTCTACTGATGTTGGCAGGCTAATCAAACTGCATCACGGTTTTGCAAAGATAACAATATTTACAAATGCAACCACAGTCACTGCAGCTGTGCAGGAGCTGCAGGACGGTAGAACAGAGCTGGCGCCAGAATATACTGCTAGCACCATATCATTCCATGAGGGCGACCCTGACAGCACTGGCCTAGAGCATAATGACCGCATAGAAGATTCAGACGGTAACTTTGTAGTCCAAGGTTTTAAAACAGGCATGAGGATTACAAGCAGCAGCACAAGCAGCAATAATAAAAGCGGCATGCTGATTGTAGATGTCACAGATACGGTCATCACTCTGGCGCCCGGCGTTGACCTAGCAGCTGAGGCAGCCGGGTCAAACAAAACTTTAACAGGCGACCTTATAGCTGATGAGAACTTTCAGCTGGGCGCGTTTTCATCGACAACAGGCTTTCCGCGCGCTGTTGCTTTTTATGAACAAAGGCTGGTGTTTGCTGGCACTTCAAGTCAGCCACAGACACTGTTCTTTAGCCAAGGCGGCGACTTTGAAAACTTTGAGCGTGGGACAGATGCTGATGATGGCCTTATCTATACAATAGGGTCAAATGAGGTAAACGTCATACGCTATCTGGCATCTGGCAAAAACCTGCTTGTCGGAACATCAGGCGGTGAGTTTGTCGTCCGGGCGTCAGGGTTTGATGAGCCGCTGAAGCCAGACAATACGCAGATTAAGCAGCAAACGACATATGGCAGCGCAGACATACAGCCAATGCAGGTTGGCAACGCAACGCTGTTTCTGCAGCGCGCCAAGCGTAAACTGCGTGAGCTGGTGTTCAGCAATGAATCAGACAGCTTTGTTGCGCCTGATATGACGATACTGGCAGAGCATATAACTGAGGGCGGCATAAAAGAGTTTGCATATCAGCAAGAGCCTGACAGCGTTGCATGGACTGTGCGCAATGACGGCGTACTGGCCTGCATGACCTACCGCCGGGAAGAGCAGGTTGTTGCTTGGCACAGACATATCATAGGCGGCACAAGCGCTGTCGTTGAGAATGTGGCCACGATACCCGGCGACCTTGATGAAGACCAAGTCTGGCTCGTTGTAAGGCGTACAATCAATGGCGCTACAAAGCGCTATGTTGAGGTCATGACCGGGTTTGATTTTGGCAGTGATGTAACAGATGCATTCTTTGTTGATAGCGGCCTGACCTATAGCGGGTCAGCTGCAACTACGATATCAGGGCTTGATCACCTAGAGGGGCAGACTGTCAGCATATTAGCAGACGGTGCAGCTCACCCGGACAAGGTTGTATCGAGCGGCGCTGTTACGCTTGATAGAAGCGCCACAAAGGCTCATATAGGGCTTGCCTTTACAAGCAAGGTAGAAACCCTGCGCGTTGACCAGGGCAGCGCCACAGGGAGCGCTCAGGGCAAAACAAAGCGCATATCAGAAGTGACTGTGCGCCTGTTCAGAAGTGTGGGCATGAAGGTTGGCACCAGTACATCTGAGCTGGACATTGTGCCGTTCCGTTCGAGCGCAAATGCTATGGGCAGCGCAGTCAGTCTGTTCACTGGAGATAAGACAGTAGAGTTCCGGGGCGGGGGCGATGAGGACGCCACCATAGTCATACAACAAGACCAACCATTGCCAATGACAATCTTGGCAATATTCCCGACAGTGTCAGTATTTGATAAATGATCCTGGTTGAGTTTGAAGCGCGCCATGCAAGGCAGATTCTTGATGGGCAGGTGAATGACGACACATTTCGGCCACCTATCCAGATTTCACAATTCGTTGACAAAATGGTTGTCCCTGACATGAGTTTCACAGCGGTTGTGAACGGCAGCATAGTTGCGTGTGGTGGTATTTATCCTGTGTGGTCAGGGGTGGGTGAGGCTTGGTTTTTAGGTTCACACCTAATTCACAAGTACACAAAAACGATTGTAAAAGAGCTGCGAATGCATCTGCATGGCATTATGGAAGCTCATCAGCTGCACCGGGTACAGGCGCATATTCTAGAAGATTGGCCGAATGCACGGCGCTGGATCAGGTTTCTGGATATGCAGGAAGAGGGGGTTTTGCGTAAGTTCAGCCCCGATGGACATAACTACATACAATTCTCAAAGGTAATGTGATGGGTTTAGAAACTGCAGCTTATATGGCTATAGCTGGTGGCGGCATAAGTCTTTTAGGTTCTGAGGTAGAGGCTCAGGCCATAACTGACAGCGCCAAGTACAACCAACTTATATCTAATCGTAATGCAGATGTTTTGGAGAACAGGGCGCGTGAAAAAATCTTCAGAGCCGGGCAGGACATTGTGCGGTTCCGCGAAGAATTCAGAGAGCTGAATGATGCAGCTGCACAGACACAGCGCAAGAACGGCATTGTCGCAACGACAGGCACAGCGCTCGATGTTCTTTTAGAAAATTCTGTAGAGGCTGAGGCAGACATACAAATGATAGAGATGAATGCCAGAGCAGAAGAAAGCGACTTAAAAGAACAAAGCATTAATGAAAAACTAAGGGGACAGTTAGCTATGTATGATGCAAAGAACCAAGCAAGGGCTGCGCGTTTCAGAGGTATGACGCAGGCATTCAGCACTGGCTATAGCATCTATACAGCATAGGAATTACAATGCGCGTTCCAACTTATAGCAGACAAGTCCGGCGTAACAATGCAGGCGGTGGTGGTCTTCTTAATGTTTCTGTGAGCGGTGCAGCTGCAGCTGCTACTGGCCGGGCTATTTCTGAGGCTGGCAATCTTATGGCCGAAATTGGCATTAAGAAAATGCAGGTGCAAACACAGATGCAAGTTGACCGGGCTGAGGCAGTTATGATTGAGCAGCTGTCTGAAATCCAAGAAAATGCCTTGCAGTCGAATGACCCGGTTGGCGTTGAGCAGTCTACAAAAGATGACATGAACAGGCTGCTAAAAACTTTTACGAGCGGCCTTGCTAGAGATGGAAACGATGAGCCGCTGCTGTCAGGGCGCAATGCAAAGGCTAGATTTTTATCCGTCGGGCAGCAGCTGGTCAGCGCTCAGATAATAGATTTTACCAAAAAAAATAATAAGAGGATTGTCGAAGCAGACCGGGGCAATCTCGATAATGACATTGAAAAAAAGGTTAAGCAAATTAGCGACACCAATACAGACCTTGGTCAAAGGGCAATGCTGTTCGGGCAGGTCTTCAATACGACCAACGGCATTATAGCAAAAGGTAAACAGGCTGGCACAATAGACGACAAGGGTTTTATGACTCGCGTTGACCAAGCAACAGAGCAGATTGTGCGCGGTGTTGCGTTAAGTCTTTTCAAAAGCTCTGATGATGCAACGTCTGTCGCACTGCAAATTTTAAACGGTGAAAGCACAGATACAGTTTTAAACACCGCGCTGTCGCAGATGGATGCAGACGATAAGCAAAAGGTGGTTGATAGTTTGTTCACGACAGCAGAAAAAATAGACACAGAGCGGCGTGAGCAAGAAGAGGCAGATGACCTAGCTGCAGATGCAAACAATCTCAAAATGTATAAAGAGATTATCAATACAGACATGGATGACGCAGAAGAGGTCAGGGACAGCAAGGCTAAATTTAAAACGCTGTTAGAAAATAATTGGTTTACTAAAACTCAGCGCACAGCTGCTGAGGCTGTTTTGGGCATAAACAAAAAACGGTCAAATGAAGACGAGCCAATAGAGACAACCAGAAGAGCCACAAAAATTCTGGGGCTTGCTAAACTAAACAACACCTTTTCAGCAGAGCTTATTGACTCTTTGTCAGGTGAGCTAGATGACACAGACTATAAGCAAGCCCTTAATGACCTTGAACAAGAGCAAAGGGAAGGTATGCAGGCGGCTCGATCTCTAATTGCTACAGCAACTAGGTATAACGAATTTAAAGACAGCAACAATGCACTGGGTACGGCGTCTGACTTGATGTATCAGGAAAGCTTGCTTGAGCTGCAAACATGGATGAATACGCCGAAAGATCAGAACGGTGGTCAGGGCGCAAGCTATCAGCAGGTATTCAAGAAAGCGCTGGACATAAATAAAAAGAATGCTGAAGAATTTAAAAAGTTGATGAAGGACGCGCTCATTACTTACATCACTCAAACACAAGGTCTGGGCGAAAAGTACAGTACACTGCCTGTGGACTTAGACAACCCAGCCCAAGCGGCGTTGGATTGGGCTGCAACTCAAGAGCAAACACTCGAAATAACATCACTCATACAGGTCATTCGCAGTTACAATAAAATAGGCATTCAATAATGGATTACGAAACTGACCAGCTCAACAAGTATGATATGGCTGATGCACAGCGCTACCTGATGGGCGCAGTAAAAAAGCCTGACCCTAAGTTTGAGCTTTTTGGCGTTGGCTCAGATGAGCTAGCAAAAGGCGGTCAAGCTGTTAAAGAAGATTTTAATAAAGTTGTTGTGGGAGGTGTTCGTGATAGAGTGCAGGGCGCTATGGACATGGGGGCTGAGTTATTAACTGAGGCTGGTGAGGATTTTCTTACGCAGTCTGGCTTAACGCGAGCTGGCGCAGAAATACAGCTAAACATCCCCGCCCCTCGATTGCCAGAGGTTGAAGAGCCAGAGGGCTTTGCTGGGCAGCTCATAAGGGACTTTGTGCAATTTGGCGCTGGCTTAGTAGGATCCCCCGGCAATATTGTTACGAGGTCAGCTTTTTCTGATGCATACTTTGACCCAGAAGAGGGCGGGTTCATCACTATGCTGCGTGATTTTGAGCTGTTGCCCGAAGCGCTTAATTTTTTAGCCACAGATATAGACGCTGAATCTGATGCTGCAGATCGCCTTAAGCAAAGATTGATACAGGCTGGCGAGGGTGCGGCTCTTGGATTGGCGGCTGAAAAAATAATCGGTTCATTAAAAAGAATTAAAGATACACCAGAGCTGCTTAGAAAAGCGGGAGAAACTATAGCCAAGGCCACCAATGCAACAGTCAGAATGGCTGATAAAGCAGGGCAGGCAGCTGATGCCCGGATAGCTGACAGGGCTGCTGACACAAGCACCACACTTACATCCGGCGTTGACCCAACACCAGCCATTGACGCCGCGCTGTCTGCAGCTGGGCGCGCAGCCCGATCTGATGGACCGGGCGCTCTTGACCTAGTAGCTAGGCCAGAAGATAGGCAAACATTTGAAATGGCGCCGCCTGATTTTAGGGCACACAAGTCACCGCCTCAGCTATTGGTTGCAGGCAATGGTGAAAAAGCAACAATGCCTGTTACTCAGGCTTACAATCCAAACAACAAACAAGCCAATTTTCAAAACATAGATAATTTGTTGCAACAACATCCAGACGCTTTGAAGTCACCAGAAAATTGGTTGGCTATGGAGCAATCTGCGCTAGGCGGTCAGTACTTGCCGCACCCACCCATGCAGGCTATCAGGTATGCGTCTAATGCAAACTTAATGGCAGAAAAATTACGCAGGCTTACACCAGAATTAAAAGCAGGTGTGGATGAAGGTTTTGAATATGTAAAGCAAATTAGAAATATTTACAAAAGCGGGACTGCAGATCCTAAAATGACTGCAGATATGTTCGTGTGGGGCATTCTTTCTAGAGGCGCCGGGCCAGCTCAACAAGAGGCTGCATTTTTGGACATTATGCAAGATGCACAGCCTATGATGCAAAAAGTTGTAGATGGCACGTTTACACAGGCAGACGCAGATGCTTGGAAGGCCAACATGGCAGATGTCATTCCAGAAGGTTCGCCCGGCAAACAAGTGACTATGAACGTCAACGCAGCTGGAAAGCTGTTGTTTGAATTGGCTAAGATACCGCCGGGTTCCAATCAAACAGTATTAGAAACGCTGCATGAAATGCTTGCGGATGAAACCGTCTCAGCTAAACTTATCCGGCGTAAATTTATGGAGCTTACTGACAGAGCTGGGATAGATAACAAGGTTGTCAGCTTTACTCTGTTGGTAGCGGGGCGTGACGATGTTCTGGTTATGGACAGAATACAAGGCCGCCATCTTTGGGATGATGGGCGTTTCGAGGGCGCTAACATTTATGATGGATTTTATAAAGAAGGCACAACAGTCCAAGAAGGGCTGCTTGGGATCTTCAAAGGGCCACGTGGTGTTCTTGTTACAGAAATGCTTGAAGATGGCATGCGCCCAAATGTTGAAGAAGCATATAGAATTATTGGAAGGCCAGAGGACGCGAGCCTTGGAAGATTCCATTGGGAAACATGGGTTATAGAAGGTGAGCAAGTTGTTAGTCACAGTACGCTAGACAGCATAGCAAAAAACAATCCAATAGGCGGTTCTGTGACAGAGGGCAAAACAGATGAATTTGCGTCTGGCTTTAGGTACATCAGGGGTTCTGATGGGCCTGTGCAAGAATACCCTCTAAGTGATGGCGGCAAGGCGTATATGACACCAACCAGAGCAAAAGAGTTTCTGGCCTTTATTAAAAAACCAAAAGCTGGTATAGTTCCTAAAGATTTTAAAGTAACTGAAAGAGCGGATATTCCTTGGTATGAAAGAGAAGAAGTCAACAGAGAAGCCCTCGACAAAGCAGCAAGAGACTATGCCAACGCAACCGCAGACGGCACAGTTTTATCAAGCGCTAAGGGGTCTAACTAAAGTGCAAACTCCCCTTGATCAGGCAGTAGAAAAACAAGATTAATTGTTTGTATGTGCGGTGTAGTCAACGCACCGAAAATCGAGTAGTATCTATATATGCTTAGGGCGCCATACGGCGCCCTTTTTTGTTGAGGAATTTCATGGCAACACCGGGTGAACAAGTGGCGCAGGCTGTACAGTCTGGCGGGGTGCGGCGCATGGCCGACAGTCAGCCGGGCATGAATGAAAACGCACAGCTGGCCAATTTTTTAGGAAAGATTATACAAAAATCTGCAAAGGCTGCACCCGGCAGATCTACCGATCCCATAGAAGAAGGTGTAGCAGGGCGGGTGCCTGAGCCTGTTACTGAAGGCGTCATACCAGAAGGCACAACAAAATTACGCCGCCGTAAAACAGAAACAGATGATCAGTATAAAAAGCGAGTAAAGACAGCAATACTGCAAAAGACCCAACAGCGTTTGGCACAGGACGCGCTCTCTGAAGAGGGCAGACAAAGATTTATGGACGCAGGTGGTGAGGCTGGACAGGCTATACAAACGCCCACACAGCGTGAGCTGGACGAGCTGGGCGAAGATACGCTAGCCCCAACAGATCTGACTGAGCTAACGCCGAATGAGCAAGTGGCGCAAACAGCAGAAAAAGCTAGGCGCGGATTTAGCACTGGGTTAGCTGATGAGGGTGACGCAGACGACCTGATTACCATGATTACCCAGCCAGGCATGGTAGATGATGCTGTAGGCATAGATTTTAACTTTGATAAGTTTGACGGTGGCGAAGACATCAATCGCGTTATTAATGCAACGTCAGAGATAATATCAAAACCTACTGAGGCACAGAAGCGGGGCATTAGAACTAACGATCAGACATTGGCTGCAGCTGACCAGCTGCTGGCTGATGAAATGGGACTTACAAAAAAGGCACTGCGTCTAAGAGCTGGTGAAACGCTCAATGCAGAACAGATGACAGCTGTGCGAATTTTGTTGCAGAGGTCAGCTGCCCGGCTCAAAAGCATGGCTGAAGAAATACAGGCTGGTAAAGGTAGCCCCCAGCTGCTTGTTGATTTCCGGCGACAGATGTCAATTCATGCTGGCATACAGATGAAAGCTAAAGGCGCACAGACAGAAATTGCCAGGGCGCTCCAAGCTTTTAAAATACCAGCTGGCACAACAGTACCTGATGAAGCTCTGACTGCCCTGCTCAACGAAAGCGGTGGCAGCAAGCTGGCCAAAAAAATGGCGGCAGGTTATTTGGATGCATTGAAAGAGGGCGGCCAAGGTAAAGCAAACAAATATGTTTTTGGTGCGTGGGGTCAAAAGATCGAAGGCATCTGGATGGAAGTGTATATTAACGGCTTGCTGTCATACTTTCCAACCCACATAAAAAACGCTTTAGCTACACCATTATTTATGAGCTACAACATTATGGCTGACCTAAGTGGGGCTGCCATAGGTGCCTCAATTAGATCTGGCCAGCGAATGATGGGCATGCAGCCAACGCCGGACGGTGTCCATTTTGAGGATGTTTTTGCTAGAATAGCTGGCTATAACCAATCTTTTAGAGATGCTTGGGCTGTGGCGGCAAAAACATTTAGAGAAGAGACGCCTGCTGACCAACTAAACAAAATTGAATCTGCAAATTTCCGTGCAATAGACAGTGAAAATTTAGACCCGGCAGTACAATTTTTAAGCAATAAATTTGGCATGAGTCCTAACACAATCGGCAGGGCTATTGATCATTTGGGCAGGGTTATCAGGTTGCCGGGTAGGGCGCTGATGGGCGCTGATGATTTTTGGCGCGTAATAGCTAGCAGGGGAGAGCTGTACGAGCAAGCTGTCAGAACAGCAAGGCGGTCAAAGGCAGGTGGGCGCACGGACCAAGAGGCGCTCGATGATGCAATGATGATCATTCTTGATCCTAAGTTTTCTAACGAACAAATGGATCATGCCTCACGTTATGTCACTCTGACAGATGATTTAGGTGACGGCCTACTGGGCGGCGGTACAAATAAATTACGGCAAAACTTTTTGGGTAAGTTACTCATACCGTTTGCAAAGGCGCCAACCAATGCTATGCGCCGGGTTGGTGAAAATCACCCCTTCATAGCTCTAGCTTCAATGTTTAATCCACAAAGCACCTTGAGAAATAATCTGCTGGGCAACAACGGCGCTAGAGCGCAGCAGCGCGCTATGGGCAGGCTTGCTCTAGGTTCTGCTACCATGTACCAGCTAAATCAAATTGCTCAAGAGGGACGCATTACAGGCTCAATGCCAAAGGATGAGCAAATACGCAAAATGCTGCCGCCTGGCTGGCAGCCATATAGTTTAGTGTTTCGAGGTGAGGGTTGGCCTAATGATGAAGACGGCGACCCTTTGCCTATTTATGATGAAAGAGGTGTGCCTAACGGTAAGCTTAAATATATAAGCTATCAGGGGTTAGAGCCTGTCAGCGCGCTACTTGGGATTGCCGCAAGCACCGCACAATATCAAACAATGTTTGTTGACCCAGAAGACAAGCTCAATTTTTTTACTGGCGGCGTTGTGGCAACAGTGGATTACTTCAGAGATCTGCCAATGCTGCAAGGCATAGGCGATGTTTTCGCAGCGTTCACATATGACGATCCATCGATAGTCTTTGATGGATTTCTTGGCGGCACAGCTGGCGTTTTGCCCATGCCATTTAGTAGTGTTGTAAGAAACGTAGACAGATTAGAAACGACAGCCAAACGCACAGTCGAAAACCCAGTGCAATATTATACTATTGATGACGTTAATAGAATGTATGAAGAGGCAAAAAACACAGACAACCCATATCCTGATGTTCCTTTTAGTTTGGTTGGCACACCAAAAAATATAACAGACGTTCCGGGCGCTCAGTTTTTCTATGACACCGTCACATATGGCTGGAATCAACAGATGATGAATACGCCATACGTCAACGACCAGATAGAAAACTATGCATATCAGTACGACATGCTGGGCAATCAAAAAGAGAGAGGGGTGCCGTTTTCTGTGAATCCAATGCTTGCCATGTGGAATAGCGTCACCCCATTCAAAATGTCATTGGGTGATGACATAGAGCTTTATCATAAAGAGCTTATTAGATTGGGCGCGCCTTTGTCAGAAACTAAGAAGTCTATATCTGGCGTCAAGCTAGATAAAATCAATCAGGGCAAGCTTACAAAAATTGCAAAGAATGATGTCATTTTGCCTTTGGTTATTCAGTCTGAAAACAGGACCACAACCATACCCGGCCAATATGCATTTCGGGATTATCTGAAGGTCTTAACTATGCAGCCTCAATACTACGCAGCTGATGATGATATGAAGGTCAGAATGATACAGAACGCAGAACAAAGATTTTACAAAGCAGCTCTGCCGCGACTGTTGGCTATGGATGGCAATGAGGAGTTAAGCAGAATTTTTTATGAGCGCGGTATAATTAAGCAGAGGGGCTACATCAAATGAGTGTAAGCAGCACCAATACCAAAGTATCCTTGCCAGCAAATGGCACAGCTCACAGCTTTGCCTATAACTTCAAGATTTTTGCAGACGCAGATCTGCAGGTCATTGTGCGCTCTGCAGCTGGTGTTGAAACCGTTAAGACACTAAACACACACTACATAGTTACAAACGCTGGCTCTGAGTCCGGCGGCAACGTGCTATTCAAATTTAATACTGGCACCTCATCGGACGCGCACTTTTCATCAACTGACCAGCGCCCACAAAACGGCGAGACAGTTGTGCTGGCAAGAAACCTTACCCTTACACAAGGCACAGATTACATTGCCAATGACCCATTCCCTGCTGAATCTCATGAGGATGCGCTAGACAGACTTACCTTTATCGCACAGCAGCAACAAGAAGAACTGGATCGAGCCATTAAGAGTTCGGTGGGGAATACCTTCACTTCATCAGAATTTACGATATCTGCAACAGACCGTGCCAATAAAGTATTTGCATTTGATGGATCTGGTGACTTAGCTATTACACAAGAGCTTGGCACGTTCCGGGGCAACTGGGCTGCAAGCACAGCGTATGCAGTGCGCGACCTAGTCAAAGACACAAGTTCAAACAATATCTTTATAGTTACGACAGCGCACACTTCCACTGGCTCACAGCCGCTGACTACCAACGCAAACAGCGCAAAGTATTCATTGATTGTTGATGCTGCGTCTGCATCAACATCACAAGCAGCAGCGGCCTCAAGCGCCACAGCGAGCGCCAATAGCGCTACCGCTAGCGCCAACAGTGCTACCGCAAGCGCAAACTCTGCATCTTCAGCCAGTACATCACAAACAGCAGCGGAGACTGCAAAGACAGCCGCTGAGACTGCAAAGACTGCGGCTGAAACCGCACAAGCTGCGGCAGAAACAGCTTTAGATACCTTTGATGATCGCTTTCTGGGAGCCAAAAATTCCGATCCGAATCAAGACAACGACGGAAACGCGCTGCTAGATGGGGCGATCTATTTTGATACAACACTAAATTTGATGAAGGTCTATGACCAAAGTGGTGGGCAGTGGGTACAGCTTGCACTTACAGGCACAAATCAAACTAATGTAAACACAGTTGCTGGTCAGATTAGCCCGACTAATAATATCAGCACTGTAGCTAGTGCAATAAATGCTGGTAGCTTTGCAAGTGCTACAACCTTTGCATCGCAATATCGTGTTGGCTCATCAAATCCAACAAGTTCTTTAGATGCTGGCGATTTATTTTTTAACACAACAGATAATGAACTAAAAGTTTACAATGGCTCTTCATGGGTTGCAGCAACAAGTGCTGTCAATGGAACATCTGTTCGTCAAACCTATACTGTCGGTTCACCGTCTGGGGGCTATGATGGCTCAACTACAGTATTTCCAATAGCCTACGATGTTGGCTTTGTTGATGTTTACCTAAACGGTGTTAGGCTAGCTGGTGCAGATTTTACTGCGAGTAATGGCACATCAGTTATATTGGATACTGCGGCTGCAACTGGCGACACTGTAGACATGGTTGCTTTTGGTATATTTAATGTTGCTTCAATCAGTGCTGCGGCACTTACAAGTGGAACAATTCCTGATGCTAGATTTCCTGCTACCTTGCCAGCCGTGTCAGGCGCAAATCTAACAGGCATAAATACAGATTTAGCGGCAGATACCACTCCGCAACTTGGCGGGAATTTGGATGTCCAAACACATTCGATTGTAAGCACAAGCAATCAAGACATTACACTCAGCCCAAACGGCACTGGTAATGTTGTGATGAATACTGATAATCTTCAAATTATAGAAAGTGATGATAGTGCCTCTCAAGCACCAAATCTTGATTTACGGAGAATAAGTTCAAGTCCAGCCGATAATGATGTTCTTGGTGCTGTCCGTTTCTATGGCAAAGATAGTGCTGGAAACGATGAACTTTATGGAAAAATATATGCAGAAATAGAAGATGTAACTGAAAATACAGAAGACAGTAGTTTGTATCTTCAAGCGCAAGGTAATATCATGCGTTTGTATCATCCAAATACTGTTAATAGGTTTCTTAATTTTGAATCTGAACAGATATTACACTGGGAAGCCCACAAAGGAACCAATCATTTCTGTAGATTATTTTGGGAAACACCAACACAAAGTAACAACATTTTCTTGCCAAATGTCCAAAGCGGCACACTAGGTTATGTTGCACTTAGCACAGTATCAATAACGTCTGACACTGCTTCTCTTGAATTTGATAATTTATTTGATGAGTTTGATACTTTCAAGATTCATATAAATGCTCATCCTGTCAGCGATGGCGTAACTTTTAGAGCTAGATTTTTAAATACTTCTGGAACTGAAATCTCAGATGGTACGGCTTATGCTAATTATTTTGATACAGATGGCAGTAATACTTCAAGCGATAGCTTTTCTAATATGCGGCTTACAGCAACTACTATTGGCTCTGGCGACCAAGAGGGTGTGGTTGCTGATATCACACTTCAAGGCAGAAACTACACAACAGCTAGTGCTGAAGTTGTGCCACCGTCCATTCAAGGAAATGTGATTGGTCATTATTCAAACAGCAACTACAGCGGTGGAAATTTTTATGGAGTGCTAACTAATACTAATGCTCAAGCTATTAGAGGAATAAAATTTAGTTTTTCTAGTGGTAATATAGCGCGGGCAACAGCCCACCTTTATGGGATACAGAACACATGAAAAAATTTGTAGTCGATTTTAAAGCCACGCCTGATGGGTATGATGCTTTAACAAATCCAACAGCAATTAAAATTACTGGTTCAGAAGTTGAGATGACATCTGAAGAAACCAAAGAAAGAGAAACAGAAGAAAAGGCAGACGGAACTGACGCAGAACGAGCCATGAGGGGTTTGCGTGAACTGCGTAACAGAAGGCTCGCTGAGACAGATTGGACGCAAGGGGCTGATGTTCCTGATGCAATCAAAAATGCTTACACAGCCTATAGACAGGCGCTAAGAGACATAACAAAAACACACAACAACCCACGCACTGTTGTGTGGCCTGATAAGCCGGAGTAAACCATGACACGAGCAAGAGATTTAGCTGACATCATTTCTGGTGGTTTTACTGAAGCAGACATTCCCGCTTTGTCAGCATCTAAGATAACATCTGGTAGTTTTGCTGATGGTAGAATACCAAACCTAGCTGCTTCTAAAATCACAAGTGGTGCATTTGATGCAGGGCGTTTAACAAATGCACCTTCTGGCGGTGGACACAGTAGAGCATCTGTTGCCAGCTCTGGAAATGTTACTCTCAATCTTAGTGGTGATGATAATTATTTCGACGCTGGCACACTCACAGGCACAACTGCCATTACTTTCGGAACACCAAGCAGTGCAAACAAAAGATTTATCTATACTTTCATTCCTTCTTATGACACTAGTGCGTCTTCAGTAGATGACACAAGTACTTGGGTTATTGATGGAACTCAACACGATAACACTGTAGAGACTGCTGGTGTATGCAAAATTTTTAGCAATG
>VTLG01012415.1_pt1 | contig 18554 bp, 21 predicted proteins | sample 4694571 | NCBI WGS metagenome assembly VTLG01 (sample SAMN12604809, study PRJNA352737) | marine metagenome | biome: ENVO:00000447; feature: ENVO:00000209|ENVO:00000569|ENVO:01000036; material: ENVO:00002151; isolation source: viral sequences binned using virsorter ... | reverse complement strand
AAGTTCAAGCCAGACGGCGAAGTACTGAAAGCCTTTATGAAGGACGATTCGTTCTTTCGTGGTCTGCGTGGTCCTGTTGGCTCTGGTAAGTCTGTTAGTTGTTGCGTTGAATTGTTTCGCCGCGCTTTGCAGCAGAAAAAAGGTCCAGATGGTATCCGCAAATCTCGCTGGGCTGTTATCAGAAATACCAATCCGCAGTTAAAGACCACTACAATCAAGACATGGCTTGATTGGTTCCCTGAAGAAGATTGGGGTAAATTTTTGTGGTCTGTGCCTTATACACATCATATTCAAAAGCAAGACATTGATCTTGAGGTGATCTTTTTGGCTCTCGATAGGCCAGAGGATGTAAAGAAGCTGTTGTCCCTTGAGCTTACAGGTATCTGGGTCAATGAAGCGCGTGAGATACCTAAGTCTATTATTGATGCATGTACTATGCGTGTTGGTCGTTATCCCTCGATGAAAGATGGCGGCTGCACATGGACAGGTATGATTTGTGATACCAACGCCCCAGAGGAGGATCATTGGTGGCCGATAATGTCAGGCGAAGTACCAATGCCGGATCACATTGGCAGAGAAGAAGCAAAGATGCTTATCAAGCCGGACAACTGGCAGTTCTTTACACAACCATCAGGGATGCGCGAAGAGAAGAACGAAGACGGCGATGTAGAAGGATACGTTCCAAACGAAGTCGCAGAGAACAGAAACAATATGCGCAGCGACTATTATCCCAACATTGTGCAGGGCAAAACGAAGTCATGGATTGATGTATATGTGATGAACCGTCTGGGCAGCATCCAAGATGGCAAGCCTGTCTATCCTATGTTTGCACCTGATATTCACATTGCCAAGGAAGAGATACCTGTTGCATCGGGAATGCCCGTTTACATTGGCATCGACTTTGGTCTAACGCCTGCTGCTATTATCGGGCAAAAGATTCGCAATCGCTGGATGCTACTACAAGAGATTGTAGCTTTTGATATGGGCATTGTCAGGTTTGCCGAGGTGTTACGGCATGAGATCAGTACACGATACGGTGATTGCGAGATTATTATTTTTGGTGATCCTGCAGGTGACTTCCGTGCGCAAACAGATGAATCAACTCCGTTTCAGATACTTCGTGGCGCTGGCCTCAATGCAAGACCAGCGCCGAGCAATGATGTAACACTTCGCCTCGAATCTGTATCTGCGCCATTAACGCGCATGGTAGAAGGTTTGTCTGGTCTGTTGATTGACCAGCGTTGTCGCATGATTATCAAAGGCTTTGAGGGTGGATATCACTACAAACGGATACAGGTTTCTGGTGAAAAATATGCTGATAAGCCAGACAAAAACCACTTCTCTCATATCCATGATGCGCTGCAATATATGATGCTTGGCGCTGGTGAAGGTCGCTCAATCTTGTCAAATGTTTCTATGGCTACTAAACCTTTTCAAGCGACAAGAGACTTTGATGTCTTTTCACGCAAGCCAAAAAAGCGTAGACAAGGATTGTGGGCAAGGATGTAAAGGGGAATATCATGTGTTTATTTAGTTCACCAGCACCAGCACCAAGGCCTGATCCAAACGTAGAAATCGAACGTGAAAATCAGATGCAGGAAGAAGAAACAAAAAGAGCAAAAGCCAAACAAGATCGGCTTGATGATGCTGTCCGCAAAGCAGGTGGTGGCAGTGGGGGTACGACTGTGCCATCTTTGCTAACATCAACACGCGGTGGTATTGGCTATTATGATGAGACACTCTAATGGATGATGCAGCACTTGTAGATCGCATGCTCAAAAAGTTTGATCGCGCCAAAGGCAATCGAACAAACTTTGAGTCTATCTTTGAAGAGTGTTATGAATATGCACTGCCAATGCGGCAGAGCTTCTATCATGAAGTTGCCGGGCAGCGCCGTGATGATAAAATCTTTGATGAGACTGCGGTTGTCGGCACACAAGAATTTGCATCCAGATTGCAATCTGGACTAGTGCCAAATTTTGCAAGATGGGCAGACTTTATAGCAGGCTCAGAGGTTCCACCAGAACAACAGGATACGGTAAATAATGAACTGGATGAGGTTACTGACTATGTTTTCGAAGTCATCCAGAACTCAAACTTTGGGCAAGAAATCCATGAGTCTTTCATGGACTTGGCCGTTGGCACAGGGATACTTCTGGTTGAAGAGGGGGATGCACTCAATCCCGTCCGCTTCAATGCAATTCCTCTTCCAAATGTGTATCTGGATACTGGCCCCGATGATAAGATCGATCATGTTTATAGAGAACGTAGCCTCAAAATCAGTGATCTGGCTGTTGCGTATCCAAAGGGATTTGTTAGCGAAAAAACAATAAGGCAGATGCAATCTGAGCCTGACAAAAAGGTAAAGATTCTTGAGATTGTTTGCCGCAACTATTCTGAACTAAATGAAGAAAAACATGATTACTACGTCATCAACTGTGATGATCGTGAGATGATCTACTATGAATTGTTCGAAGGCAGTGGCTCAAACCCTTATGTATGTTTCCGTTTCAGTAAAGCCTCTGGTGAAATTTATGGCCGTGGCCCTCTGATCAACGCACTTTCTGCAATTAAAACTACTAACCTTACCATCGAGCTTGTGCTTGAGAATGCACAGATGGCAATCTCTGGCGTTTACCAGATGGACGATGATGGCATCATAAACACTGATACTATCAATCTTGTTCCTGGCACAATCATTCCAAAAGCAATGGGTTCCGCTGGATTGCAGCCGATAAAGAACGCTGGCAATTTCGATGTGGCAAATCTGGTCTTGAATGATATGCGCAACAATATCAAACGTGCGCTTTACAACGATATGCTTGGTGATCCAAATCGCACCCCTGCTTCTGCAACGGAAGTAGCAGAACGCATGGCTGACCTATCAAGACGTATTGGCTCTGCCTTTGGTCGCCTGCAGGCCGAGATGGTGCAGCCTGTATTGCAACGAGTTGTATACATTTTGAAGAAACAAGGCAGGATTGAAATGCCTGTCATCAATGGGCGTGAAGTAAAAGTGCGCTCTGTCTCTCCATTAGCACAAGCTCAAGCAAACCAAGACATTAGTTCTGTTGCTAGATATTTGCAGCTTGTTGGGGGAACCTTTGGCCCAGAGGTACTTAATCTTCTGATCAATAGTGAAGATACTGCATTGTATTTGGCAAAGAAGTTCGGTGTGCCAGATACTTTGGTAAGAGACAGCGTGGAAAGACAGCAGCTTCTGCAAGCAGCGCAGCAAGTCGCACAAGCGCAACAACAGGGTCAGATACCAGATGCAGAAACACTTGGGCTTAGATCAGTTTCCTCGTGATAAAGAGGAAGACCAAAGAATCTCCAAAGATATAAAGAGTTTGTTCTCAACACCTAATGGCAAACAGGTGTTGAAATACTTGCGCTCCATCACGATTGAATCCGTGCAAGGACCGCATGCCACTGACGCTGAGTTGCGTCATCTTGAGGGACAACGCTATCTTGTTGGCCTCATATCTCGTCGTATCGATCATGCAGAGAGGATAAGTAAGAATGAACGAAGTAGCAGATAATGTGGAAGTTGCAGCAACTGAAGCACCTGTTGATGGCAATCAATCTGGAATCGCAGAACGACCTAAATGGTTGCCTGATAAGTTCGAAACGCCAGAAGCACTGGCAACATCATATGGAGAACTCGAAAGCAAAATCGGGCAAAGCCGCGATACTATTCGTGATGAATTAATGGCTGAGTTTGAGCAAGAAGCCTATGCCAACCGGCCAGAAACTGCTGATGGTTACACAATACCAGAAGGTGTAGATGAATCTTTGGCTGTTGATAATCCACTATTTCGTTGGTGGGCAAATCACGCTTTTGAGAATGGCTATAGCCAAGAAGAGTTTGATGACGGCATTGCACAATATGCGGGTTTTATTCAAAGCCAACAGCCAGACCTTGATGCAGAACGTGCTAATCTTGGTGAAAATGCAACTGCAAGAATTGATGCAGCAAATGCATGGGCAAACAGTTTCTTCCCAGAAGAGTTGCATGGCGCATTTCTAATGATGGGTCAAACCGCTGTTGGCATCAAAGCTCTCGAATATATGCAAAGCCAAACAAAGCAATCTGCAATGAATGGCACAGCCGAGGCTTCACCTCAGATTACCATCGATGATGTTAGATCAATGCAAGCCGATCCGCGTTATCACGATCCTGTAAGAAGGGATAGAGCTTTTGTCGCAAAAGTTGATGAAGCCTACGCTAAACTATTCCCATCCTGATGTTCTGTACAAAGACGATCAAAAGGAAATAGTAAGAGCAACATCTGAACATGCTGCTTATCTTCAAAATAATATGAGAAATGAAGATAAGTTTGAGTGTTTTCTACATGATGTTAGCCCTTGGAAAGCATTGCATATGCCTTTGATAATCAAAGGTGCAGAAACATGGACAGGTGTGTATGAAGGCACACCTGTTTGCATGTTTGGAACAACGCCAATCAAACAAGAATATGACTTCCGTCATGGCACTATCTGGATGTTGGGTTCGCCTTTGGTGCAGGAACTTTATCGACCATTCTTGCGTTTGAGTAAATTAGCAGCAGATTATCTGTGTAATCAGTATGATGTTGTTGAAAACATTGTACCTTTGAAGCATGGCAAGACAGTAATGTGGCTGACATGGCTTGGATTCAAGTTCTATCCAACCACAATAAAAATAAAAGATACTGAATGTTTGCGATTTGTACGTTGCACTTCTGAGCTAAATATGACAGTTGATTAGTACGGCCTGTTTCAAACTGACAGCCCCGACAGGGATAACTGGACGACGGACGAAACGGATAACCTGATTTGTAGTAACAACTCTTGAGGACTGACAAATGGCGAATACAATCGATACCGCCTTTATCAAGCAGTTCGAGTCCGAAGTCCACATTGCCTATCAACGTATGGGCAGTAAGCTGCGCGGCACTGTACGCACAGCAGGAAACGTGGCTGGCAACATTGTTCGTTTCCAGAAAATCGGCACTGGCTCTGCTTCCACTAAATCACGCAATGGCAACATCACACCGATGGAGCTAACGCACACAACCGTCGAAGCAACGATGACTGATCACTATGCTGCTGAGTTCATCGACAAGCTAGACGAACTGAAAACCAACATCGATGAGCGTCAGGCTGTAGCGACATCTGCCGCTGCTGCCCTTGGTCGTAAGACTGACGAGCTTCTGTACACAGCAATGGATGCTGGTGCTAATTCAACTCAAATCCACGATACAGGTTCTGCACTTGCAAAAGCAGACCTGCTTTCGCTGTTTGAGACTTTTGGCACTGCAAACATTCCAGAAGACGGCAATCGGTATCTGGCGATGCACCCCAAAGGCTATGCTGATCTATTCTTGATCAACGAGTTTGCATCATCTGATTTTGTTGGTGAACAGAATCTGCCTTTTGCTGGCGGCATGACTATGAAAGAATTTCTTGGCTTCAAGATTTTCTCCACTGCTGCAATCACTGCAGGCAAGAACATGGCATATCATTCCTCTGCAGTTGGACTTGGCGTAAATGCTGATGTCTCTACTGAGGTAAATTATGTTCCTGAGAAAGCCTCACATCTTGCAACCTCGATGATGTCGATGGGCGCAGTTGTCATTGATGACAATGGTGTCTACGAAGTCCTCGATAATAACTAAGAGAGGGATTAGATATGGCTTATAGTGCAGCAAATCTCACTCGTATTGGCGGCGCTTCAAATGGCGATCTCTGGTTTTACAGTTCGACTGACACTATCGCTACTGTAAACACTGAAGGTTACTTCAACGATGCCGCAAATATGCTTGCCGTTCGTGATGTTATCATTGTTGTGGATTCAAATACTCCGACCACAAATTTGGTAAATGTCTTGTCGAACACAGGTACGGTAGTTGATGTCTCCGATGGCACGGCTATTGTTGAAACTGACGGCGACTAAGTGGATAGAGGAGGCGGTCCTTCACCTGCCGCCTCCTCATTTTTGATATGCCATCTGTAGCAAACTCAGATATTGATATTGCGGCTGCAGCCTTAATTTTGATTGGTGCAGACCCAATTACGTCGTTCACTGAAACGTCAACAGAGGCTCTTGTGGCCTCAAATATTTATGAAGATATTGTGCAAGCTGCGCTTTGCACATCTCGCTGGAGGTTTGCAGCAAACCAAGCTGAACTGAATAGATTGAGTGATGTACCAACAGGCAGGTTTGATCATGCATATCAGCTACCATCAGACATGCTTATGCTACATGCATTAACGGTGAGCGATAACCCAATAGAGTACAATGTGTATGGTGATCTTGCTTTTACAAATGGCTCTGAAACAGATCAGGTAGTGGCCGACTATAGTATCCGTGTTGGAGAAGAAAAGTTTCCTAGCTATTTTATTTTGGCTGTTGAGTATGCGCTTGCCTCTGCTTTTGCAGTCTCGATTGCAAGAGATGATGGCCTTGCTGCTATCTTAGAAAGAAAAGCACAGCAGTTGATGCAGCAAGCAAAAACCCTCGATAGTCAGCAACAAACTACACGCAAACTTGTAACATCGAGGTTCATTACTGAAAGGCGCAGTTAATGGCGAGGATTAGAATACCGCTCAACAACTTTGCTTTTGGTGAAATCAACCCTTCTTTGACATCACGTACAGATACACCTGTATATGTATCTGCTGCTGAAACTGTACAAAATTTCTTTATTCGCTCTGAAGGTGGTGTCATAAGCCGTCCTGGCACAAAGCGTATACATAATTTTACGCAAACATTTGATGCTTCGATAACTCAACAAATCAGACTTGAACCATTTATCTTTTCAGATGATGAGAAGTACATAATTGCATTTTCTACTGGCAAGATAGAGTGCTTCTTCATCAACCCCACCACAGGTGCTGTTAGTCTTGCGCAAACACTAACTGCCGATATTAGTAGTGCTGCAATCCCAATTACCAATACAAATCTGCAGCGTTTTACGTTCACCCAAAAGGGTGACTTCATGTTTATTGCGGATAAGTCTTTTCTGTGTAGATTGCTTGTTCGTACAGGTCTAACTAGCTTTGAGGTCAGAACATATAGCTTTGCTACAGATGTTACTGGCAACATCATTCATCAGCCATATTACAATTTTCAGACTGCTGGCACTCGGATTACAAGTAGTAACGCCACTGCCGGCACAAGCAGAACCTTAACTACAACTGATACAAGTGGTGCTGATGCATCATATTTTGTATCTGACCATGTTGGTGTGCGATTACGCATAGGTGATGCAGAGGCAACGATAACTGGCTTTACAGATGATCATACTGTAACAGCTACTTTGCATGATGATATCGAGGTGCAACTTGATGTTGATGCGCTGCGCACAAAAGAAGGCTCGAATAAAGTTGAGGTAACGCATGCTTTGCATGGTCTAAAAGCGAGTAATACTGTTGTTGTGTCTGATGCTGGTGGACTCGGTGGTATTACAGCCGCAAACATAAATGGCACACGCACAATCAACAGGATTATTGATGAAAATGTGTATGAAATAACTGCAGGTGCATCTGCTAGTAGTGGTGCTCTAGGTGGTGGTTCGCCTCGCATCCAGACAACAAATACAACCGAATGGTTCGAGCAATCATATAGCTCGTATCGAGGCTTCCCAGCAGCAATTACATTCCATGAAGACAGGCTTTGGTTTGGCGGCACACCAAGCCAGCCAGACGGAATATGGGGTTCCAAGACAGGGCAATACTTCAACTTCGATCTTGGTGATGCAGAAGATGATGATTCACTTGATCTCGATGCTGCAACTGGTGTGAACAATCAGATAAGGCATCTTGTTTCTAATCGTGATCTACAAGTGTTTGCATCTCAATCAGAATTCTTTTTGCCATCATTTAATGATCGACCAGTAACACCAGCAAACGCCAAGATATCTGCACAAACACCTTTTGGTACAGGGTTTGTAAAACCTCAATCATTGGATGGCTCTACTTTATTTGTACAGGCAACTGGCACAGCAGTGCGTGAGTATGTCTTTACCGATAGAGAAAATGCATATACAGCAGGCATGGTTTCTCTGTTGTCATCGCATCTAATCAAAGCACCAATACAGCTTGCGGTTGTAAAAGGCTCACTCGCTCGTCCCGGTGCATATGGTTTCTTTTTGATGAATGATGGCACATTAGGTGTTTATCATTCTATGCGGCAGGAGAAAAAAGCTGGCTGGATGCGCTGGACTACAACTGGCAAGTTCCATTCTATTGTTGCTATCGATGAAGACTTGTTTGTCTGCTGCTCCAGAGATGATGGTTCTGGCACAACCAAATTCTTTCTTGAGCAATTTGATAAAGATATGAAGATGGATTTTTGCAATGACTTCACTGGTAGCAGTGGTGTGTTTTCAGTGAGCGGTCATTTTTCAAATGGTGCTGTCGTAGATGTTGTTGATGATACTGAGTATCTAGGTCAGTTTACTGTTGCTAGCACAAATGCAGATGTGTCATCTGTCAAAGAATCCACAAGCGCACAAATTGGCTATAAGTTTACACCTGAACTTAAAACATTACCCATAGATGCTGCTGTTGCAGGAGGGCCGCTAACTGGTCAACCAAGGAAGATAACACGCGTCATTCTTGATCTTGAAGACACTCTCAGTGTCAGTGTAAATGGAACAGATTTGATTTTGCGCACAGTGCAACAAGATCAATCTCAAGCACTGACTGCAGTATCTGGTAAACGTGAGTTTAGAGTTCTCGGATACAGCAAAGACCCGCGCGTAACAGTAACTCAATCAGCGCCATTGGCGTTGCAAATTAACGGCTTGATTGCAGAGGTAGCGTTCTAATGACTAACCCTTTTATGATTGCTGGTGCTTTGTTTAGTGCTGTTGGCACTCTTCAAGCAGGTCGCGCTGAAGCTCGTCGCCAAGCAGCAATTGCTTCACAGCAAGAGCAAAACAAAAAAGTTGAGCAACTAAGGGCGTTACAAGACCATAATGCTCGATTGGATTCTTTTGATAGATTTATAAGCACTACAAATGCTGTTGCTGCTATTAATAATCGCTCACAAAGTGATCGCTCTATTGCTGCTTTGAAAAGGGCGGGTAGGGATAAAAGCATGCAACAAATTGATCGTGCTAGAACGCAATCATTATTCACGCAAAGTCGCATGCAGTTTGCTGCTGATGATGCAAGGTTTGCAGGTCAACTTGCAAGGCAACAAGCACTTGTTAGTGCAGCATCAAGCATTGCAACTATGGGATATCGAATGCAACAAGTAACACCTACGAGTCCTTAATGGCTGAGATAAAAAGATTTGAAGGAAGTAACGTATTCAACAAACCCATTGGGGTAGTGCGTCCATCTTCTGCAGGTGTTGGAGCAGCACAAGCATTGTCAAGAGCAGGCGATGCTATGTTCAAGGCATCTTATGAGCAAGAGGTTATAAAGCAAAAAGAACTTGGTCAGCAAACTGGCCTTACAATGAATTTGCGAGATGCAGAACAAAATCTTGTTATTAAGTCAATTCCATCCGGATTATCCCCTGTAGCAGCCAGATCAGCACAAGGTGTTGTGGACAGACGTTACGTTGAGTCACTAAATCTTGACATGAAGAACCGCGCAGCAAATTTGCGCAATCAGTTTGAAAATGATCCAGATGGATTTGATGCGGCTTATACAGAATATATTAACGAGACAGCTAAGAATGCCGGCAGATATTCACAACAAGCTCGTGAGATTGGTCTTACTTATGCAGGACAAAACTATGCCGCTTTAACAGCAGACAAGCTGGAGTTTGAGGACCGTATAGACTTCAACAACATGTTTGCAAATCTTACGCAAGAGATTGATGAGATTGGCGTATTAACTGCAGCAGGGCAAACATCTGCATTTGCTAACGCTAGATTCAATGAACTTGTAAAAGATGGTGGCAGCATTGATCAGCTTGTTGCCAAACATGGTGACAGGCTTGGTGTTACCCAAGGACCAGAGCTTAAGAACCGTGTACGCACCGCTTTTTATGGTGGGCAAGTACAAAATCTAGCAACACAGTTAGAAGCATTTCATCAGGCACAGAATCCATATACTGCTCAAAGCGTTGTCACAAATTACATGCGATATGTGCAAGATGCTTTGCGTAAGGGCAACGTAAGTAGTTTGCCAGAAGCTGTTGCTGCCAATCTTGATCAGCTTGGCTTCAATGACGCATTTCTACAGCGCCCCGGCATGGCGCGCGTTAGAGATAACTTGGCATCAAAACTTGCAGTGATCGAGGGCAATAGAGAGGAGATATTTAACTCTAATAAGGCTGCTCGCAATCTTGAAAGGATTGGGCAAACAATTCAATCAGGGAGACCTGTAAGCAGCACAGATGCACAAACATTTTTGTCATCAGCTGGTTTGACAGATGCCTATGCTCTGGCAAATGAACTGCCTGCTATTCTTTCAAAGAATGAGGATGGTAGCTTTACCAATCCACAATTAGAACCCATACGGCAAATTATCTTTGGTAGGGGCGGTATGCCTGAATCAATGATAGACCTGTTAGGTGATCGAGCAATTGTGCAAGACATTGTTGCGCGTGATCCAAGCATGTTGCGTACACTTACAAATGTGTACAGGCAAGCCACCATTACCAATCAAGGTGGCTTCCAGCAAAGAACATCTAGAGGACTTTCAGATAACGCTGTTGTCTTCTGGAATACAATGGATGCTTATGCAAACTCTGTTCGCACAATGGATACCAATGCATTCTTTGCCAAGTACACAGAAATCGAGCAAATGCCTGATGCTACACGCAAAAGCATTATTAAGACGCAAATGAATGCAGCAAACTCTGAAAGCCTTGCAGATTTTATTTATGAATCAACGGGAATGAGTAAAGATGACTCAGCACAGTTTGCATTTATGGAGAGCTATGCAGATGAGCTTGTAATCATGCATGGCCATGAAAAAGCTGCAAAGATTTTGAAGCGTACATCCAAGGATTTGTTTGTTGATAGCGAGATTGTGTTTGGTAACTTCCCAACTCGCTATGATCCGAATGCAGCATTCCCTGATGCCGATGAACGAAATGTTTTTGCAGATCAGGTTGTAACCCAACTATTTCGTCACCCAGAAGGCGCAAATATGAGACTTGGTCGAGATGTATTTCTTGCACCAGACCCAAGAGAAGGGCCTGTGTTGCCTGTATATACATTGGTTGATCGAGATGGCATTGCTTTAGTCGTAAATGGAGAGCCTTTACAGGTGAACTCTAATCAAGTCTTGGCAACCCGTGCTGCACGCACAAAACAGGATAGAGCAAAGCTACAACAAGATGCTCTTGAAGCGTTTGAGGCACGACTGCGTTTTGAACGTGCTGTAACTGAAGCTCGGGCTGAAGAAGCAGATGATGTCGACACTATGGCATCTCAATTAAGGTTCCCATAATGGATATTGGGCGCAGAGATTTTTTTATTGCAGCAGAGCCGGGGTTTATCAATGAAGCAATAGACCCGACTTGGGCTGAAGCATGGCGTGCTAATGTCGCTTATAACAACATGCCATTGATTGAGTCTGTTGATGAGTTTCAAAAGTTTGGCAAAATTGAACGTCAACAGGGCTACAATCCTGTTGACAGCATGACTGATGATGACCTTCCTTTTTATGAAGACCTTGTTCGCGCTAAGAATCCAGAACATTTTGCTTATATCAAAGAGCGTGTAGCTCGTTCGAATGAACGCCGGTCAGTAATAGCACGAGGACATTGGTCTGCTGCTCTTGCTGGCGGTATCACTGATCCTTTGTTCCTGACAACATTTGTTCCCGGCCTCAATGCCATCGGTCTTGGCCGCACTGTTCTTAGTGCAACTGGCCGCACGGCTGCGCTTGGTTTTGGTTATGGTGTTGCTAGTGAAGCGCGTCGTGCGCCATTTGCTGTTGCTGATCAAGAGTATGAAGCAGCAATGAACATTGCATCATCCACAGCCATAAGTGGATTTCTTGGTGGTGCATTCAAAGGCGCAAGCTACTTGCGGCCATTTGTTGAATCATCTGCCAAGAAAGTGGGTAGGTTGGCTCGTGGAGAGAAGATCAAGCATATATGGGGAGAGAATGCCACTAACCTCGATGACGGCTATGTAGGACAGTCTGGCGGCGATTATGACGCTGTTGTAGGCAATCCTCTAGGTAGCCCATCTCAGCGTGCGTTGTCTGATCCATCTTTGCCGCAAGAAGTAAAGAAGGCGTTTGTTGATCTTGCCTATAATTCATCTGTGCCATTGCAGGGTAATCGTGGCTCGATGGCAACACAATCTGTTGCTCAGTTGGCATTGCCTTATGAGGGGCAAGCTCGTGCTATTGAAATGGCAATGCGTGACTTTCATGCGCAACATCTTGGGGTTGGCATCAAGGCACAATCCATAGCTGGTGTGTACAGTCCATTCACAGCAGAGTTTGATGACTTCTTTGCAGACACTATCCGCAGATACATCTTGATGGATGCACCGAATCCAGCACTAAAGAGGCAGGCTCTTGATGGAATCAGTGATGCACAACGAGAAGCAATCAAGTTCATCAAGCCCATCTATGAAGCTATTGGAGAAGACGCAACCTACTATGGTTTGTTTCTGTCTCCTGACAAAATCAAAGCAAAAATCAAAACGCTTCAAGATCGTATAGATACAAAAGCAAAAACGATTGCTGACATCGAGTCAAAGCGGCGGTCAGATGGCACGCTATCCATCAAACAAGCACGGCTTTTGGAGGCGCTTGAATCTGAGCAAGAGGCGGTCAAGGGCCGCATCGATATGTTCGAAAAAGCATTGCTTGATCCACCACGTAAAGATTTTAGGTTTGGCATTTACTACAACAAAGAAAAACTTCTTGCTGATGAGCAGTATCGTGAAGGACTGACACAGAAGTTTGAGAACCATTATTTTAATGAACGGTTAAGACAAGGCGGCACTTCAGAAGATGATTACAGAGCCTTTGCTGATTCAGGAACAAGTGCGAGAGAAGATGCTGAAAGAACGCTATCTCGTATCCTCGAAGAAGATGCTGATGATCTAGAAAGTATTGTGCCATCAGAGACAATCTCCGGTGGTCATAAACATTTGGCGCATCGAAAGACGAACATCCCTGAGTGGGAGGTTGTCGATTATATGCAGCTTACGCCTGATGCCATGTACTCGTACTTTAGTCGTATGGGCAAGTCGATTGCGTTTGCACAAAAGTTTGGTGGCAGAAACATCGATGAAGTGCTGCAAGACATTACTGAGATCATGGAAAAGGCAGGGCTATCGGAAAAGAAGATTGCTTCTGTAAGAGCGGGATTCATTGGTGACTATAGTCGTGTTATGGGGACTTACCGTAGAAATCCTGACCGGCTTGATAATCAGATGGCAAAAGCTATAAAGGGCGTTACTGGATGGACATATTTGCCGCTTGCAGGCGCATCTGCGATTACAGATGTTGGCTCTATTGTAATGGCGCATGGTTTCAAGAATGTTTATAACGCTGGTAAAGCAGCGGTTATGGATACAAGTTACGCTGGTAATGTTATTAAAGAAGCACAAATATCTGGTGAGTTGCTTGATATCACACGCAACATTGCTGGTCGTGAAATGGTTTCTGATAGTATTCGTCGTATCAATGGCAATGCTACAGAAAAGGTTGTCACTTTTGGCAACAGAGTTTTCTATACCGCTAACTTGCTTGCACCAATTACATTTGCTGGCAAAACGCTCGACCAGATTGCCGTAAACAACAAGTTCATCCAAATGTCTCGCAAGTGGGGCGCTGGCAAACTTTCCAAATACGATCAAGAATATCTACGTAGATATGGCATTGATGAAGAGATGTCTGACTACATTAATAAAATGCCAGTCAGCAAACATGAATCAATGAATATGTTCTTTGCCAATACAGATGAGTGGCCCTCAAGCACACCATCTGAGAGAGCAATGAAGCGTAAGTATCAAGCCGCTACAGCATCACATGCTAATAACACTGTCATAATGGGGCAAACATTTGATAAGCCACTGATGATCGATGGCATCGTATTTATGCGTGATAACGCTTATTTTCAGATGATGCGTAAAGCATTTCCAAACCTTTACAAGATTGATAAGCAAGCCTCATACAAAGGCGCACAACTTGTACGATTGGAAAGCGGAGCTATGACTCTGCCTTTCACATTTATGAACTTTGCATTTGGTGCAAACAACAAGATTCTCAATGCAGTCCGTGACCCAAACCGTAGGCACAGAATACAAGGTGCAATATCTTTGATTGCATTATCTTATCTTTCACTTGCTTACAAAAAACCCGACTATTGGTTTGAAAAGAGAGATACGCCAGAAATAGTAGCGCGTGTAATCGACCACTCTGGCTTGATAGGTATCTATAGTGACATTGGCTACACTGGCTTGTCAGTCGCCGTAAATACAGGCTTGTTGCCAGAAGAGGGTGTGCTTGGTGTGAAGCCAAAGTACATATCTCCGAATGAAGAGGAGCGGATGCTGGATGCTCTTACAGAGCCGTTTGGCGCACCGGCTGGATTGGCATTGTCTTATGGCCGTGCTGCTAATCACTTCCTTAACGGACGATACAACGAAGCATCATCTGAGTTTTTCTACAATGCACCCTTCATTGGGCTGCCATATATCCGAGATGATGCAAGGGATGTGCTGCTTGGTGGAAGAAACTAATTGTGCGTGGACAAATGCGAATTGAATGGTTAGGAGATTATTATGACTATTAGCTTGAGTGCAAATGTTGCTCGACAATCATATTCTGTAGCGCAGGGTGTAACGCAATCTGCCTTTACAGTTAGTTTTGTCTTTTTTGATAATGATGATTTAAATGTTTTTGTTGATGGCACGCTCAAGACATTAACTACTCACTACACTGTCAGTGGTGGCAGCGGCTCTGCTGGCACTGTTACTATGACAAGTGGCAACGAAGTTACTGGCATTAGTGGCGGTAGCACAGTGGTGATTACACGTAGCATTGATCTTGATCGTATTACAGATTTTCCATCATCTGGGCCATTTGCAGTTGCAACACTGAATACAGAATTAGATCGCTTTACTGCTATATCGGCTGATCTGAAAGATGGCACTGATCGAACGGTCAGATTGCAGGATCAAGATGAAACACAGTCGATGGAACTGCCTTTGAAGGCAGATAGATTGGGCAAAGTTTTAGGATTCAACACTACTACTGGCGCTGTTGAGGCTACTACCCTTAGTTCTTCAGCAAGCATTACTGCTGGTATATCAGAAAACAACTTTCTGCAAGCTACTACTGGCATAGTTGATGATGACTTTTTGCGTGTTGATGGCACAAAGATTGAAGGGCGCTCTGCTACACAGATGTTGTCTGATCTTGGTGCTGTATCTACTGATGATGCCACAGCTTTAGCAATAGCGTTAGGATGAGGGGTTCAATATGGCTAACACTTTCAAAGTAGTATCACATGATGTGATGCCAGCAAGTGCTGGCTCACCTGAAGACCTTTATACAACGCCTAGTTCAACTACTACTGTTGTGATTGGTTTAGTGATTGCAAACATTCATACAGCGCAAGTTACGGCAACAGTAAAACTTGTTTCAGACACATCTGGTGGTGGCCGAGCCGCAACAAATACAACAACTCATCTTATTAAAGCAGTGCCTATTCCTGTTGGCTCATCGATCGAAGTTCCGTTAGGTGGCAAACTAGTTTTGGAAACAACAGACAAAATACAAATAGATTGTTCTGTTGCTGACAAGGTTTCCGTTACTATGAGCATTATGGAGATCACATGAGCAAGGATCGTTTCACTGGTAAAAGTGGCAATCAGACTAGTTACGAAAGTGTCATTCGACAGAATGAACAAACTGTATCTGCAAGCCTGACCATTGATGCCACAAACAATGCAATGTCTGCTGGTCCAATCACGATTGGTACAAGCGTAACAGTCACCATTAACGGTTATTGGACAATAGTATGAGTAGTGTTCTGAATGTAGATACGATGGAGACCTTGCATAATGACTAGCGAACTTCTTGTTGATGCAATAAAGGGCGTTACTGCTGCTGGCAGCGTAACGGTTACCAGCGAAGGCGGCAGTGTAACGATGCAGTTACAACAAGGGCTGGCAAAAGTATTTTTTGAAGGCGATGGAACTCTTTCAAGCAATCATTTAGCAGATAGTTTGAATGTGGATTCATTTACAGATACTTCTACTGGAGCTTATTCTGTAACTTTTACAAATAATTTTGCTTCCACAGGCTATGTTCAAGCTGTCTCTTGTAACAATTTTCACGGAATACCCTCATCTGGAGGACACGCGACTAGCGGATTCACTTTTCAAACATTTACTAGCGGTAACAGCAATGGTGATTCCGCCTATATTGGTGGCACAGCAACGGGAGACCTTGCGTAATGGCTAGTATTCTTAATGTAGACACAATATCTGGCAAGACTACGGCTGATCAGGTTACCGTCAATGTAGGCGCTGCCACACAACACATACAGGCCGGCTTGAGCAAGATGTTTGCAGCTTTTGATGGTGGTGCTGCCAGCATGTTTGATAGTCTAAATGTAACTAGCGAAACAGATAATGGCCCGGGTGACTATACATTTAATTTCACCAATAATTTTAGTGGAGCTAATGTGTATGCATCTCCTATGAGTGTGGCTCTAACAGATTCAGCTAAGCCCGGTTCATATACGAACGGTCAAACAGCTTCTTCTGTTCGTGTGCTTCCCACAAGGGGCACGAGTGGTACTAATGCAGACGTGGGTTATTTGTCTATTGCCTGTATAGGAGACCTCGCATAATGGCTAGCATTTTGAAAGTAAATACAATCCAAGGCGCTTCTACGGCTGGCAGTATTGAAATAACTGGTGAGGGCAACTCGACTACAACAAATTTGCAGCAAGGACTAGCTAAGTGTTGGTTTACAGATGAAACACTACATGCGTCATCTAATTTTGTAGAAGATTCATTTAACTTATCAGGCACTCAAGATGTATCTACGGGACAACTTGAGGTTTCATTTACTAATATTTTTAACAATGACGGTTATTCAGCACTGGGTGTTAATCATGCTTCTGTAAACGATGTCGTAGGGACAAAGGCTCTTTCTAATAGCACCTCTTCAACCAGATATTTAAATTATGAACCTGCAAATGAAATATATAAAGATAGTGCAATTGGCGGCGCATTGTTAGGAGACCTGGCATGATAGTAACTCCAGACTTTCAAGGTACGCATCTATGGGAAAGGCTTTGCTGGGCTAAGGATAATCTTAAGGGTGTGCAGTCAGACTATCGGGTTGTCTTTGAAAAAAGTGTGGATAAGCCTGCATCTATAATGATACCTGATCCAAACTGGATGGCTTGTGCTTTGCAGGGTGGCATCTTACCGCCTGTCTGGGTGTATTGGGAGTTAGCTAAAGATGAGGCGCAGCCAGACTTCAAGCAACACACACGTGGTTATTTGTTACATGAAACAGAGCCTATCGGTGCAATGACTGAAGAAGAGGCTATTGAGTATCTTATCCAAAAAGATGTGCCACAATCTGTATGGCAATCATGGGACGAAGGTAATCGCCCGAAGATGGTGATCTGTCGGAAAGAACAGCTACCGACAACACGTGAATGGAGAAACGCTTGGCGTATCTCTGATGAACTAGCAGCATGAGGAGTACTCAATGAAAACGTATATTGTAGATAAAGATGGTGCGTCTATTGATGCTTCTACAGCTACCGTTCCATCTGACCGTCACTTTCGTGGCGCTTGGTCTTTGTCTGGCAAGGTTATTAGCGAAGACCTCACAGAAGCAAAGAAGATTTTTCAAGACAAGATTCGAGAGGTGCGTAAGCCTCTGCTTGAAGCAGAGGATGTTGCATACATGAAAGCCCTCGAAGCTGATGATGCATCTGCCAAGACTGCCGCTGTAAATAAAAAGAAAGCGTTGCGTGATGCACCTGCTGCATCTGCTATCGCAAACGCAGATACGATTGACAAACTCAAAGCCGCTTGGGACACAAGTGTTCTTGGCGCAAGTCCTTACGCATAAGGAGAAGTAAGATGACTAAACTTGCGATAGATCAAGATCAGTTTTATCCAATACAAGCGTTAGCGCCGGGTACAACACAAACAATTACTACAAGCGGATCAAGTGCTGCAACAGGCAGTGCATTTGCTGCTGGCACAACGGTAGTCAGAATCGTAGCAACAAAAGATTGTCACATTACTTTTGCGGCATCGCCGACAGCTACAACTTCACTGCCTTTTATGCCTGCGAATCAAGTAGAGTATTTCAAGGTGACTGCTGGTGAAAAGTGCGCAGCCATACAAAGCTCAGAGGCTGGCACAGTCTTTGTCACTGAGATGTCGTAATGCTTGGCGGCGTTGGCAACATAGGTACATTGAGTGCTAGGCGGCGTGTAATTGCTGCTGCTGGCGGCGGCGGCGGTGGCGGCGGTGGCGGCGGTGGAGGCTTGAGCCGTTCTGGAACTGCGGATAGCGATCATGTTCACACTTTGTCCAGTTTGAACACTTTGTTTATGATCCCGAACATACATTATATTAGTCAAACAGCTA